>JAAUYD010021537.1_pt1 | contig 11736 bp, 10 predicted proteins | sample 7278101 | NCBI WGS metagenome assembly JAAUYD01 (sample SAMN14350128, study PRJNA611818) | marine sediment metagenome | isolation source: surface marine sediment (0.6m) | place: French Polynesia: Moorea | collected 2018-08 | reverse complement strand
TTAAGCGATCTACAAGGAGTGTTTTCGTGAAAGTAGGATTTATCGGGCTGGGAATTATGGGCAGCCGCATGGCGGCCAATTTGTTGAGTAATGGGGTTGAGCTGATGATTCACAATCGCACCACAGAAAAAGGTGCATCCCTTCTGGATCAGGGGGCCACATGGGCGGAAAAACCGGCCGATCTGGCTGAAGCCGAGGTGGTATTTTCCATGCTGGCCCATCCGGATGCGGTATTAGCCTTGGCGCTAGGAGAAGGGGGATTTCTCAACGCCCTCCGACCCGGGTCGCTGTGGGTCGATTGTTCCACCGTTCACCCCCGATTTTCACGGGAGATGGCCGCAGCGGCGGCCGCGCGGGAGGTCCGCTTTTTAGAAGCACCGGTTGCCGGAACCAAACCACAGGCGCAAAATGGTCAGCTGGTCTTTTTTGCCGGTGGAAACGCGGCCGATCTTGAAGAGGTCACCCCGCTTTTGAACCATATGGGGCAAAAAATTGTCCACGTAGGGGAGCACGGCATGGCTACTTCGCTCAAAGTGGTGATCAATCTTCTGCTGGCTTCGTCAATGGCTACGTTTGCTGAAGGGTTGGCTCTCGGGGAGGCGTTGGGATTGCCTCAGGAAACGCTGCTCAATACCTTGATTGGTGGCCCCGTTGTCCCTTCTTATCTGGCTTCTAAGCGCGTCAAAATTGAAAATGATGATTTTGAGCCTCAATTTCCCCTGCGCTGGATGCAGAAAGATTTGCAGATGGCGGCCGTGGCCGCTTACGAAGCCGGTGTGGCCCTGCCGCAGACCAACGCCACCAAAGAGCTGTTTATGCAGGCGGTTCAGGCCGGTTTAGGTGACCTGGATTTTGCGGCAATCGTCAAATCCCGATAATTTTTCTTGCCGGTCGAGGGAAAAGGGTTCTCGATATAATTTCACGCTAATTCTACCTTTCTAAAAGTCAAACTCAGCCGCCGCGTGCGTTTCCGGCCGTGATCGGCCTTTCGCGCCGGAATCCCGTGTTTCCAGTTGTAGCGCGCATCTCCATACATCATCAGCAGCGATCGCGGGTTGAGGTTGAGTTCGACCTTTTCCTTTGCAGGGTGAGTAAACTCCATGATGGCTTGCCCACCGAGGGAAAGGCTAAAAATCCGGTGTCCAAAACAAGGTTCGCAGTCGATGTGCGGCGCAATCCCCTGTCCTGGTTCGTACTCGTTGACAATAACCTGGTCGGGTTCCTCTTCAATTAACCCATCATACGTAAGTTGTTTGGCAATTCGATCCAGCCAACCTGGGAGCACCCCGAGATACAAATCGGCCGTGACGCGGCGCGCCCTATAGTCATAGCGATAGCCAAAATGCTGCACCCGCCGCTTCATACTCGTGTCCCAAGGCTGTTGATCCACTTTTTCGATGAGCCAGTCGTGATGAACGTTAGATATGTAATCTGATAGGTAAATCAGACCACTGATCCCAAACATGAGCCACTCTTATAAACTTACATTTTGTTGTCATTCGATATGATGATCCATCATCAAATTTGCGATATTTTCTAGATCCGCCGATTAAAATCGACGGCTAAAGGGGTGGTTTGCAATAAGGTTAGACTCATTAGCCCCGCATTTTAATGCGGGGTTGAAGAATTATCCCAAATGTCAACACGACCTAGAGAAGGGCAGCAAGAAAGATGACCGGTCGCAGCATGCTGCGGCCCTACAACCTGACGTTATTCGATAACCGTTGACCTGATCGTTAAACCGGGACCCTCTCTACTTGCTCGGCCTGAATCGCCGTTAAGGCGATCGTGTAAACAATATCGTCCACCAGCGCCCCGCGAGAAAGATCGTTAACCGGCTTGCGCATCCCCTGCAGCATCGGCCCGATACTGACGACGTTGGCGCTGCGCTGCACCGCTTTGTACGTGGTGTTCCCGGTGTTTAAATCGGGAAATATAAAAACGGTGGCTCGGCCGGCGACCGGGCTGTTCGGGGCTTTCGTGGCGGCTACATCGGCAATCGCGGCCGCATCGTACTGCAGCGGCCCATCGATGAGCAGATCCGGCCGCTTGACCTGAGCGATGGCCGTGGCCTCGCGAACTTTGTCGACATCGCTGCCGGTCCCCGAACTGCCGGTGCTGTAGCTGATCATCGCCACTCGTGGTGGAATGCCAAAGGCGGCCGCTGAATCAGCACTTTGAATGGCGATATCGGCCAATTCTTCAGCTGTGGGATCCGGATTAATGGCGCAATCGCCATAGACCAACACTTGCTCGGGTAAACACATAAAAAAGACAGAGGAGACGAGTTTGGCACCCGGTCGGGTTTTAATTAACTGCAGCGCGGGCCGAATCGTGTTGGCAGTTGTGTGAACCGCCCCCGAAACCAGCCCGTCAACCTCACCTTTGTACAACATCAACGTTCCCAACATGACGTTGTCTCGCACCTGGTCGATGGCCATCGGCCGGGCCATCCCTTTATGGTGGCGAAGTTCAACCAGCAAATCTACATATTGATTGCGGAGCGGTTCCGGATCGAGAATGATTAAATCTTTCGGTAGTTCGACCCCGTTGGCCCGGGCCACTTCTTCAACCCGCTGGGGATTGGCCATCAGCATACATTGGGCGATATTGCGCTCGTGACAAATGGCGGCCGCCTGAATGGTGCGCGGCTCGTCACCTTCAGGCAGGATAATCCGCTTGTGGGCTGATCGGGCCAGTTCGGCGATTTTGTAGCGGAAGGCGGGGGGGCTAAGCCGCGGTTCGCGATCGGTGTCGCTGTAAGATTGCAGCCATTGAGAGTCAAGCTGGCGGGCCACGTGATCCATCACCCAGCCGATCCGCTCGCCGTCATCGAGAGGAACTTCGTTGTTATATTCCTGCAGGCGATTGGCTGTCTCATACGTATCGGTATCAACCTGCATGACCGGTAACCCGGTGGCCAGCGCCTGCCGGCACAGCTCCATCACTCGGGGATTGGGAGGATACCCCCCGGTCAGGACCAGCCCGGCGATTTGGGTGCCGCTCAGGGCGGACATCGACACAGCCAGAATAATATCTTCGCGATCGCTGGGGGTCACAAAGAGCGATCCAGCCTTGAGGGTGTGGACCATGTTTGGCAACGTGCGAGCGACAACCGTGTAGCGATCCACCCGTCTTTTTGAAATTTCTCCTGAATTGAGAATCTGCGCGTTTAAGTGCGCGGCCAGATCGCTAACCCGTGGAGAAACGAGATTTTGCTGCCACGGTATGCCCCCAATGAGTTTGAAATCCGGCCGCTGGAAGATATGGCTTTCACGCTGAATACGCATCAAATCGTCGAGCCACATCGTGTTGAGGGGGTTGATTTGCCCATCCAGGCCGGTGCCAACATTCCGATATTGATCGATAGGCACGTTGATTTTATTGATAATGGCCCCGATAATTTTCGGGTCATCTAACCCACCATAAAGGCGGGCCGCCGTTTCCAACCCTTCGTCCAATTCACTGACGCTTCTCGTCCCAAGACGGCCGACCAAAATTACTTCAGCGTCGAGCGCCTTGGCCATCGCGGCGTTTAACTCGTCCGCATACGGCTGTTGGGTGGTCGGAATTAACCCTTCCACCACGGTAATTTCACTCTCTCCGGCGGTGCCATGAACCAGGGCCACAATTTCCTCCATGAGGTCATCTTCATTCCCTTCGTTCATGAGGTTTTGAGCGCGTTGGAGCGTAATTGGATCAGGTGGATCGAGCTGCGTGGCATTACGAAGCATCGAGGTGGACCGTTCCGGCCCGACATCCCCTTCGGCCGGTTGGCTGATCGGTTTTGCAAAATGGATACGCAGCCCAAGCCGATCGAGGGCGCGCACAAGACCAATGGATACAGAAGTAAGGCCGGCTCCCGGCCCGGTTGAAGCGATAAATAACGTGTGTTTCATAAATTCGAATTTAAAGTGAGCAATAAACCATTGGAGTATTGTTTATGCGTGATTTGCTATTGCCGTTAAACAATCTTCAGCGATCATTCGCTCCTCATTGGTTGGAATGACCAAAGCGATTGTACTCTCCGTTATTGTAATTTTACCTTGATTTTCTTGTCCATGGGTCAAATTGTGATATTTGTCACATATAAACCCTAAAATTTGTAACTGACCCAAAACTTTTTCTCGGATTGCGGCGGCGTGCTCACCGATCCCACCGGTAAATATCAAGGCGTCGAGGCGGCCGAGGGGGACGGCCAGAGCGGCAATCGCCTTGGCCAGCCGGTAACAAAAAAGATCGATGGCGATTTGAGCCCTTTTGTGACCCGCTTCCGCTTCTTGCAGCAGCGTGCGCATATCGTTGCTAAGGCCGGATAAGCCAAGCAGGCCGCTTCTTTTGTTGAGCATTTGGGTAATTTCCGCCAGAGACCAGCCGAGTGTCTCGTGTAAGAAAAGATGGAGGGCTGGGTCGACGTCACCACTGCGTGTGCCCATCACCAACCCTTCCAAGGGGGTAAAACCAAGCGTTGTGTCAACAGACCGGCCGTTTTTAACCGCCGTAGCGCTGGCCCCGTTTCCCAAATGAGCGGAAATCAAGCACAAAGACTCATAAGGTTGATCGAGCAGCCGCGCTGCCTGTTGGGTGACGTACCGATGGCTGGTGCCGTGAAAGCCATAGCGACGAACCCCGTAATCGGTGTAGAGTTCATACGGAATCGCATAAAGATAAGCATGTGGCGGCAGCGACTGATGAAATGCGGTGTCAAAAACGGCGACCTGAGGTACGTCTGGAAACAGTTCGGTGGCGGTTTCGACTCCCAAAATGTTGGGTGGATTGTGCAGCGGGGCCAGGTGATTACATGCTCGTACGGCCGCCAACACCTCATCATTAATGATCGTGGACGCCTGAAACGCTTCTCCCCCATGAACCATCCGGTGCCCCACGGCCGCCAACCCGTTTTGCAATAAATTTTCTTCTGTTAACCGGTCAATTATTGATTCCAAAGCGATTTTGTGAGCGCCTTCAGGAATTGCCTTTTGATTTTTGGCGCCCTGGATTTCAAGATTGATTACCGCTTCAGGGGATCCTAATCGTTCAGCCAGACCGGTGGCTAATACGGTTAGATTTGGGGGCTGAAGTAGTGAAAATTTGAGTGAAGAGCTGCCGGAGTTCAGCACGAGAATGGGTGATGAGTGATGGGTGATGGGTGCTGGGTGTTGGGTGGTGGGTGTTGGATCCATTCTCTTCTCTCTTCTCTAAAGCGGGATAATGGCCACGGTTAATCGGCTCCGACACACAATTTTGCCATTTTCGTCGTGAATATCAATTTCCCATACGTGCAGGGTGCGGCCGAGCCGCAGCGGCCGGCATATCGCTTTGACCAGCCCCTCGCGCGGACCGCGCATATGGCTGGCGTTGATTTCAATCCCGGCTACGCGATGGGTGGTTGGATCGATGCACAGGACTGAGGCGACGCTGCCAATTGATTCGGCCAAAACGCATGACGCTCCACCGTGCAAATACCCCAGCGGCATCGTTGTTTTGTCGGAAACCGGCATGGTAGCCACGAGATAATCGTCACCCACTTCGGCTGCATGAATATCCAAAACAGCGGCCATGTTGCGGTGAAGAACGGTTTCAAGTTCTGAAACGGATAATTTATTTTTCCAAATAGCCATTCTACAATACGCTTTGTTCTGATTTCCCGTGATTGTACCATTTATTAGATAGGTTAGGCAGCAGGTTTGTAGCCTGTTTGTCGGGGGTGTATCACCCCTGCTGATTTTACTCAAGTTCCCCTCAGAATTTTTTGAGAACGGCAGGAAACAGGTTTGATTTTGACATAACTCCAGCGGTGATTGTAAGCGAGTTGCAAATAGAATACAGCCGCAGATTACAAGGATTTTCTGGTTTAAGCTGGGAAATTCGTGTCATACGTGAAATCTTGTGTTTAAATTTTGTACTTTGACCCCCTTAATCAACAAAGAGCGATTTTTAAGTTGGGGAACCAATCGGAATCATTTCGCGTTATGATGGGTGAAAAGGAATCCTTTTTTGATTTAAATTGCATGTTTGAGGATTCTTTAAGTGATATATAAAACCTTTTCAAATATTAACTATCCGCAGATTACGCAGATTTTCGCAGATTAGAAAGAGAAATCTGTGAAAATCCGTGTTAATCCGTGGCCTTTTTTTTGCAATTCTTTTTGTAAACTACTTAACCATGTTAAAAAATTATGAGAAAAAAACAATTGACAAAAGGAGTGAAAATGCTTCACAAAAAAATTGCATTGATGTTGGTTCTAGCGAGCTTGCTCATCATTGCTGCCTGTTCACCGGCTGACCCGGCCGTTCCGGCCGATTCTGAACCCGACGGCAGCACCGTACTGCAACCGGCCGATGATCAAGACGAGCCGGCCGTTGATTCTGAAGAGAGCGAAGCCCCTTCTGAACCTGCTGAGGAAGATGGGGTATCAGAAGAAACGACAGATGAAGTGGCTGAAGAGCCAGCTGAAGATGAGAATAACGATGCCGCTGAAGAATCGAGCGAGGAAGAAGCGGAAGAACCCGTCGCCTCGGCCGATTTACCGGCTCTTCCTCCTCTGCCACCAAGCCAGGGCGGTGGATTTGGCGGTGGTGGAGGAGGCTTGGCTACCTCCGAGTCGACGTCGATCCCGGTTGAAGGGGGTGACTTTGAAGGAGACATGGGTTTTGAGCCATTTAATCCGTTTGAAAACACCACGTTTGTGCTAAATGCCACTTTGCCGGCCGATTTTTCAACCGCCACCGTGTGGCAGCAGCCGGCCGTTTACCCAAGCCTTGATGAGGCCTATGCCTTGGCCAGTGAATTGGGTTTCCAGGCGCCACTTTATCAGGAAGCGCTCCCGCCCGAATCACGGGGTCAAATCGAGCAGCTTGGAGAAGGTGTTTTTCGCATGCCGTTTTACGCCATTCGCAATGATGAGTGGTTGACTTTGATGAGCGGCGGTGCATTTTATGAAAATCGCGGGATGCAAGATTCTTTTGCTGATGAAATCACGCTGCCCTTTGATCAGGCATCATCTCTGGCCGAACAGCAAATTGCGGCCTGGGGTGGCTTGAATTTTGAATACACCATCACCGATCAGGGATTTGGCAACGTGATGGTCCAGCGTCTAATTAATGGACAGCCGCTTGATTACCCCGAACTTTACTTCCAATTTGATAACCAGGGACAGCTGATTTTTGCCAGCTACAACGTCTTGTCTGATGTGGCTCCTCTGGGCGACTATCCGCTTATTTCACCTGAGACGGCCTGGGAGCAAATTCAGGGTGGGGTGATCGAAAATAACGTGTGGGTTAGCTATATATTTGATCCAAATATGCCGGTGGGTGAACCGGCGGTGATGCCTGTCGAGCCAGATGTTGAGTATCAATTCTGGCAGCGCACCTATGAACCGGGTGATGACGTGCGGTATGTTGGCTATCCTCAGATTTACCTGGCGGTCCAGGACGACAGCTTACCGCTCATGTTGGTGGATCAATACCAGGTTGTCGGACCGGCCGAGCAGTTCTTTGACCTGGTTAGCAACCGGCCGTTCCAAATTTTGATTGACGGGACGATCACGGCCGACGGCCGCACGATTGAAATGCGCAGCTGGGAATCCGCTGAGGATCTTGAGCCGCTCTTTTTGGAAGGGACCTTGATCCAGGAAGATATGGGCATGGTTCTGGAAACGTTTGATGGCCAGACGTATATGCTTCTCGATGTACCCGAAGACGTTGAAAACGGTCTCGAAGTGTATGTGTTCGGATGGCAAGCGACCGAATCAGAACTATTCTCCTTCCCGGTTTTGGATTGGATTAACATCGACAAGCGAATTGAATTTCCCGAAGATGAAATCATTGCCCTGCCCGAGCCGGGTGTGGTTGATGAGTACGATCCTAATATCGCTGAAGTTCAAATCGAAGAGGTCTCACTGGGTTATATTTATGTGGCCCAGTGGCCGCAGTTTGAAGAAAGCGACGTGTATGTTCAGCCTGAGTACGATATGCCGGAGGTTTTGCTGCAACCATTCTGGCAATTTACCGGTACCAATGACAAAGGGGAACGGATGACGTTTAGCGTTCCGGCCGTGGATTCAGCCTACTTCCAGGAGTAACTGCTGAGAAAATCCACTGCCAAACAGCAATCGAACATCAATATGGAACTTGTTTGGCACCTTTGTCGTTCTGTTTGTTATAAACCCGCCCGGGTTTAATACTCTCCACACAAAAAGGAGACGCGCACGCATCGCGTCTCCTTTTGCTTTTACTCAATTAGCCCACCAATTTCATCTTACGCCCGGCCGAGGACCGCAGCCAGCAGAGCCATACGTACAAACATCCCGTTTTTCGCCTGACGGAAGTATGCCGCACGGGGATCGCTGTCAACCGCGTCGGGAATCTCCCCAACCCGAGGCAGCGGATGCATGACGACCATTTTTTCTTTGGCCATTTCCATTGTTTCGGCCGTTATCTTGTAATAATTTTTGACCTCTTCGTATTGATCCAGGTCGGTAAAGCGCTCTTTTTGCACGCGGGTCACATACAGTACATCCGCATTTTTGATCACGTCGTCAACGGAGTGCGTTTCGCGCACATCAACCCCGGCATCGATGACGCTGTTCATCAGATTGAGGGGCAGGCGCAAAATCTCAGGAGAGACAAAACGCAGAGACACATCATACTGGAGCAGCAGCTTGGTCAACGAATGAACGGTCCGCCCAAAACGCAGATCGCCTACCATGGCGATTTTCAGGCCGTCAATTTGCCCCAGTTCATCGCGAATGGTGAACAGATCGAGCAGAGCCTGGGTGGGATGCTCCCCCGGTCCATCACCCGCGTTGAGAATTGGGACTGAGGCGGCATGGGCCGCCTCTTTGGCCGATCCAACCTGCGGGTGGCGTAAAATAATGACGTCGGCATATTGTTCCAGGACGCGCATCGTGTCACCCAGCGTTTCCCCTTTGCTGACTGAGGAAAATGAAACTCCGGAGGTGATAGGGATAACCGTGCCGCCGAGGCGCTGCATCGCGGAAATAAACGAAGAACTGGTGCGGGTGCTTGGCTCATAAAAAATACAGGCGGCCACTTTATCGCCGAGCAAGTCGAACGTTCCAGCTTGTTCGACCATTTCCCGCATTTCGCGAGTTCTGGCAAAAATATATTCAATTTTATCGCGATCAAATTGGGAAACTGAGAGGACATCCGAACCGGTTAAGGGCCCCTGTACAACCGGCCGGGTGGGCATCGTGTCGAAGTTAAATAACGGATTCATAATCTCCTTCCTAAAAGAAATCAGATGCTTTATTTCATCAATTCCCCTCCCTGTGGGAAGGGTTAGGGGGGGAAGTAACCCTCGCCCCCGACCTCTCTCCCACTCGGGGAGGGGAGAGATCACTTGAACAGTTTCTAAAGATTCATGAAAGGTAACTTCCAAAAATAATTTACAAGAATTTTTAAACAGAATTTGCCGTAATCACCCGGCCGCTGCCTGGTTCCGCTATCACCTGGCCGTGGGCAAAAACTTCTTCACCGCGCAAGATCACCCGTTTGATTTTTCCAACCACCTCCCGGCCGTCAAAGGGTGTCCACCCACAGCGGCTCAGGATATCACTGTTGCGGATCGTCGTTTTGACTTCTGGCTCAATTTCTACAAATGTATCTGGCTGCTCGGGTAGATCAAAGATTTTTTTGGGATTGTGATGCATCAGCTCGACCAGCCGCTTCTGACTCAGACGATTTTCAGTTACCGCTGTCCACATGAGCGGGAGCGAAGTTTGCAGTCCTACAATACCCGGTGGCGGGTTGGCCGACCGCTTCTCTTCAAGGGTGTGCGGAGCATGATCGGTGGCGATGCAGTCCACCGTGTCGTTGATATGTGACCACAGCGAGGCGACATCTTCCGGTGTGCCTAAAACGGGACGCATGTCGGCCAAAGGCCCCAGCCGTTCAAAATCACTCTGGTTTAAAAAAAGATGATGGGGGGCAACCTCGCAAGTTACTTTTAAACCACGCATTTTGGCGTCGGCGATCAGCTCAATTTCTTCTTTGCGGCTGACGTGAACGATGTGCACCGGCCGATCATAAACGGCGGACATGGCGATAGCCACCGCCATGCTTTGTTTTTCGGCGTGCAGAGCGATCGGTTTTTCCTTTGGCCATATTTTGAAACAGTCGATCAGCGTGGGGACGTCATCGATGCGCAGGGTGCCAAAGGTGTCGTTGAGGTAAATTTTGAGGGCGGCCGTTTGCCGCGCCATTTCCCCTAACGTAGACAAATGTTCGCCGCTTGCTCCAGCATAAAGACCAACATCACAGCGAATTGATTGTTGGGCGATGGTCAGGGTATCCGCCAATACGGCCGGTGTGGCGATCGGAGGGGAGGTATTGGGCATGGCCAATATCATCGTGATGCCACCGGCCAGTGCGGCGGCGGTCCCAGTGGCGAAATCTTCTTTGTGTTCCCCACCCGGTACGCGCAGGTGGGTGTGGACGTCGATTAAACCTGGAAGAATCATCAGTTTAGTCCTGAGTTCTGAGTGCAAAGTCCTGAGGTTTTGATATGAAGTTACGCATGAGGGTCATCCTTATCGAGGACTTAGGACTCAGGAGTTTTAACTTGATTAATTTGTTGACGGAGCTTTTCAGCGGCGTCTCTTGCTTTTTCGGCAAAATCATATCCGCGGCCGGCGTAAATAATGCCGCGGCTGGAGCTGATTAAAGGCCCGGCATGTTGATCGGGACCGTGAATGACGGCCGCTTCAAGGCTGCCTCCTTGAGCGCCAACCCCGGGGATCAAAAATGGAGCGGCCGGGGCGATGGCCCGTGCCGCCTCAAGCTCGGCGGGGTAGGTGGCCCCCACGACAAAGCCGATGGTGCCCTGGGAGGCGGCCGTCCATTCTCGACTGGCGCTCATTACTTTATAAGCCAGACTGTTGGCATCGGTCAGAGTTCCTTGAAACGCTTTGGCGGAGGGGTTGGAGGTGTGAGCCAGCACGTAAATCCCTTTATCCGGGCGGTTTTGCACGGCCGCCAGGACCGCATCGCCACCAACGAAGGGATTGACGACAAAGGCATCAACGCCCCATTCGTCAAATAATCCCTTGGCCCAGGCGGCCTGCGTGTGACCAATATCGCCGGCTTTGCAATCAATAATCACCGGAATGTGTTTGGGTATATAGGCGATTGCTCGCTCGAGGGCGATGATACCGGCCGCACCCCACTGCAGAAAAAAGCCGAGATTCGGTTTAAAGGCACAGGCGATATCGGCCGTGGCGTCGACAATCGCTTTGCAAAAGGGGAGAACCGGTTCATCCCATTGGTGGGTGGCCTGGATCGGCAGCTTCTCCGGGTCTGGATCGAGCCCGACACACAGCCAGGAGTTGTTCCGGGCTTGCGCCTCACGAAGTTTCTCTAGATAAGTTTTCATTTTTTGTTGTTTGGGTAGGTGAAGTTGTCGGGAGTGAAGGATAGCACGAAATAGGGGAATTTACGATTAATTCGATTATACGATTACACGATTGGTTCGATTAGATGATTTGTTCGATTATTCGATTAGTTTGATTATACGATTGGTTCGATTATACGATTGGACTTGACTTCGACAACGAGAAAAATTTAAACTTTTTAAAGAAACCCCGAACCAATCGAACCAATCGAACCAATCGAACCAATCGAACTAATCCCCCTCCTTCTCCCCATGGCTAACCATATCAATCACAATGGCGGTGGCCAAGATCGTAATATCATCTTCCCCATCCATAATGTTGA
>JAAUYD010305090.1_pt1 | contig 11737 bp, 13 predicted proteins | sample 7278101 | NCBI WGS metagenome assembly JAAUYD01 (sample SAMN14350128, study PRJNA611818) | marine sediment metagenome | isolation source: surface marine sediment (0.6m) | place: French Polynesia: Moorea | collected 2018-08 | reverse complement strand
GGGACCTGTTCGCCGCGATCATGGCCGATCCGGGCCTGATGCCGGAGGACTGGGACGTCGCGGCCCGCGCCTGCACGGATCCCGACAAGGCCCGCATGGTCGCCGACTACGTCGCCGGCATGACCGACCGCTTCGCCATCATGCTCCACGCCCGGCTTTTCCCTGAAACTGACGCGCACACGACAACTCACACATTCAACTGACACGCGAGGGTCATGACGGCGCCATATTGGAATGGCACCTGCACGATGGGTTGATTGAGTGGGTTGCCGTCGTGACCGTGTGTACTGCGACAAGTGATGGTGTGTTGGCCACGGGGCCAAAGGCGCCGATGCCCACTGGCGAGGGCTCAAGGGTTATGTTACGCCCCGCACGATCATTCGCGGGTGAGAACATGAACGTATTTTCCGACATTCGGTCCAAGGTTGTGGCAGCGCTTGAGGCAATGGTGGCAGACGGCGCCCTGCCACGCGATCTGTCCTTTGCCAATGTGACGGTCGAGCCGCCCCGAGACGCCGCCCATGGCGATCTGGCAACCAATGCAGCGATGGTGCTCGCCAAACCTGCCGGCACCCGCCCGCGCGAGCTGGCCGAGGCATTGGCTGAGCAGCTGCAGACACTCGAGGCCATCCGGTCCGCCGATGTCGCCGGCCCGGGCTTCATCAACATGCGGCTCGACCCGGCCGTCTGGTCGGCTGTCGTGCCCGCCGTCCTTGCCGCCGGCACGGCCTTCGGCCAATCGGGTCTGGGGCAGGGGCGCAAGGTGAATGTCGAGTTCGTCTCGGCCAACCCCACAGGCCCCCTCCATGTGGGCCACACGCGGGGCGCCGTCTTCGGCGATGCGCTCGCCGGGCTGCTGGACTTTGCGGGCTACGATGTCACGCGCGAATACTACATCAACGATGGCGGCGCGCAGGTCGATGTCCTCGCCCGCTCCGTCTATCAGCGCTATCTCGAAGCGCATGGCGCAACCCCCGAATTTGCCGAGGGAACCTATCCCGGCGACTACCTCAAACCCGTGGGCGAGGCGCTGAAAGCCAAGGTCGGCGACGCCTTCGTGGATAAAGGCGAACAGTTCTGGCTGGCCGAGATCCGCGAGTTTGCGACCGAGGCCATGTTGGACCTGATCCGCGCGGATCTGGCCGCACTTGGCGTCGAGATGGATGTCTATTTCAGTGAGAAAAGCCTCTACGGCACCGGCCGGATCGAGGCCGCGCTCGCCTCGCTGGAAGAGAAGGGCCTGATTTATGAGGGCGTGCTGGAGCCACCGAAGGGCAAGACGCCCGAGGATTGGGAGCCACGCGAGCAGACGCTCTTCCGCTCCACCGATCATGGCGACGATGTCGACCGGCCGGTGAAGAAATCCGACGGGGCCTGGACCTATTTCGCGCCCGATATTGCCTATCACTACGACAAGCTGGAGCGCGGCTTTGAAGAGCTGATCGATGTCTTCGGCGCCGATCACGGCGGCTATGTCAAACGGATGAAGGCCGCCGTCTCCGCCCTCTCGGACGGCAAGGTGCCCTGCGACATCAAGCTGACCCAGCTCGTCAAGCTCTACAAGAACGGTGAGCCCTTCAAGATGTCGAAGCGGGCAGGAACCTTTGTCACGCTCCGCGACGTCATCGACCAGGTCGGCCCGGATGTGACCCGGTTCGTCATGCTCACCCGCAAGAACGACGCGCCGCTCGACTTCGATTTCGATAAGGCGACGGAGCAGTCGAAGGACAACCCTGTCTTCTACGTCCAGTATGCCCATGCGCGGATTGCGTCCGTCCTGCGGAAAGCAGAATTCGATGTCAGCGAAACGACGCTCGCTGCTGCCGATCTCGCCCTGCTGACGCACGAGGCCGAACAGGGCCTCTTACGCAAGATCGCCGAATGGCCGCGGCTGGTCGAAGCGGCCGCAGATGCGCACGAGCCGCACCGGATTGCCTTCTACCTCTACGACCTTGCCAGCGCCTTCCACGCCCACCAGCATCTCGGCAAGATGGAGCCTGGGATGCGGTTCCTCGTGGAAGACGCGCCCGAGCAGTCTTTGGCCCGTGTGGCGCTCATCCGCGCCACTCAGCTTGTTATTGCCGCTGGCCTTGGTATCCTTGGGGTCACCCCTGCGAATGAGATGTGACGTTGGTAAGCATGCACACAAATAGGGGTTGGAGCAGAGTTCGTCACAAGATAGAGTGTTGAGTAGCCGAGGCACGCAGTCATGCGGGATAGGATGTACGACGAATCGACAGGTGATACAGGCAGCGCGCTGGCGCATTGGATGCGCCTTGGCGTTAAATGGGGCGGCGCGGCGCTCTCCCTGACGCTCGTGCTCAGCCTCCTGGTCTGGGGATACCGCTTGAGCACGCGCGATATGCGCGAGGTGCCGGTGATCAAGGCCATGAGCGAGCCGGCCCGTATTGCGCCCGTCTCGCCCGGTGGTCAGGAAGCGGCACACCAGGGCCTTGAGGTGAACGAGATCCTTGCTGGCGATCCGGCCGGAACGCCCGGCCAGACCGAACTCGCCCCCGCCCCCGTTATGTTGAGCGAAGAGCCCGCACCCACTCCGGTGCGCGTCGATCCCGTTACGCCCGTGCAGGTGGACGAGCCGGACACTGCCAGTGCTGCGCTAAGCACGCCCGAGAGTGAGGCGCAGACCATCGCCGATCTTGTCGAAGAGGTGGTCAATGAAGCCGGTGGCCTGCGCCCCCGTCTCCGCCCGACCAACCTGATCGCAGCCGGCTTGGCACCGGCGCCTGAACCCACGCCCGTTCCAGCCCAACGTCCTGCATCCGCCACCGAGCCTGCAGCGGCGGCGCAACCCGCTGTGCTCGACATCCGTCCCGCCACGATCACCGCACCGTCGAGCGAGCCGAGCGTCGCATCCGTCCCCGCAGGTACCCGCACGGTCCAGCTTGGCGCTTTCGGCTCTGATCGTGACGCGCGCAGCGCCTGGTCTCGGCTGACTGTCGAGCATGGCGACCTCCTCTCGCAACGCGAGACCTACATTCAGGAGGCCCTCTCGAATGACCGCACGTTCTTCCGCTTGCGCGTCCTGGGCTTTCAGACATCCGACGAACAGAACGGCCTTTGCGACGCGCTTCGCGCCCGCGATGTCGCCTGTATCCCGGTCACGGTCCGCTAAGTGGCGCCGCGGTCGGTTCTTTTCGGATGTCAGGGCACCGACCTCACCCCGCGTGAGACGGCCTTCTTCCGCGAAGCCGACCCCTGGGGCTTCATCCTCTTCGCCCGCAACCTTGAGACGCCGGAGCAGATCCGCCGCCTGACAGCCGATCTTCGGAACAGCGTCGGCCGGAATGCGCCCATCCTGATCGATCAGGAGGGCGGCCGGGTGGCCCGCCTGACCCCGCCACACTGGACAGGCTGGGACGACGCGCTGCCCTTCACGCAGCAATTCCCGGCCATGGAGGCCCGCGTCGAGGCCATGCGCCTCCGCTACCACATCATCGCGGCCGAGCTTCTGGCACTTGGCATCGACGTCAATTGCGCACCGCTCGGCGACATCGCTTATCCTGAGACCTGCCCGCCGATCCGCACCCGCTTCTATGGCGAGGACCCGACGACCGTCGCCACCCTTGCCCGCGCCGTCGCCGATGGCCTGGTGGCCGGGGGCATGCTGCCGGTGATGAAGCACATTCCTGGCCATGGCCGGACGGCGCTCGACAGCCATCTCGACCTGCCGCGGATCGACACTGACCACGAAACGCTGTCCAAAACGGATTTCGCTCCGTTCAAGACGCTCAGCGACTTGCCGATGGGCATGACCAATCACCTGGTCTACGAGGCCGTAGACACGCAGCCCACGACATGGTCGGCACCCATGATCGACCTTATCCGCACCGAGATCGGCTTCGATGGCCTCCTGATGACCGATGACCTCTCGATGCACGCGCTGACCGGCGATTTCGGCACCCGCGTCACCCGCGCGCTCGATGCGGGCTGCGACATGATCCTGCATTGCAACGGCGATCCGGCCGAGATGGAACCGGTCGCCGGGGCCGCGCCCGAGCTTGCAGGCCGCGCCCTTGCCCGTGCCGAGGCGGCATTGGCCGCGCGCAAGACCGCCCAACCCATCGACATTCCCGCGGCGCTTGCCCGGATTGACGCATTGAGACAGGAGGTTGCCCATGCCTGACGACCAGTTCGTGGAGGTCTCCGAGGCCGAAGCCCGGCGCGCGGCCGAAGCGCTCGTCGTCGATGTAGACGGGTTCGAAGGGCCGCTCGACGTCCTCCTCATGCTCTCCCGCACCCAGAAGGTCGACCTCCGCCGGATCTCGGTTCTGGCGCTGGCCGAGCAGTACCTGACCTTCGTCGAAGAGGCCAAGCGCCTGAGGATCGAGCTTGCAGCCGACTACCTCGTCATGGCGGCCTGGCTGGCTTTTCTCAAGTCGCGCCTCCTGCTGCCGCCCGACCCGGAGGAGGAAGGGCCTTCGGGCGAGGAGCTCGCCGCCCACCTCGCCTTTCAGTTAGAGCGGCTTGAGGCCATGCGCCGCTCTGCCGCTGAACTGATGGGCCGTGACCAGTTGGGCCGCGATTTCTTCGCGCGGGGTGAGCCGCAGACGATCTCCACCCGCAGGACTGTAGCCTACACGGCGACGGTGCTGGACCTGATGCAGGCCTATGCGCGGATCAAGACCCGCGACGATTTCGAACCCTTCCATCTCAAGCGTGGCCCGATCTACACGATGGAACAGGCGCTTGAGCGGATGCGCGGCCTGATCGGCCATGCCGTGGACTGGTCTTCGCTGGCGCAATTCCTGCCCGAGGGCTGGCAACTGGACCCCAAGAAGCGCCGCTCGGCCATGGCCTCGACATTCGCGGCCTCGCTGGAACTGGTGAAGGCCGGCAAGCTCGATATGCGCCAGGACGGCACGTTCGGGCGGCTGGAGCTGAAGTTGCGGTCATGACGGACGAGGCGATGGACAGCCTCTTCGAGGCGCCCCCGCTGGCCGAGCAGGAGCGGATGGTCGAAGCCCTCCTCTTTGCGTCCGAGCATCCGATGACGCTCACCCAGATCGAAGCCCGGATGCCTCACGGCTCCGCACCGGAGGAGGCGATCGCCCATCTGACCAGGCGCTACGAGGGCAGGGGGGTCCGCCTCGTGAAGATCGGGGATGCCTATGCCTTTCGGACGGCACCCGACCTCGGGTTCCTGATGAACCGCGAGACGGTCGAGACGCGAAAACTGTCCCGCGCGGCGATCGAGACCCTGGCGATCATTGCCTACCACCAGCCCGTGACGCGGGCCGAGATCGAGGAGATCCGCGGTGTCTCCGTCTCCCGCGGCACCATTGATCAGTTGCTCGAACTCGACTGGATCAAGCTTGGCCGCCGCCGGATGACGCCGGGCCGACCGGTGACATTCATCGTCACGCCGGGCTTTCTGGACCATTTCGGGCTGGAGACCGCGCGCGATCTGCCGGGCATCAAGGAGTTGCGGGCCGCAGGCCTTCTGGACAACCGTCCGCCGCCCGGTATGCCCGGTGATGCCGAGCCCGATGAGGAGGAGGACGAGGATCGCGATCAGGACCACATGTTCGAGTGACCGGACCTGACATTCGCGACCGCCGTCCCTACATAAACCTCAACAAGAGGGACGTACGATGCAAAGACTGATCACAATGATTGTCCGGCGCCTCGTCATGAGGAGCGCGGTCAAGGGCATCAAGACTTGGAACAAGGGCGGCAAGGGCCCGCGGGGGACAGCCGGACCCGAGGCTGGCAAGTCCTTGCGCAATCTCAAGAAAACCATGCGCATGGGCAACCGGCTCGGCCGGTAGGGTGGGTGTCAACCCACCATTCCTTTAATGACACGGTGGGTTGTCACCCACCCTACGGGCTGCGGAAATGCTTCGACAGCTTCAGGCCCTGACCCTGATAGTTCGATTTCAGCCCCGCGCCGTAGAGCCGGTCGGGCACCTCCACCATCTTCTCATAGACCAGCCGCCCGACAGTCTGGCCGTGTTCCAGCGCGAAGGGTGCCTCGTGGCAGCGGACCTCCAGCACGCCCCGTGACCCCAGCCCCCCTGCCGCCGCATGGCCGAAGCCGGGATCGAAGAAGCCTGCGTAATGCACACGAAACTCGCCCACCATGGCGAGATAGGGCGCCATCTCGGCCGCATAGTCCGGCGGCACATGTACGGCCTCGCGGCTGACCAGAATGTAGAACGCCCCCGGGTCCAGAATGATCCGTTTCTGCGGCGCCAGCACCGGCTCCCAGAACTCGGCCACCGGATAATGCCCGATCCGGTCGAGATCGATCAGGCCTGTGTGCGGCTTTGCCCGGTAGCCCACCAGCGCTTCCGCCCCGCGGTCCAGATCGACCGAAAAGCCCAGCCCCTCATCGATATGCGCAGGTCCGTTCACCAGATGCACCTGCTCTTGCAGCACGGTCAGCGCCGCATCGTCCAGCCGCGCCTCGCCCCGGCGGAAGCGGATCTGGTTCAGCCGCAGCCCCGGCCGCGCCAGGACCGAGAACGAACGGGGCGAGATCTCGGCATAGAGCGGTCCCTGATAGCCCGCCTCGATCCGGTCGAATTCCGTCCCGCCATCCGTGATCAGCCGCGTGAAGAGATCCAGCCGCCCGGTCGAGCTTTTGGCATTGGCCACGGCCGAGATGTCGACAGGCAGCGCCAGCCCTTCCTGCAGCTCGGCCAGATAGACGCAGCCCTTCTCCAGCACCGCACCGCCCTCAAGGTCGATCTCGTGCATCGAAAAGTCTGGCAGGCGCGAGACCATGCTCTCGCCCTCCCCAGGCAGAAAGGAGGCCCGCACCCGCCACGCCCGCCGCCCCAGCCGCAAGTCCAGCGAGGCTGGCTGGATCTGATCGCCATCCAGTGGCGCCGGCGTCACAATCTCGCCCAGTGTCACCATCTCGGAGAGGGTCTGCGAGGGGAGGACACCCAGGCCGGCACGTTCCGTCATCACTGTTTCCTCATAAACAAAAGCGCCCGTCCGGATGCCGGACAGGCGCCTTTCGGAATGGTGTGGTCGGGCTAGCGAGATTCGAACTCACGACCTTTCGTCCCCCAGACGAACGCGCTACCAGACTGCGCTATAGCCCGCCGAGCCTCGTGTATACCCGATCCCAAGCGGTGTGCAAGCGCGGATCATGGGGACGCCGCGGCCATGCGGGCCCGAATGCGCACAAGTTTGTCGTAGATCGTTCGGATCTCGTCCAGGCGGGCCTTCTGCGCCGGATCCGGCGGGAAGGCGGGCCGCGCCTGCTCTTCCGGTCGGGCGAAGAGGTCGAACTGCATCTCCTGCTCAGCCGGCGGCTGGGGCTTTGGCACCCGGATCTCCTGAAGCGGACGGGAGACGGGGGGCGCCTCGGCAGATGGCGCCGGCACGGGCGTCTCCTCGACTTTCTCGACCGGAGCCTTAGCAGCGGGCGGCGCTTCGGCGATCTCGGCCAGATCGATATGGCTGGTCGAGGCGACGTGTTTCACGCCCTCTTCCCGCAGGATCTTCTGCACGCCCTTGATCGTGTAGCCCTCGTGATGTAGCAAGTTGCGGATCCCGCACAACAGGTCGATATCCTGCGGCCGATAATAGCGCCTGCCACCGCCGCGCTTGACCGGCTTGATCTGCGTGAACCGGCTTTCCCAGAAGCGCAGAACATGGGCGGGCACATCCAGAATCTCTGCCACTTCGCTGATCGTGCGAAAGGCTTCCGAAGATTTCTTTACAAGCGCCATGCGGCGTCACTCAGCGCTTGTTCCCCGCATCGACCCGCTCTTTCATCAGATGCGACGGGCGGAAGGTCAGCACGCGCCGGGGCGCGATGGGCACTTCCTCTCCCGTCTTGGGATTGCGGCCGACGCGAGCGGACTTGGTCCGCACATTGAATGTCGCAAATGAAGAAATTTTAACGCTTTCGCCACGCACCAGCGCATCCGACATATGCCGGATCACCGATTCCACCAACTCTGCGCTTTCCTTACGGGACAGGCCAACTTCCTGAAAAACGGCCTCACTCAGATCCATCCGTGTCAGGGTTGTTTCGCTCATCGCTCAACCTTCTGGCTATAACTATTTGATAACGCTATGGGGATTCGGGAAGAGCTGTCAATGGGAAGGGAAGTGAACTGGGGGTCATTACCATCTTAAGGTTGCCGCACCCCAGGCCAATCCACCACCGATTGCTTCCATCAGCAGCAGATCACCCCGCTGAAAGCGCCCGGCCTCGTGTGCGACAGACAAGGCCAGCGGGATCGAGGCCGCCGAGGTGTTGCCATGGTCCTGCACCGTCACCACGATCTTGTCCATCGGGATGCCGATCTTCGCTGCCGTCGCCTTGATGATCCTCAGATTGGCCTGATGCGGCACGACCCATGTGACATCGTTGACCGTCAGGTCCGCCGCCTCCAGCGCCTCTTCCCCCGCGATGGCGAGCTTCTGGACGGCGTGCTTGAACACCTCGCGCCCCTGCATCTTCAACACACCCACCGTCTGCGTTGAGGAGGGGCCACCATCGACAAACAGCAGCTCATTATACTGCCCGTCCGAGTAGACGCGCGTCGACAGGATCCCGCGGTCGTCGGGCGTGCCGTCGCCCTCGGAGGCCTCCAGAACGATCGCGCCCGCGCCGTCACCAAACAGCACGCAGGTTGTCCTGTCAGTCCAGTCAAGGATGCGGGAAAACGTCTCGGCCCCGATCACCATCACACGCCGAGCCTGACCGGAGACAATCAGCGCATTGGCATTGGCCAGGGCATAGATGAAGCCGGCACAGACCGCATGAATATCGAAGGCAAAACCGCCCTTCATGCCAAGGGCATGCTGGACCTTCGTGGCAGTGGCCGGGAAGGTCTGGTCCGGCGTGGCCGTTGCAACAATCACGGCGTCCAGATCCGTCGCGGCGATCCCGGCATTCTCAAGCGCCATCCGGCCGGCATGGATCGCGAGATCCGAGGTCAGTTCGCCTTCCGCCGCAAAATGGCGACGCTCAATGCCCGAGCGTGTGCGGATCCACTCGTCGCTCGTGTCGATCTTGCCTTCGAATTCCGCGTTCTCGACAACCCTTTCGGGAAGATAGTGACCTGCGCCAATCGCGGTGGCGCGCACAACATTCATGCTTAGGTTGCCTTTGCCTCTTTTGTGCCGAGCGCATCTTGAACAGCCATTGCATCCGATGCAACACGAGCAGCCACCCGCTCGGCAAACCCATTCTTGGCCAGAACGAAGGCCAGTTTGATCGCGGCCGAAATGCCCGTCGCATCTGCCGACCCGTGCGACTTCACCACCGTTCCGTTCAACCCAAGAAAAACACCACCATTCACGCGCCGCGGATCGATCCGCTTCTGCAGCCGCCGCAGCGACGTCAGCGCGAACAGCGCACCCACTCTGCTGAAGATGCTGTGCTTGAATGCCTGCCCCAGCAACTCCCGAATCAATGAGGCGGTGCCCTCAGCGGTTTTCAGCGCAATGTTGCCGCTGAACCCGTCGGTAACGATCAAATCGACCGAGGTGGACGAGATGTCCGACCCCTCGACAAAGCCTATATACTCGAAGTCGCCATGGACCGCCGCAGCCTCGATCAGACCGCCGGCCTCCTGCAACTCGGACCGGCCCTTGTGTTCCTCGGTCCCGACATTGAGCAGGCCAACCCGCGGCCGCTTCAACTCCAGCCCGTGGCGGGCATAGGCCGCGCCCATTACAGCGAACTTCAGAAGGTCGGCAGCATCGGCGCGGATATCCGCACCCACATCCAGCACAACGTTGTAGCCCGCAGGGTTGCGCGAGGGCCACAGGACCGCGATTGCCGGGCGGTCCACACCGACAACCTTCCTGAGCCGCAGCATGGCCAGCGCCATCAGGGCACCGGTATTCCCGCAGGAGACGACAGCCTCGGCCTCGCCCATCTCAACGCTCGCCAATGCGTTCCACATGGAAGAGTCCTTGCCCTGCCGCAAGGCGCGCGACGGCTTCTCATCCATGGATATCGTCTTGGAGACGTCGCGGATCTCTGTCCGTGCCTGCAACTCCGGGCTGCGGCTGAGGAGCGGCTCGTAAACGGCGCTCTCCCCATGCAGAATAAAGCCGATCTCCGCGTTCTTGCGGGCCGACTTCGCCATTCCATCAATAATTGCCTGCGGGCCCCCTTCGCCGCCAAGCGCGTCGATGGAGATCCGTATCGACCCTTCGCTGGCGGCTTCAGTCGTTGTCATACTGGGCGCCGGGTCGTCACCTTAAGCCGCGTCTTCGTCGAGATCGATCTCATCGACCAGGGCAACAACCTCACGGTCGTCATAGTGACCGCAAGCGGGGCAGACATGATGCGGCCGCTTCAACTCACCGCAGTTGCTGCACTCGTTCGGGTTCGCGCCGATCAGCGCGTCATGGGCACGGCGCATACCACGTTTGGAGCGCGTGATCTTACTCTTGGGAACCGCCATGTGTTCAACCTCAGTTCTCTTGGGCGCCAGACCGCCCGATGGATCGCGTGTAGCAGGCGCGCCGTGCGTTGTCACGGTCGAACGTCGGGCCGCCTTGCCAGGAAATGAAGCGCGGACAATAGCCAGAATCTGCCCCGCCGCAAGTCTTTTCTGGGGCTTAGAGCGTTTCCGCGTTTCTTGGCAACACCGAACTTCCCGAATTCCCGCCTCAGACGGTTATGGCGACACCTCGAACCCGAACAAAACCGGCCTCGGCACTCTACTCTTCCGGCCGCTCCATTTTGTCCTTCAGGGCTTCCAGGACGGCAAACGGGTTCTCCCGCGCGTCCTCCTCCGGATCATCGACATGGGCTTCGGTGGGCAACACCGCCCCCGGCGCCCGCGGATAGTCGGGCAGGGCCAGCGCCAGCTCCTCTGCGGCAAGCGCGCCAAGGTCGAGAACCTCCGGCAACTCCTCGATCTCCAGATCGTCTTCGGGACCGAGCTCAATGCCATCGGCCAGAGGTTCCAAGCCCGGCAGGTAGCGCCGCGTCACCTTGACGTCGATGCGCGTTTGCACCGGCTCCAGTGTCACAACGCAGCTCTGCACAACCGTGGCTCCAAGCTGACCCTTCAGCATCCAGCCGGCCTTGCCGAACGGGTGCAGCGTGCCCTCGATCCGCATCTTTTTCACGCTTTGCGCGCCGAGAAGGGCCGCAATCTCATGCGACTCGGCCGCATCTGGCGTCTCGGCAAATGTGTGAACTTCGCCCTTGGCCAGGCGCGACATCTCTATCGGGCGATGAAAAACTGGGGCAGATTCGGATGGAAACTCGGGCCGGGACATCAGTTCTTGAGGGTCTCATTCGCTTGCATCAGGCAGGATCGCAGTTGAATGTAGGCGATGTCCGGGGTAGGTGACAGAGAATTCCTCGCAGGGTGGGACTTGGGAGAAGCAAAGTGAAGGTTGGGCTGCAGATGCGTGTAACGGGTGGTCTTTTTGGTGCAGCACTTCTGTTGTCTGCGTGCTCTCCGCAAGTGACCGTGCACGGCTATGTCCCGACCGAGGATGAACTTGGCCTGATTGAGCCCGGTCTCGACACGGTGGAAAGCGTGGCCGAGCGGATTGGGCGCCCCGCCAACTCGAACCTTCTGGGCGAGCCCATCTGGTATTACGTGCAAAGCCGGATGGAGCAACTCACCTACAACCCCCCGCGTGAGACAGAGCGGACCGTGGTCGCCATCGCCTTCACCGAGGAAGGTCTGGTCGAGAGCATCGAGCGCTACGGGCTGGAAGACGGTCGCGTGATCAATCTCAACACGCGCGTGACCGTGACCGACACGCGCCAGCT
>JAAUYD010019516.1_pt1 | contig 11738 bp, 11 predicted proteins | sample 7278101 | NCBI WGS metagenome assembly JAAUYD01 (sample SAMN14350128, study PRJNA611818) | marine sediment metagenome | isolation source: surface marine sediment (0.6m) | place: French Polynesia: Moorea | collected 2018-08 | reverse complement strand
CTGTTGTGGCGACAAACGATGCTGCACGGCGCGATTTTCATGTTGATGCTGGCCGGATCCGTGATCTTGGTCGCAACCAATGAAAATCCCGGTTTGATAATTCGGTTTTTGTGTATTATCTTTTTCGGTATCGGATTGCCGATCTGGGCGGGCGGTAAGATACACACCCGGCGTCGTGAGCGCCATAACCTGGACGGTAATTAATGCCGATCTTACGACCATTGGGTCACGAGTCACTTGAACCTGCGCGATTTATTCAACCAATCAGAAGAGAGGAGGAAACATGGGTGTAATCATTAAAAGAACAACCTTTTTCTTAATCCTGCCCTTGCTGTTAGTATTGACAGGCATCTCGATGTCTGATGCAAATGACATCTCCACTATGACCAAAGAGGAACTAAAGGCTCAAATGGGCAGTTCCGATGTCATGATTCTGGATGTCAGAAAAGGCAAGGATTGGAAATCATCTGAATTTAAAATTAAGGGGGCGAATCGGGCCAATCCAAAAGAACTTGACAAATGGGCAGAAACATACCCCAAAGACAAGACCTTCGTTTTGTACTGAGCCTGACCGAATGAAGCTACCAGTGCCGGTCTGGCACGAAAGATGATGACCAAAGGCTATACGAAAGTCTATGCCCTCAAAGGCGGATGGCGTGAATGGTTTCGCGCAGAATTTCCAGTTGATGAGAAATAGTTTTATCTCGTAATAAAATCAATTTACTAATCTGAAAGCTCAGCTTGTGAATCAGGCTGAGCTTTATTTTTTAGTACAATGTTGATGATTCCTAGAAAGTTCCGAAATTTCCAATTTTTAGTTTCCCCAATATGTGGTAGATAAATCAGCCGTTTGCGTTTCGAACATTGTCGATGGAATTTCAGGTATTTTAGGTAGGATAAGATTGAATTGATGGGGCATTGCCATCGGCATTGCAACCATGGGCATCGGATTGGGTACATTGATCATGGCACCGCTAGCCGGCTATATTGTGAAAAGCTTTGGCTGGCGGGTGGGTTTCCTGTGTATCGGTGCTTAGACATGCGTCGTTGGAATTGGCATGCCTCAGATATTTATGGGCAGAGACTATCCTGAACGCTATGGCCTTCAGCCGGACGGTGAGGCGCTGCCGCCCAATCAATCGAATCCCCATTCGCACGACGGTACCGTTGAAAACCCGTCTCTGAAACCTAATCCAAAAGAAGGTTAGACGCTAAAATACCAGACGAAGAATTCGCTCCTAAATCAACTAATTTTTTCTCTCCAGTAAAGATTTCCCAATTTCTGCCGATATTTTTTCTAGGCCTATCATGGGTGCGATATCAACAAGAGGAGATCGAAGGTGCAGAAAAAGCGGCATTTCATTAACGGTAAATCCTTGGTGAAAGTCATTTACCGAAAACGCTTCAAGTCCCCCCGAAAATTAAATGAACCGCCGAAAGCCGGTGATAGATCGGATCAGACATGGGATCTGGCTGACGACGGAAAGGTCCAGTCCAAAAAAAAGTAATAATTTCCCCCACACCAGTAGAAGCTGATACCTACTACCAAATACCTCCCTGATTAAGTTTGATTCAAATGGGGTTAAAAAATATCCGGCCGCACATCCTGTGAATAATCAATCCCCGGCATCCCGAATCCGTGGTGCCTCAGAAATTCTTCTCTTAATCCCCTGATGTCTGTCAGCGCTTCGATATTTTGCTGATCGATCTCGTTCCAGAGAGCGGCAACTTCACGCTGGACATCCGATCGCATTTCCCAGTCATCGATTCGGATTCGTCCTTTGGCATCCACTTTGGGAGAATCCCCACTAAACAGAAAATCATGGTAGAGTCGGTACATTTGTTGGATGCATCCTTCATGCAGGTTCTTATCTTTCATAATTCGATAGAGCAGGGCGGTATAAAGGGGCACCGCCGGTATGACAGCACTGGCACGGGTAATCAGGGCCTTATTGACGCTGATGAGGGCTTCGCCGTCGATGGTTTTCAGCAGGGTGTTGATATGCTCTGCTTTTTGTTCCAGGTCCTTCTTGGCGGCACCAATGGTCCCATCCCGATATAAAGAACGGGTGTGTTCGGATCCGATGTAGGAAAATGCAATGGTCTTGAATTCCCGGGCAAGCAGATTTGCATTCAGCAGTCTGTCGATCCAGAGCATCCAATCTTCGCCGCCCATTACTTTGACGGTATTGGCGATTTGTTCAGCGCTGGCCGGTTCGGCAGTGACCTTGCTGACGACGCCAGAGAGGAAATCCACTGATTTTGCGGTGAACGGTTTGCCGATCGGTTTGATGACAGAAGAAAATATTTCACCGGTCGCCGGATCGATCCTTCTAGGGGCTGCAATGCTATATACCAGAAAATCAACCGCACCCAGCTTGTTCTTGATAATACCGATGACGTTGTTCTTCGTTTCTTCTGAAAACGCATCGCCATTGATGTTCCAGGCAGCCAATCCTGCAGTTTCAGCTTCCTGCCTGAATGCTTCAATATTATACCACCCGGCGGTGCCTGCCCGGCGTGCTGTTCCCGGCTTTTCGAAGCCAACCCCGATGGTCGCAGCATTGGATGCGAAAGCCGATACGATTCTGGCTGCCAGACCATAACCATTAGACGCGCCGATAACCAAAACCTTTTTAGGACCAAGGATTTTGTCACGATCCATGACATATTTAACTTGTGCCCTGACCTGAGCGGCACATCCCAGTGGGTGGGCATTGATACAAATATTGCGGCGTATGATGGGCTTGATGATCATAATGGATCCCCTGTTAAGCTATCTTTGTATTTTGTGGCACAGACGTTAATTTTTTTAGAAGATAACATTTATCTCTCCGGCTCGGCTGAGTTAGAAGTTTGTATCATAAGCTATAGATGATTTAAATAGATCAACTGTTTTAATTTATGGCGGGTTTTAATCAGATGGGTGGAATGAGGGAGATTGTGTCAGGATATTAAAAAGCGAACACCGACAGGGACTGTCTTTCTGGAAAAAGTTTGAAAATCAGCAGCAGGTTCCCGGATACAAGCCAATTTTACGCTATAGATTGAGGCTTGATTCCTTCATATTTTTTCATTAAAAAGACGATGAAACCTGTTTCAGATTTAAGATTAAAACTGATGGATAAAAGGAGAACGGTACAATGGCGGAAAATATATTGGAAATTGATGACAACGGCTTTGAGTCACTGGTGTTGCAGGCGGACAAGCCAGCCTTGGTTGATTTTTGGGCACCCTGGTGCGGTCCCTGCAAAGGAATCGGCATGATGGTTGACAAACTCGCCGGAACCTATGGCGACCGGATCTTGTTTACAAAATGTAATGCGGATGACAACCAGCAAACCGCTGCAAAATATGGCATTAAATCAATCCCCACCCTGATGTTCTTTAAAGACGGGACCGTTTTTGATAAAATTTCAGGAATGACAAATCAAACCAAAATTGAGGAAGTGCTCAAAAGAATACTGGCAGGTGGGCAAGGCTCTGCCCCCTTTATTGTTCAGTGACGTTTCTTTTTAGACCCTACGAGCTCGGAAGGCGAGTAAACCATTTGCATCGGAAGGCCGAGCATATCTCTGGTAGGCTCGGGTGGCAACGTTTCCATTGACGCATCCAGGCGCGCCGCGGTTACGGCGTTTACCAAAGCATCAAGGATGTCGTCCGGGGCAAGCTGTTTGCGGGGATATCGACCGAGGGCTGAGTTGATAACCGCTGATGATTTCCCAAAATATTTATTAAGGATTGCAAATCGTTCGGCTTTGCCTGCCGGGCTTTTTTTGTAGTGCCCCATCGGTTCTTTGTGGGCAAGGGCCCAGAAGCAAACCTCCGGGTGCGTTTCTTTTACTATATCCTGTGCCGCCGGGTGGGCCGTCATCAGATCATCAACTTCTTTTATCTTCCGGCTGATATACCATGCCTGTTTGCTAATTTTACGGTCACAGACATTATGGTTGATTCTGCAGGCTTGACGGTAACTTTCCGCCGTCAACGCATCTCTGCAGGGAGGTGAGAAAATACTGTGATGACGCTTTGGGCTCAATATTTGCCTGGCAGCCTTGTCGCAAGGCCGTGTTTTGATTTCTGTTGAAGGCAGACCGATGGGGATGTCTATTAATATAAACCTTGCTTCTGAATAAGTGCGCCATAGTCTTTCGATGGTTGTAAAAATTCCGTATTCAAGCGTATCGCCGGGCCCGATCGCAATAAAAAACCAGCCTGCCTTGCAGCCGTCAACCCCGATATGTTTATCGATTGGCATTTGAAATCGTTGTGAATCTATGCAGCCTATATTTTTTGCATTATAAAGAACTCATATCCATAATAATCTGAGAATTTTTTCCGGACATCAATGAAAATTGTCATCAGATGGGCAAATTGATGTTCTTTGTGTTTGACATCCGCATTTTGATCCTAATACTCAAGAAAATAAATATGCGAGCATTATTCAAAATGGCGAGGATACCATTTGTCGCCAAATCCATCCCCCGATTTAATGGAGAAAAACAAACATTATGAATGTATTCGATAATCTTCACGCCTTTGTTTGGCAGTCCATGACTGCCAACAACTGCAATACCTATCTTATTGACGGACCCAGCCGGGTGCTGATTGACCCGGGCCACAGTAGATTGTTCGACCATGTTGTGGGAGGCCTCAAGCAGCTGGGTCTGGCAATCAAGGATATCGATGTGTTAATCTGCACCCATGCCCATCCGGATCACATCGAAGCAGTTCAATTATTTAAGGACATACCGACACGCTTTACCCTGCACGAGGCGGAATGGCAGTGGGCGGCTACCATCGGAAAACAGATGAGTACCACCTTTGGAATCGATATGGATGCCATCATGCCGAATTTCTTTCTCAGGGAAGGTAACCTTTCCCTGGATGGTCTTGAAATTGATATCTTTCACACACCAGGCCATTCACCCGGATCGATAACCTTGTACTGGCCTTCGCAAAAAGCATTGTTTACCGGAGATCTTGTTTTCAAGGAAGGCTTGGGCCGAACGGATCTTCCCGGTGGTGACGGATCGAAGCTCAAGGATAGCATCAAACGACTGACGGATCTTGAGGTTGAATGGCTTTTGCCGGGACATGGTGAGATTGTTTCGGGAGCAGAAAAAGTACGTAAAAATTTTGCAGAAATTGAGCAGTTCTATTTTGCATACGTGTAAATTACCGGGCAGATGTCAGAAAAGGAGATCAGGGTGACATGAATGCGGCCTCCGGCCCGTCGGATCTATGACCCGGAGGAAAGTCCGAAATCAGCTCCTGCCACCGATCAGGTTACTTTTCACCCGATTTAATTGTGCTTCATATCCGGCGCTCAGCTCGCTAATTTTCTGCCGCCATAGATCGTCCACGACCAAGTTTGGCAGTACAGCAGAACCGCTAATCTTATGCCGTTGTGCAAGATCTTCCTTTAGCTGCTCAATCCGGCTCTGCGACGCTGTGACATATTGCTTTTGATAATTTTCGATCATCGATTCAATGGCGGTGGTATCGATGGCACAACACTCCTGCAATAACTCAAGTAATGACTGATTGTCTTGGTCCGGTTTGATGCGCTGGGTAATTTCAACGATCAATGAATTATTTTGCGCTATAGTGTAATCTTTTTTCAATAATTCATACTCGGTTTTCAGCTGGTTTATGGACAGTATCCCATCCTGATATTTTTGAACCATGCCTTTGATACGATTTTCAATTTCCTTTTGTTTCTGCGACTCCTTTTCTTTAGCGCTGAGTGTAAGATTCTTTGTTTTCTCCAGAACAAGATCCAGTGTGCTTTTTATTTCTCCCATTGGCAATTACCCTTTCCGTATAAATTCAATCACTAAGTGCTTTGATTATGTATTAATCGGGTTCTATCAGCCGATCCAGGATCAATCCATGAAAAGTATCGCTCCCCATTCGACTGAACATCCATCCTAAATGCGTCAGGCACAAAGAGCAGACACAAACTCGCCAGCTGTAACCTGCAAACCAGCTGAAGTCATCTGAGGCCGCCCCGGCATAGCCGCAGCCTTTGACACTTCTGAAACATCCGATTTCAAAAACAATTCCATGGGGATTGGCAAAGGTATGCAGATGTGCTCCCTGCATCATAATGCGTTCGGCCGGTTTGGTGATCGCCTGATGGCACTGGCGGCAAAGTATATATTCCTCTTCTTCAGGCAGACGTTCTTCGGCTTCTTTTTCAAGGATAGTGGTGTCGTCTCCTTCTCCCGGTTGGTTTGCAGGTATACGAAGAAAAAAGGCACGATTTGGAGTGGCTGAGATCATTGTGAAGACTTTTTGAAAGCTCGTCAGTTTTGATTGTGAATTCTTCTTAAGATCCTGAAGTTTAACATTTGTGTTTTCTGCGCCTTTTTGCGGCCATATTAATTTTGAAACAATGATTTTTTTAGTACGGCTTTTTCATAAGCCCCAATCACATCCCGGCGGCTGACAATACCGACCAACTGTTGGGGATCATTGGGTGATACCACCGGCAGGGTCGAGAAATCATACCGGCTGATTTTCCCAAGCGCGGTGTAAAGATCGTCGTCGGTGGATACGGTAACAACGTCGGAGGTTGCCAGGTCTTTGGCCACCACGATAAATTTTAAATCCTCATCGAATATAGCTTCACTATAATCATTAAAGGAAAGGATACCAGAAAGCTTTTTCTCAGAGTTGAGCATCGGAAAGCTGTTGTACTTACTCTTGGAAATTGCATCGGACGTTTTTTCCAGAGACCATTCCTCGGACACGGTTTCAACATGGGAGCTCATCACATCTTTGACGCGTATGGACTTTAACACATTGACCTCTTTGCCTTCTCTGATATCAACACCCCGCCTGACCAGCTTTAAGGTATAAATCGAATCTTTCATCAATTGACCGCTGGCAATTGTTGCAATAATGCAGGAAAACATCAGGGGAAGGATAATTTCGTAACTGCCCGTCATTTCAAAGAGGATTAAAATGGCCGCCAAAGGACCATGGGTTGTGGCACTGACAACCGCTCCCATGCCGACAATACTATAGGCACCGGGAGATGCTGTCACATTTGGGAACAGATGATGTACTACCATCCCAAAAAAACCACCGGCCATTACACCCAAATACAGCGACGGTGCAAAAACGCCGCCGGATCCCCCGGAACCGATGGTAATGGAAGTCGCCAGCAGTTTGGCCAACACCAGCAGCAGCATTAGCCACCAGGCAAGCTGTTGCCCCAGCGCCAGGTCCATAGCGCCATAGCCGACCCCCAGAATTTGAGGGATATACAAACCGCTGACTCCCAATATTAATCCCCCGATAATTGGTTTTAGATATTCAGGAAATTTAAGGCTATCGAATAGATCCTCAAAGCGGTACAGGGTTTTAGTAAATGTCACACCTACGGCGGCACAAAAAAGACCAAGGATCAGATAGATTGGAAATTCCCAGGCGCTGACCAATTGATAGGCGGGAACGATAAATGCCGGCGTATCTCCCAGAAAAGCTCGTGATACGGCGGTGGCCACCACAGAAGAAATTACAATCGGACTAAATGTGGCCAGTCCGAAGTCTCCAAGGATTACCTCTAACGCAAACATGGAGCCGGCGATGGGGGCATTAAAGGTAGCGGCAATTCCGGCGGCAGCCCCGCATCCAACCAGGGCCCGCATTCGATCCCCGGATACATTCAATGCCTGGCCGAGGGTGGATCCGATGGCAGAACCGATTTGAACGATAGGGCCTTCCCGACCGACGGACCCGCCGGTACCGATACTGATAGCAGAAGCCAGGGTTTTCACCAGAACAACTCTTTTTCTGATAACCCCGCCCCTCAAAGCTACCGACTCCATCACTTCGGGCACGCCGTGGCCCTTGGCCTCTCTGGCAAAAAAATATACCAGTGGACCGACCAAAAGTCCGCCAGCAGCCGGAATGAATACTTTATAGGCCCCGGGAATCGTCTTAATCACCTCTAACAATTCATTGGGAGATCCATAGGCAAGGGTTTGAAAAAAATTGATGAGATGGCGAAACCCAACGGCACCAAACCCTGCCGCCAATCCCACAATCACTGCTAAAATGGCCATGACAGTATGCTCGTTGGTCTTTAGCTGACCCAGCAGGAATAATTTTGATAATGAGAATTTTTGATCCATACAAACAATTGCCTTTGTTATCCAAATTATTGGTTTTGTATTCTTTTGGTTCACCCGTCTTTCCGGATCCGTGATAGACGATAATATCATCAACCCGGGGGTGGTCATTGCCGGTAATGCTTGGTTTTAATTCTTACTATCTGAAAATATTTGTGATTTTTATATTGCCATCCGCAATCCTGTCAAGCAATATTTCAGGCGGGAAGGACCTCGTAACTTGATTTTTCTTGACAATAAGCTTAAAATGAATATTATTTGGCCCAAAAATAATTAACCTAAAAATCGCGACCCCGATAATCATTATACGGATTAATAACCATTACAGGAGGATGAACATGCCGGTTTATGAATTTGAATGCACCAAGGGACACATTACCGAAAAACTCGTTCCCATGGGAACAAAAAATACTCGGTGCACCAAATGCAAAAAAATAGCCAAGAAGATCCTTTCAACCTGCACATTTGAGCTGAAAGGCGGCGGATGGTATGCAGACGGGTATTCATCCACAACGTCCAAAGGCAGCAAAACATCAACATAAGCCGTCACTGCCTCATCAACGCTTTCGATCTCTCAACAGCTAAAAGCATCCTTCATTTCTTATAACCAAACCCGATCTCGTGTCCGTACACGGATCGGTTTTTTTTTGAAATAATCGTGACGGAGTCATATCCTAAATTACGGATGAGTTGCTGCGGGACCACATAAAAATCGTGTATCGCGATATTCCAATACCGACTTTCATGGTTCAAACATTTTATTCATTTATCCCGTGTTTTATTGACACTCCGCCGACAAAATGATAGCCGTTAAATATAACCTTAACTGATCGGTTCCAGGTTCAGGGTTCAAGGCTCGGGTTACAACTGTTTGAAACTGCATAATATATTGATCATGATCCGGGATGCCCGACTTCCCCCATTGGGTGAAACGGCGCCATGAACACCTGACAGCTCAATCCCTTTAATAGGAGCTATTCGGGAGTATTTCAACCCTGAACGTTGAACCCTGAACCGCTTAACCTTGGTATAAGATACGCTTATCTCATTACCTCAAAATGCTCAACTCAGGTTCATAAACCTGCCGACTGACGCGAGGTCCTATGAATCGTTTTCTGAATCGATTCTTGCGTGCTGCAAAATTAGACATAAGCCTGTATCAGGAGATAGTAGAAGATGTCGGGGCGATAAATCAGGCTCTAATTGTCGTTTTAATTTACAGCATGGCATCCGCCTACGGGACTTTTGGCAGAACGGGTGCTACCGGAGTCAATATCGGAATGATCACAACCCTGTTAGGATGGTACGTTTGGGCTTTCTCTACTTACATCATCGGTGCGCGATTTTTGCCTGAAACAGGAACCAACCCTGATCGAAAAACTATCATGCGGGTATTGGGCTTCGCCAGTGCGCCTGGCGTATTTCGCGTTTTGGGGTTTATTCAGGGTTTTGGCCTCGTAATTTTGCTGATTGCTGCCAGCTGGATGGTTATTGCTGCAGCTATTGGTGTCAAGCAGGCCCTGAGTTATGAAAGCACCTCCCGCGCACTGGGTGTTTGCATCCTTGGCATGATCATTAGTGCCGTCTTTCAGGTAATAATGTTTGTTTTACTATTTTCGGCATTCGGTGTAACTGCCGGATAGACTTATAGCGCAGAACGGTAGCTGCCTCTACCGAAAAGATGTATCCATTTTATTCTTGAAAATATATGGTCATCTACATAAAAAAATACCTTCTGCCTATTCTTTTCATATTGCTTTTTGTGCCGGCGTCTTACTGCAAAGTGGTCGTTTTTGACCATGTGACGAGTGTTCAGAAACCGATAAACATCGAAGTGTTAACCAAGGCTGGATTCTTTGCTGCGGGTGGGCGGATGGTTGATATTTATGTGGATAACAAGCCTTTAAAAAAAATATTAACTGGTGGCGATGGTTACGGTTACTTAAAATACACCCCGCAGGAAGCGGGATTAAAAAAAATTACCGCCCACTCGGTCAAGGGCAGCGCCTCCGGACTCATCTTGGTTATGACCGAAAAGGAAAAGGCAATTCTCATTGAAATCGAAGGTGCATTTAAAGATAGTGTATTTTCGGATGCAATCCGGCAACGCAGCCAAAAGGCCGTTAACGCACTCAGCGAGAATTATAAAATCATCTACATGAGCCGGATTTTAGGTAAGGGTATCTCAGGAAGCTGGCTGAAAAAACAAAATTTTCCCAAATCCGTCATTATCCGCTGGCGTGGGCTAACAACCCTGAAAAACATGAAAAAAAATGGTGTGCAGATTCAAGCTTTAATTGGTTCTGCCGGCGTTATATCGACCGTATCGGAAAAAATAGAGAAGCGATTTTCGTTTGAGAAAACCAAGGACGGTAAAACCGTAAAGGATTGGGATGAAATCTTAAGGCTGCTGGTGAAATCCCCATTGTCTCATCCCAATGAAGATGAATAATCGGCGCTAATATCAACGTCTTTTTTAATCAAACTGCCCGCCCTCATTGTATGCCTGGTAAACGCTTAGGCCTGCGGCGGGGCCGACGACTACTCCGATTCCGTACCGGCATATTTTCGAATCGTCCCATCCACGGTAACGCCATAAATAGAGCCATCGCTGCCGACAACAACAGATGATAGCCTGTTTCCATGAAAATTGGTATCATGAGCCCTTGTCTTGAGACTATAATTGACGGTCAACATTTCGGAGGTTGAAACATAAATCCGATTTGCAGTGACAGCTGGTGATGAATGCGTGACTCTCTGCAAATTAAATCTTCGTGGAAATTTGTCATCCTGAATCAGGCTACCGTCCAAGGCGTTGAGTACTTGGATCCGATCGTTGGATACGACAAAGAGATACTTTTCACGAGCAGCTGCCGGTGTGGCGAAAACAGCCTGCCCGGCATCATACTCCCACATTTTTACACCGGTTTCCAGATCGTAGGCCGGCACTTTTCCATCCTGTCGACCAAAAATCATCAAATCATTAGGTGACACCATGGTGGAGGAATGTTTATCAAAGTCGTGCTCCTGGTACCAGAGCACAGACAATTCGACCCCATTCCATTCAAAAACGCCAAGATTGCATAGATTGTCTGCAATGGCAATCAGCGGTTTTTTTCGACTGGTTACAACCGCAACGGTTGGGTCTAAAAATCGGTCTGCAAGTGCAATTTTGTCTTCGTCTAACTCGACGGGAAAAGCGCTGACCCACTGCCAGGTCTCTTCCCAAAAAGCTTCCAAGCTCGCGGCATGGTTCGAGTTATCAAAGGGACAAGTCCCCAGCGCTTTGCGATCAAGCAAGTTTGCTCCATATTCATCATCACGCAGCGCAAAAAGCTCACCCCGGATATTGTCGCTCACGTTAACCGACACGTACACAAATATAAAAGTATCGTTTCCTATTGTAGCAACCTTGGGTGATCCGGAAGTAAAGCCTCTATCCGGAAATGTGTAAGCCCATTTGGGATAACCAAATTGATCAATTTTGTGAAGTGTGCTGGAAGCTCCTCCTTCGTCCATCTTACGACTGGTGATGACATAAATATAGCCCTCATTCGATACCGAAGCAGATGAAGTGATGCGGGGCTCCGAACT
>JAAUYD010260373.1_pt1 | contig 11742 bp, 8 predicted proteins | sample 7278101 | NCBI WGS metagenome assembly JAAUYD01 (sample SAMN14350128, study PRJNA611818) | marine sediment metagenome | isolation source: surface marine sediment (0.6m) | place: French Polynesia: Moorea | collected 2018-08 | reverse complement strand
GGTTCATGCTTAGAGAATTCAAACAGGATCATATTGATCTCCTTACCTGACACACTGGGAAGCTGCATGGCCTGGGCAACGGCGCTAGCGAAGGATGGGGATATGAGCGTATCGATGTAAACGTTACTTCTGCTGGCCCCACTGATTTGCAGTAACCGATGAAGTTCTTCCTGTGCCTTTTTATAAGATCCTTTGGATAAATATCCATTAATGTAATGCAAATAGGTGCCAAAACCGTAACGCTGAGAAAGCCAGCGCATTAATTGAAACGCCGTAGGTCGCTTGAAGAAATCAGGCGAGATACAGATCACGGAAGGGCGCCAGTTTTCTTCGCCTTTATCAGCTTTTTGAAGAAACACCTGCAGGCGTCTGCTCAATTGGAAAATTACGCCTTGAAAAATTTTGGCTAACCCTTCCTTGCTCTTACTGGTATAGGTAACGAAGAAATAGATGGATGTCATGAATACAATTGATACTAAAGCATAGGGAGCATTCATCTGGAACATGAGATAGATACAGAGAACCGCACCCAACAAGGATATGTACCACTTGGATTTAAAAGAGGGGCGATACGAAGGGTCAGCGGCAAAATGTTGCAAAAAGGAAATTAAGCAAAGTGATCCATAGGTGATCATAAAAAACATGGATATGACCTCGGCAACGGCGTTGACATCGCCGACGGCTACAAAAAACACTGCTATGGCACTTGTGATCAGTGTTGCATTAAAGGGCTCATTACTTTTGGGTCTACCATGGGCCAACCAACGATTTACGTAGGCGATTGGGAACACGCGGTCACCGGCCAGAGCCTGGAGCGTTCTTGGCGCCACCATGATGCTTCCCAACGCTGAAGAAATTGTAGCACAGGCCAGACCAATAGGAATGATCGGGCCCCATATGGCTATCTTGGACATGATCAATTGATCGTTATTAAGATCCTCAGGGCTAGCCGCCATTGCCAATTTATAGCCAATAAATACGTAAATTATCATGCCACTCACAGTGGCCGCTAAGGTTCCAAAGGGGATGGACTTCTTAGGATCTTTTAAATCTCCGGAAAGCCCTACACCGGCAGTCATGCCAGTAAAGGCGGGGAAGACGATGGCAAATACAATAAAGAAATTGTCAGGGCTACTGATCCGATTGGTCCAGTCTAATGAAGTAAGTTGAGCCTGGTACTCGGATTCCCCTAAGAAAAAGAAGATGAGTGAAAGAAATAAGATCGCTACGACAACATAGAGTGCTTTCATACCCAGGTTAGCACCCTTTTTTATAATTACAACACTCAAAATCAGCATAGCCGGAAGACTAATTACTCGCTTGTCCACGTGGTCCACCTGCCAGGTGTCCTGGATCCAGGAAAGAACCGGGTCAAAGGCCTCAGCAAAGGCAATTACGTAAAAGGCCACACTTATTGCTTGCGACAAATAAAGTGCAAAACCAATGGCTGCTCCTACATTAATCCCGAATGAGCGTGAAATAATATAATACTCGCCGCCGCCTTCTACCTTTTGATTTGTTGCAATTTCAGCGATGGCCATAGCGGTAGCTATGGTTACCAAATGACCGAAAATGATGGTCCCCAGGGTGCCAATAAAGCCTACATTGCCTACGGCATAACCAAATCTTAAAAACATTACGGCACCCAGTATGGTCGAAATGGCGGTGAAAAACACCGGTGCTGTACCGAAATTCGCCTTAGCATTGTTAATTTTCATTATATTAAATTACTGGTATCCAACTAAATTCCCCCTGAATTAATCAGATGCTCGAAAAATCTAACTATCTGCCATCTGTCAACCGCTTCAAGCCCATTAGGCACACTGCAAGCAGGGGATGCTCCTATTTTCCGGATTACTCCTATGAACATAGTACAACTTGAACGATCTGATTTCCAGGAGGGGTGGAGAATATCGCTATTTTTAGCCTATTCGGCCTTTTTCTCATATTTTATTTTTTTGCCAAACGCCAGTAACATTAAATTGATGACTACCAAGTTATGTAGTAATACAGGCATAGAAAAAGAACGAAAAAGAATTAAGCAGGATTAATCACAAACTAACGAGATTAAATCACTAGGTTTTAATGATTTAAAGTGATTTACGTCGTTTTCGAGATTGCCCAGGACTTAAGACTCAATACTCACAACAAAAAGACTACCTCGGAACATATTTGTACATCAGCAACGAGATAATGCCAAAAACAATATTAGGTATCCACACCCCAAGCATCGGATGCATATTCCCGGCTTCGGCAATGGATTTGCTGAGAATGAAAAACAAGATGAACAAAAACGACAAGAAAAACCCTAAGGCAATTTGAAAACCGGCACCCCCTCTCGTTTTCCTTGCCGATACGATCACCCCCATGAATGTAAGGATCAAAATCGCAAAGGGAGAAGTAAAGCGGGTGTATTTTTCTACCTGATAGATTTCAACATTGCTAGCTCCACGCAAGGTCAGCTTGTCTATTTCTTCATTCAATTCGTTGATTGTCATGCCGTCATAATTGCGATAATCGTTTTCAAATTCTGAAGGATGAATGGCAAGAACGGTGTCTATTTCCTTGCCTTCGTTGATAATTTCATTTATACTATCGATCTCAAGTGTTTTCCAGGACGTCAGTTTCCACTTCTCCTTGTCGTCATCCCATGAAATTCTGTTGGCCGAAAGTTTAGCTTTCAACTGTGTGCCTTCAACGCGTTCAAGGGTAAAGTTATAGCCCACATCCGATTGATTGTTATAACTGCGCATATACAGATAAACATCGGGAGCCACCTGGATATGGATGTTGGTTTTGTCATAGTAGAACTTGCTTTTCAAGTATTCTATTTCAAAAGCTAGCCTCGACTTATTGGAATTGGGTATTATCCAACCGGTAAGTACAAAACTCAAAGATGCGATAAGCGCCGACCCAATGAGATAGGGTACGAGCATTCTTCTAAAAGAGACGCCACTGCTGAGAATAGCGATAATCTCAGTACGTCCAGCCATTTGGGCCGTTACGAACACAGTAGCAATAAAAGTGGTAAGCGGAGTAATGAAGTTAGCGATCCACGGAATGAAGTCAAGATAGTAACCAAGAATTTGCCCCGTTGAGACTCCCGCCTTTACGAACTTTTCCGTTTTTTCAGTTACATCAATGACCAAAATAACCGAAACAATAATCAGTACGGTAAAAATGAAAGCTCCAAGAAATTTCTTTAAAATGTACTTATCAATCAGCTTCATGGCATCCCCTCAATTAAAGACGTTGACTTACCTTTTTTACCATTTTTTCCTTCCAGTCAAAAAATGTGCCTTTTTCAATTTGCGCCCTGGCCTCTCCTACTAGCCAAAGGTAAAAAGTAAGATTGTGAATACTGGCAACTTGGGCACCAAGGATCTCTTTACTCATGACCAGATGCCTTAAGTAAGCCTTACTGTAAAAGGTATCTACGTATCCGCCTAGGAAAGGGTCTAAAGGGTTAAAATCATTTTCCCATTTTTTGTTCCTTATATTAACAATGCCCTCCGTCGTAAACAACATTCCATTTCTAGCATTTCGGGTAGGCATGACGCAATCAAACATGTCAACCCCCAACGCAATACACTCCAGGATATTAGCTGGTGTGCCGACTCCCATAAGATACCTCGGTCTATCACCTGGCAGGATATCGCAGACAAGCTCTGTCATCTCATACATCATTTCTGCAGGTTCTCCAACAGAAAGACCACCTATGGCATTACCTTCTCTTCCGAAAGAGGCTATGGTTTCTGCAGACTGAACCCTCAAATCCTTATAAACACTGCCCTGAACAATAGGAAATAAAGACTGAGCATAGCCGTATTGACCTTCCATTTCGTCGAACCTTTTGCAACATCGCCCCAGCCAACGATGCGTCATATGCATAGAATCTTTGGCATAATCGTACTCACACGGATACGGGGTACACTCATCAAAAGCCATTATGATGTCGGCCCCGATAGTACGTTGAACATCCATTACCCCTTCGGGAGTAAATATATGCCGAGAACCGTCAATATGTGACTGGAAAGTGACGCCCTCTTCGTTAATTTTCCGGGAATCAGCAAGTGAGTAAACCTGGTAGCCTCCACTATCGGTGAGAATAGGCTTATCCCAACCATTGAATTTGTGAAGTCCTCCGGCATTTTCAATAATCTCTAAACCCGGCCGCAGGTACAGATGATATGTATTTCCAAGTATAATTTGGGCTTTTATATCCTCGGTTAATTCACGTTGGTGCACAGCTTTAACTGATCCGGCTGTACCTACAGGCATAAAAATCGGTGTTTTTATGGTACCATGGTCGGTAATTACCTCGCCGGTCCTGGCCTTGGAGCCTTTATCAATTGCCTGGATACTAAATTTCATAATCGGCCGCAAAAGTAACTTTTCTTCGCAAGACTAACAGTATTATCATTGGGCATTGCCAACTATACTTATATTTGCCAACATCATATCCTTAGATGCTTTACGAAATACTTTTGTACAGCTTTTTGGCCAGTGTTGCATTACAACTTGGTTATCTCGCTATTTTAATCACGGGCTTTGCCAGTTATATTCCCATTTCTGCCAGTGAAGTGCCTGTTTCGTTGATCATTTGTAGTCGAAACGAGGAGGACAATCTCAAAATGCTAATCCCCTTGCTGCACGAACAGAAGCACAAGGAATTCGAAATCATTCTTGTCAATGATCGATCAACCGATGGGACCTACGGATTTCTTGAAAGGGCAAAAAAACAAAATGATAGTGTTAGGGCTATACACATCGAACACGCTCCTAACCATATCAATGCTAAAAAATACGCTCTTACACTAGGGATAAGGGCTGCAAAACATGATCATTTGATTTTTACTGACGGGGATTGCATCCCAAATTCAAAGTATTGGTTACGTAACATGGCCGCTGGTTTTGGGCAAAAGGAAATCGTTCTGGGATATTCAGCTTACCGGAAAGAACGTGGCTGGCTTAACTATTTCGTACGTTATGAGACCCTATGGACAGCAATACAATACCTCGGCCTGGCACTAATGGGACGGCCGTACATGGGCGTAGGCAGAAATTTGGCCTACACTCGCCCCTTATTTATGGCTAAAAAGGGGTTTAACAGTTATCAGGATGTTATTGGGGGAGATGACGATCTTTTTGTAAACAAAAATGCCGACAAGGTTAATACTCAGGTTGTCCTCGGGAAAGAGGCCATTACTATCTCTGAACCAAAAAAAACACTTAGCCAATTCTTCAGGCAAAAACTCAGGCATCTATCCGTTGGAAAACATTATACAACTCAGAGCAAGCTGATACTCTCTATCTGGACATTTAGCCACTTACTCTTTTGGGGATTGTTTATTACCCTGTTGGTACTTAAAATTGAACTATACATTATAATGATCAGTTTTTTTATCCGAACCCTGTTGCTACATCTAACGTTTAATTTGTCATGCAAAAAGTTGGGAGAAAGATTTGAATTGTGGGGTTTACTCATTTTAGATTGTATTTTTGTATTCTACTATTTGTTTGTCGGGGTAGCGGCCTTATTTACAAAAAGGGTTAAATGGATTTAAAAAAGCAGTTCTCAGATAAGGCACTAGAAGATTTCAAACTCATTGATCAAGCTGTTAAAGAGGATGACGAGCAAGCATTTGCTATGCTCATGGATCGTTATAAACGTCCTGTTTATCACATGGTGCTTAAAATGGTGCGTAATGTAGACGACGCCGAAGACCTTACCATAGAGGCATTTGCCAAGGCGTTTAAGAACCTTCATCGTTTCAAAAAAGACTATACATTTAGCACCTGGTTATTTCGCATAGCAACTAATAACGCCATCGATTTCATAAGAAAGAAAAGGTTGGAGACCATGAGTCTGGATACGTCCTTCACTGACGATAGTGGTGAAGCCGTACAGATTGATGTAGAAGACAAAAACCTTAACCCTCAAGAAGTCGCGATCAAGAGTCAAAAAATAGAGCTGATCCAACTTTTTGTTACCAAATTACCGGCTAAATACCAGCGTCTGGTGAAACTTCGATATTTCGAAGAGCTATCGTACGAAGAAATTGCACAGGAATTAGACGCTCCGTTAGGAACTGTAAAGGCTCAGTTGCATAGGGCGCGGGAACTTATGTACGACCTGGTAAAAAACAAGAAAGAGCACATTTAATCGCTAGTTGAGAAAACAGAAGATTTTAATTCGTGAAGGTTCATTAACAGAGGTAATCGCTGTTGCCAACCAGATACCGGAATTTATAGATCCGTATAAATTAAAAGACTACCAGCATCGGCTTACTGGCAAAAGGCATTTGGTGCTCCTGGCGATAGTTGACGAAACCCTTGCTGGTTTTAAGGTGGGTTATGCCTTGAATGAAAATATCTTCTATTCCTGGTTTGGCGGTATCCGTCCGGAGTTTCGGCAAAAAGGCCTTGCCTCGAAATTGGCAGCATATCAGGAAAAATGGGTTGCGAAAAATGGGTTTAATAAGGTGCGTGTAAAAACCAGGAATAGTTTTAAACTGATGCTCCTTTTTGCCATCAAATCGGGGTTTCAGATCATCGATATAGAGCGACAACCGAAAGTCAAAGAATACAGGATCTTACTGGAAAAAGAATTAGGTTAAGAATTTGACCTCAGATTTTTGTTGTACTTTTAAATAGTGTTTGTTCGAAACTCGGGTTAAATATAAAAAATTCAATTTTTCATATCCTTACAGGGCATTTTTTCGGTTTGTCAAGATGCAAATCACGGATTAGATGGTAGCAGATGCTAAAGTAAACAGATTGATCATGGCGGTAGAACTGGCGAAAAGACTGATTAACGTTAATGAATATCATACCATGGCTGAAGCTGGCATCCTAACCAGTGATGACCGGGTGGAGTTAATTCAGGGAGAAATCATAGAAATGAGTCCGATTGGAAATAAACACTCCTCAATTGTAATGAGGTTAATAAATGTATTAGGAAGTCTGGTAGGTTCTCATGCATTAATTAATGCACAAAACCCGATTAGGATTGATGATTTAAATGAACCTGAAAATGACTTATTACTCCTAAAGGTTGATAAAAATTATTATAAGCAAAGACATCCAGGCCCTGAAGATGTTTTTGTTTTGATAGAAGTTTCCGACTCAAGTTATGCCTATGACAAACACATTAAATCACCGCTTTATGCTTCAGCTGGTGTACCTGAATATTGCATAGTAAATATTGAAAAAAGACAAATAGAAGTTCATAAAAAACCTAGAAAAGGAGCATATAAAAGTTGGGAGTTTTTCAATGACGAAGATTCAGTTTCATTGGATTTTTGTGATTGTGAAATCAACGTGAAACGATTAATTAGTTGATTCAAAGGTTGTACAATTCACTAAAAACCATCTGGATAACAACGAGGCAAGTAACAGTATTCTTGTCTATTTCATTCACAATAGAATACCCTTGAAACAGATCTTAAAACACTTTCCTGGACTTAACATCACTCAAAAAGAACAATTCTCCCAACTCGGCCCTCTGTATCAAAGTTGGAACGAACAGATCAATGTCATTTCAAGAAAAGACATTAACGAACTCTACATCAGGCATGTCCTGCATTCGTTAGGAATTGCCAAGGTGATCTCATTCGAGCGCGATACTAAAATTCTTGACGTAGGTACCGGCGGTGGTTTTCCAGGCATACCTTTGGCCATATTATTCCCGGAGTGTCACTTCCACCTGGTCGATTCTATAGGTAAAAAAATCAAAGTGGTTAAAGCAGTGGCCGAAAGTCTTTCCCTGGAAAACGTAACTGCCGAACAGATCAGAGCAGAACAGGTGAAAGATAAATATCACTTCGTGGTCAGCCGGGCGGTGACTCGTCTCAAACCATTTTACCAATGGGTGAAGCATAAATTCGAAACAGAATCCTTCAACGACCTGCCTAATGGCATTGTATACTTAAAAGGTGGTGATTTGACGGAAGAACTGGAAGAAGTAAAAAAGAAATATCAGCTGTTCAATCTGTCCGATTACTTCGAAGAAGAGTTCTTTGAAACCAAGAAAGTCTTGTACGTTCCGTATCGGGCAAAGACAGGTTTTGATCGATAACAGCAATGGGGATCCAATTATGTGATATTCAAAGACAAACCTTACTTATAGTTTGAAATAACACTTCTAATTGTGTACTTCGTCAAGCTTGTTTAAAAGGCTAGGGACTTCTGTTTAACTCCAAGAAGTCCAAATAGTCATGAAATAAAACTCATAAATATTGACCTATTTGCTTGAAACCTATAGAAACCGTGTCTATATAACTGCTTTCAAGGCCTCTCGCGGAAAAGATTCACCTAGAGAAGCGTTCAATGAATTTTGTAGTGGGTCGCACATTAAATTAGCCAGAGGTCGATACTGGTCTTTGGAAAGGCATTCAAAAGCAAAAAGTAGTTACAGGTTCACCTAGGTTTGACCTTCATGACGATCACTATGCGGCCGTAAAAATTCTATGGGCATAACACTGCCTGGATGACCACTTCCTTAGGGAGGTCCGATTAATTCTATTGATATCGCACAAATAACACTACGTTGGTAAATGGCTGTCCATAAACTCACAATAATTCACTAAAACTAAATACAACCCATACTCTTACTAATTATGAAACATTTAAACCAACTAAAATTTTGTCTACTAGTGGTTTTTTTCACAATCTCAACCTTTACATTGACCAAGGCTTTTGAAGGGAACGGTGAGATAGCTGTTAACAAGAAGTTGTCTTATTTTGAAGTACTCGACGGAGGCCATGACCTTGCTTTAAATGTTACTGTAAAACTTATTGTGAAAGATGAGAACGACGCTGCGCTGCCAGGGGTAAATATTTTAGTAAAAGGTACAGCCACAGGTACCATCACAGATATGAATGGAGAGGCCACCTTGGATGTTGCTGATGACGCTGTACTCGTACTTACTTTTATCGGTTACACTACCCAGGAAATCAGTGTAAACTCAAGGGCCTCCATCTCAGTATCTATGGAACCCAGCGATCAACAACTATCGGAAGTAGTAGTTATTGGCAGCAGGAACGAAAATAGAACTGTTCTCGAGACCCCCGTACCGGTAGATGTGATCAGCGTTGAAGATATAGTTAAAGATGCTCCACAAGTTGAAGTGTCACAAATACTTAATTATGTTGCCCCGTCATTTTCTTCTAACAACCAAACCATCGCCGATGGAACGGATCATGTGGATCCCGCATCACTTCGAGGGTTGGGAGTAGATCACGTCCTGGTATTGATCAATGGAAAAAGACGACATTCGTCCTCCTTGGTAAACGTAAATGGAACTGTAGGTCGTGGCTCTGTGGGTACAGATCTGAATACCATACCGGCGGCAGCGATCAAACGCATTGAGGTACTACGTGATGGTGCTGCCGCTCAGTATGGATCGGATGCCATAGCTGGTGTGATCAACATAGTGCTAAAAGATGATACTGACAAAGTATATTTCTCCGGCACCGCGGGTCAGAACTACGAAGGTGATGGTGAACGTGCCCAGTTCAATGTGAACTATGGGTTTAAAGTAGGTGAAAAAGGTTTTATTAATCTCACCGGCCAGTATCAATTTCGGGGTCGTACGGACAGAGCTGGTGAATGGACAGGGGATGTTTTTCAAACCACCCATCCTGTTGATGAAAACGGTGATCCTACCAAGGGGTTATACTCGGAGCTATATGAGGCAGGAGATTTCAGTCCATTCGAAGTTGGTAAAAAACTAACAGCAAATGAAGCCGCCGAAATCAATGCAGCCAATGCCATCACGAATAATATGACGGATGGAGAACAAGAAGCCCTAATAAATGCCAATGGAGGTAGAAGAGCCTTTACAATGATTGTTGGACAGTCTGAAGTGACGAATACCGCAGTTATGCTAAATTCCGCCTATGATATTAGTGAAGGCAATGAATTTTACCTATTTGGAGGGATCAATGCCCGACGAGGACTGGCCACAGGTTTTTATAGGTTGCCAAACGAGTCCCGAACGCTTACCTCAATCTATCCCAATGGGTTTCTACCCGAGATAAATTCTAACCTCTTTGATGCTTCGTTGACCGCAGGGCTCAGAGGATCAATCCACAACTGGAATGTCGATTTTAGCAACTCCTACGGTACTAACTCGTTCCTTTATTTAATTACCAATACTAGCAACGCATCTCTTGGAAATAGTACACCTGTTTCGTTTGATGCCGGAGGTTTCAAATTTCAACAAAACACCACAAACCTTGACTTTAATCGCTATTTTGCAAATGCATTAAATGGTATAAACGTAGCATTTGGAGCTGAATATCGCGTGGAAACCTACGAGATCATGGCCGGCGAAGAAGAAAGTTACCGTGACTATGGTAATGTGAACGTTATCGATACGCTTGCTGATGGAAGATTGGTTAGCAATGAATTCAATCAAGTTAATGTTTTTTACGATAGGCCAGGCGGTTCACAGGTTTTCCCCGGTTTTCAGCCCGCCAACGAGTTAAAAGAAAGCAGAGCCAATATCGCCCTGTATTGGGACACCGAGTTTAACTTTACTGACAATTTTTTTGTTGATGCCGCCATACGCTTTGAAGACTACAGCGATTTTGGCAATACATTTAACTGGAAAGTAGCTTCAAGGTACGCTATCTCCGAACGCATTGCGGTTCGCGGGGCAGTAAGCACTGGTTTTAGAGCGCCCTCGTTGCAACAACGATACTTCAACAGCACTTCTACCCTCTTTCAACTTAATGCCGATGGGGTAAATGTGCCTAATGAGGTGGGTACGTTTAGAAATGATTCCAGGATTGCCCAATTATTTGGCATACCCAGCCTCACCAATGAGACCTCATTAAACTTCAGTGCGGGATTTACCATGCAGTTACTCGATAACCTCAACATTACCGTCGACGGATATTGGATCAATATAGATGATCGCGTAGCACTTACCGGGTCGTTCAGCGGTGATGAAGACCAAGATGATAGTGACCCGAATGACATAGATGAAATCCGACAACTTCTCGACCAGGCAAATGCAGGGTCTGCCACATTCTTTGTAAATGCGATTGATACGGAAACTCGAGGAATTGATGTGATCGTGACCCATGAGGCCAATATAGGAGGCGGACAACTGAGATCGTCGTTAGCCGGAAACTTCACTACTACTGAAGTGGTAAACGTAAATATACCAAGTAGTCTTCAAACTGCATCAAACAGCTTCTTTAATCGCGAGGAAAGAAATCGGTTTGAAGATGCCTTACCTCAATCCAAGATCAATTTAATGTTAACCTATAAAATTGGGAGGTTTACGACCACTTTAACTAATGTAAGATTTGGTGAAGTATATGCCAGAACGGATAATACCGATACCGAAGGCAACTTTATAGATCAAAAGTATGACCCAAAAATCGTTACGGACTTAACACTAGGTTACGACTTTACTGATAACCTTAACCTAACCGTAGGAGCAAACAATTTATTGGATGTATATCCTGATGAAAATAGGCCAGAATTCAGAAGTGGTGAACGGTTTATCTACTCTAGAAGAGTTTCGCAATTCGGTTTTAATGGAGGGTTTTACTTTGCCCGGTTGAACTTTACATTTTAGCAAGGGGATTAAAATCCAGGGAAAAAAGCCACAATTTACTCTGTATTTTGTGGCTTTTTTATGGCCTTGGGAACCTAGTAACCTGAGTTCGATTAATAATCGACATCAAAAAAAACATTAGAACGTCCCCGCAACCAGGTGCGGG
>JAAUYD010044071.1_pt1 | contig 11742 bp, 16 predicted proteins | sample 7278101 | NCBI WGS metagenome assembly JAAUYD01 (sample SAMN14350128, study PRJNA611818) | marine sediment metagenome | isolation source: surface marine sediment (0.6m) | place: French Polynesia: Moorea | collected 2018-08 | reverse complement strand
TTTATCCGTACATAGTCCAAGTAATCCACATTTCGAGCCACCAAGGTGTAACGGTTGGCATTGGCCCTGGCCTTGCGGAATAATTGTCTATAGTACGAAGATGGACGGTCAAAAAGATTGGCCAGAGAATCAGAAAGTGCGGTCACATGATTCTGAAAATTCTCCTCCGAGACAGTTACGGCATCAAAACGTATCTCATACTTTGGAACCGAGGCTGCCAACAAACTCCCATCATGGGAATACAGATTACCACGATTAGGCTCGATGGTAAACATTTTTTCAGTTTGACTAAGAGCCAGTTCTTTGTAATCCTCGCCCTTAACAATTTGGATATCCACCAACTTGATTACCACGGCCATGGAAAAAAGAAAAAGACCACCTGCGACCAGATACAATCTATTCATGATATTTTTTTCCGTAATCGCCACTAATCCTGCTGTTTAACTTTGATTTTTCTTGGTGGATTTTCTGAGGGAACAATACCTCGGGAAGCAACCGCCTTTTTCAATGTGGACTCCAACTTGAGTTGTTGTACATTGGACCGCCCCTCTACAAACTCACTTCGCAGCATCCGGACTTCCTCGTTCAATCGGGCAATTTCAAGTACTTTCTTATCGGCGTGGTGGCTGCTTGAAATCATCAAAGCCGCCAGCAGGGAGGCAAAGAGCAGAAACATCCAATTTTTTGGTGCATCACCGCTCACCAAAAACTTGCCTTTCAGTATGTCCAATAATCCTTTTTTCATCCTTGTTCTCTATAGACGCTCCGCGATACGGAGTTTTGCACTTCGTGCTCTGTTGTTCTTTGCTATTTCTTCTTTTGATGGAACTATTAATCCCCCTATCTTTTTAAGCGGCACATTGATGTTTCCATAGAAATCTTTTTCCGCCACTCCCTCGAAATTTCCTGCCCGGATAAACCGTTTCACCAAACGGTCTTCCAAGGAATGGTAACTGATCATACTCAATCGTCCTCTTTCACGGAGCACCTCAGGAACCTGCAACAAAAATTCCTTTAACACCTCTATTTCTTGGTTCACCTCAATTCGAATGGCTTGATATACCTGAGCAAGAATTTTGTTCTCCTTCATCTTGGGTACAAATGAGCCCAAAACCCGCTTTAGGTCTTCCGTGGTCCTAATCGGTGATTCCGTTCTTGCCTTTTCAATAGCTCTTGCCATGGCTCGAGCATTGCGCAATTCCCCATACTCGAAGAGTACTTTTGCCAGATCCTCTTGCGAATAGGAATTGACCACCTCGAAAGCAGACAGGTCTTGCTTTTTGTCCATTCTCATATCCAAATCCGCATCGAATCGAATGGAAAATCCACGGTCCGCTTTATCGAACTGATGTGACGAAACCCCGAAATCGGCCAAGATTCCATCAACTTTCTGAATGCCATAGAACTTTAAATACTGTTTGAGATATCGAAAATTCTGATTGATGAGTTGAAATCGTGGGTCATCAATTGCGTTTTCCATTGCATCCTCATCTTGATCAAAGGCAAACAACCTGCCCTCATCCCCCAGTCTTTTCAATATTTCTTTGGAATGCCCTCCGCCACCAAAAGTGACGTCGACATAAACTCCATCTTTTTTTATTGCCAATCCATCCACCGACTCCTTCAGCAGCACCGGATTGTGATAGGAACTATTCATCGTCGTCAGCAAAAATCTCTTCTGCTAAATCTGCATAATCCTTTTCCCCAGCGGACAGCACTTTCTCGTACTTGTCCTTGTTCCAAATCTCAATTCTATCAAAGACCGCATTGAGCACCACTTCCTTTTCGATGCCTGCGTATTCCACTAAATTTTTTGGTATTTGCAACCTCCCAGAATCCCCATCAATAGCAACCTCCTTCATGCCCGCAACAAAGTTTCTCACAAAGGCATCGTACTTTCGGTTTATCTTGCTTTTTTTACGAACTTTTTGCATCAATACATCAAATTCATGCTTGGGATACAATTCAAGACATTGCTGAAAAACAGACCGCTTGATCACGAACCCATCTTTAAGAACAGGCAAAAGCTGATTTTTCAAGGAAATGGGCAAGAGCACCCTTCCCTTGGCATCGGCTTTGCAATCGTGTTGTCCTATGATATGGGTCACTAGAAATCAATCGGTTAGTTAATACAACTCAAATATATAGATTTTATTTCCACATTTCTCCACTAAAATCCACTTTTGTTAATAAAATCCCCACTTTTTGGATGAATGACCCGAATATTTCGACAAAAAAAGAAGATGCCATCATAGTCTGGAAAAGGTGGTTTTTATGCTATTCAATAAAAAAGCTCTTTGATTTCGCAACGGCATATATCGAAATCCGTGTGATATGAAATGCCTATATTTGCGCTCTTAAGGACCAACTAACTTTCGATGGAAGATCACATTATTGAGGAAGGAAAATACCGATATATTGAGATAGGCGAGGGAACCCCCATGATCATACTCCATGGTCTTATGGGAGGTTTGAGCAACTTCCAAGGTGTTTCCGAATACTTCCCATCCAGGGGTTATAAGGTACTTATTCCCGAACTTCCCATTTACGACATGCCCATGCTAAAAACTACGGTGAAAAACTTTGCCCAATTTTTGGAGGATTTCATCGAGTTTAAGGGATTAAAAGATGTTATCCTTTTGGGAAACTCTCTTGGTGGACACATAGGCTTGTTGCACACCAAAATGTTTCCTCAGATGGTTAAGGCGTTGGTCATAACGGGAAGCTCAGGGCTTTATGAAAGCGCCATGGGTGATGGCTATCCAAAGCGGGGCGATTACGAGTTCATCAAAAAGAAGGCACAAGATGTGTTTTACGATCCGGAAGTAGCCACCAAAGAAATCGTGGATGAGGTGTTTGCCACCGTCAACGATCGTATGAAACTGGTAAAAACCTTGGCAATTGCAAAAAGTGCCATTCGACACAATATGTCCAAAGATTTACCCCATATGCATACCCCAACCTGTATCATTTGGGGAGAAAACGACACCGTGACTCCTCCGAACGTTGCCAAAGAATTCCATCAATTGTTGCCCGATTCCGATTTATTCTGGATTCCCAAATGCGGGCACGCTCCCATGATGGAACATCCTGAGGAATTTAACGTAATTCTCGAGGCCTGGTTGGCCCAACGTAATTTCTAGTCATGAAAATAACTTCGGCGGAATTTGTTATGAGCAATTCCAACGTGGCCCAATGTCCAAATGAGCCGCTTCCCGAATATGCTTTTATTGGACGGTCCAACGTAGGTAAATCATCCCTGATCAACATGCTTACCGGTCGGAAAGGTTTGGCCAAAACTTCAGGACGGCCGGGAAAAACACAATTGATCAATCACTTTAAAATCAATGGAAACTGGTTTCTGGTAGATTTGCCAGGGTATGGTTATGCCAGGGTTTCCAAAAAAGACAAGAAGATATTCCAAAAGTATATTACCGAATATTTTGAGAAAAGAAAGCAGTTGGTGTGTGGCTTTGTTCTTATTGACATCCGTCATGAGCCACAGCCGGTAGACCTAGAATTCATGGAATGGCTGGGAACCAACCAGATTCCTTTTGCCATTATCTTCACCAAAGCGGACAAATTGAAACCTGCTACTATCGATGACCATGTTACAAATTATCTGCAAAAGCTGCTCGATGGTGCATGGGAAGAGGCCCCGCCCTACTTTGTTACTTCGTCATCAAATCGGATGGGGAAAGAAGAACTGCTAGGCTATATTGAGGGCATCAACCAACAGTTTTTTAATAGCAAATCGTAGCCCGGAACCAATACCATTCCAGCACTTCCTCCAAGTAATATGTCGGTAGTTTTTACGACTAATTTTTCATTGAAAACTGACGTTTTAACAAACTAAAGATTGGTACTATGAAAACTATATTGCATAAGGCAACGACACGGGGTCATGCCGACCATGGCTGGTTAAATTCCTATCACACTTTCAGTTTTGCCAGCTACCAAAATCCAGAACGTATGCACTTTGGTGTACTTCGGGTACTTAATGATGACCAGGTTGCTCCGGGAAAAGGGTTTGGCACCCATCCACATGATAATATGGAAATAATCTCAATACCCTTGGAAGGTGATCTGGAACACAAGGATAGCATGGGAAATACGGCAACCATCAAAGCGGGCGACGTTCAAGTAATGAGTGCAGGAACAGGTATTTACCATAGTGAATACAACAAGAATTCTGATAAGGAGGTTAAGTTTCTTCAAATTTGGATTTTTCCCAACAAGCGAAACGTTGAGCCTCGGTACGATCAGATTTCCATTCGGGACATAGAGCAGAAAAACAAATTTTACCAAGTGCTTTCCCCAAATCCTGAGGAATCTGGTGTATGGATTCATCAAGATGCCTGGTTTCACCTGGGCAATTTTGATACTGGTGTTTCTGACACCTACAACGTTAAAAAAGAAGGCAATGGTGTCTATGTATTTGTACTTGAGGGTGAAGTGGAAATCAATGGACAGGTCTTGAGTAAGAGAGATGGTTATGGCCTTTGGGAAGCAGACCAATTTAAAATTGCTTCACTTTCAGACAGTAGGGTGCTGCTTATGGAGGTTCCCATGTCCCTAGAACGCATTGCGTAAATTTCAAACAAAAAAATGCCCTCTCTCAGGAGGGCATTTTTTTAATTCTTTCTTCCACCACAGCAACAAGTTGCCGAGCGGTTTTGAGCTGGTTCAACTCTTCTGTTGAAATAAACAGCTCCAGTTGGTCTTCGCTTTCAATCAGTACAATGGGAAAAGTGAATTTGTAGCCAAACTTGGAAGCATATCTTTTGGCGAACTCATCCTTGTGCAAAAAAACCAATTTATGGTCGCTTCTTTGTCGAAATTTTTTCCAAACGCGGTTTTCGCTTACCACTCCATAAGTGAGGTCACAAAGACTGCATTCATAGGTGCTGGGACTAAGAACCTTGTGCATACCGTCAAATAGGGCATTTCGGGCACCCGAATTGGCGTTGTAGACAAATATCAATTTTTCACGAATCTTCTTCTTCATGTTTCAAAAATACCATGCATTCCAAAGAAAAAGAGAAGATTTAAGTGTATTTTAAGCTTTCAAAAAATCACAAAATGATTGCACGGATTTGGGAAGGAAAAACCAAAGTTTCAGATGAGAAGGTGTATGAGCAATTTATGAAGGAAAGAGCCGTTCCGGATTATTCAAAAACGCCCGGTTTCATCAAATTACTATTCTTGAAAAGAACGGATGAACAATATGCCTATTTTAAGCTGATTACCTTTTGGGAAAATTTAGCGGTCATCAAAAACTTTGCAGGTGTACCCTATCAAAAAGCTAAATACTATCCTGAAGACCAAAATTATTTATTGGAATTCGCAGACGAAGTAATTCATTTTGAAGTTTTTGACGAAACTTGAGCGGATTCTATTTCTTCAACTCCAACTTTTCAGCAAAGTAATCGCAAAAATCCTTCATGGTTGCCGTCATCTTTTCATCTTGGGTAGCCTTGAAAAAAGTATCAGACATGGTTACCAGGGTCTGATGAAAAAAAATCTTCATCTCATCCACCGGCATATCCTTGGTCCAAAGATCAATTTTTAATGACTCTTTGTTCTTGCTGTCCCAAACGGAAAGCATCATGGCCTTCGCCTCCTCATTATCCAGGCCACCATCTTCCGCAGACCATGTTAGTTCCTCCGGAATCCTGTTTTCATCCAGGCCCACTTTAAGTTTTATTTCTGAAGTATGTACTACCGCCATTTATTTTCTCGGTTTGTAATTTGATTTTTTAAAAATTTCATCAGCAGGCATTTGCAATAGTTGTTGCAGTCCTACATCGTTTTTGTCCATAAAGGCCCTCACAATCTGCCAGCCCACATATCTTCCCAATCTCCCCGGTGACTCATTGTCCAGAGCCAACTGAAATTTTGAAAAAGGCGCAGGGTCCAAAAATCTTCGATCCAATTTGGAATCGGTACTGTATAAAAGTTCCCGCTCCACAAAATACCTCCAGATCTGTTCTTCATTGGCTCTTGCCCACTCCATCTCCGACTCCTCATATCCAATTTTTTGCCCATCGGACAATTGTGGAAGCAATCTATCCTTTAGATATAATTCTTTCCCGTAGTACACCATGCGGGATAAAAAAGAACGATCTTGAGAATACGGAATCACTTTTTTTGAGAAAGCGCTGGCAACATCCGAAGTAAGGTACTTTTTATCCAAATTCGCTGCAATGTACCGCTGTAATCCCTGATAAAAATGATGATTGGGCCCCAAGTAATTATCAAGACCAATAAGTAAAAGCGTATCGGTAAGGATGATGCGTTCACTGTAGCGAACATCTGAAGTCAATGTGACCACCTTTGGAATTTTAAATTGGGGGAAATAATAGGAAATATGTTGAAAAAGAGATTCCAAAGCCAGGGACTCCTCACGAAAATCGTTGAATGCCTTTTCTACCTCCTGTGATAGTTCCATCTGGATAGTATCGGTCAACTTAGCAAGCCAAACACTATCCGAAAACTGTTCAGGAAAGAGATAGGGGTATTTTATTTTTAGTTCAGGGATATCAGCAGGAGAGGCTTTGGCAAATTCCCGATCAAACCGCTGAACTTCCAAATCAACTGCAATCTTGGAGATGGCATCCGCTGTTTTGTCCTCTTTTCTGCAGCTGGCTAAAACACCCAGGGCTGTACATATAAACACAACCAATATGGCTATAGCAAAGTATTTGGGGAACCTCTTCATTATTAACAGCACAGGCTTTAAATTTACAGGGCACAAAGGTAAATTATAGAATCTAAAAAAGGAGAAATGCAAACGGAAAAGGTTATCGAACATATTGTAAACTGGTTAAGAGATTATGCACAAAACGCAAATTGCGAAGGATTTGTTATCGGTGTTTCCGGAGGAATAGATTCCGCGGTGACCTCAACCCTTTGTGCAAAAACAGGATTGAATCTACTCTGCATTGAAATGCCTATTCACCAAGGGGAAAATCAGGTTACCCGGGCTGACAATCATATTAATTGGCTAATGGACAATTATCCCAATGTGAGCAGACAACCCGTAAACTTGACACCTGTATTTGACAGTTTGGTTGCTTCGTTCCCACGTGTGGATAACGAAGAGGAACGTCATATGTCCTTGGCCAACACCAGGGCCCGTTTGCGGATGACTACCCTCTACTACTTTGCAGCCTTAAAGGGATATCTAGTTGCTGGTACGGGCAACAAGGTCGAAGATTTTGGTATCGGTTTTTACACCAAGTACGGAGATGGTGGTGTCGACCTGAGCCCAATTGCAGACTTGTTAAAGACCGAGGTTTACGAACTGGGCAGGGTTTTGGGTGTGCACGAAGACATCATGACAGCGCCTCCCACAGATGGACTTTGGGATAATGGTAGAACGGATGAAGATCAAATAGGTGCTTCATACCCCGAACTGGAATGGGCCATGAAAATGGATGATCTTAGCAAAACTTCGGAGGACTTTATCGGAAGGGAAAAAACAGTTTTTGACATCTACAAAAGGTACAATACCAGTAATAAACATAAGATGATTCCTATACCTATTTGTGAGATTCCCGCACATTTGAAATAGTATTTTGACCGAAAAACCCCAGAATTTGACGAAAAAACCCTAAAAAAAATGGGGTTTTAAGAAAAATATTTCAGTTTTACCGACTCAATTCGTTATCTTGCCAGCTAAACTTATGTAAGTTTTTAAGTACAAAAATCAATTCTAACCAAATGATCAAAGTTTTAATTGCAGACAATCACCCCATTGTTAGACTTGGAATAAAGCAAGTACTCGAATCAAGTGCGGAGATGGAAATTATTGGAGATGTTTCCACTACTTCAGAGCTGTTCGAGGTACTTGAAAAAGTTACCCCCGACGTAGTGATTCTGGAAATGGATATTCCAGAAATAAATGGTATTGCCACACTGCGAAAAATTAAACAGGACTTCCCAAATGTGAAGACCCTTATGTTCAGTGGACAGTCTGAGGACGTATACGCGTTGAGTACAATTCGTGCCGGTGCTTATGGCTATCTGGCCAAAAGTTCCGAGTTGGATTATATTGTATCCGCTGTAAAAAAGGTCAGCGAAGGCAATATGTTCATTACCAACGAACTTGCTCAACGGCTTGCTTTTGATGAAGGCACTCAAAAACCCAGAAGATTCTTTAGAAAATTGTCTTCAAGAGAGGTAGAGGTGCTCAAGCTTTTGGCAAGTGGCAAAAGAAACAAAGAGGTCGCCGAGGGACTCAACCTGAATGAAAAGACGGTAAGCACCTATAAAGCCCGTTTGATGAAGAAATTGAACGTGGACAACCTGGTGGATTTACTTCAACAGGCCAAGGCTTTGGAACTCTATTAGGGGTACGAAAGAACAAGTTTTTAAATCCCTGGTTATTGCCCGGGGATTTTTTATGACAGGACGCGACTTAGCTTTGCGTTGAGCAGTTTATTCAATTGGAGGTAGTTGACTCTTTCTTCCAATACCTCAGAATTATCACCATGTTGCTCCGCTGTTCGCTCTTGTAGTTTTTGAATCCTGTTTTTAATCAAATTGCAACGTAAGGTGAGTATCGTCTCGTCCACCAGTTGTGCCACCCCCTGTTCTTTCTCTTTGGGATAGATATCCTTTCGTTCCCAGTTATGAAGCACATATTGCTCCTCCTCCATCAAAATGGAAGAAACTTCCGGAACCATTTCCTGATCCAACTTTGATAGAAACGCATTGACCGAAAAATTTACATTCTCATTCAAGTCCTCAATAAGGGTATAGTAAATTGTCCTGAAACGCTGATTGGTGAGTTCAATCTCATCTTCCTGAAGATCCAAATACACCTTTTCGAAAACCTTTGCCTCCACAATCTCTGGTTCCAGGACGAGTTCCCCATCTTCGTTCTCTTTGAGTATCAAATCTTCAAACTCCTGCTTTTGGTCCCCGTATAAAAGCAACATCTCTATTATTTTTCGTTCCAGTTCGTGTTGAACGTCCACTTTTTGGACTGGGTCGTTCTTGACCACCTCGAATGACTTTTGTTCCTGCTTTTTCCTTTTCTGGACATCGGCATAGACTTTTTTGTCAATTTGTGCCAAGGTATTATATAGCACCTCTTCAGAAACGTCCATAATCTTGGCACATTCCTGAATATAAATTTCCTTTTTAATTTGATCTGGAATCTTACTGATACTATTGACAATGTCGCGAACCGTATCTGCCCTTTTGATAGGATCGTTAGCAGCTTCCTTGGCAAGCAGTGAGGTTTTGAACTGGATAAAATCCTTGGAATTCTCTTCCAGGTATAGGATTAAATCTTCATAAGTATTGTTCTTGGCAAAACTATCGGGATCTTCCCCCTCTGGAAAGGTGCATACCTTAACATTCATTCCCTGTTCCAGAATCAAATCAATACCCCGTAGGGAAGCACGTAATCCGGCAGCATCCCCATCAAAAAGTACGGTGATATTTTTGGTAAGGCGGTTTATCAGTCGAATCTGTTCTGGGGTCAATGCCGTTCCACTGGAAGCAACCACATTTTCAACACCCCGTTGGTTCATCTGAATGACATCGGTATACCCTTCCACCAAAAAACAGTTGTCCTCTTTTGCAATCGACTGCTTGGCAAAATAGATGCCGTACAGCACCTTGCTCTTATGGTAGATTTCACTTTCGGGAGAATTTAGATACTTCGCCGCTTTTTTGTCATTGGTCAGAATACGCCCTCCAAAACCTAATACCCTCCCGCTCATGGAATGTATTGGAAACATGACCCTACCTTTGAATCGGTCAAACTTTTTGGTATCCCCACTGGCCTGTTCCTTAACGATGGTCAAACCGGTCTTCTCCAAAAATTCCAGTTGATAACCCTCATTCAAAGCGTTTTGGGTAAAGACCTCCCACTGGTCCAAACTATAACCAAGTCCAAACTTTTTTATGGTCTCATCGGTAAAGCCACGTTCCTTAAAATAAGTAAGTCCTATAGCTTTGCCAGGTTCCGTTTCGTGCAAGGTTTTGGAAAAATAGGTCTGCGCATATTCCGAGACCAGATACATACTTTCCCTTTCATTCGCCTTTTCCTTATCCTCATTGGTCTGTTCCGTTTCTTCTACCTCAATGTTGTATTTTTTGGCCAAATACTTGATGGCCTCCGGGTAGGTGAAGTGCTCATGCTCCATCAAAAAAGCCACTACGTTACCCCCTTTCCCACTACTGAAATCTTTCCAGATTTGTTTGACAGGAGAAACCATGAAACTGGGGGTGCGTTCGTCGGTAAAGGGGCTCAATCCCTTAAAGTTGGAACCCGATTTCTTCAACTGAACAAAATCCCCGATCACCTCCTCAACCCGAGCAGTCTCAAATACTTGATCTATGGTATTCTTGGTAATCAATGGATAGTTTCTCTATTAGCCTTTAAAGGTAATTAAAACAAAATTTTCAAACAGTGAATTTTTATCAGATCATAAGGGTATGGCATCAACTTTGAACCTAATTACATAAAAGGTAAATCTATCTTGTAAGTAACAAAATTTTATATATGAAACATGAGCTACTTGTTCTATTCTGTCTAATCTCTTCAAACATCCTCATGGCACAAAGGGTTTTTGAAGTAGATAGGGACTACAATGCAGACCTTAGGGTTTTCGTAGTGGACCGAGATTACAATGCCGACCTTTTGGTATTTGAAGTGGACCGGGATTATAATGCGCGAGGAAACAAGGGTCTATGGTTCTTTGTGGACAGGGAATATAACGCAGACTTAAATGTATTCTTTGTTGATAGGGAATACAACGCGGATTTAAACGTATTTTTTGTGGATAGGGATTATAATGCAGGTTGGAGGAATGAAGCCAAAAAATCTGAGTTTGAATCCTTATTGAAAAGATAACCCAAATGGGATATCTTTATATTCTAATTCATTAAAAATGATTCTTTTCTTCGGAACCCGCCCCGGCAAAACGGAAAGCAAAAGACTTAGCAATGTGACCTGCCCACATTGTGGGCAAACAGATACCATGACCCTGGTATCACAGCCCAATTATGCCCATTTGTTCTGGATTCCCATCTTTACCCTTAAAACCGAGCGGTTTGCAGAATGTTCCCATTGCAAACGGGGTTTTTATGAGGAGGAGTTTACTCAAGACATGAAACGTGCTTTCGAATAGCTGCAAAAAATCTCACCTCCCCATTTGCTCGACACTCCATTTCGCTTAAAGATCAAAACGAACCCCAAAGGAGATATTGTTTCTATCAGGGGTGTTTGGATTATCTGAAAAATTTGGTATTACATCATATTTTAGATGCCAAGTGATATTTCCCTTACCCATGTAAGCGCTCCACCCCCAAAATGCTTTTCTTTCGTCCCCGTTATTGGTCAATAATTCCCTCCCTTCCAATATTCCCTGAGGATTGAAATCGGAATTGAATTTAATATTTTGAACTGTAGCTATGTTGACGCCAAAATAGGCCCCGATTCCAAACTTGATTTTGTCTTTGGCTGAATATCGTACAAAGTCTTCATAATGCCTTTTGGTTGATGGGCCAAACTCAAAATGGAAAGGGATAATGATATCATCCTGTCTAAACTTGGACTTACGTAATTTCCCGGTTTCACTTCCAAAGAAAGTATTGGCATTCTCAAGTACAACCTCTGGACCCTCTAAGCGCCCATCTTGGTTAAAGCCAGCATTGTTTCTTACCACAAATAACTGATTATTGGTTTTTAGTCCCCTGGATAAATATGTGACTCCATAGGTG
>JAAUYD010114344.1_pt1 | contig 11743 bp, 10 predicted proteins | sample 7278101 | NCBI WGS metagenome assembly JAAUYD01 (sample SAMN14350128, study PRJNA611818) | marine sediment metagenome | isolation source: surface marine sediment (0.6m) | place: French Polynesia: Moorea | collected 2018-08 | reverse complement strand
TAAAATACTAAGGAAATTTTAACTTGTAATCTTAGATAACGCCTTCTTGAATTAATTAATTAATTAATAATTACCTCTTTGGCTCTCGAAAAGGATTGATAGGAGGAGGGCGAGGGTTGCTCCCCTTGTTCAACCACTATGTTGATACTTCCTTTTCCACCAAAAAATCAATAATTATCCGTTGGTTCTTACCTTAAATTGTGACGTACCCACCGTCTAGACGGGGGCTTCCTGTTTCATTTACAGTTGCCTTCTCTAGCAAGCTAGGCTTGGTCTTACACCATATCTACTGGTTTGGCTTCACCATTGCTGGTGGTACGCTCCAGTTGTATAGCTTTTGCTATACCCAGGCTACATTCCCTGCGCCCCAAGGAATATATCTGTATGTCCCACAAGCTTACGGACTTACGCATTGGCTAACGGGCTTCCCTTCCCACGCTAGTACTTACGCTACTCGTGAACTGAATCACTCTGAGATGGTTTTTGAGTACGGCCTTTTAGTCGTGAAGGCGGGTCATCGACCATGTATATGATACAAATCTTAGAAACTTTATTTTATTATGTTTTCATAAAGAAAATGTTTCTACTTTATAAAACCTGACCAAAATTCATGAGGGGTAGCTCACTTGGGGAAACCCTAAGTGTTTATACGCGGGATTCCCACCCACAAGTCGGGGGACTTCTTTTGGAGAGAAGTTAAAGCTTTTCGCCACTAAGAATGAAGATGGGATTCAGGGCTGCAAAAGTTTGATTCATTCCCCTTGTTTCCAAGCGATTAACCGCAGACTGTACTACTTCGATATTACGTGCTTGCAGTTCTGACAATCCTTCAGAGATGGTATAAAGACTTTCTAAATTGCTAGCGGTAGCTACAATGCGCCCTTCTGGCTGCAAGAATTCCCAGGCTTTTTTAAGGATTTCTTTGATGGGTTTACCACCTTCGAGACAAATTCTATCTGGTTGGGGTTTTAGTGTTTCTAAACAGTCTGGTGCGCTACCTTCAATAACTACGACATTTTCCACCCCAAAGCGATCGCAGTTATGGCGGATGAGGGTTGCTACTTCGTCATCTCTTTCTATAGCGACTATTTGCGCGTCAGGACATAATAAACCAGTCTCAACAGGAATTGTCCCTGTTCCTGCTCCAATATCCCACAATACCGAATCTGACTTCATCCGCAGAGAAGCAATTAATAAAATCCGAATTTCTTTTTTACTTAAAGGAATACCAGGGAGACGCTCAAAGAGTTGATCCGGAATACCAGGAGTCTTATAAGACCAAAGCATAAGTAATTAGCGCGTCATTAATAATTAGATAGTTGAGATAGGGAATAGAGAATAGGGATATAGATAATGTACAAATAATTTTGTAATGGTACTTAATATAGTATCCAATATTGTGAATTTAATTATGCGCCACAACACCGATCAATCCCCAAACTATCTAAAATCAAATCACTTACGGCATTGGCGATGGCAAATTCTCCATAAAAACTCTGACTAAAATCAAAGGCTTGCATTTCTGTCACAATAGCAATTACCAAAGAACCAAGGTCATTTTCCCCTTCTAAACGCTGACGGATAAAAATTTCCGAGGCTCTAATAGCAATGTTTTCATTTACTGCTTCGGGGATAAATTCTTCATCGAGCCATTTATGTAATGATGTTTTTAACCATTGTTGTTCCTGTTGGGGGTTTTCTATGGGAGGTAAAGTTATAGGTGGAATGGGTTGGGCTTGTTGAGTCATGGTTGAGTTGCAATTACTAGTATCTATCCCAATATTTAAACATTGATTTGATGTGCCACTATATTAATTATGAACATAGATGTAGATGTAACTGCAATTATTGACGGATACAGTCAGGGTTATTTCTTGATGGCAGATGATGACGATGTATTAGGCTGGTATTCTAGTAATCAAAGAACCTTAATTCCTCTAGATGAGAGATTCCGTTATCCCAAATCATTACAGCGAGTGTTGAATCAAAATAGATTTTCTGTCAAGATTAATCGTGCTTTTGAGTCAGTTTGTCATGGTTGTGCAGACCGCGAAACTACTTGGATATCTGAAGAACTACAACAAGTTTATTTGGCTTTATACAAAGCAGGATACGCCTATAGTTTTGAAACTTGGCAAGGAAATGAACTAGCAGGAGGAATTTTGGGTATTGCTATTGGTGGGGTATTTATCGGAGAATCAATGTTTTACCGCATTAGTAATGGTTCTAAAACCGCGATGGTAAAATTGGTAGAGCATTTGCGAAATCGCGGTTATATGTTGTTTGATGCTCAACTACAAAACCCCCATCTCGAAAGATTTGGCTCTTACATTATTAAACCTTCAGAGTATCGATTATTGCTGAGAACTGCCATCAAAAAACAGTGCAATTTTTTGTAGATTAAAATCGCGAAGCAATAGTATAATAGTCTATTTGGGACTATTTAGTAAGTATTAACATTAGGAGAGTATTATATGTCTCGATATAGAGGCCCTCGCTTGCGCGTCGTGCGTCGCTTGGGAGAATTACCAGGTTTAAGTCGTAAAAGCCCAAGAAAAAATTATCCCCCTGGACAACATGGTCAAGCCAGAAAAAAACGTTCTGAATATGCCATTCGTCTAGAAGAAAAGCAAAAACTCCGCTTTAATTATGGGGTAACAGAAAAACAGTTAATTCGTTATGTGCGTAAAGCTCGTAGAGCTACAGGCTCTACAGGACAAGCTCTACTCCAGTTGCTAGAAATGCGCTTGGATAATACTGTATTTCGCTTGGGTATGGCTGGAACAATTCCTGCTGCGCGTCAGTTGGTAAATCACGGTCATATCACTGTAAATGGTAGAGTAGTTGATATTGCTAGTTATCAATGTCGCCCTGGAGACGTGATTACTGTCAGAGATCGCGATGGCTCTCGTCGTTTGGTACAAAGTAATATGGAATATCCAGGGTTGGCTAATCTACCTAGTCACCTAGAATTCGATAAAAATACCTTGACTGGTAAAGTTAATGGCATCATCGACAGAGAATGGATTGCTCTCCCAATTAACGAACTATTAGTGATTGAGTATTATTCTCGCATGGCATAAACTCGGGGAATTTTATCCGCCAATTTGGGACATGGTACGACTGTAAAATCCTGTATCAGTACCAGCGTCCCTCTGCTTAAAGTTAATCTCTGGTTTGAGTTCTAAGAGTTTTTGTACTTGAGTTTTTAAGATTTCACCATCAACCCCCTGACGTAAAGCTGTTTTTAAATCTATCTGACCCTCTTCATTGAGCAGACAAGGGCGTAGCCAACCATCCGCAGAGAGGCGCACTCGATTACAGCGATCGCAAAAACATTCTGACATCTGAGAAATAAACCCTAAAGTTCCCTTCGCATCAGGAATTTGAAAGACATCCGCAGGACCATTCCCTGTTACATTAGATGTCACTAAACCCCACTTACTTCGGATTTGTTGTCTTATTTCTTCTGAAGGTATCCAAGCCTTTTCTGTAAATAATTCTCCATTACCAATGGGCATAAATTCAATAAAGCGAATGTGCCAATTACGCTCTATAGTAAGGGCTGCTAAGTCTAAAATTTCTCCATCATTAACCCCAGGAATTATCACTACATTTAGTTTCAAAGGGTCAAATCCCACTTCATAAGCTGTTAAAATGCCTTGCCAGGTTTGTTGCCAACGGCTAGGATTACCATTACCAATAATCCAATCAAAAGTCTGGGGATTGAGAGAATCAAGACTAATATTAATCCTCCGTAAACCCGCATTATAAAGCGACTGCGCCATCTTGGTTAATAAAAAACCGTTGGTAGTCATTCCTAAGTCTTCCGTTTCGGGTAAATTAGCTATATCTCTTACTAAGTCTTCTAACCCAGGGCGCAATAAAGGCTCTCCCCCAGTCAGGCGGAATTTAGTAAAGCCTAATGGAATAAAAACCTTTTTGAGTAAAGTAATTATTTCTTCATTGGTTAATAAGTCCTGATGCAAAATGTACTTCAACTGCGCTTCTTCTGGCATACAGTATTGACAGCGAAAGTTGCATTTATCAATTAAACTCAGACGTAGATAATCAATTTTATTCATACTTCTTAATTTTCTTAATTTTGTTGGTTATTTACCCCAAGTTCTTGAATATAAAGATATAAAGATATAAAGATAAACGAAAAACTACGGAATAGATGAAAAATATTCCTGATGGCTTAGATAATAAATAATATTATGTTCCTCAAATTACCAATACTGGTTAAACTTTTTTTTGCTAATGAAGTTTGGGGAGAGAACTTAGTTTGGTTACGTGGAATCTCGGGGATAGCGATCGCCTTAACCGATTATTTTGTCTCACTATTACTAATTTATGGGATTTATCGCCGAGAGGATAGATCTTTTACTTTATTTCTCTGGCTGTTAACGGTTTTTTTGCTCAGTGGTGGTACAATTCATATCTTCAGTTTGGCAAATATATGGCAGCCTCACTATTGGTTTTGGGGATATGCTCAGGTATTAACTGCGATTATTGCCTTGATTGCTACAATTTGGCTGTTTTTTGCAATTCCCCAAGTTGGGGATTTTCCCAGTTCTCAACAAATACAACATATTAGCAATCTACTAACTCAAGAACTTGATAAGTGTCAGTCATTAGATTCTAAAATCAGCAATCTCAATACTCAACTAGAACAGAAAATTGACGAACGTACCGCAGAATTAGAACAAGTCAATCAGAAGTTAACTACAGAGATTGAGGAAAGAAAACAGATCGAGTCTGCTTTATATCGCCAAATACAACTAGAACAGCTAATAGGTTATCTTTCTCATTGTTTTGTTAATATTGCTCCTCCAGAATTAAGTTCTACTATTCAGAAAGCTTTAAACTTTATTAGCAAGTGTGTAGGAGTAGATCGCAGTTATCTGATTTTGTTCACCCAACAAAATAACAAATTACAAGTGACTCAAAAATGGTCAGTCCCAGAATTTCCCTCTCTTTCTGAGTGGGAGCAAGAAATAGAGTCTAAGTTTCCCTGGATTATGACTAATATTAAAAGTAACGTCATTGTTAACCTCCCTGAATTGGATCATTTACCGACCGAAGCGGAGCGCGAGCGCGTATATTTAACCACTCATCAAATCCAATCTTTATTAATAGTACCTCTGTTTTATGGTACTACTTTGAAAGGAATTGTGGCACTAGAAGCACTGAATCAGCCAAAATCTTGGACAGAAAGAGATACTCAATTACTAAAACTTACAGGGGAAATTATTGCTGGTGGGATAGAAAGATGTGGTCAAGCAGCAGAATTAGCTAATCGTACTCAACAATTAGAAGCCTCCAACGCAGAATTACAACAGTTTGCTTATATTGTCTCCCATGACTTATTAGAACCGCTACGCAGTATTAGTGGTTTTAGTTATCTACTGCAAGAGGAATATCAATCACAGCTAAATCCAGAAGCCCAAGAATATATCGATTTTATCAAAGATGGCGCAGCCCGCATGAGAGAGTTGATCGAGGATTTGTTAACTTTTTCTCGGCTAGGTCGTCAAAACTTAGTTCTGAGTCAAATTGACTGTGAGGAAATTATACAAGAAGTTATTGCTAATTTAGCAGTTGCGATTGCTGAAACTAACGCAGAAATACACTGGGTCAATTTACCAAATGCGATCGCTGATAGAACCCAATTCATTCAACTTTGGCAAAATCTCATCGCTAACGCCATCAAATTCCGCAACCCCAAATCTACACCCAAAATTTATATCTCTGCTACTCAAAAATCCCAGGAATTAATATTTACAATTCGAGATAATGGAATTGGTATTGATTCTGAATATACTGAAGACATTTTTAATGTCTTTAGAAAGCTTCATAACCATCAACAGTACCCAGGTACGGGAATTGGCTTAGCTATTTGCCGCAGAATTGCTGATTTGCACGGTGGTAGAATTTGGGTAAAATCTATTGTGGGTAAAGGATCAACTTTTTATGTTTCCCTACCAATTCAAGAGCAACAAGAATTAGGGAATGAAGATGATAACTAAGCATAGACCACTAGAAATTTTATTGGTAGAAGACTCTTGTAGTGATGCCAAACTAATTGCTAAGATGTTTTCTCTGGCTGATCTTCCTCATAATTTGAGAATTATTGATGATGGAGTAAAGGCTATTTCTTTTTTGTATCAAAAGGGAAAATACTATAAAATGCCTCGTCCAGATATTATTTTGCTGGATCTTAATCTACCAAAAAAAAATGGTTTGGCAGTTTTAGCTCAGATTCAATCAGAGCCGAGTTTGCGGAATATTCCTGTTATTATTCTTACTGCTTCTGCTTCTGAGCAAGATATCAGAGAGTGTTATCGAATGAATGCTAATTGCTATCTTACTAAACCTAGTACCCCAGAGGATTTTTGTCGTACTATTAAAATTATTGAAGATTTTTGGTTTAATGTTGCTAAAATTCCCTACAACTGAACAAATCTCATAATAGCAGACTGTAAAGCCTTGTTTTTTAAAAGCATAGTAAAGTTTTTTGGAGCAACCTATTAATATGCACCAGGTAACTATAATGGTGAAATAACCTTGGTTTTGACTAATCCCCCGCATAAATGACGACAGTAAGAATTTTGCTTATAGAAGACTCTTTGACAGATGCCTTATTACTGAAGAAGTATTTTGAAAATCTAGAAACTAATAAATTCGATTTAATACAAGCAAAATTAATTAGTGAAGGGCTGAAATATCTCCAACAAAAAGAGTTTGATGTTGTATTGTTAGATTTGTCTTTACCAGATAGTTCGGGACTAGACTCTATTAGACAAATTCAAAATCTCGTAGCAGAAATACCTATTATAGTTTTAACAGGGATGGAACGAGAAGAACTAGCACTGCAAGCTCTTAGAGAAGGCGCACAAGACTATATTTTTAAAGGTCAATTGTTTGGTAGTCTGCTACTGCGCTCAATTAATTATTCCATTGAGCGTAAACAAATTAGTGAGAAATTGCGTCAAAGTGAAGCTCGTTATCGTGGTATTGTGGAAGACCAAACAGAGTTAGTTTGTCGCTTTTTGCCTGATGGAACTTTGACTTTTGTGAATCAAGCTTACTGTCGTTATTTTCAACAAGATTCTCAAGATTTATTAGGGGAAAACTTTAAAGCTGACCTAACTGATGACAATATTACTGCGGTAGAAGCTGATTTGAGTACTTTAAGTTATCAAGTCCCTACTAAAATAGTCGAGTATAAACTAAAACTTCCTGATGAGCAGGTGTGTTGGCAACAATGGAGTTATCGCGCTCTTTTCCAAAATAAAAGTCTTATCGAGTATCAGGCTGTGGGTCGGGATATCACTCAACGAAAAAAAGCCGAAGAGTTGTTGGCTCAAGAAGCACAAAGAAATCTAGTCCTAGCACATATTACCCAACATATTCACCAATCTCTAGACCTAAATATTATCTTAGAAACTGCGGTAAAAGAAATTAACCAGTTGCTTCATGGGGAAAGAATTATTATTGCGAGAATAGAAAACTCTCAGATATCAGATATATTATTTGAATCCGTCAAAAGAGGAACTAAGATCGGTTGCGACTCAGAAAACAGCATTAGTAAAATCAAAAAACACTTATCTCAACTTCTCGCCAGCAAAAATATCTTGTTGGAAGCTATCTCAAGTAATATTTCCAATGCTGTCTTATCAGAAATAAATTCCCATAATTGTTCAGTATTGTTTGTTCCTATTATCGTAGAAGAAACAATTTGGGGATTAATTTACCTTGAAAAATGTTCTTATGAAATAGTTTGGAACAATCAAGAAAAAGAATTACTAAGACAAATCTCTTTGCAGTTAGCCATCGCAATTAAACAAGCAGAACTCTATCATAAGCTAGAATCCGCTAATCAGGAGCTAGAAAAGTTAGCAGTGATTGATGGTTTAACAGGAATTGCTAATCGTCGTAAATTTGATGAGTATATTCAGAGCGAATGGCTGCGTTTAGCCCGCGAAAAATCGCCTTTATCTCTAATTTTGTGCGATATTGACCACTTTAAACTGTATAACGATACTTATGGACATCAGGCTGGTGATCGCTGTTTACGAAAAGTCGCCCTAGCCATCAAAAAAGTGATTAAACGTCCAGCAGATTTGGCTGCTCGCTATGGAGGAGAGGAATTAGCTGTAATTTTACCCAATACAACTCCTGAAGGGGCAAAAAAATTAGCCCACCAGATTGGTTTACAAATACAAGCTTTACAGATTCCCCATATCTGTTCCCCTGTGGATTTATATGTCACTCTCTCTTTGGGGGTAGCTGGTTGTATTCCCCATCATAGCGATTCTCCTCAAGCTTTAATTGCTGCTGCGGATTCTAATTTATATAAAGCTAAGAACTTAGGTAGAAATCGGGTTGTGGGAGATTGTTGAAACAGCCCTAAACTTTCTCTAGAAACCTTATAAGATAATAAAAATGGGCTACACTTTACCAGTTTTTGCCTGTGCTTCTGCGATCGCAGCTTGGCAACATCTACAGGATAAATCTACAGAAAAAGAAGTAACATTCAACCTGATTAAACCCCCACAAACTGTTAATATCCCCATTGAACAGGTAGCTAAGATTAGCCACAATTCTGCACTAGCTATTACCCGTAGCGATCCAGGGGAACATCTAGATATTACTCGCCATACTCCTGTGTGGGCAATTGTTGAAAAAGAAACCAGAAAGCCAGAAGCAGCAAAAATCACAATTGTTGGTGGCGCAGGAGTGGGAATTAAAATCCATCAACAAAATGAAGCTGCTATTTATAGTTATGCTAAGGAGCTAATTACTGGTAATCTCGAACCTTTATTGGGAGAAAATGAAAGAGTCATTATCACCATAATCTTACCAGAGGGACAAAAACTAGCAGTTAAAACCTCTAATTCCGCTTTTGGTGTGGTGGATGGTTTATCTTTACTGGGAACCACTGGCATAGTACAACCTTTAACTGCTCCTAGTCAATTAGAATCTTTCCAAAGTCAACTAAAAGCAAAAGCTGGAAAATTTAACTCTCTAGTGTTCTGTATTGGGGAAAATGGGCTAGACCTAGCTCAAACTTGGGGGATTAATCCTGAAAGACTGGTAAAAACTGCTAATTGGTTGGGTTCAATGTTAGTGATGGCTGGAATACAACAAGTAAAATCTATTCTGTTAGTAGGCTATCATGGTAAGTTAATTAAACTGGCTGGAGGAATTTTTCACACCCATCATCATCTAGCAGATGGGAGACTAGAAATCTTAACCGCCTATTGCGCTCAACAGAATTTACCTCACTCCATATTGCAGCAAATTTTTACTTGTTCTACCACCGAGTCCGCTTTGCAGTTATTAAGGGACTTAGACCAACAAGATCAGAGTAATTGGGTGGAAACAGTTTATAGTGCGATCGCCGAATCTATAGACCAGCGTTCACAGGATTATATTCGCAAACATACCGACCAAAATGTTACAGTAGGTTGCATCTTATTTGACCGTGAGCGAAAGGTGATCAAAAAAAGCAACTCAGCTACAGATTTACTGCTCAATTTATGTTAAATTTATATGAATATTTTTAAGCTCTACTTAGAAACAGTAACAGAAAACCCCGTTAATCATAACTGATCTAAAAAGAGATTAGAGAATAAAAGCCAATTTTTGTAATTATTGTTTACGAGAAATGATGAAAGTTCAGAAATAAATCACAGGATCGAGGACTCCAAATCAAGAATAAGGCAACATTCCCCAAAATTTAACCTCGATCCGCCCTGACAACTTACCTCTCATCCTTTGTCTATTTGTCCATCCACGCGAATTATCTAGTAAATAGTGACTATCCATACAGAATCAGTTGCATCTGCAACCAAGACTGCTCCTAATCAGTCCCAGAAAAATAGTTTCAATCGTCAAACTATTGCTATTATTGACTTTGGTTCTCAGTATTCGGAATTAATTGCCCGTCGAATTCGAGAAACCCAAGTTTATTCAGAAGTTATTTCTTATCGCACGAGCGCGGAACAAATACGAAATCTAGATCCTAAAGGTATTATCCTTTCTGGGGGACCTAATTCCGTATATGACGAAAAAGCACCTGAATGTGACCCAGAAATTTGGAATTTGGGAATTCCGATCCTAGGAGTCTGCTATGGAATGCAATTGATGGTCAAGCAATTGGGGGGAGTAGTGGAAAAAGCTACCAGAGGCGAATATGGCAAAGCTTCTTTATTTATTGATGACCCCACAGACTTACTTACTAATGTAGAAGATGGCTCAACAATGTGGATGAGTCATGGAGATTCTTGCACTAAGCTCCCAGAAGGGTTTGAGATCTTAGCCCATACTGATAATACCCCCTGTGCTGCGATCGCCTATCACGAGCAGAAACTCTTTGGAGTTCAATTTCATCCTGAAGTAGTCCACTCCCAAGGAGGAATTCCCTTAATTCGCAACTTTGTGTATCACATCTGTGATTGTGAACCAACTTGGACAACAGAAGCCTTTGTGGAAGAATCGATCCGAGAGATTCGAGCCAAAGTAGGAGACAAAAGAGTCTTACTAGCTCTTTCTGGCGGTGTTGACTCCTCTACCCTAGCATTCTTATTAAATCGGGCGATCGGTGATAAGCTGACTTGTATGTTTATCGATCAAGGTTTTATGCGTAAAGGCGAACCTGAAAGATTGGTGGAAATATTTGATAAACAGTTCAAGATTCCTGTAGAATACGTCAATGCTCGCGATCGCTTCTTGAAGCAAATGGAAGGAGTCACAGACCCCGAAGAAAAACGTCGCCGTATTGGACATGAGTTTATCAGGGTTTTTGAAGAAGAATCTAGCAGACTTGGACCTTTTGACTATTTAGCACAGGGAACTCTCTATCCTGATGTTATTGAATCTGCGGATACTAACGTCGATCCTAAAACAGGGGAAAGAGTTGCTGTCAAAATTAAGAGCCATCACAATGTAGGAGGCTTACCCGAAAATCTGCGCTTTAAATTAGTTGAGCCGTTACGGAAGCTATTTAAAGACGAAGTGAGAAAAGTTGGGCGTTCTATTGGCTTACCCGAAGAAATCGTCCACCGTCATCCTTTTCCTGGGCCTGGATTAGCAATTCGGATCATTGGGGAAGTTACCGCCGAAAGGCTGAATCTCCTGCGAGATGCTGACTTCATCGTAAGAGAGGAAATTGCTAAACAAGGAATGTATCACGACTTCTGGCAAGCTTTTGCTGTAATGTTACCGATTCGTAGTGTGGGAGTTATGGGAGACAAACGCACCTACGCCCATCCTATAGTATTGCGTCTGATTACTAGTGAAGATGGTATGACTGCTGACTGGGCAAAAGTTCCTTACCATTTACTAGAAACTCTTTCTAATCGCATTGTTAATGAGGTTAAGGGTGTTAACCGAGTCGTCTATGATATCACCTCTAAACCCCCTGGAACTATCGAGTGGGAATAAAACATAGGGTAGGGTGGGCAATGCCCACCCTATTAATTATTAGAGGCAAATTCTAGTTTCTTTCTTCCTCATACTCAGGTATTTTTTCTAGCTGCTTTTGGGGAATATTTACAGGAGGAGGATTATAGGGTTGAGGGCTTTCATCATCATCCCAAACATCCTCAGAGGATTTGCTGTATTCTGGTTCTTTAACAGGAGTTACAGGCTCATAAACAGGAACATCATAGACTTCCTCTTCTTTAGCTTCTGTTTCTCCCCAGTTATCCTCTTCATATTCTTCATAGGATAC
>JAAUYD010148916.1_pt1 | contig 11746 bp, 3 predicted proteins | sample 7278101 | NCBI WGS metagenome assembly JAAUYD01 (sample SAMN14350128, study PRJNA611818) | marine sediment metagenome | isolation source: surface marine sediment (0.6m) | place: French Polynesia: Moorea | collected 2018-08 | reverse complement strand
TCGTGGAGCCTTTAATGTGCTCCATCACTATCCCTTGCCTACCATCTTCCCAGATCACATCCCTGATTGCGGGCACTGGTATGCCATACTCCATGGCCATTTTTGTATTGCTCGCCTCTCTTTCCACATGTCTGGTACTAATTTCTTTGCGAAACAGCTTTAAGAGAGAGTCCTGTCCATATTGAAATATCTCCGCTCGGTCTCCCGATATAATTAGCTTACCTCTCTCCAAAGCAATCAGCGTTTCAATGAAATACGCTGAAACGGTAGATAAACGAACATAACTACACGTACGAAATGATAGATCATTTTCTTTATTACCCGCTTTCTTCGCCTCAAAAAGTCATACTTCTGGTAAAGCATCTGAACAGCTGCGGATGCCAGCACATGAGCACACACCTCGTTTTTTCGGTGTTGGAATTCGGGGCGCATCACATCAAAGATCATCACATATCGCCTCTCCGATGTATGATTCCAGGCAGTATGGGTACGTGCATCACAGAAAGGTAATGTTTTTCCTTCTTCCCACCCCTTTATCTCATTTTCCACCTGAAAACCACAGTCTGGCAATGTTCCGGGTATAGAAAGCCCCATGTGGCAACGGATTACCGCATCCGTATCTCCCTGATGGGGATTGATATTCGACTTTGGCTCAAGTATACTCAAAGAAGCCGATGTACATCCGGGTAAAGACTTCAGTATCTTCATCGTTTCAGGGCATCTGTTGCAGTTGGCATGGTTTTTCATATTCCAGAAGACCAAACCCATCGTTTTCCACCTTTTAGGAGGAAAGGACATGGACTTATTGATCTTATAAGGCTGTAGCCTGGTAGGGTCATATTGGATCAACCCCATCAATTCATTACGAATTACCATCCAGTTCGCCTCCATGATTTTTGTCCATTCGAGCTGTTCCCGGTTGTAAAATGCCGGGTGGTCTCCCTGGTACCTTCCTCCGAAGATGCTATACCATGGCTCAGCTCTGACATCTGTTTTTAATTCCAGCTTTTGGATAGTCGGTTTTGTTAGTGTATCACTTTGCATTTGCAAATTCTTCTAAAACATACGTAATTTCATCAGACCAGCAGTTGCTAAGCTGGCCTTCAATAAGGTTGAGAAGAACAGTCTGCTGTTCGTTGACCAGATTATGTCCACCCGGTATATAAGAGATACTAAAGTCTTTTTCTGATAAAAGGGCCCACTTTCTGACCTTCTTTGAAGAAAGTAACGTATCCGATTCTCCCACGATAATCATCATAGGCGCATCTACGGTTTCCTCACTTGGCTGGTAAGTTTCCAGTACTTGCATATCTTTACGCAGTATATCCGCTGTCCTTTCCAGGGCAAGTCGTCTTTCACTATCCTGACTATTGTCCTCATACTTTTCCATTATCACATCTATGAAGTCCTCGTCGGGCAATTCATGTATGAACCTATCTTCTCTGACTCTTGGCGCATTACTTCCAGAAAGAAAAAGGTGATCCGGAGTTCGTTTTCCTACTTTTTTTAATGCCACGTAACATTCATAGGCCGTGAGCGCTCCCAAGCTATGTCCATAGAACGCATAGGGCCCTTCTGGTGGAGTAAACGCATTTGCGAGGTAAGAAACCAGCTCATGCATTGAGGCGTATGGTTTCTCGGCAGCACGATCACCTTTGCCAGGGGGCAATATACCAATGAGTTTAATGCCGGGATGAATGTTTGTACTCCATGACTGGAAGGCTTCTGGCCCTGAACCTGCATATGGGAAACAGTAAAGCGTTATGTTCGTCTCTCCTTCTGGTTTTTTCATTACTTTGAACCAATTACCAGCTGGTACGCTGTTACCTTCTTCCATTGACTGTGTACTGCTTTCTTCGGTAGGTTGCCCGGTTTGCTGTTTTATAACAGGCTCCCCTACTCCTTCAGAGGCTTCATACACCAGCTCAAACAAGTGATCGGTAACCGCTCGAATATGCGGATAATTGTAAGCCAACGTATTCGGCAGCTTCACATGAAAATATTCTTCCAGTTTCGTGGCAAGTAAAATAGCCATCAGCGAGTCCATTCCCAAGAAATTAAAACGTTGGTCTTCAGGAATATGATCCATAGACTCTATCAGCATGACGGACCGTAGCTCCGTTCTTACCACTTCTTCTATCCGTTCTCTGGCCTTCTCCGGAGAGGCCTCGAGTATATGATCCAAATGATCTCGCGAACCTCCATAAATATTTGCTATCGAGTATGTAGCAACCTGCTCAAATAAGGAAGGTTGTAGTGTGAAATCAATGAAGGACCTATACTTTTCCCAATCAATTCTGCTGATGAGCGAAAGTGGTTTACTTGTGGCCAACTCTAGCCCCATTGCCCTAAGTGCCTCTTGAGGAGGCATTAGAGAAAAGCCCATTTTCCCAAGTACTTCCCGCTCTTCGGCCTTGGCACTCATGCCTACTTCATCCCATGGCCCCCAATTGATGGACAGTGCTTTTTGCCCATAGCCGGAGCGGTATAAACTCAGTGCATCCATAAAGAAGTTGGCTGCCGTATAGTGACTCAGATTCACTGACCCCCAAAGTGCAGACACAGAAGAATAAAGAATGAAGCAGTCTAAATCATGTGATTTACTAAGTTGATGTAATGCCCAGGTAGCACTGATTTTAATGTCCAACGTGTTGAAAAAGTCCATTCTGTTGAGTTGCATGATCTTAGAGAACCAATTCACACCAGCTGCATGCAAAATACCACGAACCGGCACTTCTTGCTCTTTAAGGTTATTGAATAAACCTTCTAACATTACCACATTACAGATATCCATGCTAACGAGCTCTACAGTAGCTCCTTTTTCTTCCAGCATTTGTAATTTCTGAATCACAGAATAGTGTTTGTGATCGGATTCGATGGTATCCCACAATGCCCTATCAGGCATTTTTCTTCGGCTAATCAAAACCAAATGCTTGGCGCCTTTTTCTACTGCCCATGATGCGCTCTCAAGCCCTAAACCTCCGAGACCACCTGTGATAATAAAGGCTCCATCATCGCGAAACTTAAGGCGCTTTTTCAATTGTTTTTTAGCACTGACGAGTTGCTCCACATATTGGTTACCATTTCGAATAGCAATGCAGCTTTCGTTTTCCGGTTGCAGCACTTTACTCATAAGCAGGGATACCTTCTCATCCGGGTCTCCCCCGGCTTCTAAATCGATCATCCCGCCTCGCCATTCAGGGTGTTCCAAGTATAAGGTCTTGGCAAATCCCCAAAGCGGTGCCGCTACCAGGTTTAACGAGGTAGCTTCCTCTGTTTTAACCCGCTGCGAACCTTCTGTTACCACCCATAGCGGCGGAGTGATCACCACCCGGTTAAGTGCTTTAAGGAAAGGAATGAATGCTCCCAGCGTGTTTTGTGTAGCTGTTTTTATTTCTTCTGCTCCTGATTCCAGGGTGGTGGCTTGACTATGTTCTAAAAGATACACCACTTTCCATCCTTCTACATTAGCGCGACTCTTGCTCGTCACTATTTTATTCAAGGAGTCAAAGGCTGTGGTATCATCTATCGTATGAGAAAATACTGCATCCGGTTTGTGGGCATCTTTGTCCCCCACACTTACCCAGAATACTTGATGCACTCTTTCCTTTATCTTTTTCAATAACGTTTGTAACAATGGGGTATCAACCCCAAGTACAATCCATGAAATATTGGTTCTTACCTCTTCTATTTCCTCTAGCGGAGGCAAATGCCCTTTCTGGATCCATTCCAGGTCGTAATGTATTGAAGGATCATTCTTATGGCCGTTTACCGCAGGTGAGACCGGCGTGGGCTTATAGTCCGATTGGTAAATAGGCCCTGCAAAAGCAGCTATATTCTCCGCTTCCAGTCCTTTCACCCAATACGATTGACTATCGAACACAATACCGGGTATTTTTTCGGGGCGTTTTGTGCCTTGAATCAGTGTTTGCCAGTGAACGGTTCTTCCATCTTCATACAACTTTCCAAGGGAGTCTAAAAAGTGGAAGTACTCTTTACGTTTTCCTTTAGGAGCTCCCAACGATCTCAATAAGAGCAGATCAGGGTTATCCAGACATTCTCTTACAGCAAGAAGGGTATTCGCCCCAGGCCCCACCTCTACGAAATACGTAACGCCTTCTGCGGCCAAAACTTGTGTCGAAGTGGTGAATTGTACCGTATGGCGCAAATGGTTCACCCAATGGTTAGTACCTGGTGCTTGCGTTTCTTCTTTTCCCGTGGTGGTCGACACCCATCGTTTTACCGGTCTTTTAAATGTGAATTTGCTTACAAACTCACGGAAAGGTTCTAGAATTGGGTCAAGCAATTGGCTATGGAAGGCAACTTTGATTGGTAATTCGTGAGACACTACTCCTTTTTCCGTAAAGTAACCAACCACCCTTTCAACCTCCTTCGACTCCCCAGAGACAACGGTTTTACCTGCACTATTAATAGCGGCGATTTGAGCCTTTTCTTGATTCAGAACTTCCTCTACATTTTCATGCCTCGTAAAAATGGTTATCATCTTTCCTTTTTCGGCCAGCGAATCAATCAACTCAGCTCGCTTCATCAATAGTTTCATTCCAGTTTCAGGGTCGAAACATCCGGCCAAACAAGCAGCTGCATACTCGCCCAGGCTGTGGCCTAAAACCACACTTGGAATGAGGCCACATGCTTGCCAGATGGTGCCCAGAGCATATTGGACAGCAAACTGGATGACTTGTTGGTACTTCTGATACTCCATTTCATTTTCGGGAAGTTCAAAGGCCAATTGCTGAAAAGAAAGGTTTTCTAAATCAACAGCTTGGGCACATCGATCAAAAGCCTCTTTAAAAACAGGGAATTGGTCATAAAAGGCCTTCCCCATATGTGCATATTGCTCTCCTTGCCCCGTAAAAAGGAAACCTATCTTCTCTGGTTCGGGAGATGGTACTTTCGGCTTTTTTGCTGCACTAATGAACTGCTCAAGCTTATCCTTGATATCTGCTTTTTCTTCTACTATAAAAGCCTTTCGATATTTCAGGTGTGATCTGCTCACGGCTTGGGTATAGACTATATCTTCAACAGCTGCATCTGTGTCCTGTTCCAACCAATTTACCCATTTCCGGGCCTGAAGAACCATTCCCTGCGAGGTGTGAGCTGAAAGTGGGAAGAGCAATGAAGCAGACTTACTTACCTCTTTATCTTGCTTCTTTTGAACGTTAGGGCTGTCCGGTTCTTCCAGGATAACATGGGCTAAAGAGCCTCCAAAGCCAAAAGAGCTGATCGCCCCTCTCCTTTTCTCGTACTCAGGGTTCCACTCTTGTTTTTCGGTAGGTATCTCCAATCGCGTATCATCCAAGTGAATGCGAGGGTTGATTTGTTTTACATGGATCTGAGGTGGGACCTGCTTGTTTTGTAACATCAGCAGTACCTTTATGACTCCTGCAATTCCGGCTGCCGTTTCCAAATGGCCAATATTCGCCTTTACGGAACCCACATAACACTTATCTTTGGCATTGACGCCATACAGCTGGCTTATCTGCTCCATTTCTACCGGATCACCCGTAGGTGTACCAGTGCCATGCGCCTCCATATAGTTTATCTGCTCCCCTTGCAGCCCTGCTTCGTGCAATGTACGATTGATCAATTTTCGCTGAGCGGCACCATTTGGGTAGGTGATCCCTGTACTATTTCCATCTTGCCCGATGGAAGAGCCTCTGACCACCGCCAAAATAGTATCGCCATCTTTGATCGCTTCCGATTGTCTTTTCAGCATTACCAACCCACAACCTTCTGAACGGACGTATCCATCTGCACTCGAATCGAATGCTTTGCATCGTCCGACGGGAGACATCATCCCAAATTGTGATAGCGTAATGGTGGTGCCCGGCGAAAGGATCACATTCACACCTCCTACAATCGCCTGCTTACAATCACCTTCTCTTATAGCCTGTACGCCTAAATGGAAAGCGGTAAGCGAAGAGGAGCAAGCCGTATCTACTGCCAAACTAGGTCCTTTAAGGTCGTAGAAGTAAGAGAGCCTGTTGGCTGCAACACTATTGGAGTTCCCCAGACCTGAATAGGCATTGAAGCCGTTCATATCAGGTGTGAGTTTTATCTTCATGTACAGGTAGTCATTATTGGCAATTCCCACAAAAACCCCTGTATCTGAATTGGTTAAATCTTCTTTGGTCCATCCTGTGTTTTCTAAGAGCCTCCAGGAAGTTTCCAACAACATTCGCTGTTGTGGGTCTATTTCAGGGGCTTCATACGGAGAAATTCCAAATAAATGTGGATCAAACAGGTCGATATCTTCTGTAAAGCCAGACCATTTGGTGTTCATCCGACCGGGAACGGCCACTTTTCTATCATAAAAGATCTTATTATTCCATCTGCTTTGGGGCACTTCTGAAATTCCATCTACCCCTTGAATTAAGTCTTCCCAAAACTCTTCAGGACTATTGGCTCCCCCCGGGAAACGACACGCCATTCCTACTACTACCACAGGATCTTCCTCTTCAGCTACTGAAGTAGGCATAGTATCGGAGCTACTGGTATGAAGAGTTGTCAGTTTTCCTTCTGCAAGCAATGCCAGGCATCGCTTTCTGGATATCTTATGATTGGGTGTCTTAGGCAGCATACCACGTGGTATCAGAAAAACCGCATCAGCGGTGATCCCATAACTCTCCGATAGGTTGGCCTGAACACTCTTGATAATGTCATCGTATCGATCTGCCGAGGTATGTCGGTGCACTTCCTGAAATACTAAAAATTCTTCTTTCTCAGGTTCGATCCGGGCCATGCAGGCGGTAAGGTCATTGGTTTCTAAAAGTTCTTGATTGTATTGTATGGCAAACTCAAGGTCCTCTGCATTGTAATTGACTCCTCTTACAATCACAATTTCTTTCTTCCTTCCGGTAATGTATAAATATCCGTCCGTGACAAACCCGATGTCACCGGAAGCAATGATAGCGTTCTCGCTACCGTAAGCATTTCCCGATTCTGCACCAAAATATCCTCTTGAGTTAAACGGCCCTTGGATAAAGATCTCCCCTTCTTGGCCTTCTTCAAGCTCTTTTCCACTCTCAGCGTCTTTGATTTGAATTGTTCCCACCTCATTATCCATTTTATAAGGCGTCAGTTTTCGTTTACCGGAGCCAACAGGGCGGTCTATAAAATCTGATTGAAGCTCGTCAAAACCTACCCCCCCACCTGCCACGAGTAGCGTTGATTCTGCCAAACCGTATACGGGCTTAATAGCGTCTGCTTCAAAACTCGTTTTGGCAAATCGATCCATAAAAGTCTCCAGTATGTTGTACGATACGGTCTCTGAGCCTACATATAGGTGTTTGAAACGACTCAGATTCCATTCTTCGGAAACATTAACTTTTCTGGCAGACATTTTGAGTGCAAATGTAGGTGCTGCTGCTGCCGTTCCTTGATAATCATGCAATGCCTGAAACCAAAGGTGTGGTGCCGCAAGGAAAGACGATGGTGGAAGGAAAGCACCAAAACCTGACTCATAAAGTACTGTAAATAAGTGTCCGACCAACCCCATGTCATGATAAAATGGTAGCCATCCTACCACTCGTACTCTTTCTGGCCGTTCGAATACTCGATACATTTTGGCAAGGTTCGCCAATACCTGACGGTGCGTGAGCATTACTCCTTTCGGGCTGGAGGTAGAACCTGAAGTATATTGAATATAGGCGAGATCATTGGCAACAATGTCATCGGGTAAGGCGGCTTTCTCTGCCGGTTGAACCGTAGAGGTCGTCAGAGAAATCACTTTCACTGATTTGGTTAATTCACTGTTTAGCCACTCCTCCAAACCAGCTTTTTGTTCTTCGGTGGCTAAGACCTTATTGATATCACTTTCATTGAGTATACCGAGGATCCGATCTACCCCTGTTCGATCTCGTTTATGAGGAATGGGAGAAAGTGGTGCAGGCACACAACCCGCCAATAGACACGCAAAGAATCCGATAACAAACCGCGACTGATCTTCAATAGGTAATAGAACTACTTCGCCTCTTGAGACTTGATTAACCAGATAGCGGGCGGTGTTAATGCATTGTTGTCTTAGTTCATGAAAGGTAAAACGTTTAACTTCATTTGCCTGCTGATCCAGGAATAGCAGGACCTCTTCATCTCCCCTTTGTGCCGGGAAGTTCATGATCATATCTTGTACAAGTCTTCTTTCTTCAATAGGTTCTTTCATGTGTATACAATTGATTTTCAACGGTCACCCCGCTTGGGCAGGGCAGGCTATGGAATTCGTCCCGATTATTTCGGGACTCATTTCATGAATTTTTTCACGCGCTTATTATATCGAGTGTTTATGTTTGATTATTCATTGGGTTCTATGATACTTTTAGCACGCTTCTGATCGTACTTCCATTCTTTGCCGTACCTATCAGGTTAACTTCTGTGGCTCCTTGGGGGATGGCGTGAGTTCCTTTTGCTATACTGTCAGCATCAATTGAAATTCCTCCGGGGTTGAGTGTGAGTGATTCCAGGTTCTTGGTGACCCAAAACAGGTTGTTATCATCGTTTACTTCGAAATACTGAATCATAGGGTTTACGGTATCCTTATCATCTGTATTCAGGTAAAACACATCTTGCGTATAGCCGGGCTGATAAATGGTAAGTGCCAGGGCGTTATTGCCAAACTTCCGGCTAACGGCTCCCCAGTCAGAAGGATCATAAGAGAACTTGATGCCTGAAAGTGAAGGAGTATCTGACTCATTGTATTTCTCGTACTTGAGGTAGTTAAGCTGTACAGGTTTCACTTTAAAAGTAACACCCTGCCTAGCAGGCTCTTCAAACCCTTCCACTACCAGTGTGTAGGTGACACTACCCGGCATAAACTCCGCATTATGCTTACTTGGATTATATGTTTTGGTAAGTTCGGTGCCGGGAACCGATGAAAATGGCGAGGTAACATTATTTTGAAGCGATTCCAGCCACTTCATTGAGCTGTCATCCCCAAACATCTCACTCCATTCTATGCTCACTTGGGCACTAGGGGCTACTTCTTTCCCACCTCCGGGTGTAGGTGTAAAAACAGTAATAAGCGGCGGCACCTGGGTGAGCGTTACTGGCTCGGGAGGTGATTGATTTCCTCCTGCCCATGCCGTAGCCGTATAGGTGCGTTGTGACTGGGTTTCAGAACCTATACCTACCTGGTCACTATTGGAGTAAGGAGGTGTTTCGAAACTCTTTTCACCCTTTCCATCAGGGTAACCAGAAATAACAACTTTCGTACTTGACGAACTTTTAAATTGCAATGTAGACTCGTGGTTTCGCCCCACCACCATTGGGTCTAACCATACGATTACGCCTAGTTCCTGTTTCTTTTTAGTAATAGGGATTGACGCTTTTTCTGAGCTCGATCCTATATACTCTTTAATGGTCACTTCGGACTCACCGGAAACATTATTGATAGGAACATTTTTAAAGGTTACCCTGATGGACTCACCGGGGTTCAGGGTTACATCTTGATTGGCAGTAATGTCAAAGTTAATGCCTACCGAAAAAGTATCTGGGGTAATTTTAGCATTAAAGTTTAAATCGGTTACCAGGTCAGTCTCACTGTCCCCTTTCAAAAATTCCACACTAATCAAATCTCCACCCCTTCCTGAGGTGAATTTGACCGGGCTTTTGTCAACAGGGTTTTCGATTACCAATACCAAATCGTCATTTGTATTAACGAAGACAGCATTAGGTAGAAAAGTATAGGATAATAATGTACTCATCGTGTCGATAGGTTTATTTGGTTTTTTCAAAGTTTGATAAGCGCATCCAGCCCTCTATTAAGCTTAATGGGTGAGGCGATAACGTAGCTTGCGCGGTAGTATTGGTAAGTTCTGTATCGGGTTGCCATTCGGTAACATCTTTGCGCGCCACCCACGACCAGTTGCCTCTTACTTCCGATGGTGTAGGCATTTGAATACTCTCGGGGTCTAATAGCACTGGGCCGGTTCGGAAAGTGGCAGAGAGGTTATCCATGGCTGTTGTGATCGGTCCATTTGGCAAAGAAATGGCGCTTCCCGGAAGACTACCCGGAGTTATCGGCATATCGCCTGAAGGGTCTATCAATAGCGTAAGCTGTACAGGACCTTGATTAGCGGCCAATTCTACCAAATGGTTGGTGACTACGTAGCCAGACGTAGGTGCACGGCTTGCCAGCGTACTTTTCACCTGGCTCAGGTCTATTCCTCTCACTCCTTGTTTTAGCTGTTGCTGTAAAACAGCCGTTTGCCGGTTGGCTCCATATACTGAATAGAACGTCGTGTAATCATCTGCTACAAAATATCCGATCACCCCATTTGTCTTCATGAGGCTATCGCCAATTCGCACATTGAACCTGGTACTAACGAATGCCGGATCGGTAGGCTTATAGGCTCCGTTGTCGTTAAAGTATTTGCCTGTTTGAAACCAGCTTTGATTGTAAGCCGGGTTTCCGGCAAGCTGCAACTCCACTTCACCACGAACGACGGCAAGCGGCCTTCCAAGTAAAATGGTAAGGTTACCTTCTCCTTTTCTTATGTAGTTGTTGAGCCATAGCGTAGAATCAATAGAATCCATGAGCTCCGTATAGGCTGCTGCTCCTAAACTTGAAGTACCTGTTACCAAAAGGTCATGGATAAACCCTTGAAGGTGCACGTTATTCAAGCTAGGTCCGGCTCCTAATTGCGTATTTGTACCCGGAGCGGCATCCCATCGTATGGTGAGATCGTTATCGTTACCTTCTACTTCCCTCCTCACTTTTATTACTTCCCCCTGACTGATGCCTTGGGCATCGAACACCATTAGCGCATCGTCCAGGTGATTGGCCATTACCCAACCGCAAATAGGACTTGTGCTATCAGAGGAATTGGTAATGATATTGTCATTGTCGCTTTGCAAAAAGCGAGGAGTCATTACCGCATCTTGTGTCAATCTTGGTGGTAACTGCCCGTAGGTAGAGGTCTTACCCGAATAATTCGGGCTTTTGGTGGTTAGGCTTTCCGACCATATTATATTGTCTATCGGGTCATTTGGCCCTAACAAACTGCTTTTACCCGGTAAAACCTGGCCAAAAGAATCTACCAACTGCAGGTCCATTACTTGAAAGTGCCCTGACCTAACGGGAAAAAAAGGCTCTACATTTTCAGTGTCATCAGTAGTTCCCGATATCGGATCGAAGTAGGCATTACCTCCCAATAAATCCTGGATAGTTTTGTCCAATGGCTCATTTTTCATGGCGGTCAGCAGGGTATTTAACTGCTGCGTAAATCCTGACATGGATTGAGTAACCAAATCCATATAGGCAATATTCTTTGATACCCAGTCCAGGTTCTGGATAGTATTTTCCGGTAGATTCTGATAATTGGGATCATCTTTAAATGTGGTAAACTTACTTTGCATATTGTAAGTCGTCCTTAGGTTCAGAATGGAGCGCCCAGAGAAGATTACTTCTCCATCCGTACCAATGTTTGTACCGAGCCATTCATAGTCGTATTCGCCCATTTTCCACTCTTTCAAGGCATCCACTGCTTGCTTGGATGAAGGCAACCACTTTACTTGCCAGTCCATAAAAATGGGAGTCCAAGGGTTCTTATCCGGCCGGTATGCTACCCCCACAGGATCTGGTAAAAGCCCTTCAAACCCACAGGCATGCGTTAGTGCTTCAGTTGGCGGTTGTGTTTCGAACTGTGACCAGCACGCCGTTTGCTGCTGCTGAATACTTTCGATAAGATTAGCCAAATGATCACCAACAGGTTTCCCGGATTTTTGCAGG
>JAAUYD010032804.1_pt1 | contig 11747 bp, 6 predicted proteins | sample 7278101 | NCBI WGS metagenome assembly JAAUYD01 (sample SAMN14350128, study PRJNA611818) | marine sediment metagenome | isolation source: surface marine sediment (0.6m) | place: French Polynesia: Moorea | collected 2018-08 | reverse complement strand
TGCCTGGACAGGTGACCCTTATTCCCAAATATGCCCTTTTTGAACGCATCGGATGGACGGGGACATGGCTCCCGCTGATCGTTCCCCATTTCTTTGCAAACGCCTACAACGTTTTTTTACTGCGCCAATTCTTCCTGACGATCCCCAAAGATTTGGATGAGGCGGCGATGATCGACGGGGCCAATCCGCTGCAGGTGCTGCTCCGGGTAATAATCCCGCAAGCCTGGCCGGCGCTGATCGCCGTGATGCTGTTCCACTTCTTCTTCGCCTGGAATGATTACTTTGAACCGCTAATTTATTTATTGGGTCGAGAGGATTTGGTTCCAATTTCCGTCGGCATTCAGCAGTTTAATTTTATCTACGGTAAGCAGGTCCATTTAATTCAAGCCACAGCGCTCATGGCCCTGGTGATTCCGGTTTTACTCTTTTTTGTGGCCCAGAAATATTTTATCCAGGGAGTCAAATTTACCGGGGTAGACAAGTAAAACAGGAATCTTCATCATCACAACAGCCAGCCTAAGGCAGAAACGCCACTTTTGCGCTAATATTAAAACCACCAAAAACAGGATTAACCATGGAAGCTATTTTGAAAACGTCAATTTCAACAATCACGGAAAAAGCAATCGCGCTGGTCCAGCAAATGACGCTGGATGAAAAAATCGGACAAATGACCCAGGTGGAAAAAAACAGTTTAACTCCTGAGGATGTCCGCACTTATTTCATTGGCTCAGTACTCAGTGGCGGAGGGGGAAACCCAACGCCAAACACGATCAACGACTGGAGAGAAATGGTCGAAGCCTTCAAGGCTTCAGCACGCCAAACCCGCTTGGGGATACCTTTAATTTATGGGGTTGATGCGGTGCACGGACACAATAACGTGTATGGGGCAACGATTTTTCCCCACAATATTGGTCTGGGAGCGGCCGGTGATCCGGAATTGGTAAAACAAATCGGCCGGGCCACGGCCGTAGAGGTGGCGGCAACCGGCGTGCGGTGGAATTTTGCTCCGGCCGTGTCTGTTCCCCAGGATATTCGCTGGGGTCGCACCTACGAGGGATACAGCGAGCAAACTGATCTGGTCAATTTAATGGGAGCCGCCTATGTAGAGGGTTTGCAGGGCGATCTGTCTGCTCCAACCGGCGTCCTGGCTTCGGTAAAACATTATGTGGGAGATGGAGGCACGGCCTGGAACTCTGTCAGCACCTACGACTGGATTTCAATGGATCTATGGAACAACCTGGGCAATTTTCCAAAATGGACCCTCGATCAGGGGCAAACGATCGGCGACGACGCAATTTTACGGAAACGACACCTTCCACCGTACCGGTCCGCTATTGAAGCGGGTGCTCTCAACATCATGGCCTCTTACAGCTCTTTTGAAGGGGAAAAATGCCACGCCAGTCGCTACTTGTTAAGCGAGGTACTCAAAGAGGAGCTGCAGTTTGAAGGGTTTGTCGTTTCTGACTGGATGGCCCTTGACCAGCTGGATCGCGATTTTGCCCAGGCGGTGGCAACGAGCATCAACGCCGGTATGGACATGATTATGGTGCCGTTTGATTTTAAACGCTTTATTGATACAACCCGGCAGCTCGTGGCTGACGGTCATATTCCCATCTCTCGCATTGATGATGCGGTCAAGCGGATATTAATTGCAAAGCTCGCCCTTGATTTATGGAACGAATCGGCCGATAAACCAGCTTTTTTCGAAGAAGTAGGATCAAATTCACATCGTCAATTAGCTCGGGAGGCGGTCCAAAAATCTCAGGTACTGCTCAAAAATAATGGGGTTCTCCCGCTATCACCAGGCACCTCTTCAATCTTGTGTGGGGGTCAAGGACTCGATGATATCGGTTTCCAATGCGGCGGCTGGACCATCGAATGGCAGGGCAAAACTGGACCCATTACCTTAGGAACGACAATTTTGGATGGGATCAAGAACCATGCCCAGGGAATGGTTGAGCGATTTGACATGGATTCGTCAGGTTCAAACTTTGATGTTGGGTTGGTCGCCGTTGCCGAAATCCCTTATGCGGAAGGTGAAGGGGATACCGACAATTTAAATCTCAATGAAGATCAGATCAAGCTCATACAGGAGGTCCGGGCACGAGTTGATAAGCTGGTCCTGCTCATCATCAGCGGCCGGCCGTTAATCATAACCGAGGTTATCGATGATTGTGATGCCGTCGTCGCCTGCTGGCTGCCTGGAAGCGAGGGTGACGCGGTAGCCGACAACTTATTTGGAGTGACCCCTTATTCAGGCAAGCTTTCGTACACCTGGCCGGCCGCCATGACCGACATCGCTAATCCCCAAGGGGCAGCGCTTTTTCCCGTGGGACACGGGTTGTCGGGGTAGATTCAGGGATTTTCGAGGAGGTTAGAACCGGCTTTCTTCCAGCTTTAATCACCTGCTGAGCCACCCGAATACCGCCCAGGGTCACACCGGCCGTTGACTGGCCGGGAAAAATCGAATCACCCACCATGAGCAGATTGGGTATGCCGGTTTTGGGTCCGCGGGCGTTAAAAATGGAGGTTTGGGCAAACCCGCCAACCATCCCCTGCGGCCGTCGAGTAAAGCGCTCAAAGGTTATCGGCGTGCCGGTCATTTGAAATGAGATCGTTTGACGGAGGCCAGGCAGAGCCTGTTCTATTGCGCCGAGCATTCGCTCGAGATACACCTCTTTTTCCGCCTCGTATTTTTCCGGGTCTGTTAATCCCCACCAGCGACTAATATCGGTGTGGGTAGACATCGTCACCGGAACTTGACCGGCCGGGGCCCGACCTTCGTCATCCCAATCAGCCATCGAAAAGAAAACCGAATTGCCTTCCCCGAGGGGGCGAGTGGGATCAACAACCACCTGATGGTGACCGGCTGCTTCAGGGAAGCGAGCCTTAAATTTGACCTTGTCGACACCCAGATAAACCATAAACGCTCCCCAGGTGGGCTTCAGGTCGTGCTCGACCTCACGGTTTAAGCCGGTCGGGGCATCACCGGCCAAGAGGCCTTGCAGGGCCCAGGGAGTCAGATTAGCCAAAACGACGTCTGGTTCTAAAATCAGCCCTTTTTTGGTGTGGATGGCGGCTGCCCGGCCGTTTTTTACGTCGATCGATGTGACCTCCTGACGAAATAAAACCTCGCCATCGTTTTGACGAATCCAATCAACCAATGTTTCCGCCAGTTGTCCAATTCCCCCATGAACGTGATTCACTCCGCGACGGGGAAGATCAAGCGCGGCTGAACCATAAAGGGCGCTGGCAAATTCTCCCGTTGTCTGCGCAGAAATTAGCAGTTGGGCATCGAGAAAACTTTTAAACAGCGGATCACGGCTGCCTTTGATAGAGCCAATGGTGCGCAATAAATAAGGCAGCGATTTGAGCGTTTTGGGCCGCACCGATGTGGCCAACGTGATTAAATCTCCAATTGACTCGGGTGGCCAGGGAAACGGTCGCGTGGAAATATCCCATGAAACATCTGCCAGCATTTCTTGCTTCTGCCAGAAACCTTCGGCATCGGGGAACGCTTCTCTTCGTTCCTGTCGCCACGCCTGAGGGTCAGCCCATTGCGTGACAGATCGCCCATCCGGCAAATGAACGACCCACGCCGGGTCAACCGGCCGAATCGGCCAGGTTAATCCCAAAAGTTCAGCAACCCGATGATGGGGTCCACCAGGAGAAAAACCGCCCGCCAAAGTTGCCCCGGCATCAAAGCGATATTTTTTATGGAAAAAGGTTCCAGCACACCCTCCGGCGTATACGTGAGCTTCTAAAACGGTGACGCGATACCCGGCTTTGAGCAACAATGCTCCTGCGGTTAATCCGCCAATGCCGGCCCCGATAACGACAACATGTGGTGTTCTCATTTTTGTCTTTCCTCAAAAACGGTTAAACCGCTCAGCTATGACTCTTTGGGAACCAGGGAAAAAATGCGCTGGTTTCCGCCATGTATTGTTCATATCCCGGTTTGGTTTTAACCAGGGTTTTTTCCAGCAGAGAAACGCCGGAAACGCGCAGCAGAAGAACGGTCATGATCACGGCGCCCAGAATTGTGATATAAGACCCGGCCGCGGCCGCCAGGATGGCAAACCCCCACCAAACAGCCGCATCCCCAAAATAATTTGGGTGACGGGTGTAGCGCCAGAATCCCCGCGTCAGCAGTTTTCCTTTATTGGCCGGGTCCTTCTTAAATTGAACCAGCTGCCAATCCCCACCGGCCTCAAAAGCGAAACCGATGAGCCAAACCACAACGCCCAATCCGTCAAGCCAATTTAACGGAGCAGATGAAGAGATTCCTCCAAACAAAGAAGAGGAAATCAGCCAGGCCAGAGTTCCCTGCAGCAGAAAGACCTGGAAAAACGAAAACCACCAGTATCGATCCGGCCCAAAATTTTGGCGAAACGCCTGGTAGCGAAAATCTTCACCCTGGCCCCAATTTCGCCAGAGAAGGTATATCGCCAGACGGGCGGCCCAGACTAGGGCGAGAATTAAAACAAGCAGGGCTCGGCCGCTCCCACCGCCACTCAGCACAAAGTAAACAACTGCCGCCACGACAAAGTTCACCGACCACAAAATGTCAACAATACTGGCGTTTTTTAAAGGGATGCTGACCAGCCAGGCGGCCGTCATCAGGGCCATAATGGCTGCAAACCCCCAAAGATATGTGGCCCAAATCACGTTAAACCTGCTCCAATTTCTTCTTTATAGAATTGCGGGTTGCCCACTGCCGGTAGGTAAAGAGTATTTTTAAGTTCAGCGGGGAAAATAGAATCCTCGTGACCAAACCCATGAAGCCAGGTTTATGCTCGTATTCGATACGTTCAAAAAGCTGTGTCTCATCGGATGAGATCGATTCATAGCGGTGGGTGTGAACCCACGATGCGGCCGGGCCTTCAACAAGCGTGTCGGTAAACCCATTAATCGAGACGTCACTGTGCTCTGCTTTCCAGCGAATTGGAAACGGACCAAACCACAGCGTAAATTCAGATATCGATCCCTCGCCCATCGGTTCAACCCGGTGGAGCTGCACGATAATTCCAGGAGGATTTAGGACTTTTAACGCGTTGGTATCCTCGTGAAAATCAGCCACGGCCTGCAGGGGGGCGTTCACTTTAAAGTCGTAGTTAAAAATAGGCATAAAACCTCATTTGCCAAGGCAAACCTCGGCTAAAAGCTAGTGGGAAAAATCAACAATCCCCTTCTCGCCACCTTCAACGGCAGCCATTATTTTGTCAGCCAGGTCGGCCGTACCCATCGCCCCTTTTGGCAATTTCATGGGCACCTTGTCCCAAAGCGGCGTATCAACGGCCGCCGGCCGAATGACGAGCACCTGCTTTTTGCGCTGCTCTTTGCGCAGCGCTTCCGCAAATGCCTCCAAACCGGCTTTGGCTGCGGCATAAGCGGCTAATCCGGGAAGACGCAATCGCTCGTGAATTGCGCCCAAAAATACAATTGAGGCGTTTTCCGTTAACAGCGGCAGCGCATGATGTACCGCTAAGTACGCACCGGTTAGGTTCGCCTCCATCAATTTTTGCCACTGGTCCAACTGCATCTCAGCGACCGGTGCGGCGGCGATATCGCCAACCGCGTAAATTAGCAGCGACGCCCGGTCAATTTCAATCCCTGCCTCCATAACCGCCTGCTGGAGAGCAAACGAATCGCCAATCGAAGAAATATCGATTGACAAATGGGCGTCATCCGGCAGCAGGGACGAATCGCGACCCACCGCAACGACCTGCCAACCCCGGCCAATTAATGTGTCTGCCAAAGCCCGGCCTATTCCACCGCTTGCACCCCAAATTACTGCTGTTTTTTCGTTCATATCAAGGTTGTCCATGTTTTGTACAATTATCTGCCGCTGCGAACCGCCTGCAAAAAAGTTAATGTTTCGGTAACGACCACCTCAAGCTGCTCGTCGGCAGAAATTTCAGCCGTCAAATCCCGATCCTGGAACCCGTAACGGCCAAATTGAGCATGGTTTCCCCCGTTAATTGGTACGAGGCTGGCTTCCTGCGGAAGACGAGCGCGTGAATCTTCAATCACGCCTGTTTCGATCAGCCCATCTCGCGTGCCATAGAGAGACAGCACTGAAAGATCCTGCAATGAAAGATCCAAATTGTCGGCCGGATACGATGCCCACAACACCAGGGCATCGACGGTTTCTGGTGATTGCCCGGCAAACTGGGCGGCCATCGACCCACCAAGGGAATGCCCCCCGATGGCCCACGATTCAATTTCAGGGTACAGCGAGATAATATCGGCCGCTTCGTTGGGATCAAATATCGCAAAATTTAGGGGCATGGAGGGGATAAACACCGGGATTCCAGCTTCAGCCAGCGGGCGAAGATGAGCCGCATACGCTTCAGCTGGAACGAGGCCACCCGGGTAAAAAATAAATCCGAGAGGGTAGGTTGACTGAGTGGCCAGATCGGCCGGCCAAAATTGGACGCCGTTTCGGCTCTCGACTACGGTTACCCTGTCATCTGATTCGAGCGCAGCCTGGGCAACTCCATCAGGTTCCATCGAACCGGTAGTAGACCACACCCACAAGCCGACAGGGGGAATAAGAAGAATGGCCGCGATGAAAACCAGCAGCCAACGCCAGACTTTTGACCGTTTGGCTGCGGATTTTGAGGGATTATTTACATTCATACCCCCATTTTGTCAAACTTTTGTCAAATATACAAAAGATTTTGGTTTTTTAATACGCTCGAGGTGTATTTTGTAAAAATCCGTGTTAATCCGTGGCTTTTTTTAACAATTCTTTTTGTAAACTACTTAGAAATCTCCTGGATGATGTTGTTGTATGGCTCATCGAGCCGTTCGTGGCTTTCCAATACGCCCCCGTAGCTAGTGTCCGGATGAGCTGAATCCACCTGAGCATAAACTGCCGATCCTGGCTGAACAGGCAAGCTCAACCGGCTCACTGCCGCATCAAAATATGGATCGTTTAGGACCAGGGTCAACGATTCTCCGGGCATAAGCGGCAGCGCAGAGGACGACACCCCCCACACAGCTCCCCTGCTGCCCAGCGTGTCGATGGTTTGGTTGACGGCCGTTGGCGGCACATCGGGATCAACGTACACATCGACCCAAAACGCATCAGTAACCGGAGCGTCTCCACTATTCCTGATCGTTACTTCAATCGTGGCTCCCGCGACCGCCAGGGATTCAACGATTAGGTCTGGTCCCAGTGGATAATTCTGCAAGGCGATTGGCAAATAGACAAGAGTAAAATCATCGTCCAAGATGGTACCGACGGCCGTATTGTCCCCAATCGAGGCGTTTGTCGGGCCGGATAAAACAAGCTCAAACGTCTGGTTCGGGCCATCTTCATCATTGCCGATGATGGGGACCGTGACCCATTTCTCCGTTTCACCAGGTGCAAAATTTAACACGCCGATCGTTTCGGTGTAGTGTTGGCCAGCCAAAGCGGTTCCATCCGCCGTCTGGTAGCTGACCGATATCGGATAGGCCGAAGCAACATTTAAGCTCACCGTAAAGGCTATGCTGCCGACTAAATCTGTTTCGGAGGCGCTGCTGTCGGCAACGGTAATCACTGAAGGAGCATCGTTGTCTTCAATAATGACCGAGGCTTCATTGAGCAAGCCGATAATCCCCATCGCAGGATTACTCACGGTGAGGGTGACCATTTCCGTTGGTTCGTCGATGTTGTCGTCCATAATCGGAACGATAAACGCAGCCGTGGTAGCCAGCGGGGTAAAGGAAACCGTTTCCGAAACGGCCGTATAATCCAGTCCGGCCTCTGCTCCATGGTTAGCGCTGTCCACGTCCACTGTCACCGTGAAGGCGGACGGGTTGGACAATCCCAGGGTCACGAGCAAATCGATACTTCCTTCGGTTGTGGTGATGGCTGTCGTCGCAAAATTAATGCTCGGCAAGCCGTCATCGTCGATGACGGTGACTGGAAGATCGTCAACCGCAAGGTCGCTGTAATCCGCATCGCTGCTCGATGCATTCGAGGTCACAATCGTGCACAGCTGATCCGCATCATCGATGTTTTCATCAACGCTGGTGACGGTGACCGACAGGCCGATGTTCCAGTTGGCCGGCGTCAGGACCACGACCCCTGGAGCCACGGTGCACTCGCTGATGTCGTCAGAAGTCAACGTTACGGTGACCGGCTCAGTGGGCAGAGAGTCAAGGGTCATCACAAAGGTGGCCGTCGTCACTCCGGTTTCGGTGATGACCAAACCGGGCGGGGTCAACGTCACGTTGGGCACATCATCATCGAGAATGGTCACGATAATATTGGCCGGCGTCAGTGAACCATAGTCACCTCCGCGAACGGTGTGAGACAAGACGCTGTTGTGCGTGGGTTCGGCACTCAAATCATCAATCGCCGTCGCCGTCACGGTTTGCGGATTCATCCAGTCGGCCGTTGTAAAGGTAAGTGAGATCGGCTGACCGGCCCCTGCACCTAAATCTACTTCGCCGTTGTCTACACCGATCTCTAACGTGACCGTAGCGGTCGGTTCACTGGTCAATTGAATGGTGTAGGTGTCGGTCATGCCGCCTTCAGAGACCGTTAAGCCGCTTTCTGCGCCAAGCACCAGTACACCCCGGCTGTCGTCATCAATGATTGTGATACTGGTCGGTGAATTGGCCAGAAGCCCCACCCCGGTTGCGCTGGTTCCTGCTGGAGATGACAGGGCGATTTTAATCGTTTCATCGCTTTCATCAATGTCATCGCCGATCACATCGAGCAGGATCATCGCTTGGGTGATGCCGTCTGTGAAAGTGATGGTGCCGTTGTTTTCCACGATGCCGGTTCCGCTGACCCTCACATTGTTAAAGTCAATGCCCAACGCCGCGCTGCTGCCCAACAGGTCAAAATCAACCTGGCTGGTTCGGGAAATGTCACCGGTGCGCGAAAGCGTAAAGGTCAGCGGGGTGCTGCTGCCCAGATCCAGCTCGGCCGTTTCAGTTATCGCAGCCGTTAACGCGTATTCGATGTCGTTGTCGGTCACATCAATCTCAATATTCTGAACCGTTATCCCATCGTAATAGAGATCAACACTTGCGGTACTGTGGGCAATTGTTGAAAGATGATTCCCCTCAACCAGGCTGTCGTCAACGGCCGTCACCGTCACGGTGACCGGTCCTGTATCGGTCAGCACGAGAGGAGCAATGGGTTCGATTTGGCCATCCGTGGCCAGGGTTATGGTCACCGGATCGGTTGGATTGGTGTTTAAGGCAATGGTATAGGTATCGGTGATGCCCCCTTCGGCCACCGCCAGCGTAACCGGCGTAACAGAGACCCCGACATTGCTGTCGTCAAGAAATTCGGCCGTCACCGCCGTACTGCCCAACATTGTCACCACACATTCATCATTGCCAGAGCAGGAACCACCCCAACCGTTAAATATCGATCCGGCATCGGGCACGGCCGTTAACGTCATCACCGTCCCGTGAGTCAGCGTTTCGCTGCAGTCTACACCGCAGTCGATTCCGGCAGGGGAACTGTTCACGGTGCCGCTGCCGTCACCGACAGGGGTCACCGTCAAATCATATTCATTGATGTCAAACGTGGCCGTCACCCGTTCGGTGCTGTTTAGGGTGACTACGCAGCTGCCGGTACCTGAACAGGCCCCGCTCCAACCCGCAAAATGGGAGGAAATATCGGGCACGGCGGTTAAGGTGATCACGCTGCCGGTTGGCCAGGTCGCCATACACGCCGTACCGCAGCTAATTCCGGTCGGATCGCTGTTTACGGTCCCTATGCCCGATCCATCAACGGTGGTGAACATCAAATTACCCACCAGCGTTACCTGAATGGTGTCGGTATAAACGGAGTTTAGGGTGTCGGTCATCACCGCCGTGATCGTATAGGTGCCCGGCAGGGTTGGCCACCAGCTGGTGCTCCAGCCCGTGTCGGTTTCCGAGCCACCAAAGGCATAGGCACCAACCTCACTGGTATCAACGCGAATAATGAGGTCCTCAATTCCGGCCGGAGCATAAGCCCCACCGGTGATTGAAATCGGCTGGGTCAAGGTCATCGTCCTGCCGGGTTCCGGGGACAAAATAGACACGCTGGCCAGGTTGGCCGGGCTGCTCAGGGAAACCGTTTCTGTAGCGCAGTGACCGACAAAATCACAGGTGCCCGCGGGTATGGTGCCGGTTTGATGTCCGGCCACGCGGCAGGTCATGCCTGCCTGATACAGCTGGCCATCCAGGGGGGTATTGGTGCCCGTATAAACGGTTTCCTCCAGCGTATCAGGCGTACAGGGATGATTAAAACTGCCTGGATCAAGCACGATATCGGCAAAATCAAACGTATATTCGGTGTAAGCCGCGCTTCCGCCCCCCCCGTGCTGACCGGAAAAGGAGATGCGGGGATCGGCCGTGTCAATCGATCCACGCCAGATGATCCCTTCATACGCCTGGTTGCCGTTCAGGTCGCGGCTGCGCAGGTGAATATCGAAGAAACCTTCCAGCCCATCGGGGACATCAAGGGTCCATTCCCCTCCGGAAACGGCGGCCGTCTGCCAATTTTCGCTGTCCGTTGAGCCATCAAAGAAGATCTCTTCGATCCACAGCTCAACCGCCTGCACCCCGCGCACCTCGCGCTGCCCGGTGGCGTAAATTTCAGCGGCGGTTAGTGCTCGGCCGTATACAAAAATTTCGTCAATCCGGCCGTCAAAGGCGCTGCCAATCGTTAAACCGGATGAGGCGTCAACGCTCCCGGTGATGGCCAGGGTATCTAATTCAACACCATCCTGATAGAGGCGCATCGTTACCCCATCGTAGGTTCCGGCAATGTGACGCCAGGCACCGGTGCCCATTCCATCAGGAGCGGTAATTGTGCGGGGCGTGCCATCAACCGTGACCGTGAAATAAAGTTGGCTGCTGGCGTTTAATCCCAGCACCGCTTTGTCGCTGCCAAGGGTCAGGACAGACCCCGCCGCGATGTCGGGGTTGATCCAGGCCGCAATTGTGAGGTCTGCCTCGAGGTTGAGGCTTTCAGCAGCCGGTACGCTGAGCGCGTCCGTGCCGGCAAAATCAGCGGCCGCGCCAAATAGGCCGGAAACCGCCGTGGGGCAGCTCGTACAGCTGGCGTGATTGTCTTCGCCGCTGCTGTCATACCACGCGGATTCCATATGAAACTCCGCGACCGTGCTCCCCCAGTCGGGCTGTTCAACAACCACGCCAGAGAGAGTCACCGTTTCGGTAATGCCGTTGCTGGCCATCTCCCAATGGTTGTACGTCGCCGATGGCGCTCGGCCGTCTAAACGAATGGTGTCGATGACCAGATCGGCCTGATTGCCCACAGCGTCCTCGGTTTGCAAGGTTAGGGTGTAGACACCGGTCGGTCGCTGGCCGATAAATTGATAATTTACCGACCAATCAAAGGAAGAAACGGTCGCCGCAGTAACGTTTACCGGTTGGGGCTGACCATTGCCCACAATTGCTCCGGCCGCGTTAATTAGGGTCAAGGTCGTGGTGCGGGTAATCGGGCCACTGCCGTCTTGCCCGCCCGGAATCACCGGATCGGTGATGGTGCCGGCCAGGAATACTGTCCACGACAGTTCCTGGGTTGGGTCCGGAATCAGGGGGAGCCAGGCGCTGTTATAGGTGCCTGACGTGGTGGACGGCGCCTCGCCATCCACGTAGATTGTGTAAACCGGGCTGGTGGTTTCATTCCCGACCGCGTCGACGGCGCGGAACTGAATCTCATATTCACCCGCGCCATCAAGGACACTGGTGTCAACGTAGGGGCACCAGGCGGCATTGGT
>JAAUYD010269110.1_pt1 | contig 11751 bp, 7 predicted proteins | sample 7278101 | NCBI WGS metagenome assembly JAAUYD01 (sample SAMN14350128, study PRJNA611818) | marine sediment metagenome | isolation source: surface marine sediment (0.6m) | place: French Polynesia: Moorea | collected 2018-08 | reverse complement strand
TTATGAACGAAAAATTAGGATTTTGACAGGTCAATATTCCCAATAAACATGGAGAAACCGGGTTTATGAACGAAAAATTAGGATTTTGACAGGTCAATATTCCCAATAAACCCGGTTTCTGAACCAGGTGCAAGATGTGTGGAATGGGGAATAGGGAACAGGAAACAGCGAAAAGTGCGGTCTTGGGGGTTTCCCCCATGAGCAACTTTTCAAGAGAGAGAATAGTGAATAGGGAAAAAGTGAGTTTTTTGAGATTATACAAGCTGTATGAAATAGCTATTCCTGTAATTCTCAAAAACAAGACTTACGCAAGTGTCACATTCAAAAATAAACTTTTGGTTCCTAGTGAGTAATTTAGTACTCGCGCATAGGGCTTAAAACCCTTACTACAAACACTATAAATATGCCAGTTGCGTAAGTACTAAAAAACATAAAAGTATCATTTTTAGGAATAAAAAAATGCTAAAAAATCAGCCCCGGGTTAGTATTGGTCTTCCGGTTTATAACGGTGAAAAGTTTCTCAGAAAAACTTTAGATTCAATTTTGAATCAATCTTTTCAAGATTTCGAGGTGATTATTTGTGATAATGCTTCAACTGATAGCACAACTGAAATCTGTCAGGAATATGCTCTCAAAGATAAACGCATCCGTTATTACCGTAACGAAGAGAATCTTGGTGCTGCTCGAAATTACAATCTAACTTTTGAATTATCTAATGGTGAATACTTTAAATGGTCTGCCTGTGATGATTTACTAGCTCCCGAATTCCTCGCAAAATGTGTTGAAGTGCTAGATAAAAATCCATCGGTAATTTTGAGCTATACCAGGGAATACCATATAGATGAACAGGATAATATTATTGACAAAAGATTTGCCGATATTTTGAACTTGCGTTCATCTAAACCACATCAACGTTTTCAGGAATATCACGATTTATGGTTGAGTCGTGGCTTTACTTGCGGAAATCCAGTGTTTGGTTTAATTAGAGCTAATTGTTTGCAAAAAACACCTCTGATTGGAAGTTATGAATGGGCAGATATAGGTTTATTGGGAGAATTAATTCTACTGGGTGAATTTTACGAAATTCCTGAGTATTTGTTCTTTTTTAGATGCCATGAAAATACATCAAGGGCAAATCGAGAAAGTGGTGGACAAGAGGCTCTTGCTGTTTGGTATAACCCTAAAAATGCAGGAAAAATTTTGTCCCCAGAATGGAGATTATTTTGGCAGCAGTTACAATCTGTGAACCGCGTTGAAATGAATTGGTATGAAAAAGTATCTTGCTATGGACAAATAAGTAAATGGTTTTCATGGAAATGGAAACGATTAGGCAAAGAACTGATGGTGGTGATTTTACAGATGATTAGTAGAATCAATTTTTGGCAATCATCATCGTTAAAACAAAATAATTGTTAAAGATAATAATGACAATTATGTGTACAAAATAAATTAGCTAAAAAATCATGCAAAGTACACAAAAATATTCCGAAAAAAATAGGCATAAATTTGGGAAAGAACGTAAAATAATGCTTTTTGACCTTTCAATTAGAGGTCATCATCCCAATTATATTCAGCATTTAATTAAGTATTGGCAACAGCAAGAGTTCTCAGGTTCTCTGGATATTGTTGTATCACCTAAATTTTTGACAGAACATGCTGAAGTTGTAGAATTAGCAGCTAAAGACAACGGTGTAAATATCAATTTTGTTGCTATTACCGAAGAAGAAGAGAATTTACTCAACTCCAGAAAATCTCGTTTTCAAAGGGCTTTACGTAATTTTAAAGAGTGGCAAATCCTCTGTAAATATGCCAAAATTCTCAAGGCAAATCACTGTTTGGTAATGTACTTTGATACTTGTGAAGTACCTCTGGGTTTTGGTGCAAAATCTCCCTGTCCGTTTTCGGGAATTTATTTTCGACCCACATTTCATTACAATGAATTTGCACAGTACCACCCTTCTTGGAAGGATAGCTTGCAACAATGGCGAGAAAAGCTTTTTTTATCTAGAATTCTCCAAAATCCCAATCTCAAAAATTTATTTTGCCTAGATCCGTTTGTAGTTAAACACTTGGATAAATTTAATAGTCACGTCAAAGGAGTACCTCTACCAGATCCAGTAGAAACATTTCCAGATTCTCAACTCAACTCTGGTAATCTCAGAGAAAATTTAGGAATTGATGCTAAAAGAAAAATTTTTCTCCTGTTTGGTGCTTTGACAACACGTAAAGGGATTTATCAGTTGCTAGATGCAATTTCAGCTTTGTCTCCTGAACTCTGCCAGAAAATGTGTCTGCTACTGGTAGGAGAATCAAATATAGAAGCACAGCTAAAATCCCGAATTGCAGAAATTTGCGAATCAAAACCTGTGCAAATTATCAGTCGTTATGAGTTTATTTCAGAACAAGAAATACCAGCATATTTTCAACTAGCAGATGTTGTTTTGTCTCCCTACCAACGTCATGTGGGGATGAGTGGAATTTTGCTCTTAGCTGCAGCTGCTCAAAAACCAGTTCTGAGTTCAGATTATGGTTTAATGGGGGAAATTGTCCGACGTTATGAATTAGGATTGACAGTAGATTCAACTGTCCCAAAGGAGATTAGTCAGGGATTAACTCAATTTTTAGGAGAATATTCCCAAAAGTTAGGTAATCCCCTCAAAATGAAATCCTTTGCACAACAAAATTCTGCCCAAGAATTCGCTCGGATTATTTTTGATTATTTATAAAAAAAACAAAAAAATCAAAAAAATCAAAAAACACATAGTGCTTTCTCGTTTCCATAGGGTAGATAATAAGTAATAAGTAATAAGTAATAAGTAATAAGTAATAAGTAATAAGTAATAAGTAATAAGTAATAAGTAATAAGTATTTTTGCTTTCCCACATATTTTTTCGTTCATCCATAGCCTAACGGCATTCCAGAAAAGCTTTTAGCATAACGCACCCTACAAATACTTTTCTATTACCCATTACCCATTACCCATTACCCATTACCTATTCCCTATTACCTATTCCCTATTACCCATTATCTATTCCCTATTCCCTATTCCCTATTCCCTATTACCCATTACCCATTACCTATTACCCATTACTTATTCTATGAATAATCTCCGTGTTGCTTGGTTATTAACATCAGCCTTTTATTATTGGCATCCTCCTCTTAGCCACCTGGCAAAAATTTTTCCGCAAATGAAGGCTTTTGTTGCTAATTGGCGTGATTATGCTCCCGGTTATGAAAACTCTTTTCAAATTGATATTGTGGGAGAAAGGAAAGTTATACCAATTCTCAAAGATGCTAAGAGTTATGGTACTAACTTTACCTATATGCCTTTAAATATTGTCAATAGATTATTGAAGTTCAAACCCCAAGTAATTTTTTCTAATTCTTTTGGTATTTGGACTATATTGGCATTGCTATTCAAACCCTTGGGTAAATGGCGAGTTGTAATTGCCTATGAAGGGAGTTCCCCCGGTGTGGATTATCGCAATTCCCCAATTCGATTATCTGTGCGACGGGCAATGGTTAAAGCAGCAGATGCCTGTATCACCAACAGCCACGCTGGCAAAGCTTATCTGACGCAAATACTCCATGCCGAAGAAACTCGCGTGTTTGTACAGCCCTACGAAGTTCCTGCTGCTAATTCTATGTCAGGAAGCACCGATAAAAATACCATAGCCACAAAGGAATACAAATCACCGATATTTTTGTTCGTCGGTAGTATTACCCCCAGAAAAGGACTAAATTTGCTACTCGAAGCCTGTGCCATACTCGCAAAACAAGGGTGTGATGCATATACATTGCTAGTGGTGGGTGATGGTTCCCAACGCCAAGAATTAGAAGAATTTTGTCAAAAAAACAACCTCACAAATTGCGTACAGTGGATTGGACGAGTAGACTATGGTGACTTGGGAGAATATTTTAGTGGGTCTGATGTTTTCTTACTACCAACCCTAGAAGATACATGGGGAATGGTAGTTTTAGAAGCTATGGTTTTAAGTAAACCAGTAATTTGTTCCAAATGGGCTGGAGCATCTGAACTGGTAACTGAAGGAGAAAATGGTTACAATTTTGACCCCCATCATCCGCAAGAACTCGCTCAATTGATGCAAAAATTTATTGACAACCCAAAATTAGCGATCGCCATGGGAGAAAAATCACGCCAGTTAATGGATCGATACACCCCAGAAACAGCAGCGACATTTTTGGCAGAAGTCTCATCTTTTGTTTGGGAGGGTCAACAAAAGTGAACAAGAACTTAAAGGTTCTCATCTGTGCTTATGCTTGTAGACCTGGAATGGGTTCTGAACCAGGAATTGGCTGGGATATAGCTTGGGAATTGGCTAAACATCATCAAGTCTGGGTGATTACCCGTGAAGACAATCGGGAATACATTGAAGCTGAACTGCAAAAAAATCCCGTTGTGGGACTTAATTTTATCTATTGTGACCTGCCTACGGGGTTTATAAAGCTGAATCGCTATAGTTTTTTAGTCCATCTGCATTATTATTTATGGCAGATTCAAGCCTACTTGACAGTCCGCAAGTTGCATCAGAAAATCGGCTTTGACTTGGCACATCATGTCACCTATGTCAGGTATTCTTCCCCTAGTTTTCTCTCCCTGCTCCCTATTCCTTTCTTCTGGGGTCCAGTTGGTGGGGGTGAATCAGCACCAAAAGCTTTTGGGCAAGACTTTAGTTTGCGGGGTAAAGTCTACGAGGGATTGCGAAATTTAGCTCGTTCTTTGGGTGAATTTGACCCATTTGTGAGGTTAACTGCACGTAGGGCTGTATTTGGGTGGGGAACTACTGAGGATACAGCCAAACGATTGTATAAATTAGGTTGCCAAAATGTCGGGGTGATTTCCCAGTTGGGGTTATCAAAAGAAGAAATTGCTCAACTAGGAGAATATGCTTTACCCAGCAATGATGTAGTCAGATTTATCAGTATTGGTCGGCTATTGCACTGGAAAGGTTTTCATTTAGGATTGCGTGCTTTTGCCCAGGCAAACTTACCAAACAATACCGAGTATTGGATTGTGGGGGATGGACCCGAAAGATTGAGGTTACAAGCTTTAGCTGAACAGTTAGGAATTGTTCATCAAGTCAAATTCTGGCAAAAACTATCTCGTCAAGAAACTCTGCAAAAATTAGGAGAATGTACGGCACTAGTGCATCCCAGCTTACACGAATCTGGGGGATTAGTTTGTTTAGAAGCAATGGCAACAAAGCGTCCAGTTATCTGTTTAAATCTGGGAGGACCAGCAATTCAGGTTACGGAAAATACTGGTATAAAGGTGTCAGCAAACAATCCCCAGGAAACGATTGCTGAACTAGCAGCAGCAATGGTGCGTTTAGCTGAGGACTCAAAATTAAGAGTTAATATGGGACAAGCAGGACAGCAGCGAGTAAGTGAAATATTTAACTGGGAAACGAAAGTTAAACACTTAGTCAAGTTCTATGAAGAAATTCGGGAATTAACAATAAGTAATAAGTAATAAATAATAAGTATTTTGGCTCTCCCACACATTTTTTCGTTCACCCCCTCTCCTACCCTGCGGGTATGCCGTAAGGCATTGTCGTAGACTAGCCACTCCACGTCTATAGCAAGGAGAAAGGCAGGGGGTGAGGTCTAATCTTAGATTATAATTACGCTGATTTACTTATATTTTTCAAAAACTCTCGTACACTCCGAGAAACCGAATTTATTCTCGAAAAACTACAATAATTTTGGATATTTTTCCCACAGAAACCCAGTTTTTTATATAACCTGGAAAGGGTTAATAATGCCCGTAATAGATATTATTTCAAAACTCCGAGAATATGCTTAAAAAAAACGTAATTGTATTTAGTGGTCGCTTGCTTCCGCCTTCGGAAACATTTATTCGAGCCCAAGGGGAAGGCTTAAAAAAGTTTACACCTTACTACGTAGGGGCACGGTTAGTCAAAGGATTATCTTTACCCTCTGAACGCACTTTAGTGGTTAACCAAGGCGGTTTTTGGGGTAATATAGCAGAAGTTACATTTAAACTCTGGGGAACTGCCCCTAATTTATATCGGCAGGTACAGAAGTTAGATCCCGGTCTGATTCATGCCCATTTTGGAGTTTGTGGAGCTTTAGCTTTACCTTTGGCAAGGGCTGTCAAAGTTCCTTTGCTGGTTACTTTCCATGGCTTTGATGCCTCTATGACCGATGAATATGCCCGCACTAACTCTATTAGTACTAGAGTATACCTCCAACGCCGGGAATCACTGAAACGGGAAACCACACAATTTATTGCTGTATCTGAGTTTATTAAGACAAGACTAGTCAAGCAGGGTTTTCCAGAAAATAAAATTGCGGTACACTACATTGGTGTAAATACGGAGGTTTTTCAGCCCGATCCAGCAGTGCAGCGTCAGCAAACGGTACTTTTTGTCGGACGACTGGCTGAGAAGAAGGGATGCGAATATCTGATTCGGGCAATGGCTGAGGTACAAAAAGTCATCCCCAATGCGGAACTGGTAATTATTGGTGATGGACCACTGAGGAATGAACTAGAAGCATTGGCAGCAAAATCACTGCATCGCTACCAGTTTCTAGGTCTGCAACCTGCGGATATGGTCAAGAGTTGGATGAATCGAGCTAGGTTGCTTGTTGCCCCCAGTGTGACAACTTCTACTGGCGATACCGAAGGATTACCTATGGTAGTAATTGAAGCACAAGCAATGGGATTACCTGTTGTTGGTTCTCTTCATGCTGGTATTCCTGAGGCTGTGGTTCATGAACAAACCGGTTTTTTAGCACCTGAAAAAGATTGGCAGGGTCTTGCTGAATACATTTTGCTGCTGTTGAAAGACTCTAATCTCTGGCAGCGTTGTAGCATTAACGGACAAAAACGAGTTGAAGCTAATTTTAATCTCAATCAGCAAACTCGAATACTAGAAGAAATTTATACAAGGCTATTAGATAATCAGGAGGGGGACATCATATCACTGTAAGTCTAGTTTAGAATATCATGTTTTGACTGAAAGGGGAATAGAAATACAGGCAATAGGCAATAGGCAATAGGCAAACAGGCAACAGGCAACGACTGGTTTCCAGCCTGGAGGCTGGAAATCCATTTTGGGAGGCTCTGCCTCCAGGGGTTTGACCAGAGGCTCTGCCTCTGGAAATACATTCCCAGCCCAGAGGCTGGGAACTAGGAATACAGGGAATAGGAATGACTGGTTTCTAGCTTCTAGTCCAGAGGCTGGGAAGTAGGAAAATGTTATAAAAAGTACGTTTTAACTCCTTGCGTAGATCGTATTCATTTTTTTCTGTATTAAAGATTAAATAAAGAGAAGGTGAAGTTAGTAAATTTACTAATCAATGAAATTAATATGGTTACTAGAGAGGCTTGATGTTGTTTCTCTTTGTGATTAAAAGTCTTGCATAAAAGGCTTTTAGTAAAAGTAAAGATATGCTAGGGAAAACATCAGCAAACTCTGGGGAATGTAAATTAGCTAGTCAGCTTCCATCTTCAGGGGTCAGTAAATTATTTATTACTTGGACTTGCAAGATATCAGCCTTCCTTGGACAGCTTTTCTACTGCTATGACGAATGGCAGAAACACTATTTTCAAAATTCCCGATTCTCTGTTCTCGATTCCCGATTCCCTGTTCCCTATTCCCTATTCCCTATTCCCGATTCCCTATTCCCTATATTTCTTAAAAAACATTTACCAATATTAAAACTTCCCGATTTCATCAGTTAGGAAGTGCTAAAAGGGTGCATAGCTTTTTATGCGTCAACAACTTGATTTAACAAATTAAGAGAAAAATAAATTATGACAAATTTACAAGCGAATTATGCAACCCAGAGGTATGTAGAAGTAACTGAGTTTGGTATCTCGGAATTATCTCACCAAAGAAGTTTATCTAAAACTGTTGTTGTTTTTGATCCAACAGTAAATAACTACCATGTCTTAATAGAAGGTGTCAACCCACAAGCCGATGTAATAGTTCTGGACGCTGCGCGGGATGGCGTTATTCAAATCACTGAGGCATTACAAAAATACACTGAGATTGAGACGCTGCATATTGTCTGCCACGGTTCACCCGGTAGCTTGAAATTGGGCAGTACTGAACTCAGTTTGCATAGTTTAAATAAATACAATACCCAGTTACAAAAATGGTCAATTCCTCTGTGCCAATCTTCTTTACTGATTTATGGTTGTAATGTTGCTGCTGGGGATGTAGGTAAAAGGTTTGTCAAACAACTCCATCAACTCACAGGAAGCAAGATTGCTGCTTCTGCCAAGTCTACTGGAAGTGCAGCTTTGGGGGGAGATTGGAATTTAGAGGTAACTGTTGGTGAATTTACTCCTTGTTTGGCTTTTTGTGAAGCAACAAGGGAGGCTTACAATTTTGTTTTAGCTGATGAGTTGTTCGAGTCTGATGACTTTAATGGTTATATTTTAGATAAGCGTTGGACATTTGTGGATTTATTGGGAGACGGTTCCTATGCTTTAACAGGGACAGGAACTGATGATGCTTATTTAGAACTTTCTGTACCTGGTGGTACTTCCCACGACATTTGGAATGGTAACCAAACTGTGCGGATGATGCAAGGGACTGCTAATGAGGATTTTACCGCAGAAGTGAAATTTGACTCCCAGCCATCTCAAGGCTACCAGATGCAGGGCATAATCGTAGAACAAGATGCTGATAACTGGTTGCGCTTTGATACTTATCATGATGGTTCAACTCAGTATATCTTTGCTGCTACAACTACTGGTGGCAGGTCGGGAAGAAAAATTGAGATTCCTGTCACTTCAACAGATGCATCCTATTTACGGGTGAATCGTCAGGGAAATACCTGGACTCTGGAGTATTCGGGTGATGGTATCAATTGGATAACTGCTGGCAGTTTTGAGCATACACTGAATGTAAGTGAAGTTGGGGTGTTTGCTGGCAATGCTGGACGCAATTCCCCAGCTTATACTGCTGTGGTTGATTATTTCTTTAATACTGCCGCTCCCATTGTTCCAGAAGATGGGGTTGTTGCCAATGCACCTCCAGTAACTAACAGTGATGCTGTCTCGGTGCTTGGGGGAAATACTGTAGATATTCGAGTTCTCAATAATGACAAAGATTTTGATGGTGAACTGGATGCAACTACTCTTGTTGCTACCAATCCCGTCAATGGTAGCATTAATGTTGATTCCACTACGGGAATAGTTAGTTATACACCCAACTCGAATTTTATTGGTACTGATACCTTTACTTATACGGTTGCAGATAATGAGGGAAATATTTCAGATCCGACTACGGTTTCCATTGCTGTCCATGGAGAAGGTAGCATTGTTTTTCCTGGGGATGCTGGAGTTATAGATGTCAGGACTTATGGTGCTATTGCGAATGATGGCATTGATGATACCGCAGCTATCCAACAAGCATTGGATGCTAATCCTGGGGGTAACCGAATCATTTACTTGCCCAATGGGGTATATGATGTCAGCGATCAGTTACGATTTGCAGGGAATCAAAAACGAAACATTCTCCAGGGGGAAAGTCGCGATGGTACGATAATTCGATTGGCTGATAATTCTGGGCTAAATAGTTCTGTGATTTGGACAGGTAATCCACCTGCACAGCGCTTCCGCAATGCTATTCGTGATTTAACACTCAGCATTGGCAATGATAATCCTAATGCTACAGGGGTGAATTTCATTGCTAATAATCAAGGTACTCTCAATAATGTCACTATTATTTCGGAGGATGGTCAGGGAAATATCGGTTTGGATTTGGGAACCGATGAAAATGGTCCTGCTTTAATCAGTGATGTGGAGGTGGTTGGCTTTGATGTTGGTATTCGCACTTGGAATCCAACTGCAAGTTTGACTTTAGAGCATATTCGCTTGGAAAATCAAAATGAATATGGCTGGCAAAATTTCAACCAGACTGTGTTTGTCCGGGATCTGCAAAGTATTAATGAGGTAACCGCTGTCTGGAATATGCCTGATGGTTCCAGTATTTTTACTTTATTGGATTCGACGCTTACAGGTGTTGGTGCAGCATCTAGCTTAAGTGCAATTCACAATCAAAAAGGATTATACGTTCGTAACCTCACCACATCTGGCTATGACCTGGCTATTTTGCAAGATGATAAAGGTAGGGGTAACCCTTCACAACCGGATGGTTTTGTGGAAGAATGGCTGGCTGATGGAGAATTTGTATCTCTGTTCGACAGTCCCAAAACTCTATTGAATCTTCCCATTGCTGAAACTCCTGAGGTTGTCTGGGATGATATATCTAATTGGAGTAGTCCTACTGCTTTTGGTGGAGTTGCTAATGATGGCATTGACGATACAGCTGCAATTCAAGCAGCTATCGATTCGGGGGCAACTACAGTTTACCTTGCCAATGGTACTTGGGATATCAATGGTACTGTAGAACTTCGAGGTAATGTACAACGGTTTCTCGGTACGGAAGCAAGAATTAATAGTACTGGTGAAGGATTAATTCAGGTTGGGGATGGTAGCGCAGAGGTTGTATTTATCGAAAGACTGGAAGCGGGTGAGATTAGCTTTGTACATGATAGCGATCGCACCTTGGTATTATCGAGTATGTTTGTTGGTAGCTACACAAACACCAGCCAAGGTACGGGAGATTTACATATAGAAGATGTTGGTGGTGGACCTTGGGTATTCACAAATCAAAATGTTTGGGCACGTCAAATTAACCCAGAAGTCCCTGGTACCAGAATAGTCAATGATGGTGGCAATTTATGGATTCTAGGTTACAAAACTGAAATTGAAGGTACGCTGATTGAAACTATTAATGGGGGAAATACTGAACTCATTGGTGCATATATCTTAAATGGTAACTTCGGAAGTACTCCTGCATTTATTAATAATGAGTCTTCTCTTAGCTATACGAATGTGATGTTTCGTACTTTTAATGGTGGTTCTGTTCCCATTGGAGTACAAGAAACCCAAAATGGAGTTACTCAAACTACAGATGGTCTGCCTGTATATTACACGGGTTATGCAGGTGTTGATGAAGTTCCATCTGCAAATAACAATCCTGTAGCAAATAACGATAGCGCTAGTGTTACAGTCGGAGGTGCGATCGCCATTAATGTTTTAAGTAACGATAGTGATAGTGATGGCACATTAAATCCCAACAGCGTAAATATTGCCAGTCAACCCAGCAGTGGTGAGGTTACTGTTAACCCTGATGGCACGATTACTTACACTCACAATGGTTCCCCTACCGCTACAGATAGCTTTACCTACACAGTAGCTGATAATGATGGAGATGCCAGTAACATCGCAACTGTAGACATTACGGTAACTCCAAATCAGGTTCCCGTAGCAAATAACGATAGCGCTAGTGTTACAGTTGGAGGTGCGATCGCTATTAATGTTTTAAGTAACGATAGTGATAGTGATGGCACATTAAATCCCAACAGTGTAAATATTGCCAGTCAACCCAGCAGTGGTGAGGTTACTGTTAACCCTGATGGCACGATTACTTATACTCACAATGGTTCTGCTAGCGCTACAGATAGCTTTACTTACACAGTAGCTGATAATAACGGAGATACTAGCAACCCTGCTACAGTTGATTTGACAGTAGTTACCTTACCAGAAACCTTTGCATCAGATGATTTTAACAGTGCAAACCTCAATCCCATATGGACTTTTGCCGATCCAGTGGGAGATAGTAACTATGCTTTAACGGGAGTTGGAACTGAGGATGCTTATTTAGAACTTGCTGTAGCTGGTGG
>JAAUYD010112531.1_pt1 | contig 11751 bp, 4 predicted proteins | sample 7278101 | NCBI WGS metagenome assembly JAAUYD01 (sample SAMN14350128, study PRJNA611818) | marine sediment metagenome | isolation source: surface marine sediment (0.6m) | place: French Polynesia: Moorea | collected 2018-08 | reverse complement strand
TCGGGACGATTATGGGCCTTATCCAGGCGTTCACCGCGGTTGCCAATGCCAACCCTGCCGAGAAGGCGGACTTGCTGTCTGCCAGTATCTCGGTCGCTATGAACACAACGGCGTTCGGGCTGATGGTGGCGATTCCGCTGCTCATCATCCATGCCATCCTGACCAGCAAGACCGGCGATATCGTCGACAGTCTCGAGATGGCCACGGTCAAGGCATTGAACGTATTTACGAGACGCGCGAAACGATCGACTGCCGAGGCCTGATCTAAATGGCCAGGCGGCATCATTACCGACGACGCGTCAACGAGACGTACGAGATCGATGTAACGACCTTCCTTAACCTGATGGTCGTCCTCGTCCCGTTCCTGCTGATTACTGCTGTCTTCTCCCGTCTGACGATCGTGGAGCTGAACCTGCCCAGTACGGCCGATGGCCAGAATACGGCGCAGGAGGGCTTCAATCTCGAAGTGATCGTCAGGGAAGACCTCATCGAACTGACCAACGGAAAGGTCGTCATCGCGTCGATTCCGAACCAGGAAGACGGCGAGTTTGATCTCGAGACCCTGTCGGACTACATCGTCGAGCTGAAGCAGGAGTACCCCGAACAAGAGGCCGCATCGGTACTCATGGAGGCGCAGATTCCGTACGACTATCTGATCCAGGTGATGGATATCGTGCGGAGTATCGAAGTGCCTTCAGAGGTCGACGAGGAAAGCTTCGAACTCGTCGCGCTGTTCTCTGAGATATCGGTTGGAGATGCACCGTGAGGAATACACGCCGCATCAAACGAATGTCACGCAACCGCGTGAAGATTCCCAAGATGAACCTGACGTCTCTTATGGACGTGTTCACGATCCTGGTCTTCTTCCTGTTGGTTAACTCGGGCTCTGTCGAACTCGTGGAAGCACCGAAGGATGTCAAGTTGCCTGAGGCGCGGGAGGAGACAAAGCCACGCGAGACGGTCGTCATCTTCGTCAGCCCTGAAGAGGTCCTGGTGCAAGGCGAGGTCGTCGCGCGAACTGCCGATATTCTGGAAAGCGACGTTGATTTCATCGATCCGATTACGGCTCGTCTCACGGAACTACAGGACAGCATCGTTGGCCCGAGCACCAAGGCGGCGGCTGCCAGCCAGGAGGTCACAATACTCGCGGACAAGTCGGTGCCGTTCATCGTCATCAGAAAAGTGATGTCGACGTGCACGGGCGGCGGTTACGAGAATGTCTCGCTGGCCGTTATCCAGAAGCCGACCCAGGTCGCGGCCAAGTAACGCCTGAGAGGTTGTTGCAGTGAGCTCTGAATACTCAGACGACAAGCAGCCGCTCGAAGAAGCGGAACAGTCGCTAATCGAAGCGGAACGATCGATTGCCGAGGTCGAGCAGACGCTCGAGGACGCCGAGCAGTTGACATCGGAAGACGAGGAGTCTCTGCGACAGGAAGTCGAGGCATCCGAGCGCAAGCTCGATGGATTCGAGAGCGATTTGCGAGCCATTGACGACGAGCTCGCGTCTCTGGCGCAGAAGAACCACGAGTACGAGCTGCTATCGAAGATCTGCAGGTCGCTCGAGGAACTCGATAACCTCGATGCCGCCGGCTTGTTCTGGGATGAGCACAGTGCTGCCGACGACCAGGCTGAGAGGCTTCGATACGCCAGGCAGAGAATAGAAGAATTTCACGCCGAGATCGCGGCCGTCGAGGAACGCCGTGAAGCACTCGTCGACAAGATCGGCAATCAGAACCTGGTGCTCGATGTCCTGCACTACGACCTGCAGCATACGATCGAGCGTGAGGAAGAACGCAAGGCCGAATGGCTCGTTGAGCGCGATCCCGATGAGGTTCCGGTTCGTGCCCAGGTCATGCCGTGGACGCGGAGCAACGAAGAAGACAGGCGCGCCCAGAAATCTGTCGGAACGTCGGTTGCCGTTTCTTTCGGCTTCGCGCTGATCTTGAGCATGGTGGCTATTCCGGTCATCGAGGACGCAATGCAACCGGAACTCCCCGAGCGAGTGGCCAAGCTGGTGCGTCAAGAACGTACGCCGCCTCCGCCCCCGGTCGCTGTGCCGGACATTCCCGAACCGGAAGCGCCGGAGCCTGAGCCGGTCAAGGAACTCGTTGAAGAGTTGGTGGCCGATGCCGCGAACCAGCAGGTCGTCCCCGAGGTTGTACAGCCTGATGTGCGGGAACAGGCGCGATCCAAAGGCATCCTGGCGTTCCGCGACAACTTTGCGTCACAGGCCGATTCCCGGCCGACAGCGCAACTGGGTTCACAGGCTCGCCTCAGTAACGCCGGCCAGGACGCCGTTGGCCGGCCGTCACGCATGATGGTGACAACATCGGCGCCGGGCTCGAGTGGCGGCATCAATCTCTCGGACATCAGCCGAAACACCGGCGGCGGTGGTGGAGCTATGGCCGGCGTCGCGGTGTCCCAGGTGGCAAGCTCTATCGGCGCGGGCAATGGTCCGAACCGTCCGCTGGCGAGCGGCGTGTCTGCCGGGCGTACCGACGAGGAAATACAGATCGTCTTTGATCGATACAAGGCCGCGCTGTATCGACTCTACAACCGCGCGTTACGCAACGACCCCACCCTGCGTGGCCAGATGGTCTTGAGATTAACGATCGAGCCCGACGGCAGCGTGTCCTTCTGCGAACTGCAGTCGAGCGATATGCAGGCGCCATCGCTCGCCGACCAGATCGTGGGTCGCGTGAGGACTTTTGACTTTGGTGCGAAGGAAGACATCGTCGCCATCACGATTATTTATCCGATCGATTTCCTGCCCGCCGCGTGATTGCGCGAGCTTCTTGACATAAATCATCGATTTGCCGCGTTTCACGCGTCCGGCCGGACATAAGTCACACGCTCGACGTCGATTCACCGACGTAGCAGGCGCTGGAGGCCAATGATCTTGGGGGCTGCAGCAGAAGTGTCGGTTTTTGGAAACGTACTCCAAAACCTGTGATGCAGTTCACCCTCGAGCCACACCGCTTGCGCGATAGTCACGCCTCGATACGGAGAAAAAGCACGTCCTGCAGGTAGGCGGAGATATCACCTGTAAGGGGCATGAGGCCCCGGACCGCACTGACCAGTTGTCATGCGGCCAGGCAAACAAACACGGAAGTGGCAATGGCCATATCGATCCTCAGTTCTGCGCACGAAGCGTTCGCCCACGGCGAGCGTCGTCCTGCGTCCGGTCAGGCGGCGCCTTCAGAATGAAGAAAATCATCGTCATCCTGATCACGGCAGTGCTGTCTTCGCTGCTTATGCTGGCGCCAGTCGGCAGCGCGCTTGCCGCCGAGATCACGTTCGTCTCCGTACAGGGTTCCTGGCGTGACCCTGTGGACAGCATGCCAGGTAGCCAGCCTGGCGACCCGGTCATCACCAACGGCAATCCAATCTCCAGCATCAGCTGGGGCGTCCCGTCGGGTGGCTTTCCGGGCGATCAGTCCGGCTATGACTTCATCGCGAACCTGCCGCCGCCATTCGAACTGCCCGGTCCGATCCCGTTTTTCTCACTCGGCACGTTCCAACATCGAAATTTCGTGGTCGGCGAGCCGTCGCTGGTTTCCGTTCAGCTCGACGTCGAGGTCATGCTCGCGGTCGACGGCGTACCGGAGGGACCGCTCACCTTCACGTTCACGCTAAACCACGAAGAAACCCCCAACAATCTCGACCCGTGCCCGTATCCGACGCCGCCGGGTGACGGATGTACCGACCGCGTGACGATCGTCGCGTCGGCTGATCCGACGACATTCAACGTCAATGGTGTCGACTACACGCTCGAGATGAGTTTCCTCGATAACGGCAGCGCGGTCGACGAGTTCATCACGGCGGAAGGCAACATCGTTAACAGCACCGGTCTCGTCGGCGAATTCACACTGCCGCCGGGTCTCGCAATGACCAAGACCGGCCCGTCGATGCTGCGCCTGGGCGAGTGGGGTAACTTTACACTGGCCGTACAGAACGAGAGCGAGTCTGACGCCTACGACGCAACGATCGTCGACCTGCTGCCGGACGGTCCGGACGGCGGCATGTGCGACGTACCGCCGGAAGTCTTAAGCGCCCAGGTATTCCAGTCGGATGGGGTGACACCGGTAACGGGCAAGGGCCCGCTGGTCGAAGGCACCGATTACACGCTGACCTGGGACGGAGCGACCTGCCAGCTGACCTTTGTCACGCAGTCCGCCCAGTCCGTCATCGCCGTTAGCGAGCGCCTGATGATCGAGTATCGCTCGCAGCTCGATCTCGATTCGACTGACGGTACGATCCTGACCAATGTTGCCGGCGCGACGGAGTGGTTCAACTCGGACGCGTCGACTCGCTATGCGCGCGTGTTGACCGACGGCACGCCGGGGGTCGGTGATCACGAAGATTCTCACGATGTTACCGTCAACCTGCCGGAGCTCCGGTTCGAGAAGACGGTCGTCAACGTTACCACCGGCGAAGACCCGGGCACGGTCGCCACGCCGGGCGACACCCTGCGCTACTCGATCTATGTCGAGAACCTCGGCGACGTCGCTCTGCCGGACTTCTACATCCGTGATGAGCTCGACGCGCTCAACGCCGTCGCATCGTTCGAGCCGGGCACGCTAAACATTGTGACGCTGCCGGCAGGTGCCGACGCGAGTGGCACCGATGCTAACGGCGGCACGGCTGGCACCGGTCTGCTTGACGTGCGTAACCTCGCGGTCGGCATTGGCGAAACGGTGCTCGTCGAGTTCGAAGTCGATCTCGCGCCGGTGCTCGCAAACGACAGCTTCGTCTACAACCAGTCGCAGTTCTTCGACAATGGCCTGCAGATCGCGCTGTCGGATGACCCGAACATCAATGGTCCGGCCGATCCGAACGTGCCGGACGACGATGACCCGACGCAGATCCAGATCGAGTCAGCGCCGCTGTTCCGTATAGAGAAGATCTCGACCTACCTCGACGGCAATCCGGCAATCCTGTTAGCTGGCGAGCGCCTCCGTTACACGATCACGGTCGAGAATTACGGCACGGACAATGCCACCAACGTCTACATCACCGACGCGATCCCGGTCAGCACGGACTATGTGCCGAACAGTACGACGCTGAACGGCAACGCGGTCGCCGACGTTGCGACCGGCTCACCGCTCGTCGACGGCATCCTCGTCAACGCACCGGAAGACACGACGCCGGGCAACTTGAATGCGCAGGTCGCAGATAACGTCGCGACCATCACCTTCGATGTGCAGGTCTACGCAGACGCGCCGGATGGAACGATCATCTCGAACCAGGCCTTCGTCGATGCCGTCGATCAGGGTCTGGCCGATCTGCCGTCGGACGATCCTCGCACCGATGTGCCGGACGACCCGACGCAGGACGTCGTCGGCAACTACCCGTTGATCTTCGCGCCGAAGACGGCCGAGCTGATCATCGATGCCGGCAGTCCCGGCATCGTCGACCCGGGCGATACGCTGCGCTACACGATTACGGTCTACAACAACGGCACGGTGCCGGCTACGGCCGCCGAGCTGACGGACCAGGTGCCAAACGACGTCACCTACGTCGCCAATTCGACGACACTGAACGGCGAACCTGTTGGACAGCCCGACGGCGGTGACTTCCCGCTCGTCGACGGCATAGCCATCAGCGGCGCCGACGTCACGCCGCCTTTGCCGGGTGACGGCGAAGGCCTGATCAACCCGGGTGAGTCCGCGGTCGTGACCTTCGACATGTACGTAGATCTCGCGACGCCCTCCGGCACGCAGATCGTCAACCAGGCGACGGTCTACACGCTGGAACGTCCGACGACGCTGACCGACGGTGATGCCAACCCGGCCACCGGCCCCGAGCCGACCATCGTGGTCGTTGGCGACGCGCAGGCGCTGGATATCACCAAGGACGTCGCTGTCGTTAACGGCGGCCCGGCCTACGCCGGCGCCGAACTCGAATACACCGTGACAGTGCGCAACATCGGTCTCGTGCCGGCGCTGTATGTCACGCTCTACGATGACGTCGACATGGCGACGCCGGGCTACCTGACGTTGACGCCCGGCTCGGCCACGATGAACGGCCTGACCGATGGCGTCACGGAGGCCGGCTCGCTGATTACGGCCGACTACTTCAATGAATACGGCGCCCTGGATCCGGGCGCGACCGTCGTGCTGCGCTTCCGCGCGACGATGGACCCGAACCTGTTGCCGGGTACAACCGTGATCAATACCGGTCGCGTCACGTGGAATGACCCGGTACAGGAGCTCCTGGCCAGCGTCTCCATCGACGTCGGCGCCGAGCCGAACGCCGGCATGGTCAGCGGTAACGTCTTCCACGATGCTGATCACGACAACAGCTTCGGCGCGGCCGAACGCGGCCTCGAGGGCTGGACCGTTGAGCTAATCCAGGACGACGCGGTCGTCGCGACGATGCTGAGCAACGCCGACGGCTACTACCTGTTCAGCAATGTCGTGCCGAGCATGACGCCGGAGATGTACTACTCCGTGCGCTTCAGCGCGCCGGGCGCCAATGCGACTACGGCGATGATGGGCGACACCGACTCCGACTTTACCGACGGCCCGCAGCGCATCGACGAGATCGACGTGCAGGAAGGCAGCAATCTTGTCGACAATAACCTGCCGGTCGACCCGAACGGCGTCGTTTACGAGACTGTGTCTCGCACGCCGGTCGCGGGCGCAGTGGTGACGATGGTCGACGTCCGCAATGGCGTACCGATGGCCTCGAGCTGTTTCGACGATCCAAACCAGCAGGGCCAGGTCACGGTCGGCAACGGTTACTACAAGTTCGACCTGAACTTCTCCGACGCGTCCTGCCCGGAAGGCCCGTACTACCTGATCCGTGTGACGCCGCCGGACACGAGCTTCATCGCTGGCATCAGTGAGCTGATCCCGCCGACCTCGGACGAAACGACGCAGCCGTTCAACGTGCCGGTCTGCCCGGGCTCGACGAACGACGCCGTGTTCACGGCCGTCGAATACTGCGAGGCACAGCCGTCCGAATTCCAGCCGACGCCGGCGGTACCGGCTCAGAGCGCAGCGACGGACTATCACTTCTTCCTAGACCTGAACGACAGCACTTCGCCGGCATCGAGCCAGCTGTTCAACAACCACATTCCGCTCGATCCCCGCCTGGGCGGCGCCGTCGCGATCACGAAGACAACACCGTTGATGAACGTGAATCGCGGTCAGCTCGTGCCCTACACGATCACGGTCAGCAACTCCTTCGGCACGGACTTAAACGACGTCACCGTCGTCGACCGTTTCCCAGCCGGATTCCGTTACATCGAAGGCTCCGCACGCTTCGACGGCGTCGAATCCGAGCCCGTTATCGTCGACCGTGAGCTGCGCTGGGACAACCTCGAGCTCGACGTCGACGGCCGCCATGACATCCAGCTCCTGCTGGCCGCCGGCGCCGGCCTGAAAGAGGGCGAGTTCACGAACCGCGCGCAGGCCGTCAACTCGATCTCCGGCACGGTCATGTCCGAGGAGGCCACGGCTACGGTACGCCTCGTGCCCGACCCGACCTTCGACTGCACCGACGTCACCGGCAAGGTCTACGACGACAGCAACCGCAACGGCATGCAGGACGGCGGTGAGGAAGGCCTCGCTGGCGTGCGCGTTGTCACGGCGCGCGGTCTCGCGGCCACGACGGACACCTACGGCCGTTACCATTTCACCTGCGCGATCACGCCGAACGAATCGCGCGGCAGCAACTTTGTCCTGAAACTCGACGATCGCAGCCTGCCGTCCGGTTACCGCGTTTCGACGCGACCCGTGCAGATCCAGCGTGCCACGCGCGGCAAAGCGCTGCGCATGAACTTCGGTGCGTCTATCCACCGCGTGATCGGTCTTGACGTTGCTGACCCGGTCTTCGAGCCCGATACCGCCGACATGCGTCCGCTGTGGGAGCCGCGCATGGAGCTGCTGTTAGAGGAGCTGCAGAAGGCCCCGGCCGTATTGCGCCTGTCCTACGTCGCGGACGTCGAGTCAGAGAAGCTCGTCAACGAGCGCATCGACCTGATGAAGGAACGCATCGAGACGGCCTGGCAGGATCTCGGCGGCAGCTACGAGCTCGTCATCGAACCGGAGGTGTTCTGGCGACTCGGCGGGCCGCCTAAGTCCAAGAAGGGGGCGTCGCAATGAGTGCCAAAACCCTCAAGAACCTGTTTATCGCACTCGGCGCCGTGTCGATGCTGCTCGCGACCTCGGTCGTCCTGGCCGACGGCGACGTCGATGAGGCGCCGATCCTTGAAGCCGTAGAGCGCCACCTGTCGACCGACTTCCCGCTCAAGCAGTGGGTGCAGGACCCGGAGCGTGTCGACGCTTCATTAAGCGACCAGATCGAGGTGCGCGAGAAAGACGTCGACGGCTTCGAGACGATCAAGCTGTCCGGCCTCGTCGACCCGATTCGATTCGCGACCGGTGTCGCGGAGATCCCGGACGAGACGGTCGCCACGCTGGCCGAGATCCTGAACAGCATGCGCGACCGACTGAATGTGCGCCTGCACTTTATCGGTCATGCCGACAACCAGCCGCTGTCGCCGCGACTGCAGGCCGTTTATGGTGACAACTTCGGCCTGTCACGTGAACGTGCGGGCAAGGTCGCCGAGCATTTCCAGGGCGCGCTGTCACTGCCGCCGGAAGCCATCTCTTACGACTGGCGCGGCGACACCGATCCCGTCGCCAGCAACGATTCCACAGCGGGCCGCTCGCAGAACCGCCGCGTCGAGGTCGAGGTCTGGTACGACGAGCCGGTGAAGCGTAAGGGTCTCGAGGAATTCCTCGTCGCCCACGACGTCAAGCGCCGCAAGGTCTGCCGCATGGAGACCGTCTGTAAGTTGCGCTACGTTGAGGGACACGCGAATCGTGCGAAGGTCAAGAACCTCATCCCGCCGCTGCGCTACGGTGAAGAGTCCATCGATGTCACCGACAATTTCGTTGCCGATATCGAGCGTGCACTGGCGAATCTCGCCGAGAAAGACAATGTCGTCGTCAAATTCATCGGCTACACGGACGACTCGCCGCTAGCCGGCCGCGTCGAACGCATCTATGGCGATCACACCGGCCTTGCGAAGGCACGCGCGCGTCGCGCGGCACTGGCAGTGCAGGACTCGCTCGGCCTGCCAGGCGAATCGATACTGTCGGACGGCCGCGGCATTGACCGCCCGGTTGCCAGCAACCAGACCCGGGAAGGCCGGGCATTGAATCGCCGCGTCGAGGTCGAGTTCTGGTACGACGATCCGCTTCAGGAGTTGCCGAACGAGCCGATGATGTGCCCGGATTCGGACGGCGCCGAGGTCGTCACGCGCGTCTACGATCCGCCGTGGGGCGATATCGCAGATCTGAATTTCGTCGACGGCCGCCCAGTTATCCCGGCGGGCTACGCCGCGACGCTCGAACGCGCGCTCGGTGACATCGCGGAGCGCATGAACCCACGCCTGCGCTTCGTCGGCTATACCCGTAACGAACGCCTCGCGCGCCGCACGGCCTCCGTCTACGGCGACGACATCGGCCTCTCGGCGTCGCGCGCACGCCGTGCGATGGATGTGCTGGCTGCCGACATGCAGCTCGAGGCACACGAATCCGAGTTCGAAGGCCGCGGCTTCGTCCACTCCGATGACGTCGTCAACGCCGGTTTCGTGCAGGGCGACACCTCGCATGTCGCTGTGCAGGTCGTCTACGACGAGCTCGCGATCCTCGACGACTATGAAGGCGTCGACATCACGCGCATGACGCGTGAGCTCAAGCCTGAGAACCCGTTAGGCCTCAACCTGATGCGCATTACCGTCGACGGCGAGCCGATCGACGATCCGAAGCGCAGCTCCTCCGACATCCAGCGCTGCACCGACGTCGCCTTCGAGGAGGCCGACATCCAGTTCGGCTTCGACAACCTGCGCTCGGCACCGCGCCTGGCCGTCGCCGCGAAGCCGGCACGAGTGTCGCTGACCAGCGCCGTCGCCTACGAGCCGTGGTCGGCCGTTGACGGCCTGCGCCACTACACTGAGGCGACCTCGGTACAGTTCCGCATGTACACGAACTACTCGTACTTCATCGACCGCGCCGAAGTCCGCATCTTCGCGAACGGCCAGTCGGTGCAGTCCGATCCGCTGGCTGTTATCGACATCACGAAGGAAGGCGTCGCCAAGTGGCAGCCGACGGGCGATGACCTGAAGTTCGAGGGCAACCAGCTCGCCTACGTGTTGCGCGCCTACGGCACCGACGGCAACTTCGATGAGACGAACGCGCAGCCGATCTTCCTCGTTCACGAGAATGCCGAGGACCTGGAGGAGCAGGAGCCGCTGCCGGAAGACGACGCAGAGCTCTTCGCGTCCTACGGCGAGAACGCGCTGACGCTGCACAACATCGGGCTCTCGAGCGGCACGGTCAACGTCCGCGGCACGGGTATTCGCGACGACCAGGAAGTCTGGGTCGCCGGCCGCCCGATCCCGGTCGACGACAGCGGGAGCTTCGTCACCGAGGAGATTCTGCCGGAGGGCGCGCACACGGTTGAGGTCGCGGTCATCAACAAGGATGACGGCCGTGGCAACCTGTATTTGCGCGATCTGGAGTTCAAGGAGCGCGACTGGTTCTATGTTGGCATGGCCGATATGACCTTCTCGGAAGGATCGACGAGCGGGCCGATCGACCTGTTCCAGGGCGCCAACTCCGATACCGATGTCACGTCCAACCTGGACGGCCGCCTGGCGTTTTTCGTCAACGGCAAGTTTGGCGACCACTGGAAGCTGACGGCCAGCGCCGACACGCTCGAGGGTCCGGTCGAGGACCTGTTCTCGAACTTCATGAACAAGTCGCCGGAATCGCTGTTCCGACGTATCGATCCGGACTACTACTACCCGACCTTCGGCGACGACTCGACCGTGCAGGAACTCGCACCGAGCATGGGTAAGTTCTTCGTCCGCCTTGGCAAGGACGACGACTACGGCCAGTGGGGTAACTTCAAGGTCGCCTACATGAATAACGAGCTGGCGCAGGTCGACCGCGGCCTGTACGGCGCAAACTTCCACTTCCAGGCGGACGCGACGACCGAGTTCGGCGAACGCCGCTTTGTCGCGGACACCTTCGTCGCCGAGCCCGGCACGATCGGCAGCCGAGAAGAGTTCCGCGGCACTGGTGGCTCACTGTACTTCCTGCAGCGGCAGGACATCCTGACCGGTTCCGAGCGCGTCCGCATCGAACTGCGCGACAAGGCCTCCGGCATCGTCACGGGCGTCGTGAACCTGACGCCGGTGCTCGACTACGATATCGACTACCTGCAGGGTCGCGTCCTGCTGTCCGAGCCGCTGGCCTCGACGGCGGACGACAACCTGCTGGTGCGCAGCGGCGCCATCTCGGGTGACGAGGCCTACCTCGTCGTTCGCTACGAATACACGCCGGGCTTCGACAGCATCGATGCGGTCGCCATGGGCGGCCAGGCACATTACTGGTTCGGCGACTGGGTAAGGCTCGGCGTCACCGCCAACGAAAACGAACAGGACGGGGCCGACAGCAGCCTGAACGCCGCCGACCTGACCCTGCGACTGGCCGCCGAGTCCTGGCTCAAGGTCCAGCAGGCGACCAGCGAGGGCCTCGTGTCGCTGCCGATGATGTCGAACGACGGCGGCTTCGAGTTCAACACTTACGACCCGAACGCCTTCGTGAACGCCGAGGCCGACGCGCAGCGCGCCGACCTGAGCGTCAACTTCGGCGACCTCGTGGACTTCACGGACGCACGCGTGACGATGTACGTGCAGGAAGTCGACGCCGGCTACGCGGCGCCTGGCAT
>JAAUYD010031997.1_pt1 | contig 11751 bp, 12 predicted proteins | sample 7278101 | NCBI WGS metagenome assembly JAAUYD01 (sample SAMN14350128, study PRJNA611818) | marine sediment metagenome | isolation source: surface marine sediment (0.6m) | place: French Polynesia: Moorea | collected 2018-08 | reverse complement strand
GGTATGCGCCGCAAAGGCGACCTCCCGCAAAAGACCTGTGCGGGATGCGGCAGACCCTTCGCCTGGCGCCGCAAATGGGCGCGGGTCTGGCACGAGGTTCGCTACTGCTCGGATCGCTGCCGGCGGGAAGTCCGAGGGTCGGGAAAAAGCGACCGAATATCTTAAACCCGTCTTCAACCTTGTCCCCTATCCAAGCGCCTGGGTGAGTTTGTTTGGGGTATTTCAATGGTTCGGACTCAGGTACACGCGGTAGCGCGGGCCATGTCGCGCGACAATATCTGGCGTGTCGTTGCTGGCAATCGGGACCTTCTTATTCGGGCATGTGTGCTGTCCCTCGTCCTCACCGGGATCTGGATGCTTCTGTCCAATCGCCTGGCGGAAGTCGACTGGAGCCGCATACCCGCAGCACTTGCTGCCGTGCCCTTGCCCTATCTTCTCCTGGCCCTCGGGATGACCGGGATCAGCTATGCCGCGATGGCCGCCTATGACAGTATTGCACTGCGGGCACTTGGCTACCGCGTGCCCATGGCACAGTCCCTTCGAGCTGGATTTGCTGCAACATCGCTGGGGCAAACGCTCGGTTTCGGGTTTTTCGTGGGGACAGCCCTCAGGTGGCGGTTCTATCGCAATCTTGGCATTGGCCCTGCAGCCAGTGGTGTGATCACCGGTGCCGTCTCGCTGGGGTTCTTTCTATCGCTCGCAATGTTGTTTGCGGTGTTCCTTCTGGCCAACACGGCCGATCTTGCTCCTATGGTCGGCCTCTCCGTCGCGCTCTGCCAGGCCGTGGCGGTTGCCATTCTGTGCGCGGGCGCAGCCGTCTTTCTACTGGCATTTTTCCAACCGCGGCTCAGCTTTGCCGGCCGTGAAGTGCCGCTGCCGCGTCTTCAACCGCTGAGCAGAATGTCGGCCCTTGCTCTTGTTGACATCGTGCCGGCGGCCGCAGTGCTGTGGTTCCTTTTGCCGCCAGATGTGACACCGACTTTCCTGGCCCTGTTGCCGATCTATTGCGTTGCGCTTGGCCTGACACTGGTCTCAAACGCCCCGGGCGGTTTGGGTGTTCTGGAGCTTTGCTGTCTTCTTGCGTGGCCCGAGGCCGGCGCCGAGGGGGTCATTGCGGCGCTGATCCTCTATCGGGTGATTTTCTACGGTGTTCCGGCGCTGTTCGGCTTCGCCTTTCTTCTGAAGAACGAGCAGACAGATGTCGCCGCTCCCGCTTCGGCCACGGTTCTCGACGCATCGGGTGCAGGCAAGGTTCCGGCAAGGGTCGCCCGACTGATAGCTGGGGGGCACCGGGCCGAGGCAGGCCTTGCCCTGCAGGGTGACAAGCGGTTTTTCCTCGGCCGGGACGGGCGCGCCTGCCTGATGTTCGCGGATCGCGGCAACGCGCGCGTTGCGTTGTCAGATCCCATTGGGTCGAGGCAGCATTGGCCGGCCCTGATCAGTGCCTTCATTGCGGAGGCGCAGAGGGAGTTGAGAACACCGGTTTTCTACAAACTGTCGGCTGCCGGCGCCGAGGCGGTGCGTGCGGCCGGCCTCTCGGTCGAGCACACGGGTGCTGAGGCCATCGTCCAACTTGACGGCTTTGGACTTGATGGATCCCCCCGGCGGGAGTTGCGCCGCAAGAAAAAGCAGGCCGAGAAAGCAGGCGTCAGCATTCTTCAACATAGGCCAGGGCAAGTGCCCCTCGACCGGTTGCAGCCCCTTGCCGATCAGTGGGCGGCGCGCAAAGGTGCGGAAAAGGGCTTCTCCCTCGGCCGGTTCGATCCCGACTACATTGCGCAGTTCGATGTGGTGGAGGCGCGGGTGGGCGAACGAACGGTCGGGTTCCTCAGCCTTTGGCAGTCAGGGGACGGTCGGGAGTGGTCTATCGACCTGATGCAGGTTGCCGAGGCGGCGCCGCACGGCACCATGCACCTGCTGATCCTGACCGGGATCGAGATGGCACAGGAGGCGGGCGCAACACGCTTTTCCCTCTGCGCGGTTGCGTTCCACCTGCTGGCGGCACCCCAAAGCTGGGCTGAGCGGCTATCGGCCCGGATCTACGAGAGACAGGGTGACAAGATGGGGCTGAAGGGTCTGCATCGCTTCAAGCAATGTTTCCGCCCCGATTGGGAGCCGCTTTATGCCGCGGCGCCCGCGGGACTGGGCCTCGTGACCGGTGCGATGGCTGTCAGGTCACTGGTCAATCAGCCACCAAAGACCCGCTGAAAGATCGTCTCGACATGCTTGGTGTGGTAGGCGAGGTCAAAGCAGGCCTCGATCTCCGCCGGTGACATTGCCGCTGTGACTTCGGCATCGCCCTTGAGCTCTTCGAGGAAGTCGGCGCCATCCTCCCAGACCCTCATGGCATTTCGCTGGACGAGACGATAGGAGTCTTCGCGGCTGACGCCTTTTTGCGTGAGGGCCAGAAGCACGCGCTGAGAATGAACAAGCCCGCGGAACTTGTTCATATTGTTCAACATATTATCTGGATAAACGACAAGGTTGGCGACGACGCCGGTCAGACGCGCCAGGGCGAAGTCGAGCGTAATCGTGGCATCCGGACCGATATTCCGCTCGACCGACGAGTGCGAGATGTCGCGCTCGTGCCAGAGCGCGACATTCTCCATCGCCGGCACCACAGCCATCCGAACGAGGCGGGCGAGGCCGGTAAGGTTCTCTGTCAACACAGGATTGCGCTTGTGCGGCATGGCGGACGAGCCTTTCTGGCCCTTGGAGAAGAACTCCTCCGCCTCCAGCACTTCGGTCCGCTGCATATGACGGATCTCGACCGCGATGTTTTCAACGGAGCTGGCGATGACACCAAGGGTTGCGAAAAACATCGCGTGGCGGTCACGGGGGATCACCTGAGTGCTGATCGGCTCGGGCGCGAGGCCGAGTTTTTCGCAGACATGGGCCTCGACGGCGGGGTCGATATTGGCAAAGGTTCCAACCGCGCCCGAGATCGCGCCTGTTGCAATCTCGGCCCGCGCAGTGCGCAGCCGGTCCCGGTTGCGATCCATTTCCGCATAGAAACGCGCGAAGGTCAGACCCATTGTCGTGGGCTCTGCGTGGATGCCGTGGCTCCGCCCGATGCGAATGGTGTCTTTGTGCTCCTCCGCGCGGATCTTGAGTGCATCAAGCAACTTGTCCATGTCGGCCAGAAGGATGTCGGCCGCCCGGACAAGCTGGATGTTGAAGCATGTGTCGAGCACATCCGAGGAGGTCATGCCCTGATGGACAAAGCGCGCTTCCTGCGGTCCAATGATCTCTCCCAGATGGGTCAGGAAGGCGATCACATCATGCTTGGTCTCACGCTCGATCTCGTCGATGCGCGCGATGTCGAAGGTGGCGTCCTTGGCCGTCCAGACGGCTGCGGCGCTCTCTTTCGGGATGACGCCCAGTGCTGCCTGGGCGTCGCAGGCATGCGCCTCGATCTCGTACCAGATGCGGAACTTCGTCTCGGGCGACCAGATGGCGACCATGTCGGGGCGGGAATAGCGCGGGATCATGAACTGTCCTTCGTGACTGCGAGGCGCCTGTGTCATAGACGCAGCGCTCTTCAGCGGCAAGGGCGGGTGGCCTGATGCCGCGGCTGGCGGATCTGGAAGGGCGCTGGCAGATCAAACGGCGGATCGCAGACCGGCTGGGGCCGGAGGCGCGGTTTGCGGGCGAGGCCGAGATCCTGCCGGACGGTGACCGCTGGCGGTATGCGGAAAGGGGCACCCTGACGCTTGCCGGGCAGCCCGGCTTTGCCGCGCATCGCGTCTACAAGTTTGCGGAGCGGGACGGCGGGGCGGATGTGTTCTTCGAGGACGGACGGTTCTTTCACGCCTTCGACTGGGAGGCAGCGGAGGCTGAGCATCTCTGCGGTGCCGATCTCTACCGCGTTCGGTATGACTTTGGCGATTGGCCGGACTGGTCTGCTGTCTGGACCGTCGCGGGCCCGCGCAAGGACTATGTGATGACCAGCACATACCGACGCAGCGCGGCAGCGATGGAGGGCGCAGGGCGCCGCACCGCCCCTTGAAGCCCCTTAGCTTTCGTGGCACTGACGAGGCAATGGCGGCTTAAGCACGAGGAAGTGGACATGAGCATCGGCAGCGATAGGGTCTTGCAGGAAACCTTCTGGCAGGGTGAGGGGGCCGCGCTGTGGCTGAAACGCGCGGTTCTGGTGATCGCGGGGATTGCGCTGCTGGCGGTTGCGGCCAAGATCAGGGTGCCCCTCTGGCCGTCGCCCGTTCCCATCACGCTCGGCACATTTGCAGTCCTGACGATTGGCGCTGCTTACGGCCCGCGTCTCGGGTTTGCGACCTTGTTCGGTTACCTGCTGGTCGGCGCGCTTGGGATGGATGTCTTCGCCGGCTCATCGGCAGAGAAAAATGGCCTCGCCTACATGTTGGGCGGCACGGGCGGCTATTTGCTTGGATATCTTATTGCCGGCGTACTTCTTGGTTGGGCCGCGCGGCAGGGCTGGGACCGCAATGTGATCAAGATGGGCGCGGCGATGCTGGCCGGCAACGTTGTGATCTACGCGCTCGGGGTGCCGTGGCTCTACTATGTGATCGTGAGCGGGGGCCTCTTCAACGCCGAGGCTTTTGCAAGTGTCTGGGCTCAGACACTGGCCTGGGGCCTCACGCCCTTCCTGATCGGCGATGCGATCAAGCTGGCGCTGGCTGCTCTGCTGTTCCCGGCCGTGTGGAAACTGGTTGGCGACGCCCGCGCCTAGGATCTGCTCCTGTTATGAATGAAGCGCCGCTGGTGATCCCGGCGGCGTTTTTCGTTCTTAGAGGAGTATTTCCATCATCAGCCTGGCTTCATCTGCGGGCGAGGCAAGCCTGTCCCTCTCTTCGCCGGGGAAAAATCGTGCCCGAAGCGATGTTGCCATCGGGGCCGGCTGGAAAGGTGTGACGCGGGGGCCGATGGAGCGCGTCTCAGCCGCCCAGCTTTCGAACAGTGCAGTCTGCGCAGCTTTGGTTGCACCGTAGCTGCCGAAGAACTTCTGCCCGGCCTTGTCGTCCGTCAGATAGATGGCGCGGCCTCCGGCGCGACGCGTCAGGAGCGGGGTGACCATATGGATCAGCCGCTGGCTGGCACGCAGATTGACGGCAATTGCCCTGTCGATATCCTTTTCGACAACGGCGCTGACCGGTGACATCGGCGTCGCGTGAATGGCGGTGTGCAGCCAGAGGTCGAGGCCGCCCCACCGTTCATGGATTGCCAGGCACATGCGCTGCAGGCCACCATCATCGGTGATGTCGAGTGGGACGAGCGTCGCGGCGCTGCCCGCGGCTTCTATCGCATCCGCCAGCTCCTCCAACCCGCCACTGGTGCGGGCAAGGGCTATGATGTGATAGCCGGCGCGCGCCAGTTCCACGCTGGCAGCATAGCCGAAACCGCGCGATGCACCGGTCACGAGGGCAGTCTTGTCAGTCATGCGGCGTAGTTCTCTGCTGGATTGTAGGGCGGCGCTTCGGCGAGGCGTGCGCGGATCTCGGGCAGGGTTGCGGGCGCGTAGTTCCAGGCATCGACGCCGACATCGCAGCGGCGATCAAGTGCGGGGATGGCGCCGTGGACATGGCCGTAGAAGTGCAGCGCACCGCTCCACGCTCCCGGCCATTCGAGCATCGGGTAGTGGAAGAGAACGATTTTCTGCCCGTCGAGCGCGATCTGCTTCAGATGCGTGACCTCTTGCCACGCGGGATGTTCGCGCGTGCGGGTGTGGTCGTGATTGCCGGCAATCAGAACCTTGCGGCCGTTCAGTGCGGTCAGCGCTTCGTGCACGACCCGTTCCTTGCCCATGGCGAAGTCACCGAGATGGTAGACGGTGTCCTCGGGACCCACCCGGGCATTCCAGCGGGCGATCAGTTCCCGGTTCATCTCGTCTGCATCTGCAAACGGGCGCTTGGAGTGCTCGATGATCCGGTTGTGCCCGAAATGGGTGTCGGCCGTGAAGAATGTCTCAGCCATCAGGCGGATTTCTTCATCTGGAAGCCCTTGTTGATCATATCCGCGGGCCGCACAGGGTATTCGCCCGAAAAGCACGCATCGCAGAACTGCGGATCAAGCACGTTGCGCCCGCCGTCTTCGCCGCAGGCGCGGTAGAGCCCGTCGAGGGAGACAAAGCGCAGCGAATCGACGCCGAGGTGTTTGCACATCTCCTCCTCGGACATGGTCGAGGCGAGCAGTTTCTCACGCTCTGGCGTATCGACGCCGTAAAAGCAGGGCCACTGGGTGGGCGGCGAGGCGATGCGGAAGTGAACCTCCGAGGCGCCCGCGTCTATGATCATTTCCTTGATCTTTCGGCTGGTCGTGCCGCGGACCACGCTGTCATCGACGAGGATGATGCGCTTGCCGCGCACGAGCGCACGGTTGATGTTGAGTTTCAGGCGCACCCCCATGTTGCGAATATGCTCGGTCGGCTCGATGAAGGTCCGGCCCATGTACTGGTTGCGGATGATCCCCATGGCATAGGGAATGCCGGATTCCTGGCTATAGCCGATGGCCGCAGGTGTTCCGCTGTCGGGCACGGGGCAGACGAGATCGGCGTCAACCGGCGCTTCGCGGGCAAGTTCGATGCCGATCTGGCGCCGCGTTTCGTAGACCGAGCGGCCGCCGATCACACTGTCAGGGCGCGAGAAGTAGACGTGTTCGAAGATGCAGAAGCGGGAGGGGGTCTTCTCGAACGGGAAGAAACTCTCGATACCGTCCGCGGTGATGATGACCATTTCGCCCGGTTCGATCTCGCGCAGAAAGTCCGCGCCGATGATGTCGAAGGCACAGGTCTCGGACGCAAGGCAGTGGCCCTCTCCGATCTGGCCCAGCATCAGGGGGCGGACGCCGCGCGGGTCGCGCACACCGATCAGCTTGGAGCGGGTCATGGCAACCAGCGAGAACGCCCCCTCGACCCGGCGGAGCGCATCCTTGATCCGCTCAGGGATATTGGACTGGATCGAGCGCGCCATCAGATGAATGATGCATTCCGTGTCCGAGGAGGACTGGAAGATTGAGCCGCGGCCGATCAACTCCTCCTTCAGCGCTTCGGCATTTGTGAGATTGCCGTTATGCGCAATCGCACAGCCCCCCATGGCAAACTCGGCAAAGAGGGGCTGGACATCGCGAATGGCGGTCTGACCCTTCGAGCCTGAGGTGGAATAGCGGACGTGGCCGATGGAGAGGCTGCCCGGCAATGTCTCCATCAGGCCCGCCTTGGTGAAGTTGTCGCGGACATAGCCAAAGCGACGTGCGGACTGAAACCCCGCTTCCGGATGGTAGGAGACGATCCCGCCTGCCTCCTGCCCGCGATGCTGGAGTGCGTGAAGGCCGAGGGCAACGAAATTGGCGGCTTCCGCAACGCCGGTTATGCCAAATATCCCGCATTCTTCGCGCAGCTTGTCATCGTCGAAGGGATGGCTGCGAACGGCAGGCACTTGGGTCATCGGCGGCTCCGGTCGGGCGGCATGTCAGGATATGCCGCCCGTATAGGGGCAAACACCCCCGGTGTCACGCCCTTGTCGCGATCAGTTTCCGGTCGTCTCGGGAGTGACTTCGACGGGCGTTGTGTCGTTTTGCGGCGTGCAGTCACCGGTCAGCTGCGAATAGCGCTCGGTGAACCAGCCCTGGGCGTCTTCGGGCAGCTGCTCGGACAGCTGGATCTGGGCCTGCGCCATGATCTCCCGTGTCTTGCTGTCCTCGATCATAGCGATGCCCTCACCGGTCGCGAGGAACTGGTCATAGACGATCAGGCCAAGAACGATCAGCAGCGCGCCGCGGGCCAGACCGAACAGGAAACCAAGTCCCTGATCAAGCGGTCCGAGCGCGGAGTTCTGGATGGCACCGGATATCAGCGGTGTGAAGATCGAGACGACGATGAGAGCGCCGACAAAGACGAGGCCGAAGGCTGCAATGGTGGCAAACTCGCAAGAGCTGCCGATCAACTCTCCCAGATAGGGGATCTCGTAGACGAGGGGGACAACGTTCGGGGCAAAAACGAATGCTGCGACGGCTGCGACCACCCAGCCTATGATCGACAGGACTTCTCTCACAAAGCCGCGGGAATAAGCGAGCAGCGCAGAGACGACGAGCACAAACAGCGCGCCACCGTCTATAAGCGTGAAACCTTCCATAGAACCTTCTCCCAGCCTCTCTACGCTTCTATTGCACCAAATGTTTGGTGAATAAAGTCATTTAAGTCCCCAAAAGTGGTCACTTTAAGCCCGGTGTGACCCGAGGTTTTCATCCCCTGTGGCGCGAATGCCGCAGCGAATCCGAGCTTTTCCGCCTCGCGCAGCCGCGCATCGGGTTGTGCGACCGGGCGGAGGGCGCCCGAGAGGCTGACCTCTCCGAAGAGGACCGTATCGGGCGCAATGGCAATATCCTGCCGAGAGGAGACAAGTGCCGCCGCAACGGCAAGGTCTGCTGCCGGCTCTCCGATCCTGAGCCCGCCCGCGATGTTGAGATAGACGTCCAATCCCCCGAAGCCGACGCCCGAGCGCGCCTCCAGAACGGCCAGGACCATGGAGAGGCGCGCGCCATCCCACCCGACGACGGTTCGGCGCGGTGTGGCGAGGGGCGAGGGCGCGACCAGCGCCTGTATTTCCATCAGAAGCGGGCGGGTGCCTTCGATCCCGGCGAAAACGACTGAGCCCGAGACGGGGCTTTCACGCTCGGACAGGAACAGGGCCGAGGGGTTGGCAACCTCGGCCAGGCCCTGGCCAGTCATCTCGAAGACGCCGATCTCATCGGCTGGGCCGAAGCGGTTCTTGACGGCGCGGAGGATCCGGAACTGGTGGCCGCGCTCTCCCTCGAAATAGAGCACAGTGTCGACCATGTGCTCGACCACCCGGGGGCCTGCGATCTGACCTTCCTTTGTCACATGGCCGACGAGGACGACGGACACGCCGCGGCGTTTGGCGAAACTGGTCAGCTCATGTGCCGCGGCGCGGACCTGTGTGACCGAGCCGGGCGCGCTTTCAACCTGATCGGACCACATGGTCTGTATCGAGTCGATGACTGCCAGTGCCGGGCGCTGTTCCTCCAGCGTTGTCAGGATGTTGCGCAGGTTTGTTTCAGCAGCCAGTTGGAGTGGCGCATCTGCGAGGTCGAGCCGCCGCGCCCGCATCTGGACTTGTGCGGCCGCTTCCTCGCCCGTGATGTAGATCGCCGGAAGGCCTCTGCGGGCAAAGGCCGCTGCCGCCTGCAGGAGGATTGTTGACTTGCCGATCCCCGGATCGCCGCCAACCAGAATGGCGGAGGCCGGCACGAGGCCGCCACCAAGGACGCGGTCAAGCTCTGCCAGCCCGCTCTCGGTCCGCCTGGGCGGTGCCTCTTCCGCGGCAAGGCTGGTGAGTTTGGCGGATTTGCCCTTTTTGGCCCCAAGGCTCGCGCGGGCAGGGCCGGCGGAGAGGGCGGCCTCTTCATGGATCGTATTCCACTCGCCACAGGCATCGCAGCGCCCGGCCCATTTCCGGTGGACGGCCCCGCAGGCCGAACAGATGAATTGCGTGGTGGCTTTCGCCATTCAGACGATGCCGATGAACAGCACGGCGCCCGGAAGCCCGATGATAGGCAAAACGGGCAGAAGCAGTATGAGGCCGAAACTCGTGATCATAGCTTTCTCTTGCTCAGATGCGCGACCACCATGGACCCGATGATGCAGGCCGTGAAGACGTAAAGCCCCCAGGCGGGCGAGACACGACCGATGCCAATGCCCTTGATGATGACGATGTAGAGCGCGATCAGGAAGACATCGGCCATGGCGAGCTTGCCGATGACCTCGACCACCGGCATGGCGCGGGCCTTCAGCATGTTGAACTGGATGGCCGAGATGGCGAGGGTTTTTAGGACAGGGGCCACCATGGCGAAAAAGGCGACAAGCAGCGCCAACAGAATGTCGGCTTCCCAGAGCACCTGAACGCCGGTGATGATGGACATCTCCTCTCCCCCGAAGAAGGGAAGGAGCCCCGAGGTTGCCAGCGGCAGGAACCAAGAGACCGGGAAGACGATCAGGAGAAGGATGTTGGCTATTTTCAGTGCGGTCAGCATGACTGGCGGGCCCCGAGAAGTCGGTTGGTCCCTTGAGGGGGTGCGCCCTCAGGGGGCATCGAGCCCCCTTCGGCCGCTTTGGCACCCGGACCGGGCGGAAGGGCATCAGTGTCTGTGTGTAGTGATACTTGCGGATCGGCTGGTCTGGACCATGGGATGTCGGCGGGGGATCGCATCAGCGCACCGCCTCGATCGGTCCCTCGGCGCTGCCGGTGATGAACTGGGTGAGGTAAGGGTCGCCCGACACCTCCATTTCACCCACCGGACCTGTCCAGCGGACCTTGCCATTGTGGATCATGGCAACCTTGTCGGCGATGGCCCGGACGGAGCTCATGTCGTGGGTGATGGTCATCGCGGTCGCCCCCATCTCGACCACAATCTCGCGGATCAGTTCGTTGATCACGCCTGACATGATCGGGTCGAGGCCCGTTGTCGGCTCGTCGAAGAAGATGATCTGCGGCTCTGCGGCGATGGCGCGGGCGAGGCCCACGCGTTTCTGCATTCCGCCCGAGAGCTCGGCCGGGAACTGGTCGGCGACATCCGGCGTCAGGCCCACGCGGCGGAGTTTCTCGATGGCGATTTCGCGTGCCTCCTTGCGGGGGCGTTTCAGGCGGCCACGGAGCAGTCGGAAAGCGACGTTCTGCCAGACGGTCAGGCTGTCGAAGAGCGCGCCGCCCTGAAACAGCATTCCGAACTGAGCGAGAAAGGCGTCATGGTCGTGATTTTGCGGCTTGCCGTCGACAAAGATCTCGCCCTTGTCCTGGATGATCAGGCCAAGGATGCATTTTAGCGTCACCGATTTGCCGGTCCCCGACCCGCCAATGATCACCATGCTTTCGCCGCCCGCCACATCGAGCGTGATGCCGCGGAGAACTTTCTTGCTGCCAAAGGCCTTGTGGATATCCTGGAGCGAGATCTTCGGGGTCATGTCGAGAAGAAGAACTCCGTCAGCAGATAGTTGGACCCGAAGATCAGGATGGCCGACGAGACAACCGCATTTGTCACGGCGCGGCCGACGCCCTGGGCGCCCCGTCCGGAATTGTAGCCATGGTAGCAGCCCATGATCGAGACGATGAAGCCGAAGACCGCGGCCTTCACCAGCCCTGAGAAGACATCGTCGAACTCGAGGAAATCCCAGGTGTTCTGCAGATAAGCCGCGGCATCGAGGTCGAGGCGCTGCGTGCCCACCAGAAATCCGCCCATGATGCCGATAACGTCACCGACAAAGACCAGCGCCGGCAGGGTCAGGACGGCGGCGAGGACGCGTGGCACGACGAGGTATTTGAACGGGTTGGTCGAGAGCGTGGTGAGCGCGTCGATCTGCTCGGTCACCCGCATCGTGCCGATCTCTGCTGCGATCGAGGAGGAGACGCGGGCGGCCACCATCAGCCCGCCGAGTACGGGGCCGAGCTCTCGCACCATGCCGATCGCGACAATTGAGGGCACCACTGCGATGGCGTTGAAGCGTGCGCCGCCTTCGTAGATCTGCAGCGCGAGGGCGGCCCCGGTGAAGAGCGCCGTCAGCCCTACCACGGGCAGCGAAAAATAGCCGATCCTCAGGATTTGGTGGCCCAACTCGACCAGGTAGATCGGCGGGCGCACCGCATGGCTGAGGGTGTTCCGCACAAACAGAACCAGATGGCCGACCCCATAGCACAGTCCCAAAACGGACCGGCCAATCGCCGCCACAAAATCATCGATCAGGCGCAGAAGGGGCATATCGGTGTC
>JAAUYD010070800.1_pt1 | contig 11755 bp, 9 predicted proteins | sample 7278101 | NCBI WGS metagenome assembly JAAUYD01 (sample SAMN14350128, study PRJNA611818) | marine sediment metagenome | isolation source: surface marine sediment (0.6m) | place: French Polynesia: Moorea | collected 2018-08 | reverse complement strand
GTGATGTTAAATCGCTCCACATGGAAGATTGATTCTGAATTTCAGCAATTTGTCAAACCAATAATTCATCCTCAATTAACAAATTTTTGTCAGGAATTGACCACTATTAAACAACAAGATGTAGATGCAGCAACTACTTTTCCTGAAGTAATTACTGAATTGAAAAAATGGATTTCTCCTTTTCCCAATTATGTATTTTGTTCTTGGGGAAACTATGACAAAAACCAATTTATCCAAGATTGCAAATTTCACCAAATTCCCTATCCTTTTACTGCCGAACACAGAAATATAAAACGGGAATTTTCCGAATATTTAGGGGTGTCCAGAAAATTTGGTATGGCACAAGCTTTACAGCATTTAGGTATGGAATTACAAGGTACGCACCATCGAGGAATTGATGATGCTCGTAATATTGCTGCTATCTTCCGGCATATGCATATTCAGTAAGCAAGTCAAGGGGAATTTAGAATTTAGAATGAAGAATTGATAATTATTGTTAAACCTCGTCTGTCCCGACGAGGTTTTATCGCTTTCCAGTCATCACCATCCGCACCCCACCAGCAGGAGCAAGAGTAAAACCACGACGTTGCAGTTTAACTTCTTTTTCCTCTGCTAAAGCAAGTTGACATCTGGATAAAACTGTTGCCAAGACTAATTTCATCTCTAACTGAGCTAAGGCATATCCCAAACATCGCCGACTTCCGCCACCAAAAGGAATATATTCAGAAAGAGAATAGTGCTGCTCCAGAAAACGTTCTGGTTTAAACTGCTTAGGATTAGGATACAAATCTTCCCGGTAATGCACAAGGTAAATACTCGGCATAAAGGTTGTCTCAGCATCAAATTGGTATCCTGCAATTGTCAGGGGTGATTTGGCAATGCGTGGGAAAAGACCCGGAATGACTGGATACATCCGTAGGGTTTCTTGACAAACTGCCGTTAAGTAGGGAAGTTGAGCAATTGCCATCGGGTTGGGATTTGACCCTAAACTATCTAGTTCCCTCTGCAATTTTTCAATTACATCTGGATGGCGATGAATCAGATAGAAAGCCCATGATAATGTTGTTGCAGTAGTTTCATGTCCGGCAAATAAAATTGTTAGCAGTTCATCTTTTAATTCCCCATCGGTCATCCCTTGCCCATTCTCATCCTGTGCTGCCATCATCAAGCTAAGAACATCATTACCCTTCTGTTCTGCTTTTGTTCTTTTCTCTGCAATTTCTGCTTGAAGCAAATCATAAATCTGGCGTTGTCCCTGTTTCATCCGTCCCCAAGGAGTCCATTTTCCCCAATCTCGTTGTAAGAACGGCAAAAATAGCATACTGGAGCGCAGGGGAGAATCTATCATATCAAGCCAAGCCGTCAGTAGGGGTTTAAGTTGTTGATAGCGGTTGCCCTCACTCAAACCAAAAACAATTTGTAAAATTACTTCTAGGCTCACTTTCTGCATGGCAGAGCGAACTACAAAGGGTTGATCAATTTGCCATTGGCTGGTTATCTGTTCGGTAATAAGGCAGATTTGTTCGGCATAAGCTTGTATTTTTTCCCCATGAAACGAAGGCATTAATAATTTTCGTTCTCGTCGATGGCTTACGCCATCCATTAGCATCAAAGAATTTTGACCAAGCAGAGGCTCTGCAAGTTTGTTTCCCCGACCAGTATCAAATTTGGCATCTTGGCTGAAAATCTCTTGAATGGCTTGGGGATTGCCAACGATTACAGAAGAGCCAATTCCAGCTAGTCGCATGGAAAAAATGTCTCCATACTTCTGGCTATATCTGTGTTGAAATCCAATTGGATCGGCAATCCAATTTATTAATTGCCACCAAGAAGGGGCGGTAATGCAATTCGGTAATTGACTCAACATAAAATTAAAATGTCTTCCCTAGAGTTAATCTCTAGGATTGATCATATAATTATCGATTAGCATTAGCAGATAATCGATCCAAAAAACCCCGTCATCGAGGAATTACTTTAGCTCCTGGGAATGACGGGGCGACGTGCTAACAAAGAATCTTCATTGTTAATGGTAAGTAATTAGAAAATCTTGTATTATTCGTCAGCGTAAGGATTTTTTACCTAATAATTCTCAAACACCGCCTTTCCTCTCGTCTGGTGTCTGCATTATTCACACACCGGCGATATCTCACAAGGCGCTCTACCTCCCGACGTCTACCTCTCAATATGTTATTGCCTTCATTATTTCGACCAAAAATTCTTCTACATTCTCTTCTTTCTTCCCTACTATCGGCTCTCCTTAAACAATAGTTATATCTTCGACTTCTTCGTCCATATCTACCTTCATTATTTCGACCAAAAATTCTTCTACATTCTCTTCTTTCTTCCCTACTATCTGCTCTCCTTAAACAAGAGTCATATCTTCGACTTCTTCGTCCATATCTACCTTCATTATTTCGACCAAAAATTCTTTTACATTCCTTTCTTTCACGTTTACTATCGGCTCTCCTTAAACAAGAGTCATATCTTCGACTTCTTCGACTTCTTCGTCCATATCTACCTTCATTATTTCGACCAAAAATTCTTCTACATTCCCTTCTTTCTTCTCTACTATCTGCTTTCTTCAAACAAGACTCATATTTTCGGCTACCCTTGTTGAGTTGAGCTATTGTATACTCTAAATTGTCTGCTTGATTTTGATTGAAAAAGCCTTCTTCTGCTGTGACTGGAATGCTACTGGTAAAGATGCTAACAAAGACTGCCATACCCGTTGCAGAGAGTTTCCAAAAATTTCTCTGGAATAACATCATAAATCCTCTTAAATATTGGCTGAACAGTATGGATAAAACCTGGAAGTAAGTGCTTTCAGTGACTGATTAAATATTTATTAAGTTCCCTATTCAGTCACAAATTTCTCTAAGTAATTTACTTTTCAAGTATAAATATATGATTAGATTTATGCCTCTATAATGCTATGAAGATTTAGTGAATTAATCGAGAAGTAAAATATAAATAAATTTCAGTATTTACAACCTGTACAAATTTACCATAATATGCATAAAGATATTGCCCCGTTATTCAACAAAAAATGGCAAAAGGATTTAAGTGTATTTCATGAAATCTTTTCTTTCGCGCATGGAGGCGGTACAATCGCCCATTATTCCTGTAGTTGGTGAATTAATTAAAAATTGTCCGGGAACGATTTCCTTAGGACAAGGAGTGGTTTCTTATTCTCCACCCTCAGAAGCGATAGATTTTTTATCTAAATTTCTTGTCGAACCGGCTAATAATCTCTACAAAGCTGTGGAGGGAATTCCTCCTTTAATCACAACATTGACAGCAAAATTACAAACCTTTAATGGGATTGAAATTGACCAAGAAAACTGTATAGTTGTCACAGCTGGTAGCAACATGGCATTCATGAATGCTATTTTAGCCATAACTTCCCCTGGGGATGAAATTATTCTCAACACACCCTATTATTTCAACCATGAAATGGCAATTTCTATGGCAGGGTGTCATCCAGTATTAGTACAAACAGATGATAATTATCAACTGCGTCCCCAGGCAATTGTCGATGCAATTACCCCTAAAACCCGTGCAGTAGTTACCATTTCTCCCAATAATCCCACAGGTGCAGTTTACCCAGAATTAGTCTTACAACAGGTTAATCAAATTTGTAGCGATCGCAATATCTATCATATCAGTGATGAGGCTTACGAATACTTCACTTATAACGGGGTGAAACATACTTCTCCTGGTGCATTCTCTAACAGTAGCCAACATACCATTTCCCTCTACAGTCTTTCTAAGGCTTATGGGTTTGCTAGTTGGCGCATTGGCTATATGGTAATTCCCCAACACCTCCTAGCACCAGTGAAGAAGGTTCAAGACACCATCTTGATTTGTCCTCCAGTAATTTCCCAGTATGCAGCATTAGGTGCATTGCAAGCACAACCAGATTATTTAGGGAATCACATTGCTGAGTTGGCACAAGTGCGGGAGGAGGTAATTGAGTTACTCAAACCCCTGGAAGGATTATGTACCATTGCTCCTGCTGATGGTGCTTTTTACTTTTTCCTCAAGGTTCATACGCAAATGGATGCCTTTGAGTTAGTTAAACAACTCATCTGCGAGCATCAAGTTGCAGTCATTCCCGGTACAACCTTTGGTATGGATAATGGGTGTTATTTACGGGTAGCTTATGGTGCCCTACAACAAGATACGGCGAGACAGGGAATCGAAAGATTAGTTAAGGGTTTACAGGCCATTTTGGCTTAGGATAAGTTATTGCATCCACAATTCACAATTTCAGTATTCAAGTATTAGCAAGAATATAATGGCTATTTTTCATAAAATCATTGAAGTTCAAACAAATAAAGGAATTAATATTCACAACATTACTCCGCAAATTCAAGATTTAATTACAGCAACCCCAATACAAAATGGCCAAGCTTTAATTTTTTCTCGCCACACAACTACTGCATTAGCTATCAATGAATACGAGGAAAGACTATTAGAAGATATCAAGGTATATTTACGTAAATTAGCACCAGATTCAGATAGATATTTACATAATGACCTGCATTTACGGCCGAATATTCCCCCAGACGAACCCATGAATGCTCACTCTCATTTGATGGCGATGACTATGAGTACTAGTGAGGTAATTCCCATTGTGGATGGCAAGTTAGCTTTGGGAACTTATCAATCGATATTATTTTTTGAATTAGATGGAGCAAGAAATAGGACTGTATTTTGTCAAATTTCTGGAGAAGGGTAAGAAAATGGTGAAGTTATCAATAAATCAGGACTTACGTAAGTGTCATAATTGGTTATTGGTGCGTGAGGTTAAAAGTCTCATTGCTACGTTCAAATATGATTGTAGTGTCAAGCATCCTACAGTAAATATATATATGCCAGTTGCGTAAGTCATATAGGGAACTCCAGGAAATAAATTATCCCACAAGAATAGTTGACAGTTGACAGTGAAGTTGACATATTTTGTTACTTGATAAGTATGAGATATTTTTTTATCTGCAAGTCCCATCAATATTGAATTAACATTCGTTAGCCATTTGCATAAAATATTTAATTAGGCATAATAACATGACAAAAGAAACCGTTGGCATTAAATCTATTGGCTACTATCTACCTGCTGGGACTTTAACTAGTACAGAAATGTCAAAATTAGCCAATTTACCAGAGATAGTTTTCACAGAAAAAATTGGCATTCAACAAAAGCCTGTTGCTGATGAGGACGAACATCCCAGTGACATGGGAATTAAAGCAGCATTATCAGCTATAGAACAAGCAGAAATTACAGCTAAAGATATTGATGTAATTGCCTATTGTGGTGCGGGAGATTATGATTATAGATTTTGGTCTCCTGCAGCTAAAATTCAACATCAAATTGGAGCTGAAAATGCTTGTGCTTTTGAGGTAAGAAATTTTTGTAATGGTGGTAATTTAGGAATCCATCTTTGCCGTAATATGTTATTAGCAGATCCAGATTTAACTTATGCACTAGTTATTTGTAGTGATAAATTATCAACATTATTGAATTATTCTGATTTAGATTCTTTATCAACATTTATATTTGCTGATGGTGCAGCAGCAGCAGTTTTAAAGAAAGGAGAATTGAGTAACCAGATTCTTGCTTATCATGCCATTACCAATGGTAAAATGGCTGACTATCTCAAAATACCTTTAGCCGGAACTAAGTTTCCTATTGAGGATAATAATTTTGACCAAAATCTGAATTATTTACAAGTAGTAGACCCAAAAGAATTAGATACTATATTGTCAAAAGTTTATTTAGAAAATTACGGAAAAGTTATTCATAAGTCCCTAGAAAAAAGTAGCTATTCCATTAATGATGTCGATTTTTTGTTTACTAACCAGGTTAAAAAAAGCTTATCTAAGCAGATTATTGAATCTTTAGGTTTAACTATGGAACAAACTTTTGTATCTCTCCCAAAATATGGCCATTTGGGGGCTGTTGATACACTTTTTTGTTTGAGTAAATCCTTAGAAAAAAATCAGGTTAAACCAAATAGTTTGGTTGTATTAGCTAGTAGTGCTGCGGGATTTTCATGGGCAGCATTAACTGTAAAATATTCTTAAAATGACGATAAAAGGATGCCAAAGACATATTAGCTTGTTCAGCTAATTCCTCAACTCGGAATGATTTTGTAAAGTCATTCTTGATACGTATAATCACCGTAGCAACACGCTGGATATTGCTACCAGATGTAGTAATTAGGCGAACCGCTTCACTTTGTTCGCCTAATAGAAGAAAGATGCCCGTGCTACCTCCACAGTTTCTTTCGGTATGTCAGGGATATTTTGGGGATGCATCGACATGGTAGCAATATATTCAACTAGCTTTCCTTGAATTATCTTATCGCCGTAGAAGCAACCAAAATTTCAGTGTAATATTACGTTGCCAAAAATGTTAAGCAATGTTTTGCCAACAGTGTCAGCTGCTACTCAAACCCCTTCTACAGTAAAAAGCTTTGCCACCATTTCTGCGCGAGAGGAAACTTCAAGTTTGCGAAACATTCGTTTGAGAGCCTGTTTGACAGAATTAATTGTAATCCAAAGCTCATGACCAATTTCTGCATTAGTTTTTCCCTGAGCAACTAACTCGGCAATTTCTAATTCGCGAGGTGTCAAAAGCGCGACGGAATTACTGTATTGGGCTGGAGATTTTACTGTCGCCGACCAAACTGATAAATGCAAACATATAGCACTAAGATCTGCTAAATCTTCGGTATCAAAACTAGGCATCGATTTCTCACGAGTACAACCTACCGTACCTACTAATTGACCGCGATTAACAATTGGTCCTGCCATGACGTGCCAGTGGTCGGGACGGGGACAAATAATTTTCCAAGCTTTGGGTGATGTTACCATCTCTTCATGAACGGGGGCATGACGTTCGGCTAGGTAACGCGCAACGGGATTATGCTCGGTGGATAGAACAATTTTGAAAGTATTTTTAAATCTAGAATCTCTGAGAATGCGATTGAAGAAAAATATTCCCGACCGCGTAGCAGTAAAATATTCGCCAATTTGTGGTGCGAGGTGCGATCGCAACTCCGATTCGTTGTTTATTCGATCTATTTCTCTAAATAGAAGCTGTAGGTCAGTCATATCTTTTCTTGAAGAGTACCCGATTGAGGACTAGGCGGAATAGGCTGTTCTCCCTAGTATAAAAGATAGATTTCATTGCAAGTATTTTAAGAAAATAAATTCATGAGTGACCCCAAAAATCCCGTTATTGGCTTAGTAATATATCCTGGCATGACCGCACTAGATATCGTTGGACCGCAACAAGTGTTTAGTGGTTTACCAGGTGTCAAAATCCATCGAATCTGGAAAAATTTAGATGCGATCGCCACGGATGACGGCATGAGGATTTTACCCGATACAACCTTTGCTGATTGCCCACCACTAGATCTAATTTGTGTCGGCGGTGGTATGGGACAGCCAGCAGTAGTAAACGACGATGAAGTGATTGATTTTTTCCGTCAACAAAGTAACGTTAAATTTATTACCTCTGTCTGTGGCGGTTCGGAATTTTTAGCTAAAGCAGGGCTACTCGAAGGATATCGGGCAGCAACTCACTGGGCGGCGCGAGCTAGGTTAGCGGAGTTGGGTGTTGAGGTAGGTACGGAAAGAGTTGTCATCGATCGCAATCGTTATACTGGCGGAGGTGTTACCGCAGGAATTGATTTTGCTTTAACGGTTGCTGCTGAACTTTATGGCGAGGAAACGGCTAAAATTACTCAACTTATGTTGGAGTACGACCCAGCCCCACCGTTTGATGCTGGTTCACCAGAAAAAGCAGAACCCGAACTAGTAAATAAAGTCATGGCATACGTTACACAAAATCTATTTCAAGACAAGGAGGCTAGTTTATCGTGACTATCAATTCAGCACCCGATTGCGACAAGCCTTCTAAAGACTGGATGAAAACTGGTTTTTATGCGATCGCAATTCTTTTCAATCTCTGTTTGATTGCTCAGTTGTTAACAGTGGGAATCGCCTACTTCTACGATCCAGGTTGGTGGAATATTCATGTTTTATTGGTGCGGGGGTACGGTGGACTATCTTTAATCTTATTTGCAGGTTCGGTGATTTTACTTTTCTCCAAGAGAATTCGCTCTTTGGCTGCTAGCTTACCATTGCTGCTGGGAATACAGTTTTGCAGCATTCATGTTCAAACTCCTTTGCATTTAGAGATACTTCATCCCTTGATTGGATTCACGCTAGTATACGTTTCTTCAACCCTCGTACATCGTGTGTGGCAAGAAATTTTGCCGACGGTTCTTCTAAAATCTCGATCTTAAATGCTTATGGGCAATAGTTTCCAGCTAGATTACTCCGCAAAGGTTTTAAAATGAACTTTTGGAGATCGCTGATTCTGTTTAATATTGTTTTATTTTCTCATTAACGCCACAAACGAATGTTGCGGAAACTTTTTGAATATTATACTAAATAGTTTCAACTGCGTATTAACCCTCTCCTTAATAAGGAGAGGGACAGATTTTGCTACGCAAAATCAGGGTGAGGTTACGCGCTAAAGTACTTGGCTACGGGGTGATAAGTAATAATCGCCGTCGTAGACTGTTCCGGATACAACTGCTCACTTTCATCCATATACATCTTAATGCGGTCAGTTCCCAACAATTCCAACTGCTTGTACTGATCCTGAATATTGGGACAAGCAGGGTAGCCAAAACTATACCGGGAACCCCGATACCTCTGGGCAAGTACATCCCGAATATTATCAGGGTCTTCTCCTCCAAAGCCAAGCTCACGACGAATTCTCGCATGTGTCCACTCAGCTAATGCCTCCGCTATTTGCACAGCTATACCGTGAAAATACAGATAGTCTGTGTATGAATTATCTGCAAACAACTTCTGGGCAAACTCCGTAGCTACTTCACCCACTGTCACCGCTTGCATGGGGAATGCATCAACTACTCCCGACTCCTTCGGTGCAAAGAAATCGGCAATACATAACCTTCGCAGGGATCTTTGCCGGGGAAACTCGAAGCTGGTAACTATTTCTTCGGTGTTTTGGGGTTTCTCATGGTTGTAGATGTACAGGGTATTTCCTTCTGCTTGACAGGGGAAATAACCATAAATCACCTGGGGATGCAACAAATTCTCTTCAATTACCCGTTGCTTCCAAGTTTCTAGGATGGGATATACCTTTTCTTGTAAAAACCCTTGATATTCTTCCTTGGATTGGTCTTTTGGCTTTCTAAACTGCCATTGTCCGGCAATTAAAGCCTGTAAATCCAAGTACCAGAATAATTCTTCTAGGGGAATATCTTCCGGTTGCAGTAGCTTAGTTCCCCAGAAGGGTGGTGTGGGACGTTCTGTATCAATGTCAACAGCTTCAGAACGGCGAGTATCAATGACTTGGGGTTCTGCTGCTTTTTCCTTTGCTGGCTTATCTGACTCTGCTGATTTATGACCATTTGAGGATTCTGCTTCGGCAAATTCTCCCAAAAATCCTTGGATATCATCCCACTTTTCGGCGGCTTTGGCTGGCATGAGTTTATCCATGAAATGCAAGTCAGAGAATGCATCTCTACCGTAAACCACTTTACCGTTATAGGTGTTTTGGCAGTCTTCATGGACAAATTTAGGAGTTAGTGCCGCACCACCTAAAATTACGGGAACGGTAATACCCTTTTCGTTAAATACCTGTAAGTTCTCCTTCATAAATGCCGTAGATTTCACCAATAAGCCACTCATGGCAATACAATCGGCTTTATGCTGGTTATAGGATTCGATGATATTTTCCACTGGTTGTTTGATTCCCAGGTTAATCACCCGATAACCGTTGTTGGAAAGGATAATATCTACCAGGTTTTTACCAATATCATGGACATCACCCTTCACCGTGGCAATAATAAACGTCCCCTTGGCACTGTCTTCCCCTGCTTCGGATTTGTCCATGTGGGGTTCGAGGAAAGCCACCGCTGCTTTCATGGTTTCTGCTGACTGTAGTACGAAGGGTAGCTGCATCTGTCCGGAACCGAACAACTCACCCACCACTTTCATTCCATCTAACAGGTAAACGTTAACAATATCCAATGGGGGATATTTTTCCATGGCTTTTTTGAGGACATCTTCCAAGCCAATGCGTTCCCCATCGATAATATGCTGCTTGAGACGTTCCTCTAGGGGAAGACTTTCATCCACTCCCTTATCCCGTTTGGCACTTACCCCTGCAAACATGGTGGTAAGCTCACCTAAAGGATCGTAAACGCAGACATCTCCTTCAAATTTACGTTCATCGTAAATTAGGTGGTGACAAACTTCTTGGTGCTTCTCCTCAATCTTGGACAGGGGTAAAATTTTGTTAGCACTGACAATTGCTGCATCCATTCCCACCGCCATACATTCGTGGAGGAACATGGAGTTGAGTACTATCCGTGCGGCGGGGTTTAAACCGAAGGAAACGTTGGAAATACCCAACATTACGTGACATCCTGGTAATTCCTGACGAATGCGGCGAATGGCTTCAATGGTAGCTTTACCATTTTCCCTATCTTCCTCAATACCCGTAGAAATCGGTAGAGCTAAAGTATCAAAAAATATCTCTTGAGCAGGTATGCCATATTCTACAGCTTGACGATAAGCACGTTGCGCGATCGCAAATTTTTTCTCGGCTGTCCGTGCCATACCATCTTCATCAATGGTACCAATGACTACCCCAGCACCGTATTTCTTAGCTAATTCCAACACCTTCAAAAAACGGGGTTCCCCATCTTCATAGTTGGTGGAGTTAAGCAAACATTTACCCCCAGCAACCTTTAAACCAGCCTCCATTTTCTCCCATTCCGTGGAGTCTAGCATTAAGGGAAGGGTAATATTATTTACCAGGCGGGAAGCTAACTCGTGCATATCCCGCACGCCATCCCGTCCTACATAATCCACGTTCACATCCAGAATATGGGCACCTTCCTTTACTTGTGCCCTCCCCATTGATACCAGTCCGTCCCAGTCTTCATTGTTCAACATGGTACGGCATTTCTTGGAACCACTGGCATTAAGACGTTCGCCAATAATCAAGAAAGAATTATCTTGGTCATATGGCTGAGTACCGTAAATAGAAGCCGCCGCCGCTTCTAATTCCGGTTCCCTTACCTTTGGTGTTAACTCCTGGGCAATTTCTGCCAAAGCTTGAATGTGTTCTGGACGTGTCCCACAGCAACCCCCAATCACTTGGACACCTAAATCTTCGATGAAATGCATCAACTGCATCCGTAATTCAATCGGGGTCAATTTGTAATGTGCTTGACCACCGACATTCTCTGGTAAACCCGCATTGGGAATACAGGAAACTATAAATGGTGAATGTTCCGAAAGATACTTGATGTGTGGCTTCATCAAGTCAGGACCTGTAGCACAGTTTAAACCCAAAATATCAATTTTATAGGGTTCCAGAATTGTTACCACCGCGCTGATTTCTGTACCTACCAACATGGTTCCCATGGATTCTACAGTAACAGAAACCATTAACGGACGGCGATCGCCTTTTTTGGCAAATACTTCTTCAATGGCGTTGAGTGCAGCTTTAATTTGCAACACATCCTGACAGGTTTCTACCAGGAATAGATCCACCCCACCATCAAATAAAGCCTCAGCTTGCTCTACATAGGCGTTTTTCAGGGTGTCAAAATCAATGTGACCCAAAGTGGGTAATTTAGTCCCAGGTCCCATAGAACCGGCCACAAACCGGGGTTTTTCTGGGGTAGAAAATTCTGCC
>JAAUYD010259963.1_pt1 | contig 11756 bp, 13 predicted proteins | sample 7278101 | NCBI WGS metagenome assembly JAAUYD01 (sample SAMN14350128, study PRJNA611818) | marine sediment metagenome | isolation source: surface marine sediment (0.6m) | place: French Polynesia: Moorea | collected 2018-08 | reverse complement strand
AGCTTTGAGAAAAGTGAAAAACTCAGAAATTGAAAAACTATTTTTTGAAGGTGTAAATAGTTTTGTTCAAGGATTACCAGAGCCAAATCGCGACACCGATTTAGTTAAATTTTTGGGATATAGGCACGCATTCCTTGGGGATTTGGACTTCAAAACGGCTTTAGATCGTTATATTGAAGCTTTTGAAGGTGTTAGTTATATCTATCTTCAAAAACGCTTAAACGTTGACTTAAATTAAATATGCTAGTATTGACTTTCTGAGATTTTTGCTTAGGTCAAAAGTACTTTTCTGTCTTCAATGCACCAGCTTTTAGGTTGGTGTTTTTACTAACTTAAAAAATCAATCATGGAATAAGCTAAAACTGCTCGATCTTCAGTTACCATAATTAAATCATATTCTTTTGCTTGACACATTAAAAGACGGTCAAAAGGATCTCGGTGCAGTGCTGGAAGCTTAATTAATTGTGCGATTGTGTTTTCACTAATAGTGAGAGTATCAATAAAATGCCGTTTTCTTTGTCGAGGAAGATAAATTTCAGGAGATTCAGGTAAAGATAATTTTCCAAGTTGATATTTAATTGTACATTCCCAAATAGAAATAACACTCAAAAATACTTCATTGTTTAAATTGACAATTTCTTGACGATGTTTTTGAGATAATTTATCGCTACCACTAATAAACCACAAAAATATATGAGTATCTAAGAGAAGCTTCATTACCCTTCAAATAAATCTAAAACATCATCAGGTAACGGCTGGTTGAAATCATCAGGAACAGTAAATTCTCCTTGGCAAAGCCCAAAAGGTCGCTGTTTTATTTCTAATTTCTGCTCTTTGAGAGATTCAACAAATTGCAAAACCTGTTGCTGTTTATTTAAAGGGAGTTCGCGCCATTTTTCTAATAATTTTTCTTCCGTATTCAAAGTCTAAAATCCTCATGTATACTCACTAATTATTTATTATTTTAACAAATAATTGTTGCCCAAAAATAAATGAGGCTAAAATCATTGTTTTCTAAAGATATTCTTGATTTATAAAGAAATTCTATTAACTTCGATTTTATTCAAACCATTTTCTAACCTTTCAACCTACTTTTTTTTCGCTTAGACCAGTCGGACGGCTGGTTATTTTTGTTGCTCAGCGCCACTGTGCCGATCGCTTTGGTACATGCACCTCGTTGCGATAGGGCATGATACCGCGAATAAGATACCTGAGACAGTCCCCCAAGTGCGATCGTCTCAAATCGCGCTTGTCAATTTTGTCGTTTTTATCCCAGGTTAAGAATTCCAAATCAGCTATCAATTCTTTGCAGGTAGGATCTATAATGATCGCGTTGTTGTTAAAACCCGCATTTACGTCGTGAACCGTATCCAGAACGCTGGGATTGGCTCTCGGATAGCAAGGTCGCCCGTGAATGTGCTGTTTTTGAAACTCAGACCAAACTATTTGCCAGTTGGAGACGGCTGAGTTAGCAGTTTTGGACAATCCCGAAGCATCGCCGAAGACTAAAACCGATCGACCCAATTTCCTTAAATATTGTGCCACAACTGCACTCAATTTGAAAGTATCGGAATCTTCCAAGTAAAACTCGTGAAAAACTTCAACCGTTTGACCGTCACTTTGAGCGATCAAACAAGTAGCTGGAGAGCGGTTGAAGTCAAATGAAACGCATAGGGAAATAGCAGGGTTATATGTAATAGTAGCGAGATGGCGATCGCGTTTGAAGTAACTGAAGACTTTACCAGTAGTGACACTGACGAATCGACCTTCAAGTTCTAATGCTCTTAATTCTGGTGTAAGACTTGCCTCTTGCGATCGTACAAAATCAGGATCGGCGTACATGTTTTCTGAAGTGGGAATAATAACCGAGCCATAGATTTGCTGTTGAACTTCGTTGCGTCGATCGCTAGCAAATAAGTCGTATGCCCAATTAAACGGGTTAATTCTATTAATACTGCTGCTGATAATTCCTATACCTTTAACGCTACCCGCACCACGTCCGAGTCTGCCGTCTAGGGTTTGGAAGCACATTTGATCGTTATAGGTTCCCTCGTCCCACCAGACTATGCGGATCTGCATACCTCGACCGCCTTGTTTAGATTTCTCGGTGGCTCCTGTAAAACTATCAGCCGAGCGTACAAAACAATAAGCACCTTCTATTTTGCAATACTTCTGAGCAGCTATTTTAGTAGCGGTATCTTCTGGACTGTTCATCATTGGCTCTAATTTGTAGCCAAACTTTTCACAGAATTCTGCTAGAGCTACAAGAGTGGACATTCTTAACTGTGGGTAGCTATTGGCAGTAATAAGAATTCTAGTAGCTGGATCTAATCTGGCTTGAGAGCAGATAAAAGCAGCGGCACAAGTAGACTTTCCTGAGTTGATGCCGCCGTTATAACAACAACAATATCATCTTACTTAATATAGAAAAAACAACAACAACCGTATAATTTTTATGGTAGAGTAAATCTATCAAAGTTTTCCACAAAGTAAAAGTGATAAGTATAGAAAGAGCAATCGAGCCTCAAACCTCCGAAAGATTCTGCTGCGTATTCGACACCGAAACTTGCTTACCTATTGAACCTATCCAAAGGTACTTAAACTATTGCCGTAAGCGACAACTAGCAGCTAATACAATTAATACCTATGCTTGCCGATTAGTAGATTTTTGGCATTGGTTAGAATACAAATCCCTTGATTGGCAAGATGTCGGTTTAAATGAATTAGCAGATTTTGTGAACTGGTATCTCCTCGGTGGAGATATTGAAGTCATCTCAAAAGAGGTTAGAGAAGCAGTATCTAAACGTAGCTCACGCACAGTCAATCTGGCAGTTACAGCGATTCAAGGGATGTATGAATTCCATGCTGTAGAAGGTAGGGTAAACGAAAAGCAATTTACTAAGTTAGCTCATGGCTGGGGAAAGCGTGGAGGATTCCTGCGGGGTATTGTTAAGAGCAGCCCAGAAAAACGCAAACGAATCAAAGTCAAAGAACCGAAAGTATTCCCTGGTTGCTTAACTGATGAACAAGTAGCTCAATTAGCCGATGCTTGTTACACCTACAGAGACAGGCTAATTGTAATGCTGCTAAGGGAAGCAGGAATCAGAAGAGGTGAACTATTAGGTTTACATCTAGTAGATGTTCGAGATATGGACAGCAGAGGACGAATCAGGATTGTACGCAGAGATGATAATCCCAATGGAGCCAAAGCCAAAGGTCATGACCGAGAAATTCCTGTTTTACATAACCGCGAAGCTATACAAGAGACTTTCCAGGCTTATTTACTAGAAGAATATCCCCCAGAAGCAGAAACTAAGGGACACGGAATGCTATTCGTTAATCTGGATGGTAAATATGCGGGTAAACCCATGACCAGTGCGCGGTTGAATAATCTGTTTTACCAACTCAAAGATAGAACAGGAATTGAAGCTCATCCTCATTTATTTCGCCATACTTTCGCTACCCGTATGCTGCAAGCAGGATATCTAGACCAATACGTACAACAGCTATTAGGACATAAATCTATCGCTACTACCAAGGATATTTATAGCCATGTTCTAGATGAGATGACGTTAGATACATTCCTCCGCAAAGAGGAGGAAAATTAATGGCAGAAGCATTATCCTACGAAACATTGCAGAAGCAAATAGCTGAATCAGAGTTAGGGCGAGAATGGGTTCAAGATGCTTTGATGCGACAAGATATTTGGTTACTAACAGACTTGGGCTATAGTCAGTCAGAATGTGAAATTCGCCGTCTTAATAAGCTTTACTTCCAAGACTTCTCGCTCCCTTGGTTGAAGCTATTAGCGAAATTAACAGCAAGAGCCAGGGCGAGAGAGCGACACTCATTAGATTGGGTTCATCGACAAGTTCGTTCGCTCTATCAATTAGAATGCTTCATGACATCACAAGGTTATTTTCAGCCAGAAGATTGGTCTAACAAGTTATTACAGCAGTTTATCGTTGGTCCCAATGGAGTAAATCATAGATATTCAATAGCCTATGCTATCCAACTATGGAAGGAAGAAGGCTGGTTGAATTTGCAGTTTATCCCTCCTAGAAGAAACAGAAAAACCCCTGAAATCAAGAGTATTCCTGAAGAAGTTTTACATCAAATTTATAACTCCTTTGACTCATTACCTCCAATGTTGGAGCGAATGTTTCGATTACAGTTGACTTTAGGGTGTCGTATAACAGAAGTCCTAACACTGCCACGTAATTGCTTGAAACGGGAACAAGAGCGATGGTTTTTGCTGCGTTGGGTACAAAAGCGAAAACAGTGGCAATTTCAAGGCGTGCATCCTCTAGTAGCGGAGCTAGTTCAAGAACAACAGAAATTTATAACCGCTCAGTTCGGGGTTAATACAGATTTTAATTACCTATTCTGTCATTTGTTAGCTGGTCGTCAAAATGGAGCTAAAGGACAAAAAAAAGGGCTGGGAATGACTCGTTGCAATATTGAGGAGTATGTTTACCGTCCAGTCGTTTTTCCGAAAGGTCAGGTAAATCGCTGGCTCAGGTCATTTAGTGAAGAAGTACATCTAAAAGACCAACATGGTAATAGATTCTATCTAAGCAGTCATATGTTTCGACGTACTAAGGCAAGCATTATGGCTTACTGTGAGATTGAAGATGAATACATTGCTGCTGTGCTAGGTCATACTTCTTTAGATATGCTCCCCCATTATCGTAAGCGATCCTTGGAACGTCTAGAGAAAAATGCTCAAACTAAAGGCTATGTGGATATGTATGGCAGAATTACAACTTTTAAACCCAGAAAACGTCGTTACGAGGAATTGAAACAACTCCTCAAGGTTAGTACTCCCCTTGGTGAATGTCATCGCCCTACAATGTTGGGAGACTGTCAGTATCGCTATTCTTGTCTCAACTGTTCTCACCATCGGGTTACACTTGAAGACCTTCCCAAATTAGAAGATGACTTCAATCGTCTTTCTCAAGATTTACTCTTAGCTGAAGAAGCAGGTAAACAACGCAGAATAACAGAGATTAAACGTCTATTGAAGTTAATTAACGACCGTCTTCAAGGATTAAATGAATTACAGAAATTGCTAGAGGAGTAAATAATATGCCTGAGCATAAATATAAACCTCTTGAACCTTTTTATTTTAATGATGACATCTGGGATTTGCGTCACTTTTACGATACTTCGCCTAATAAGACGCTTAATTTTGAGACTGTTCAGCCTAACTGGTATCAATTGAAGGTCAAAAAATATCTTCTTTATCTTCTTCAGAAAAGAGTTTATAAATCATCTTCAAATATTGTTATTCAGCTGTCAAATCTGAGACATTTTGGACAGATTGTACAACAGTGTCATTTATCTGAACTAGCAGATATTAATCGTCAGACAATACTTGAATATTTAAACATACTCGTTGATGTCAAACCTCGAACCATTCGGGGGAAAATTTTTACGCTCAAGTCTTTTCTGGAATGGGATGGACTGAAAACTAGCCAACTCTTTCGAGAGCGTGACTTACCTAAAATTAATGACTCCCCTCCTGATTGGTTGGATGAGACGGTGCGAAGTGCTATCAAAAAGCATTTACCTAAAATTCCAGCCCCTATTGCTCGTCAATATCTAATACAGGAATATACTGCTGCTCGTTCCACTGATGTTCGGTTGATGATGTTTAATTGCTTAATAGAAGAACAAGGCAGTTGGTACATCAAGTTTTATCAAAGCAAAGTAGACCGATGGCATAAGCTACCTGCTAATAATGAAATTCGTCGAATTATTGAACAGCAGCAACAATGGGTACGACAAACTATGGGACAAGACTATCAGTACCTATTTTGTCATTTTCAAGGAACAGATTATCGAAGCTATCCCGAATTTCCAGAGATGAAGGCTTTACCTTATCCTCGTTTTGGTAAACCAAGAAATCAGATGGTCAAGATTATTCGCTTACTAATTGAGAGGGAAGGAATTCAAGATGCGAATGGTCAGCGTCCTCACTTCACTGGAAAAATTACTCGCCCCAGCCGTTTACAGGAGATTCGAGTCAAGTATGGGATTAAAGCTGCACAGCTTTATGCTGACCATAAAAAGAGCGAAGTGACTCTTCAGCATTATGTACCGCCCACTCAAGAACAAATATCTCAAGCAGATTTGCCAATTCAAAAGCTTTTGATAAATCCCGACAACAAGTTTCTACCCTGGCAATCTTTACCAGAAAGCTTGCTCAAAAATCCTAAAGCCCACGAACTAGATTTGGAAATTGCACCTCGTTTAGTAGTTTACGGACATTGCGCTTTAGACCCCAAAACACCCTGTCCTGTTAATCTTTTCCCTAAATGCTACGGCTGTTCTAGTTTTCGTCCTAGTACGGGGAAATTACCTCTCTACGAACGTCAATATCAAGGAGAGAAACAAAGACTAGCAGAAGCGGAAAAAGTAGGTGCAGATTTAGCATCTGAAGAAGCCAAAGCAACCATTGAAGCGATTGATAAATGGCTACCCGAATTGAGGAGGTTGGCTAATGGTTAATCGGGAAAAACAAGCTGAACTCCTCCGTCGTACTCAAGCTAAGAGAAAAGAACAGAAGAAAGAACAGGTATTAAAAGCGATTCAGGAGATACAGAAGCAGAAGAAACCTCTGACTTTTAAGAATATAGCGACTGTAGCTGGTTGTTCTGTCTCCTATCTCTACAAGTGGGATGATATCAAAGCTTACATTCACGAACTTCAGAATCAGAAAGAAACTACTCTTAACTCTTTAGAAGAACCAGAAGGGAAAGATCGACCCCACAGCCTTAAAACTCTACATCAAGTAGCTAAAGACAGAATTCGTAAACTCGAAGAAGAAATTAGAGAACTGAAACGTCAAAATGAAATTCTGCGAGGTCATGTAGCTGAAATTTACGAAATCAGAGATGAAAATGAAAGATTGCGCTCGCAGTTAAGAGAATTAACCAGTTCTAATTCATCGAGCAAAATCATACCAATACGTTCATCTCAGGCTTCTGAAGTTAATTTGGAAGAGACGAAATCAGCAGCACCAGTTAAGAATAATCAAGCTATTTCTGACAGTAAATCATCGGCAATTAATTCTGAACAAGCCACTTCAAAAAAACTATTTAAAGGCAAAAAAACTTCTTCTAATACCAAACAAGCTACAAAAAATATCCAACCAGAAATTATCGACTCCATTAAAGAAATGGGTCTGAAAGTTGGCACTAAATTAAAACAAGAAATAGCCAATCGTGACTCCGAACAAGTCAAGTTATCGATTGAAGCTTTTAAACAGTATCGCGACAATCATGAAGTTAAAAGTCAGGAAGCTTGTTTATTATCGATGATTTGTGATGAAGCAGAACCAAATACTGAGAGCAAACCAATTATTAGTAAGCCTCAACAGAAAATTTTTACTACTGCCGTTCAACCTCAGAAAAAATTAGTCTCCTTAGATAAATTGAAACAACTAAGCAGTCTTTTTGGTCAAGATAATGATTAATAAAGTTCTCCCCCATAATACCGAAGCAGAATCAGCAATAATAGCTGGAATAATTATCGAACCAAAAGCGATTGAGCGAGTTATTAATATTTTAATTCCTGAAGCTTTTTATGTAACTCAGCATCAGATTTTGTATGAAGCTGTATTGGCATTATACGAACAAGGATTACCAGCCGATTCGATCCAGCTTGAAGACTGGCTGCGGAAACACAAAAAGTTAAATAAAGCAGGCGGAAAGGCAAAAATTGCTCAATTGCTAGAACGAACAGTTTCTGCTGTTAATCTCGACCAATATGCAGCTATAGTGATGGATAAGTATTATCGTCGTCAACTCATAGTTAAAGGACGAGAAATAACTGCATTAGGTTATGACGAAACTTCTCCTTTGTCGGATATCTATGACCAGTCAGAAGCTAAAATTTACGGACTGACAGCAGATAATAACAGTAAATTTAAAACCTTAGCTGTGCGCGATTACTTAGCAGAAGCTTTCGGGGAAATTAACCATCAGCAGGTTTCTTCTTATGCTACTGGATTGTCAGATTTGGATAGTTTGACTGGAGGGTTAAACAAAACTGACTTGATTATTGTGGCAGCTAGAGCTTCAATGGGAAAGACTTGGTTGGCTTGTTACCTAGCTAATTATGTAGTCACTAATTATCAATTACCTGTGGTCTTTTTTAGTGCGGAAATGTCAGGAAAACATCTAGCTAAAAGATTTCTGGCTCTGCACACGGGAATTGACTCATCTAGATTAATCAAGAATATCATCTATGAATCTGAGTATGAAACTTTAGTAGAGGGAATAACTAAACTCAAAGAAATTCCCTTAGAAATCAATGATACGCCAGCTAGTTCTCTAACTCCGTCGAAAATTCGTTCCGAACTAAGGCGAATTGCCTCAAAGTATGACGGTCAATTGGGCTTAGTCGTCTTAGATTACGTGCAAAAACTGGGCAACCGAGAAGCTAGTAATAGAGCGCAAGTCATCGGTGCTATTAGCGGTCAACTAAAAGACATTGCCAAAGAATTTTCTATTCCGTTTGTAGTCCTAGCACAAATCAATCGAGGAACTGAAACTAGAAGCGACAAACGCCCAGTATTAGCTGATATTAAAGATAGTGGTGATTTGGAGCAAGATGCAGATTTAGTAATGTTACTTTATCGAGATGGTTACTATAATTCCAACTCTTCTGAATCAAATGTCATGGAAATTGACATAGCTAAAAATCGTAATGGAGCAACTGGAGTCTGCAAAGTGTTTTTTAAACAGACTGTAGGAGAATTTCGGAATCTAGCAAGTTCTTAAGAATAGTTTGTTGCCTTACAGTCAGAGATTTTTAAGAGTTCTACTCTGAAAGACAAAAGTAGTATCTAGCGAAACAGACGACCCAGCTAGCTCTAAAATCCTTGAGAAAGACGCTCAATTTTGAGAGGCTAGTTGATCAATCTCTGATTACATTTGCCTTTCAACCTTCTCTGTAGTCCCCGCAGGGACATTACATATGACACGAAAACCTTTATAGGAGTTGCGATCTTCGGGCGAATCTTCGTCCAAACGGGACGCGGAACGGCAGTCTTGACGAGGTGTACCCCAGGAACCCCCACGGATACAAGGATTATGATTTCTATTCCTGTAGTTGTTATAACACCATTCCCAGACATTACCGTGCATATCATATAAGCCAAAAGCATTAGGAGGAAATTGTCCTACACGGGTGGTTTCATTTATATGAAAATCTAAATTAAGTAGTTCGCGGTCACACCCAAATCTGTTTGTAATAGTAATAGTTTCACCAAAGTGAAAGGCAGTTGTTGTACCTGCTCTACAGGCATATTCCCATTGTTCTTCTGAAGGAAGATTATACTCTCGCCCTGTTTTCCTCGATAACCTTTTACAGAATTCCAATGCCTCATGCCAGTTAACCTGTTCTACTGGTCGTCTAGCACTATCCCTTTGTCTAGAGAACCATGAGGGGGCTGTCCTAAGTTGTATATCAATTTGAGAAGTAGAAGCTATTGCACGCCATTGTTCTTGGGTGATGGGATATTTCGCTATAAAAAAAGGCTCAAGGGTAATTTGAACTTGAGGTTTTTCATCAATACGACTACCCTCTTCATCTTCAGGTGCGCCCATCATGAAAGTCCCCCCAGGGATATAGACCATTTCTAGTTCTACTTCTTGTGGCAGTATTTCTGTATATTGGCGGGCTTGCCTAGATTCTTCTTTAATAATTTTTCCTGTTTCGTTAACCTTAATTACCTGAAAGTCAAATGATTCTAATTCTAATGGCAAAGCCTGTCGCCGATCAGGTGTTCGTTCTTCTAAATCTCGAAAAAAAAATCAGTTTCTTCAACAAGATATTTAGTGAATAGGTAAAAAGCTTGAGTTGAAGTTAATACAGCTAAAGGTGTGTAATTCTCATCCTTTATTTTATTAGCTGCAAAATCTCTAACAGATTTAATTATAAGTACGTTTTTAAAATTCAATTGTTCAGCAGCTTCTAATACAGCATAACTTTCCATGTCTATTCCAACAAGTTTTCGATCATTTTCTTGAGGTTGTTCTAAAAAAATTGAAGAGTCAACTACAAAATCTGATGAGGCCATAGGATCTGTTGAATATTTCAGAGGATAAAAGACATTGTCATGTCCAGGAATTCTCTCTCTTGGGAGTCCTCTAGCGTCAATTATATTCTCAATCTCGGCACGTCCTTGATTACGTAAAAATTGCTCTATCCTTTGATGTAATTCAGTACCAGCTTTAGCTACTTTCATTTGCTGTCGAAATACTTGATTTTCCCCTTGTGTTTCTTGTATTTTTCCAAACTGATAATGAAAACTTTGTTTTGGTATAAGTATATCGCCAATATGAACTTTTCCTTTTATGCCAGCACATATTCCAATCATCACCAAAAGTTTTGGCGAAAATTCTAAGATAGCCATTGATGCCAATATAGCAGCATCGGTCAGTCCCATCTCTCTTGAACTAGCCTTAGCAATTGTTATTTCTCTATCTTGATTACTTTCTCTATGTCTAAAGGAGAGTGTTGCTTTTTGAAAGCGATTCAGGCAAGGGGAAGAGGCTGAAGAATAATCACTCCATGTTAAATTTAAATTCGATTCAAGCTCCCTTAATTCTGCTGGTAAAGCGGATAAGATAACAACTTCAATAGTTGACATAAGCTAACCTCATCAATATTTAATAGATTGTTTAGATTGTTTAGATTGTTGTTCTTCTAGTGCCATAATCCTTTTTTCAAGGTCTGCTACTTTTATAGAAATCGGTACGTCTTCAGCACTATTTAGATAGCTTGCTAAAGCACTAATAATTACTTCAGACTTAGAAGTATTAATCTTATGAGCATGATTGATTAGTTTTTCATAGAGATTAGAAGGAATTCGGACACCTACTGAAACACTAGACATAAAAGTCATACCTCCGAACTAGGTGTTTAACTAATGCTAACAAATGTTCAACTTTTAAATCGGATTTTAAAAACTAAGAAAATGTAAAATGAGCCTGTAATAGCTTACATTGTAGAATGTAAAAATATAGTATATGTTTTGTAAGTAGTTTACTTTGTAGAATTAATATAACGCCAGAGAATCCAATACCAACGATATTCGCCATTATAAATGCGATCGAGAGTTAGGTCGTTAAATATTTGTTCTTGACCGCCAGGGTTGGGAGTAAATTTGGGGGATTCTATTTTTGCTTGTTTTTTAGGTGCGTATAATTCGGTATTTTCTAAAAACCGTTTTTTGTACTTTGGACTTAACCCGATCGCTCCCATAAAATTACATTAAATATATTTATTATTTTACCAATTTTATTACTGCTAAAATAATAATATAAATCCCAAAAGAGGTCAATAAATGACAGTTGAAATTACCTCAGATTTAAAAGATATTCTCGCTAAATTAGATCAAAAACTTGACAAAATAGATAATAAATTTGATAAATTAGATGAAAAAATTGACAAATTAAGAGAGGAAAACACTGAGGCAAAAGTCGAACGAGTTGAAATAAAAGGGAGTATTAAAGCGCTTGAAGAAAAAGTGTCAGGATTAGAAACTAAATTTGATACTAGAATATCAGGATTAGAATCATCATTAAATGCTCAAATATCTGGACTAGATAAAAGAATTAGCAATGCTGAATGGACTAACCGAGGAATATTAATCTCTTTGGTTGTAGCAATTATTGCTGGAGTTTTAAAGGTTTTTGGAGTCGGCGTTCATTAATTCAGTTGACATCAGTTGGTGGTTTTGT
>JAAUYD010062776.1_pt1 | contig 11760 bp, 11 predicted proteins | sample 7278101 | NCBI WGS metagenome assembly JAAUYD01 (sample SAMN14350128, study PRJNA611818) | marine sediment metagenome | isolation source: surface marine sediment (0.6m) | place: French Polynesia: Moorea | collected 2018-08 | reverse complement strand
CTTCATCACGACCGCGGCCGCCTCTCGGGGCGAGAGCGCGAGCACGCTCTCCGCGGCGTCTCGCAGCCGCGCCTCTTCCTCGGGGTTCCCGGCGCGCGGGTCCATGCGCTCCTCCTCGGCACCGCCCACCGGCTCGGGGCGGGCGCGACGACACTCGTCGATCCAGAGGTTGGTGAGGATCCGGAGCAGGTAGGCGCGCGGGTTCCGGAGGTTGCCCCGATGCATGGCCAATGCGCCGAAGGCCCGCAGCAGCCCGTCCTGGACGAGGTCTTCCGCGTCGAACGCGTTGCCCGTGAGACCGCAGGCGAACCGAAACAGTCCCGGACGCAGGGGAGCGGTCTCCTCGATGAAGGCGCCCCAGGCGTTGGAGAGACCCTCTTCGGGATCTTCGGGATACAGGCTCTCGGGCATGACGCGCTCCTCGGGCTCGTGGGCCGGTCGCTGGATTCGGGTGGATTCGATCCATCGACGGGCGAGCCCCGGGAAAGGTTACGCCGCCTCGGAGGCGCCCGGGCTACCGTGTCGGCGTGGCTCTGCATCCCGAGTGCTTCGTGTGCCGCAAGCATGCCGGCGAGGTCGAGGTCCCGGGCGGGCCCGTCTATCGCGACGAGCTCGTCCAGGCGGGCCACGGGATCATCGAGGAAGGCCAGGACACCACCTACCTGGGCCTGCTCTTCGTCGAGCCGCGGCGCCACGCCCGGGGCATGGGCGACCTCGACGAGGCCGAGGCCCAGCGGATCGGCAGCGTCTGCGCGCGCATCTGCCGCGCGCTCGAGGAGTCCGAGGGCGCCGAGCGCGTGTACGTCTTCGTGCTCGGCCACGGCGTGGACCATCTCCACCTGTGGCTCTTGCCGCGCTATCCGGGAACCCCCGACGACGTGATCGGGATGTCGATGCTCAAGTGGCCGGGCGCACGCCGAGGAGGGCCGATCGAGATGGAGGCCCTCTGCGCACGCGTCCGCGAGCGGCTCTGAATCGCGGCGCTTGCCTAGGGGCGCGGAGCGAGCAGCGCGGCCAGGGCCGCCGAGAGCGCGCCCTTGGGATCTTCGGGCCGCGAGATCGCCCGCCAGGCCACGTGCTGGTCGGGGCGGACGAGGAGCGCGCCGCCGCGCTCGAGGCCGCAGACCTCGGCCCAGTGGTCGTCGGGCTCGTTGGCATCGGTTCCGATCCGCACGTGGGCGAGCGGCACGCCCGCGGCGGCGGCCGCCGCCGCGCCCCAGTCGGTATCCTCGCCCCAGCTGAGCAGGGTGAAGCCTTCGTAGTCGATCAGGTCGAGGCTCGAGATCCGCTCGCCATCGCGCTCGAGCCAGGCGTGGGGCAGGCGCGCCCCCGGGCGACTCGAGGCCCGGTACTCACGGACCGGGTTCTCGAGGGCGGGAGGCTCGCTTCCGTCCGGCACGAGGGTGCCCTCGGCGTAGGCGAACCCGATCTGCAGGCCCAGCATGTCGAAGTGCTCGGCCTGGTTCTCGATCGCCGTAACGACCGCAGCGCGCGCCGCCGGATCGGCGAGCGTCGCCTCCATGCGGGCCCGAGTGCGTTCCTCGGTGATGCCCAGCGCCTGGGGCACCTGGACCATCTTGAGTGCGTTGCGCAGGCTCTGGTCGGCGTTGTTCTGTGCCACCGGGAGTCGCTCGCGCTCGTAGCTGTCGAGCAGCGCACTCGGTGCCCAGCCGTCGGCCGTGGCGCCGAGCCGCCAGACCAGGTCGTGCACGTCCTGGACGCCGGAGTTCAGGCCGAGCCCGCCGGTCGGCGGGAAGCGGTGGGCGGAGTCGCCCGCCAGGAAGATCCGGCCGCGGCGCATGCCGTCGGCGACCTGCGCGCTCATCGTCCAGTTGCCGCGCTCGACGATGCGCACCGGGACGTCGTCGCGCCCGATGGCGCGCTGCACGAGCGCGAGGCACCGCGCCTCGTCGTAGTCTTCGGGAGACTCGGCGTCGGAGTCGAAGGGGTTCATGTAGACCCACGCCGGGTCGCCCTCGATGTCGTGCGCGACCAGCGCGCCGCCCACCTCGGGGTCGAGGATCCAATAGAGCGCCCCGGGGCGATCGGCGACGAGGGGCCGCAGGTCGGCCTCGAAGTGGATCATCACGAAGCTCTCGAGCTTGGGCGGACCCTGGAGCTCGATGTCCAGCGACTTGCGCACCCGGCTGCCGGCTCCGTCGCACCCGAGCAGCACGTCGCTCCGGATCTCGTACTCGGCTCCGCCCTCGAGGTCGCGCAGCACGGAGGTCACGCCGTCCTCGTCCTGCTCGGCGCGCTGCCACTCCTGGGAGTACCGCACCTCGGCGCTGGGCAGCTTCGCCAACGTGTCGAGCAGGATCGGCTCGAAGCGGTTCTGCGAGAGGTTCCGGAGCGGCGTCGGGGTATCGCGCAGGCAGCCGTCGTCCTGGCGCTCGAAGGGCAGGCGGCCGATCTCCTCGCCCACCAGATCCGTCACGAAGACCGTGAGGCCGCCGTCGGCGGGATCCATCGACCCCTGGGCCAGGGCGTCCATGTCGACGCCCGCCTGACGGCAGATCTCGAAGGTGCGCGCGTTGACGACGTGGGCGGCGGGCTGGCGGATCGGGCCGGGACGCCGGTCGACCACGAGCACCGGGCGCCCCTGCCGGGCCAGCAGGATCGCGCCCATCAATCCGACCGGGCCGGCGCCGACGATGAGGGTGGGGGTCTCGATTCGGTCCATGAGTTCTCTCCCTAGATCAGGCCGGCGTAGCTTCCGCCGTCGAGCTGTAGGTTCTGTCCGGAGATGAAGCCGGCCTGCGCACTGCACAGGAAGGCGCAGGCGTCGCCCAGCTCCTCGGGCCGGCCGAGCCGGCCGGCGGCGATGCTCGCCTTCATCTCGTCGTAGGCCTGCTCGAGGCTCACGCCGCCGATCTTCGCGCGGAGCTCGGCCATTCCGCGCTGCCGGTCGGTGTCGATGCGCTCGGGGAGCAGGTTGTTCAGGGTGACGTTGGCGTGGGCCACCTGACGCGAGAGCGCCTTGCAGAGCGAGGTGAGCCCGGTGCGCGCGCCGGTGGACAGGCCCATGGGTGCGAGCGGCGTCTTCACCATCGCCGAGGTGATGTTCACGATGCGGCCGAAGCGGCGCTCCACCATGCCGTCGAGGACGCTTCGGATCATGAGCGTCGGCGCCAGCATGTTGGCGTCGAGCGCGGCGATCCAGGCCTCGCGGTCCCAGTCCTGGAAGCGTCCGGGGGGCGGGCCGCCGTTGTTGTTGACCAGGATGTCGGGCTCGGGGCACGCGGCGCACAGGGCGTCGCGCGTGGCCTCGTCCGCGATGTCTCCGGCGACGCTGGCCACCTCGACGCCGTGGGCCTCGCGGATCGCCCCCGCGGTGGCCTCGAGCTCGTCCTTGCCTCGGGCGTTCAGCACCAGGTGCACGCCCTCGCGGGCCAGGGATTCGGCGCAGGCGCGGCCCAGGCCCTTGCTCGAGGCGCAGACGATGGCGCGGCGGCCGGTGATTCCGAGATCCATGCGGGGCTCCTCTCCTTGGTGCTGGGGATTGAATCATAATTGGGAGTATTGTCAATATTGAAATTCTCCCCAATTCTGCGATTCTCCCGTCATGGCACAAGACGCCGCCGCCGAACCGAAAACCCGGGGCTATCGAAAGCGCGAGAAGACCCGAGCCCAGCTGATCGACGCCGGCGAGCGCGTGCTCGCCCGGAAGGGCGAGGCGCTCACCGTGAGCGACGTGGTCGCCGAGGCCGACGTCAGCAACGGCACCTTCTACAACTACTTCCGCGACCGCGAGGAGCTGGTCGAGGTGCTGGCGGAGCAGCTGCTGCTCAGCCTCGCAGCCACCGCCGCAGCCGAGCCGATCGAGGATCCGGCCCTGCGCTTCGCCGTCGCCAGCGCACGGGTCCTGAAGCGCGCCGAGGAGGATCCGTCCTGGGGGCGGGTGGTGGTCCGGCTGGTCGAGCGTCCGGAGGTACACGACGGAGTGACGCAGTACCTGCGCGAGGATCTGGCCGCCGGGCACGCCTCGGGCCGATTCGAGACCGGGCCCGACGACGCCACCCTCGACCAGGTCATGGGGCTGCTGTGGATGACGATGCGCCGCATGCTGAATGGAAAGGCCGGCCCCGAGACGCCGCGTCTCGCGCTCGAGCGTGCCTTGCGCGCGCTCGGCGTCTCGTCGGAGGAGGCGAGCAGCATCTCGCGGGAAGCGCTCACCCTCTAGCACGGTCCCGCCAACGCGAACGAGAGCTCGTTCCACCGTCGGTGGACGGCGTTTTCTTCGTCTTTCGCGTCTTTCTCGACTGGACGGTGAGCCCCGTCACGGTCGCGCCGCTCCGCCTGCGCGAGGCTCCGCCTAACGGCGACGAGCCCTGTGTCGGGCTCGCGTCTCTGCTTGCCAGGAGGAGGCCGGCGGATGCTCTACGACGCGTGTCTCGGTGCGACCGCACTGGTGTACGCCTGGATTGCGGGAGACCTGCTCTTCGCGCGACAGCGAAGGCGCTTCCGCGGGCTCGGGATCGCGGGCCTGGCCGTGAGCGTCTGGTGCATCGGCGAGCTGCTGGTGCGCGGCGCCACGAGTCCCGAGGAGCTCGTGCAGGCGCGTCGCGTGCTCTTCCTCGGCGTATGCGCGCTCGGGCCCGCGTGGTTCCTCGGCGCCAGCGCGGCGGCGCAGCGCCGTTGGATGCTGCGCTGGCCCACCCTGGCCGCGCTGCTGGCCGTCCCGGGCGTGGTCGCCTACGCGAGCCTCTACACGGGCTCGACCGTGTTCGCCGACGCCACGACGACGGTGCTCACGCGCGGCCCGCTCTTCTGGCTCCATGCGGGCGTCTCGTGGCTGCTCGTGTTCGCCGGCTTCGCCGTCGCCTCCCGGCACCTGGCCCGGCTCGGCTCCGGCTGGCCGCTGCAGGTCGCGCTCGTCGCCGCCGCCGCCATCCCCTTCGTCGCCAACGCGGTGTACGTCACCACGGGCTTCCCGACGCTCGACCCCACTCCGGTCGCCCTCGGCGCGGTGGCGCTGGCGCTCCGCTTCATCCTGCTCGACACGGCCATGGCTCCGGACGTCCGGACCCTCGCCCGCAGCGAGCTGCTGGACCAGCTTCCCCAGGGCTTCCTGGTGGCCGACCGCTTCGGCGAGATCGTCGAGGCGAACCTCGCCGCCCACGAGATCATGGCGCGGCCCGATCTCGTGGGCCTGCGGGCCTCCGACGTGATCGCCGAGGCCATGCGCCACCCCCTTCGCGTGATCGAGGTGGAGACCTCCGTGCTCAAACGGGGCGGCGTCCACTTCGGCACGATCGCCCTCCTCGAGGATCGCACCGAGATCCGCGCTGCCGAGCGACGCCTGGAGATCGCGACCCGCTTCGAGGCCCTGGGCTTCCTCATCTCGGGGGTCACCCACCAGATCAGCAACCCGCTCTCGTATGTGCGCGGCAATCTCTCGCTGCTCGATCGGCTGGTGGCGGGCGTGCGTGAGCACCCGGAGTTCGTCGAGCAGCTGCCGCCGGCGCTGCGTCGGATCGCACGGGACGGAGACGCCGTCGTGCGCGACGCCATCGTCGGGGCCGACCGCATCACCGCGCTGGTGCGGCGCCTCGGCATCCTGGCCCGCACCGACGTCCGGCGCCCGGCCGAAGAGGTCGATCTCGCGATGCTCGCCCAGCAGGCGGTCGAGCTGGCCGGGCTGGGACAGGCGCCCGACCAGATCCGCGTGTCGCGCCCCGACGCGGTGCTCTGGGTTCGCGCCCGGGAGCAGGACCTGCTCCAGGTGCTGCTGCATCTGCTGATCAACGCGATCCAGGCGAGCGGCAAGGACGAGCCCATCGACGTCGAGGTGGACACCGACGAGGCCGACGTGCGGGTCCGCGTCCTCGACCGCGGCCCGGGCATTCCGCCCGAGCTCCTGCCGCTCGTATTCGACCCCTTCTTCACGACCAAGGACGGTGAGGCGAACCTCGGGCTCGGTCTGAGCCTGAGCTACGACCTCGCGCGCCAGAACGGCGGCGTGCTCGAAGCGTCGGCGCGGGAGGACGGAGGCGCCTGCTTCGAGCTGCGCATCCCGATGGCCGAGCCGCCGCCGGACGCCTGATCAGGCGTCGTCGAAGCCCGGGAGCCAGCTCTGGCGCGGCGCCTCGCGGCGCGGGAGGGCGAACTCCTGCTCGAGTGCGTGCTTGCGCATGCGGTAGCCCAGCACGCGGCGCGAGACGCCGAGGAGCCTTGCCGCCTGGCTGCGGTTGCCCCCGGTGCGCCGCAGCGCCTCCCGGATCTGTCGCGCCTCGGCCTCCTCCAGCGATTCGAGGCCGGCCTCCTTGCCCGCTTCGACGGAGGGCGATTCGCCGGAGGGTCCATCGGCGGGGGGCTCGTCGGAGGACTCGCCCGAGGCTTCGGGCTCGGCAGCGGAGCCGCGGATCGCCTCGGGCAGGTGTCGCAGCTCGATCTCGCCTTCGGCACCCAGCACGAGCGCGTGCTCGAGGGCGTTGCGCAGCTCTCGCACGTTCCCCGGCCACGCGTGTCGGCGCAGCGCCGCCATCGCCGAGGGGCGCACGCGCAGGGAGCCTTCCGGGCCGAGGCTCCGGCCCAGGTGCTCGATCAGCGCGGGCAGCTCGCGGATCCGCTCGCGAAGCGACGGCATGCGGAGCGGCACCACGTTCAGGCGGTAGAAGAGATCGAGTCGGAAGCGCCCCTCGGCGACCTCGTCGGCCAGGTCGCGATGGCTCGACGCGATGACCCGGACGTCGGTCTCGAGGGGACGACTCGCGTCGCCCAGGCGGTAGTAGCTCCCCTCCTGGATCACGCGCAGGAGCTTCGCCTGGAGCGTCGGCTTCGTCTCGGCGACCTCGTCGAGGAGCAGGGTGCCACCCCGTGCAGCCTCGAAGAATCCGCCTCGCGCCTGGGACGCGCCGGTGTAGGCGCCGCGCGCCACGCCGAAGAGCTCGCTCTCGAGCAGCTCCTCGGGCAGGGCGGCGCAGTTGACGGCGACGAAGGGGCCGGAGGCCCGCGGCGAGAGACGGTGGATGGCGCGAGCGGCCAGCTCCTTGCCGGTGCCCGACTCCCCCTGAATCAGCACCGGCGCATCGGAACGCGCAATGCGCGGCAGCAGCGAGAGCACCTCGCAGAGCGGCCCCTCGCCCACGAAGCCGTCGAAGGCCGCATGGATCTCGCCGCGACGGCCGGATCCCGAGCCCGCCGCCACGCCGGCGGCCAGCACCGACTCCACCAGGGGGCGCACCTCGTCGTCGAACGAGGCCGGCTTGGTCAGGTAGTCCCGCGCGCCCCGGCGCAGGGCGGCCTGCACGGTTCCGATCGTCGGGTGGCCCGTGATGAGGACGACCTCGCATCGGGGACGGATGCGCTTGATCTGCTCCATCAGCTCGAGACCGTCGATCTCGGGCATCACCAGGTCGGTGAAGACGAGGTCGTAATCCTCGCGTTCCAGCTCGGCGAGGGCCTGGTTCGCGCGCTCGAACACCTCGACCCGATGCCCGTCCCCGCTCAGCGCGTGACCGAGGGAGCGCCCGAAGCGCGGATCATCGTCGACGACCAGGATCGATCCGTTCATCTCGTCGCGTTCGCAGCTCCTCGCCGGGTGGCCCCGACACCGCTGTGTGACTCTCCACTGTGTGACTTCCGGACGGCAAACGGTTCCGGACCGGATCTCGGGGGCCCGGGGCGATGCCAGGGTACGCGATCGAGCGTCGGTGTACACCGGCCTGTGACGGCTCACGAGCCGTGGGCGAGGGGCCGGAGGGTCGCCTCGGGATCGATGGGGAGGTGGAGGTCGAGGCGGGCGGTGGGTTTACACAACATCAGCTCGAGGCTCCCGCGATGGGCTTCGGCTGCGTCGCGCAGGCCCCGGAGTGCATTCCGCACCCGGGCGCTCGCGCCGCTGCCACGTTGCGCCCGGCACAACGCCCACGTGAAGCTGGGCCGATCGCTCGCGAGTGTGAGCGTGACGTCACGGCGCGAGGCCACCACGGCCAGCAGCAGCGCTCCCCCGCGATCCGGTGCGTCGAGACAGGCGAGCGCGGTACGACGCAGCGAGTCGAGAAGTGCGTCGGGCTCGAGGACCAGCTCGGGCGACGCGGTGACGAGCGAGAGCAGCTCGACGTCACGCTGCCGACACAGGGGCGAGAGCTCGGCGACGAGCGTCTCCACCACGACCTCGGGTCGGTAGGGGAAACGCTGGAGTCGCCGACCCTCCAGCCGGGAGGAGGAGGGGGAGGAGGGGGACGAGGGGCAGGGACGCGGATCCGGGAGCACGGGAGGACCTCCATTCGGGAGACCGCCGAAGCCCGCCCTTGCGCAAGGGGGGCGTCGGTCGTTGGGGGGTGCTTCGCGAAGAGCAAGCCCCATGCCGGCCGACCCGGCTGCGAACAGGTCCGAGAGCGGCGTCGGATACGGCGAGTGCACGAAAGCGAACGCGGGGCGTTCGATGGCGCACACCTCGCCCGGACGAGCGCCCGCCGGCCTATCCTCCACCTCGATGGTGCGCGACGAGCAGGCGCGGAGCTTTGCACTCGACCTTCCCGAGGCCACCGAGGCCGATCACTGGGGTGAGCCCTGCTTCCGGGTTCGCAACCGGATCTTCGCCGTCTTGTATCCCGCGGAGCGTCGCGCGGTGGTGAAGCTGCCGCTCGACCAGCAGGAGGCGCTGGTGGAGGCCGACCCGGGCGTCTACTGGCTGGACAACTTCGCCTATCAGGGCTGGACCCACGTGGATCTGCGCCGTGTGCCGGCCGCACGGTTTCGACATCATCTGGAGACGGCCTGGCGCGGCATCGCACCGAAGCGCGCCATTCAGGCCCTCGAAGCGAGAACCCCGAACCCGAGGAGCAACCCGTTGACCCAGCGGAAGAAGGCGGCGCGGAAGACCGCCCGGAAGACGACGCGCAAAGCGACCCGCAAGAAGAAGGCGTCGCGCGACGTCGAGAAGGACTACTCGCCGAGGCAGTTCGTGACCAAGCTGCGGCGGCTCGCGGACTCGATCGAGCAGGGGAGGCGCTTCCGCATCCAGATCGCGGGGGAGCGCATCTCGATCCCGCCGGACGCGACCATCAACCTCGAGCACGAGCGTGGCGACGGCGAGGAGGAGGTCGAGTTCCAGCTCAAGTGGAGGCTGGACCACTAGGCTTGGAGCACGCGATCGAGCCGATCGGCCGGGCGAGCTGATGCGCGACGACTGGCGCCGGGACGAGGGCTAGACCTTCGAGATCACCGCGTCCGCGAAGCCGAGCATGGCGTCGCGCTTCTGCTCGAGCGTCGTCCCCGGCCCGATCGTGTAGGGGAAGGGCCAGGCGGTGGTCGCAGTCATGCCGTGCTCGGCCTCGAGGTCGCGGAGCTGCGCCGGATCGGGCGGAACCGCCAGCGGCACGATGGTCTCGAAGGGCTCGCTCGCACGACCGCACTCTTCGCGGAGTGCCTGCAAGCGGCCCAGGTAGTGGCCGACCTCCTCCGGGGTCTGGCCCGTGCCGATCCAGCCGTCGCCGAGCGCCGCAGCCCGCTTCAGCGCGGCGTCGCTGAGCCCACCGACGAGCACCGGGGGCGGCGAGGGCGGAGCCGGACTCATCTGGAAGCTCCCGAGATCGAAGTGCGTGCCGCGGTGCTCGCACATCTCGCCGCTCCAGGCCTTGCGCAGGACCTCGAGCATCTCGTTCATGCGCTTGCCGCGGGTCTGGAACTCGACGCCCATCGCGTCGAACTCCTCGCGGATCCAGCCGGCACCGATGCCCAACGAGACGCGGCCGCCCGAGAGCAGCGAGACGGTGCCCACGCTCTTCGCCACCTCGAGGGGGTGACGCAGGGGCAGGATGTAGACGAGCGTCCCGAAGTGCAGGCGCTCGGTCACGGCGGACATGGCCGCGATGGTCGTCCACGGGTCGGGGAAGGGCGTCGTGCCGTCGAAGCCCGGCGTGCCGTCCTCGGAGTAGGGGTACTTCGAGCGGAGCTCGCCGGGAAAGAAGACGTGATCGGAGAGCAGGAGCCCGTGGAAGCCCGCCTCCTCGGCGGCCCGAGCGATGCCGAGCAGCTGGTCGGGCTCTGCGAACGAGGCGACCTGCCAGAACTTCAACCGTCGCTCTCCGGGTAGTAGCGCGACAGGGTCTCGACCACGCAGGCCGGTCGCTCGCTGCCCTCGACCTCCACGGTGACGCGGATCTTGGCCTGGATGCCGCCGTCCTTCGTGGCCTCCGCCGACACCAGCTCGCCGCTGCCGCGCACCCGCGAGCCGACGGGAACCGGGGCCGGGAAGCGCAGCTTGTCGGCGCCCACGTTCACGCCCATGGAGATGCCCTGCACGTCCACGATCTCGGGCAGGAAGCAGTTCACCAGCGAGAGGGTGAGATAGCCGTGGGCGATCGTGCTGCCGAAGGGGCCTTCCTTCGCCCGCTCCGGATCCACGTGGATCCACTGGTGGTCGCCGGTGGCCTCGGCGAACTGGTCGATGCGCGACTGGTCGATCTCGAGCCACTGGCTCGCGCCGAGATTCCGGCCCACGGCGGAGAGCAGCTCCTTCGGGGAAGAGAAGACGGTGGGCAAGGGAACTCCGTGCTCCGGCGAGAGCGGCGAGAGCGGCGAGCTAGGCGTGCTGGCTCGAGACGGCCAGCACCTCGCCGGTCATGTAGCTGGCCAGATCGCTGGCCAGGAAGACGATCACGTTGGCGATCTCGAAGGGCTCGGCCGCGCGGCCGAAGGCCTCGCGCGCGGTGAGGTCCTGGAGCAGCCCGTCGGGCGTGACCTTGCTCAGGAACTCGTGCATGGCGAGGCTCGGCGCCACGGCGTTGACGCGGATCCCCGACTCGGCGGCCTCCATGGCGACGCAGCGCGTGAAGGCCATCACGCCGGCCTTGGCCGCCGCGTAGTGCGATTGCCCCTCCTGGGCACGCCAGCCGAGCACCGACGCGTTGTTCACGATGGCACCGCGTCCCCGTTCCATCATGTGCGGGAGCATGGCGCGGGTCATGCGGAAGGTGCCGTTCAGGGTGACGTCGAGGACGACCTGCCACTGCTCGTCGGTCATCTCGGCGACCCGCGCGTGGCCGCCGAGGCCCGCGTTGTTCACCAGCACGTCCACGTGGCCGAGCTCGCTCACCGCCGCGTCGACCAGACCACGTACCTGGGCGTCGTCGGTGACGTCGCAGGCGAAGGTCGCCGGCTTCTGGCCCGTCAGCTCGGCGATCCGATCGGCCGACTCGGCCATGCGTCGCTCGTGACGGTCGGAGAGCAGCAGCTGCGCGCCCTCTTCGGCGCAGCGACGCGCGGTGGCGTAGCCGATCCCGGTCCCCGCCGCGGCGGTGACGACCACCGTCTTACCCGCGAGCAGGCCGTGGCCCTCGGGATAGGGAGGCGCCTCCTTCACTGGGGCCGCGGGTCGCGCGGCAGGCCGAGGGCGCCCTCCGCGATCAGGTTGCGTTGGATCTGGTTGGATCCGCCGTAGATCGTGTCCGAGCGCGCGAAGAGGAAGAGCCGCTGGAGCGGGGTGAGCGCGTACTCGCCCGCATCGGCGGCACAGGCCACCTCGGCCTCGGGCCCGAGCACGTCCATCGCGAGCTTCCCGAGCTCGCGGTGCCAGGTCGCCCAGTAGATCTTGGTGATCAGGCCTTCGGGCGAGAGCTGGCTCTCGTTCGAGAGCGTGCGCAGCGCGTTGTAGCGCTGGATCTCGAGCCCCATCCAGGCGTCGGCGATGCGCTGGCGGATCAGCGGATCGTGGTTCTTGCCGTTGCGATGGGCCGCCTCGATGATCTCGCGCAGCTCGGTCTGGAACGCCATCTGCTGGCCCAGGGTCGAGACGCCGCGCTCGAAGGCGAG
>JAAUYD010193078.1_pt1 | contig 11763 bp, 7 predicted proteins | sample 7278101 | NCBI WGS metagenome assembly JAAUYD01 (sample SAMN14350128, study PRJNA611818) | marine sediment metagenome | isolation source: surface marine sediment (0.6m) | place: French Polynesia: Moorea | collected 2018-08 | reverse complement strand
CAAGGGAACTATGCCAGGTTAATAATGAGAATAAAAAGTTCTTTTCTCCCCACACTCCCCACACTTCCCACACTCCCCCATCTCCCCCTACCCAGCAAAATTGCTTTGGTGGACTACTAGCCATCACCAACTAATGCAATGGACTACTAGTGCTTCATCGCATTAGTTCACCAGGGGCAACAGATCCCCGACTTCTTTAAGAAGTCGGGGATCTAAATTCCCACTAAATTCCCACAACTAATCAAAATTAATGTGGCGGAACACTGATAACTGTTCACTGATAACTGATAACTGTTAAGGGTTGAGCAGATAACCATCAATCTGTATTAAAATCAAACACTTGAGTCATAACGAAGGAAGCAATAGCAATCATGGCATCCATCCGCGAGTTGCACACACAGCTAACTACCAAAGAACGTTCTGCTGTGGAAATTACCCAAGAAGCTTTAGAAAAAATCCAATCCCTAGAGCCAAAAGTACATAGTTTTTTGTGCGTCACAGCGGAAAAGGCCTTAGAACAGGCTCAGGCTGTGGATGGCAAAATCGCTGCTGGGGAAGAAATTGGTCTGTTGGCAGGGATTCCCATTGGCATCAAAGATAATATGTGTACTCAGGGAATTACCACTACCTGTGCCTCCCGGATTTTAGAAAATTTTGTCCCCCCATATGAGTCTACAGTAACCCAGAAATTATTCGATGCTGGAGCTGTGATGGTAGGAAAAGCCAATATGGATGAATTTGCCATGGGTAGTTCCTGTGAAAGTTCTGCTTACCAATTAACAGCTAATCCTTGGGATATAACCAGGGTTCCTGGAGGCTCTTCTGGGGGTTCTGCGGCGGCTGTGGCGGCGGATGAATGTGTGGTATCCCTAGGGTCTGACACTGGGGGTTCTATTCGTCTGCCAGCATCCTTTTGCGGTGTGGTGGGAATGAAGCCAACCTATGGATTAGTGTCCCGTTATGGTTTAGTGGCATACGCTTCATCCTTAGACCAAATTGGACCATTTGGTCGTTCCGTAGAAGATGCGGCAATATTATTAAATGCGATTGCCGGTCACGATCCCAAGGATTCTACCAGTCTCAATGTCCCCATTCCTAATTATGCTGCCAATTTAACACCAGACTTCAAACCCAAGGGTAAACTAAGAATTGGTGTGATTAAAGAGACTTTTGGCGAAGGTTTGGATTCTGTAGTAGAACAAGCCGTCACTAAAGCCATCGATCAATTACAAGGCTTGGGTGCAGAAATTCATGTGATTTCCTGTCCCCGCTTCCGTTATGGTTTGCCCAGTTACTACATTATTGCTCCCTCAGAAGCCTCGGCGAACCTGGCTCGTTATGATGGAGTGAAATATGGTTACCGCAGTCAAGATGCAGATAACCTCATGTCGATGTATACCAGTACCCGTTCCACAGGTTTTGGTTCAGAGGTCAAACGCCGGATTATGATTGGGACTTATGCCTTGTCGGCAGGTTATTATGATGCTTATTATCTCAAAGCACAAAAAGTCAGAACTTTAATTAAACAGGATTTTGAACATGCTTTTGAGCAAGTTGATGTCCTAGTGTGTCCCACGGCTCCAGCAACGGCATTTAAGGCTGGAGAAAAAACAGCCGATCCTCTAAGTATGTATTTAACTGACTTGATGACGATTCCCGTTAATCTTGCCGGTTTACCTGGTTTAAGTGTGCCTTGTGGTTTTGATGAGCAGGGTTTACCTATTGGTTTGCAACTAATTAGTAATGTTCTCAGGGAAGATTTACTATTTCAGGTTGCTTATGCCTACGAACAATCCACAGATTGGCATCTACGTAAACCAAATTTGGGAGTGAAGGAGTGAAGGAGTGAAGAAGTGAAGAAGTGAAGGAGTGAAGGAGTGAAGGAGTGAAGGAGTGAAAAAATCTCTTCTACTCTTGCCCCTTGATTCATTGATGGGAAACTGATAACTGATAACTGATAACTGATAACTGATAACTGAAATGACAGTGCCCGTAGAATCTGTAACAATGCAGAAAAAAAAGAAACCGTCTGTTGTGTTGACGCTTTCAGCTACTGGGTTGTTGATTGGTGCTGGAGTGGCAACATATTTTTTTCTCACCCAGGGAAAGCCACTTGCTAGGGATTTGCTCACAGGTGCCCATATAATTCCTGAAGATGCCTTGTTAGCAGTTTCTGTGAGTACCAATCCCAGTCAGTGGGATAAGTTGCGGGAATTTGGCACTAAAGAAATCCAGGTAGAACTAGATAAAAATTTAGCCACTTGGCGCAATCGCTTGCTCACCAGTCATGGTTATGACTTTCACAGGGATATTCAACCTTGGGTAGGCCAGAGCATTACTTTTGCCATTCTTGCTCCCCAATCTAATGTACCTCCTCCCCAGCCGGTTTCTACCAATAGTGGCGATAACAGCCAGCAACAGCCTTTGGTGATGATACTGCCGATTAAAAATCTGGCAAAGGCTCAACAAATATGGACACAAAAGTTTAAGTTGCCAGCTAATAAATCTATCTCCCAAGGTGCTGATGGGGAAATTCCCATTCAGGAAATCAAATCTCAATCGGGAAGCAAGTTTTCTACAGCAATTATCGATGGTCGATTTTTAGCCATCGCTGACAATTCCCTAGTCATTGAACAAGTGATTGATGCATATAAGACACGCACATCTCTGGTTCAAAGTCAAGGATTTGCCAAAAATTTTCCGAAAATTGCTAATTCTCGACCCTTTGCCCAATTTTACGTCAATGTCCCTGCATCAGCTCAAATTGCTGCTGCTGCTCCTAATCGTCGTTTACCGGCTCAAGTTTTAGCACAGTTACAGAATAATCAAGGTTTAGCTGGCACAGTCTCCTTAAAATCTTCAGGTATCAGTTTACAAGGAATTTCTTGGTTAAATCCCAATAGTAAACGCCAGTTAGTGGTAGAAAATCAAGGAGGAAAGATGGCAAAACTTCTGCCACCGGAAACCTTGATGATGCTATCGGGAAGTAATTTACGCCGGTTATGGAAAGATTACGTTTCCACATCTAAGGGTAATCCCCTCTCCCCAGTTTCACCGGAACAGATGAAGAAAAGTATTAAAAAGTACACTAGTTTTGATTTAGAGCGGGATTTACTGAGTTGGATGCAGGGAGAATTTTCCGTATCAGTGGTTCCTAATCTGCCTCAAACAGGAAGTAATGAAGATTTTCGGGCAGCTTTGCTATTCATGGTTAGGACAAGCGATCGCCAAAAGGCAGAAACATTTTTTACCAAGTTAGATGAGACCATGAAGGCTGAGTACCAATTCCAAATTCAACAGGGGAATGTGGGTAATAAGCCTGTAGTTAATTGGATTGCACCTTTTGGGACTTTAACTGGTACCCACGGCTGGTTAGATGATAATATCTCTTTTTTAGTATTGGGCGCTCCAATTACTAATCGGATTCTTCCCCAATCCCAGAATTCCCTAGCTAGCAGCCAATCATTTCAAAATACCGTTCCTTCCCAACTTAACCCCAGTAACGGCCAATTATTCCTGGATGTTGAACGTGGGATGAAAAATTTTCCCCTACCTAACCTATTTCCCAATCAAAATATGATTGTAGGAGCTACACGTTCTATTGGGGTAACATCTGCCATCACTGATAGTCGTAGTATGCGTTACGACATTTTTGTTGAGTTGAGAAAAGTCAAGGAATCAGAGAAATAAGTGTCATACCATTTCTTTGTGCAGCTGCGCTAAATTTCTGACCGAAAAAAACCGTTAACGTAACTTTACGGTGAAAAATTGTGAATTGTAAATTTTTGTAGAACTAATAATTTATGACTTGTAAGTCATAATTCTTCAGAAACAGATAGGATCGTAAATATCTGAATCCATCGTTTAAATAAAAATCTATTGGGAGAGTACATTTATGAATTTGGTTGTACTCCAGAATTATCTGGATAATGCCGCCTTCGCCATCTTATTTTGCACCATGCTAATTTATTGGTGTGGGGCAGTTTTTCCGAATCTAACCAGTTTACCAACTATTGGTACCGCTGGAATGGCGATCGCAAATCTTTGTATAGCCACCCTTCTAGGAGCCCGTTGGTTAGAAGCTGGCTATTTTCCCCTCAGCAATTTGTATGAATCCCTATTTTTCTTGACTTGGGGCATCACTACCATCCACCTAATTGCTGAAAATACCAGTGGTAGCCGGTTGGTAGGAGCAGTTACAGCCCCCGTAGCAATGGGTATTACTGCCTTTGCAACCATAACCTTACCCCCAGGGATGCAAGTTTCAGAACCCTTAGTACCCGCATTAAAATCCAACTGGTTAATGATGCACGTTAGCGTCATGATGCTTAGTTATTCAGCTTTAATGGTAGGCTCTTTATTAGCGATCGCTTTTTTGATTGTGACTCGCGGTCAAAATGTGCAATTAATGGGTAGTTCTGTGGGTACTGCTGGTAGTTATCGTCGCAATGGCTATGGTTTACAAAAAGCTGGTAAGTTAGTGACTAATAGTGAACCAGCCTCCGTAGAAAATAACGGTTTTACCCGTCAAGAAACAACTAGCAATGGTAAAACTGCTGTTTTGGATGTAGTTACTACCACACCAACCCAAGCAGCACCATCCACAGAATTACTCTCACCCCAGCGCCTAAATCTCGCTCAGACCCTAGATAATATTAGTTACCGTATCATTGGACTAGGATTTCCCCTACTCACCATTGGTATTATTTCCGGTGGTGTATGGGCAAATGAAGCTTGGGGCTCCTATTGGAGTTGGGACCCCAAGGAAACTTGGGCATTAATTACCTGGTTAGTATTTGCGGCTTATCTCCATGCTCGCATTACCCGTGGTTGGCAAGGACTTCGCCCCGCAATCCTAGCTGCTAGTGGCTTTGTTGTGGTTTGGGTATGTTATTTAGGAGTTAATTTACTCGGCAAGGGTTTACATTCCTACGGTTGGTTTTTTTAATCTTTTCATTGTGCTGGCTGTAGTTTTTGAGATTGTATAAATCAGTTCTCCAGCCAGCCATAGATAGCACAACAGCTTCTGAGAATCTCCGTGGTTTTAACCTTTGAGATTGTCAATCATATGTACGGATTAACAATAAATTGTTATTTTTATATTCAGTAATTTTACTGATATTTTTTTAGGTATAAATTGTTAGATTTTGAATCGTAGTCTAAGTTAAATACAATTTATGACTCGCAAAGTAGTTTTAAGTTGGCACAATAGACAATGATTATTCATTTAACTGTTGCTATACCTACTTATAATGGAGAAAACCGTTTACCTAAAGTCTTAGAAAGAATACAAAAGCAAACAGGTATAGAAAGCGTAAACTGGGAAGTTATAGTAGTTGATAATAATAGTCAGGATGGTACAGCCAAATTAATCAAAGAATATCAAACAAATTGGCAGCATCCTTATACTTTAAGATATGTTTTTGAGCCGGAGCAAGGATTAGCATTTGCTCGACAATGTGCTATAGAAGCAGCAAAAGGTGAATTAGTAGCTTTTTTAGATGATGATAATATCCCTGCACATAATTGGGTAAGTGAAGTATATAAATTTGGACAAAAATACCCCCAAGCAGGTGCATATGCGAGTCAAATCCATGGCTTATTTGAGGTAGAACCACCCGAGCATTTAAAATCTATCATTTTTTATCTAGCTATTAATGAAAGGGGTAATCAACCCCTACTATATGAACCAAGAAAAAAAGGTTTTCCCCCAGGAGGAGGTTTAGTAGTACGTCGGGATGTATGGAAACAGAATGTCCCTAGCCGACTTTTCTTTTCAGGGAGAAAAGGGAAATCTTTAGTCTCCTCTGAAGATGTTGAAGCTCTTGCATATATTTATAGTGGAGGTTGGGAAATTTGGTATAACCCCAACATGGAAATAGAACATATAATTCCATCTTCAAGGCTAGAAAAGAAATATCTAATGGGCTTAATGCGGAGTATTGGTTTGCCTCATTATTATTTACGTATGACATTAATTAAGCCCTGGCAAAGACCTTTTTTATTCTTAATTTATTTAATTAATGATATTAAAAAGTTAGTCATGCATTTGATTGCCTATCGAAAAGTATTAAATGATGATGTAACTGCTGCATATGAAAAAGAACGATTAATTGGGATATTGCAAAGTCCTTTTTATTTAGCACATCTAAAATTTATCAATGTCTTAAATTCATTTACATAAATTTTAAATCAAGCAAAAATACCTAATATATATGTCTAAGATATCAGTTGTTATTCCAGCATACAATGCAGAAAAAACAATCAAAAAAACTATAGAATCAGTACTTAATCAGACTTTATCTGACTTTGAAATAATAGTTATCAACCCCAATTCTTCAGATTCTACATCAAATATTCTTTCTCAAATACAAGACTCTCGTATCCAAGTATTTAACTATCCCCAAGCTAATGCAGCTATTAACCGTAATCGTGGTTGTAACTATGCTAGTGGGGAGTTTATCACTTTTTTAGATGCAGATGATCTTTGGACACCAGATAAACTAGAATTGCAATATACAACACTAGTAAAAAATCCCCAAGCTGCGGTTGTTTATAGTTGGACTGATTGTGTAGATGAATCTGGCAATTTTTTACGCAAGTGTTCTTATGTAAATTGGAGCGGGGATATTTATCCTCAACTATTATTAGATGATTTTATTGGCAATGGTTCCAATGTCATGATTCGCATGGATGCCTTCCGAGCAACTGGTGGTTTTAATGAGTCACTAACCAATGCAGAGGATACAGAAATGTGGTTACGATTAGCTGCAAAATATGAATTTGTCAATGTTAGTAAAGTACAAGTTTTATATCGAGTATCTCTCTATTCTAAGTCTTCTAATATTTTACCCTTAGAAAAATCAAATTTAGCTGTTATTAATATAGCTTATGCTGATAATAAAGCTGCTGAATATCAATATTTAAAAAAATACAGTCTTGGTAATCTCTACAAGTATTTAAGTTATAAGTCTCTAGATACATTACCGGGGCAACAAAAGACTTTACATATAGCAAGATTTCTGATTACTGCTATATATACAGATATATCTATTCTCATTAAACCTATAATTTGGAAAGCTTGGTTAAAACTTTTAGTGATGAGTATTTTCCCCCAGCAACTAGCTAAAAAAATATTAACTAAATTTCCTGTTTTATCTAATACAAGTACATTTTTAGGTTATGAGAAGACATATAAATCATTGTTTGAGTCATGAGTAATAGACCGGAAATTTCTGTAATTATTCCAGTATATAATGGTGAAAAAACTATAAAAAAAACGATTGAATCAGTTTTACGACAAAATTTTTATCATATAGAAATTATTATTATTGATGACGGCTCAACTGATTCAACCCTAGAGATTATTAATAGTATTGATGATATTCGCTTACAGGTATTTTCCTATAGAAATGCTGGTTTAGCAGTCAGTCGTAATCGAGGAATTGAAAAAGCAAATGGAGATTATATTTCTTTTATTGACGCTGATGACTTGTGGACATCTGATAAATTAGAAGCTCAATATAAAGCACTCCAAGATAATCCGAATGCATCTGTAGCATATAGTTGGACAGATTATATTGATGAAACAGACAATTTTTTAAAACCTGGTCAACGAGTTATAGCAACAGGAGATGTTTATAGTCAACTGTTGCAAGCTAATTTTTTAGAAAATGGTTCTAATCCCCTAATCTATAAAAAAGCTATAAACGAAGTTGGTAGATTTGATGAAACTCTTCCTGCTGTTGAAGATTGGGATATGTGGTTACGTTTATCTGCTAAGTATGAATTTATATGCGTTGAAAAACCACAGATACTATATCGAATGTCTAGCCATTCCATGTCTACTAATTTAAAAAGACAAGAATCGGCATTATTAACTGTGATTGAAAAAGCTTTTTTAAATCAAAAAGCAATTAATTTAAAACACCTCAAAAAATATTCTTTAGCTAATATTTATAGATATCTAACTTTTAAAGCTATCGATAGTAATACTGGCAAAAAAATCAATTGTAAAACTGCTTATTTTTTATATAAATATATGATGTATGAATCTTCGTTTTTTAGGAAATCAAAAAATATATTAATCGCTTTATTTAAAATACTGATTCCTTTAAAAAGAAATCAGATGCTATCATTTAAAAAGAAACTAAAACTTCGATTAGATTATTTTCTTGATTGCATCTCAACTGAATATAATTTTAGATTCCGTAGACAGGAAATTCAGGAAGAATTAAATCCAACCCGTAAAATTCCTCAAAATCTACATATAGAAGGTACCAATACTTGTAATGCCAAGTGTGTTTTTTGCGCTTATCCTCAAATGGAAAGAGTAAAAGAAACAATGCCAATGGAAGAATTTCAGCGCATTATAGATGAATATGTGGCAATGGGTGGAAAGTATGTTTCTCTCACACCAATAGTAGGAGATCCCTTTATAGATAGTTATTTTTTTGATAGATTAAAATACCTTGATAACATACCTGAAATTAAAGGTTTCTACTTTTATACTAATGGCATTTTGATGAAACCCAAAGTTAGCCAACAACTTCTCTCATATGGTGATAAATTAAGTATTTATGTTTCTTGGGGGGGATTTGATCGAGAAACTTATAAATCAACCATGGGTGTGGATTACTTTGAGCTAGTTCGTCAAAACATTGAGGCATTTATTGATGCTAAACGTCAGTTAGGTTCTGCTACTACTTTCACTATTGCCTTACGCTGCCCATTCAGTAATTGTAACGGAGAACTTTGGGAAAAGTTCCATCAGTGGAAACGAGAAAAATTAATAAGTTGGTATTTTATTGATGGTTATGATACCTGGGCTGGTAAGGTTAAAGCAGAAGACTTAAGAAAAGTTGGACTCGAACCAACACCTATGCCCCATAAACGAGGTGCTTGCGAACTGCTGTATATGAAGCCCATTATCTTAGCAAATAGTAAAGTGAATGCCTGTGCTTGTCGTGATGTGGAAGTAGAACTGGTTATAGGTGATCTCAAAAAAGAAAAATTATCCGACATTTGGGCAGGTAAGGAAATTGATAAAATTATTGAGCGTCACGAACGAGGTGACTTCCCTGATGTTTGCAAACGTTGCACTTGGTACACCAGTATTTACAATCTTCGTAAACGTCATAGCCGTATAGATAAAGCTGCTTTACATTGGAGCGAAAATTAATTATGCAGCATAACTTCTAAGAAACACATTCGGCAGGTGTTGCTGAATTGAACTATGATATCAGGCTCGCTTAATTAGTTACGATAAAAACTTCTTTGCTTCTATACCTGGGGAAAGCCGCTGTTGCGTTTAATGCGCCTTTGCGTGAGAATATTAATGATGATTTGTGAAATAGTACGAGTAGGGTAATCCGAATCATTACTTGACGGCTAACAATGCTTTTTTTGCAAGCGATCGCAGCCATTATGCCTTTACAATCCTAGTTGGTATCATCTCCTCTTGCTTTCTCCGCGATTATCCTGGAAATTCTCAGCTAGAGGAATTTTTGTTACCTTTATTATTTAAACAGATGCCTTGAGGATTACCAACTATGCTAGAACAAGGAACCATCAGTATTCATACTGAAAATATTTTCCCGATTATCAAAAAGTCTCTATACTCAGATCACCAAATCTTTTTGCGGGAATTAGTATCCAACGCTGTAGATGCTATCCAGAAGCTAAACATGGTATCCCGTGCTGGGGAATATTCTGGAGAGATTGGGGAACCGGAAATTCAATTAGCTATAGATAAAGGTAAAAAAACCCTCTCGATTACGGATAATGGCATTGGGATGACAGCCGATGAGGTGAAAAAATATATTAATCAGGTTGCTTTTTCCAGTGCTGAGGAATTTGTGCAGAAGTATCAAGGAAAATCAGATCAGCCAATTATCGGTAACTTTGGTTTGGGTTTCTACTCCTCCTTCATGGTGGCGACTAAAGTAGAAATTGATACCCTTTCTTACCAAGAGGGAGCGCAAGCCGTTCACTGGAGTTGTGATGGTTCCCCTGCTTTTACATTAGAAGATTCCAGCCGCACTACTCGCGGTACAACCATTACTCTTCACCTAATGGAAGAGGAAGAAGAGTACTTAGAAACTGCACGGGTGAAGAATTTAGTTAAAACCTACTGCGACTTCATGCCCGTACCCATTAAAATGGATGGGGAGCAGTTAAATAAACAAAAGGCTGCTTGGCGGGATGCTCCCAGTAGCTTGAGTAAAGAAGATTATTTAGAGTTTTACCGCTATTTATATCCTTTCCAGGAAGAACCTTTACTATGGGTACATCTGAATACTGATTATCCTTTCATTATCAATGGTATTCTATATTTTCCTAAGCTCAGACCGGATGTAGATGTAACTAAAGGACAAATCAAGCTGTTCTGCAACCAGGTTTTTGTCAGTGATAATTGCGAAGAAATTATTCCCCAATTCTTATTACCCATGCGCGGGGTAATTGATAGTACAGATATTCCCCTGAATGTATCCCGGAGTGCATTACAAGGCGATCGCACCGTGAAGAAAATCGGTGACTACATTGCCAAAAAAGTAGGTGATCGACTTAAGGAATTATACCGTAGCGATCGCCAACAATACATCAGTGCATGGAAGGATTTGAGTACTTTTGTTAAGTTTGGGGTACTCAATGATGAGAAGTTTAAGAAGCAGGTACAAGATTTAATTGTTTTTCGCAGCACTGCTAAGTTAGCTGCCACACCTGCTGAAGCTCCCGCAGTTCAAGTACAATCTGATGAGGGAGATGCTTGGCAAGATGTAAATGCATCAACCCCAGCAGGTGAGGGTGATGAATATACGACTCTCAAGGAATACCTGGAACGGAATAAGGAACGCCACGAGAATAAGGTATTCTATTGCACTGATGAAGCCTCCCAGGCCACTTACGTAGAATTACATAAAAGCCAAGGATTGGAAGTCCTATTTATGGACTCCTTTATTGACACCCACTTTATTAATTTCCTAGAGCAAGAATACAATGATGTCAAATTCACCAGGGTAGATTCCGATTTGGATAATACCTTGTTGGATAAAGATACATCTGGGGAAATTGTTGACCCCAAAACTAACAAAACCCGCAGCGAAACCATTAAGGAGCTGTTTGAGAAAGCCATCAATAAACCCAAGGTAAATATTCGTGCTGAAGCCTTGAAATCAGAGACTCAGCAAGGAACCCCACCGGCTATGGTATTGTTACCAGAAATTCTGCGCCGTCTGCGGGATATGAATGCTTTGATGCAGCAACAAGGAACAGAATTCCCAGAAGAACATATTTTGTTGGTGAATACTGCTCACCCCATGATTCAAAATTTAGCAGAACTCAGCCAAGGGGCGATTATTCAAGGGGGTGGGGAATCACCCAGTAGTCAGTTGGTGAATATGATTTGTCAACACGTTTACGATTTGGCTTTGATGTCTCAAAAAGGATTTGATGCAGAAGGAATGAAATCTTTTGTTGAGCGTTCTAATGATGTACTCACCAAGTTGACGGAACAAGCAGCGAAGTAACTTGCTGGACCTCTAATAACATTGTGGGATGGGCATCCCTGCCCGTCCTAATATTTAATTTAGGTGCTTTTTAACTTACCCTATGGCTAATACCAATTTTATATGAAGTTGCATAGAATTATTTATTGTTTGTCATTGCCAGCGCAACGAAGTGGAGCGTGGCAATCTCATCAACTCGTTAATTCTGAAGATTATGAGATTGCTAAGTCCTTCGGACACGCTCCGCGAACGTCGT
>JAAUYD010145389.1_pt1 | contig 11766 bp, 10 predicted proteins | sample 7278101 | NCBI WGS metagenome assembly JAAUYD01 (sample SAMN14350128, study PRJNA611818) | marine sediment metagenome | isolation source: surface marine sediment (0.6m) | place: French Polynesia: Moorea | collected 2018-08 | reverse complement strand
GGATTTTCTCAAAGTTTACTTGCTGAAAAGATTAACGTAAATCGAACAACAATTATACGAGGTGAAACAGGTTTAGATAAACAAATAAGCAAAAAGCTTGATAGTGCCGTAAAAAAATTTCTATTTAATCGATTCGCAATTTGATTACACCTCCGGTCAAATCTGTTTAAGATTCTAACCCCAGGGTAATGAAAGCGCATTAAATCTTTAAAGGAATATCATTACCTAAAAAAATAGGTTCATTTTATTAAGAATTTATACCCTGTAATTAGGACAGGCTAACAAGAGGTGAAATTTCGCAGGAATGTTGACCAGGGGCCCTTAAACGTTGATAGGCTATTTATTATGATGGTGACCAAATGATTTATCATTAAGGGCTAGAGGAAAAGAAGCATATTGAGGATTTCAGTCGTGTTGAAACTATTTAAGACAATTGAGCAAACGTATTTCACATGACCTCAAAGCCCCAGCACACTTCTTTTCCTCTGGCTCGTAACTGAAATGGTTTTGTAAATCATTTTTAATGTAACATGTATTGTAGATGGGAATAAAGACAGCAGGAGCGATTTTTAAAATCACCAACGTGACTACATTTTAGGCATGTTTTATGTGGGATATATGGTAGGAGATAGGCAATGGATGATACCCAAAAAGAGCGATTAAGACGCTATCGCCGAAAAGCATATCAAGAAGCAAAGGCAAAAAGAGAAGAAGATCCTCGTTATCAGGAGCTTCTGGCATTGCAAAAAGAAAGACGCAAACAGGCGTATCAGAAAGCAAAGGCAAAGAGGAAATTAGCGGCGGCAGAAGAAAAACGTAAAAATCGAAATGAACGGGACAAAGCCCTTTATGAAATGCTCAAACGAGCCTCTGAAACGCAGGAATGTGAAGCATAAAACGGAATGTTGATGTATTTTAATTTTTATTGAAATTGGAAAGGTTGAATAAATGGCTTCAGGTGATGCCCAACGGGTCTGGTTTCCAGAGATGCTCGAAGAACTCAGAAGGATGTGGTCACAAGCGATGGCATGGGACGACCTGGCGAAATTTTGCCAGCGAATGACTAAGAAGCGAAAGTCCATCCGTGAAGCGAAAGGGCCCCTGAGCAAGATTCCTGCGAAATTGCACCGGATGGGTAGTTGAGGCTAATTGCAAAAGCTTAATCATCCCAAAATCCATCAAATCGATTGGGTGACATTTCTGTATAAATGACGGTGTGCTGGATGTTTTTGTGTCCTAAATAATGCTGGATAGCTCGTGTGTCTCGACCATCATTTGCTAATTTAAAACCAGTCGAATGTCTTAACATATGCGGATGGATGGGCATGCCGAGATTTGCAGCTTCGCCAGCTCTGAGTACAATTTTGCGAAATGTGGAATCTGTCATCGGTCCCTTGCGTTCCGTAACGAACACATAGGATGTTTTCTTTTTCTCTCTTGAAAGTTTACGTAAAGCCCGTATTTCAGGACCATACAAAGGATGAGTCGTTGAAATACCGTTTTTTCGTCGGTGAACATGAATGATACCTTGTTTAAGATCAATTTGATTCCACTTTAATGCAAGCAGTTCACAAGCCCGTAAGCCATGACGAAACGTCATAAGAATCATGGTTGCGTCCCGATGCCCATATCTGCCAAGCTTTTTAGCAGCATGTATAAGACGTTTCACTTCTTGTGGTGTGAGGTATTCTCGATTGCGGCGTTCCTTGTTAGGAAGCTTGCGAGGAGGCTGAAATCGTCGCCCTTTGGGACTAGTTTCCCGAAAACGATGTTTGGCACCCTTTTTCTTAGGCATCATAACCTCACATATTCTATCAATTTTTCCCTTTAAACTTTCTCGTAATGGGGTGTTCTTGGGAAACTTTGTCTACACTTAAGTATGACACAAATTCATGAAACTGCTTATCCTAGAATGAGAACAAAGGTTACAAAAAGAGAACTCAATGAAATTTACACTCCAACAAAAGAGGAGATGATTTTTGTTGATAAGCATACACGGACCCCTATACCCCGATTTTATTTTATCATCCGACTTAAAATATTTCAGCGACTTGGTTACTTTCCAGCATTTGATGAAATACCATCCATTATCATTAACCATATTGCTCAAATTGTTGGCATTGATGATAGTACTAAAAAAGATATAAATCATAAAACATATAAAGTTTATAGAAAATATGCTTCTTTGATACGTCAGTATTTAGGAATTAAGTCCTATTCAGATGGTGGTATAGACATTGCAAAGGAAGCATTATTGGCAGCCTCCAATACAAAGGACATTGTTGCTGATATCATAAACGCTGGTATCGAAGAACTTGTTCGTCAATGTTATGAACTGCCTGCCTTTACAACAATTCGCCGCGCTGCTTACGATGCAAGAGCAACCACTAATAAGTTTTTTTACAAGCAAATTTTCCAGGCTTTAAACCCTCGCGACAAAGAAGTGATAACATCATTGCTAACAATTTCAGAGGATAGTTCAAAAAGTTCTTGGAATCGACTAAAACAGGAGCCCAAACCGCCCACATCCAAAAACATGCGAGAGTTTTTAAAGTATTTAAAATGGCTACAATCGTTAAAGATAAACGAATCTACGCTTAAAGATATCCCAGAATTAAAATTAAAACGGTTTTCTGATGAAGCAAATGCCTTTGACATCAGCCGCATGAATGAACTTGTTGAAGATAAGCGGATGACATATGCAGCAGCCCTTATTACCGATAAGATAGCAAGAGCACTTGATGATTTGGCTGATATGTTTATTCGTTCAGTTCAGAACATGCATAATAAAGGAAAAGAGGCTTTAGATGAATATCGAAACAACCATCAAGATAGAACGGATGCTTTAATAGAGCGATTGCATAAAATAGCATCGGCATGGAAAAAAGAGAAGGGTCCCAAAAACAGGCATAAAAAGATAAAGCGTATTTTTGGGAAGGATGTATCCTTAATTATTGAACAGTGCAATGAACATCTAATCTACATAAATAATAATGCTATTCCTTTTTATCTCCTATCATACAAAACAAAAAGAAGAAACTTTTTTCGTTTCATTGAGACTGTTCAAGTGTGTTCAACAACATCAGATACTACTCTTGAAAAGGTTATTGCATTTTTACTAAGACACAAGAAATCCATAAAACCGCGTCTTACCGTAGGTAAAATTCAACAAGAGAATTACAAAAAACTGCTAGACCTGTCATGGATTCCTGACAAGTGGTGGAAACTTGTTACAGGTTCGCATCGACGGGATGCAAAAGTACTAACCGTGAATCGACGATATTTTGAAATCTGTGTTTTTTCAAGCGTAAGACGGGCGCTTAAATCAGGTGATTTATTCATCATTGGAAGCAAGGTTTATAATGATTACAGAAAAGAACTTATTTCATGGGAAGATTATGATAAGCACATTGATTTATTCTGTGAACAGATTAATCTTAGCAAAGATGCTCAAACGTTTGTCAATGATTTACAGGCAAAGTTAAACCAGAAGATACAGGATGTCGATTCTGGATTTCCAACAAATGAGGCATTTTCTATTAAAAAAGGAAAATTTACGTTAAAGAAAGTTAAAAAGCGTCCAGAACCCGAAGGTTATGAAATGATTGACAAGCTTATTACAGAGCGAACGCCATTGATTAACATTTTAGATGTGTTTACAGACACGGAGCATTGGCTCAATTGGACATCAAAATTTGGACCTCGCTCGGGCTTAGAGGGAAAATTAGATAATGATACCAAGCGTTACATTGCAACAACTTTTTGTTATGGCTGTTTTTTAGGTCCAACACAAACCTCTCAATCATTGAAAGAGTTTGACCGCTGGAAAATATCATATGTAAATCAACACCATGTTGATGAGGAGAAGATTCAGTCCATTATTGTCGACCTAATCAATCAATACAATAAATTTGACATTATTAAATGTTGGGATTCTGGACAAAAAGAGAGTGCTTCTGCCGATGGAACAAAGTGGGATATTTATGAACAAAACCTTTTAAGCGAGTATCACATTCGCTATGGAGGGTGGGGTGGTGTAGGATATTATCATGTGTCAAGCACCTATATTGCACTGTTTAGTAAATTTATTCCTTGCGGCGTATGGGAAGGAATTCATATTTTAGATATTTTCAAAAACCAATCAGATATTAAGCCAAAAATTTTATATGGAGACACGCAAGCGCAGTCAGAGATTCTTTTCGGGTTAGCCTATTTGCTAGGCATTAAACTGATGCCGCGAATACGAAAATGGAAAGGGCTTAATTTTTATCTGCATGACAGTAAATTAAAACTCAATCATATTGGTGAACTTTTTACGGATATACCAATTGACTGGAATAATATAGAAGTTCATCTCAAAGATATGTTAAGGATTGCACTTTCTATTAGCAAAGGTCGAATTTCGCCATCAACGATACTTAGACGATTAGGCAGCTATTGCCATCGTAACAATAAACTATATGTTGCATTTCGCGAATTGGGACGGGTTGTACGAACAATATTCCTACTCGATTATATCTCTGATTTAGAACTTCGACGAGTCATCAATTCTGCAACTAATATAAGTGAAGCATGGAATGGGTTTGTTCAATGGGTAGGTTTTGGCCATAATGGCAAGGTTCCTGGAAACAGTCGAGAAGAACAGATGAAATCAATAAAATATAATCATTTGGTTGCCAATCTGATCGTGTTTCACAATACGGTTACTTTAACAAACATCATTAAAGAACTTAAAGACGAAGGTTATCATATAACAGATGAAATAATTGCTATGTTTAGTCCTTATCGCGGTGGACACATTAACCGTTTTGGAACATATGAAATGAGACTGGAGCGAAAACCGTTACCATTGCCAATAGGGTAAGAATCCTAACATTCTAATATCAATTGTTTTTTTGGACTTAATTAGGTAAGGCTACCCATCCGGTGCAATTTCGCAGGAATCTTGCTCAGGGGCCGAAAGGTATTCAACCGATAAAAATGCGATGCCCAAAATCAGGGGCAGTGTCTAGTTTTGACATTTCTGGCGTGTCGATACGTTCTGCACTCTTCGCACTAAAAAAAGAGGGCATCATTACCGATGCTGAGTTTAAGGAACTTAACAGTCGCTGGATGAAGCACAAAACAAAACACAAGCTTGATGCTTACGGTCATAAAGCGGATAGACAAAAAGGTGATGCTAAGGGAGTCGGTTCTTGCTGTTAAAACGGTTAATCCATTAATTTTATTGAACTATATGAGCGGTAAAATTAAGCCTGTCCATTCATCAGACGGCTATACAGATACATGACATTCATTCATTTTTTATAACAAAATCTGACCTTTACAAGAGAAGTACAAGTATTTGGAACGAACCATGGCCATAGGCCAAATACTTGCTACAATTTTTCACTAAAGCGTTGCTGGTCCGTTGAGGGACATCATGACCTTAAAGATTTCGCATGTTGAGAAATTTTCATACTCTGAAGATGCGACAGTACAAAGAAACGTATCTGTTTTGCAGGACAACGAGCTTGTAGGGGTATTAGCAGAAATCATATCACAGTCATCGGATTCCATTATTTTGACGGATATCGAAGGAAATATTCAGTATGTGAATTCTGCTTTTGAACGTATGACAGGTTATTTACAAGAGGAATTGATCGGTAAAAACACGAATATTATAAACAGTGGTATGCACACTGAATCATTTTTTTCTCAAATGTGGGCCACATTGAAATCAGGCACTTCTTGGCAAGGAAGAATGTATAATCGTCGGAAAGATGGGACCATATATCTTGAGGGAACAACAATTTCACCACTCAAATCACCAGATGGCACCATTGTTGGATACTTTTCAATAAAGCGTGATATCACTAGGGAAATTGAGTTAGAACAACAACTTTCCCAAGTACAAAAAATGGATGTGTTGGGAAAGTTTGCTAGCGGAATTGCACATGATTTCAACAATACGCTCCATGCAGTGACCGCATATGTGTACTTTATGGAGAATGATCTTCTTCCAGAAAAACACCCTGTACTCAAACAACTTTTAGAGATGAAAAACGTGCTTGAACGCGCAACGAGTTTGACCGAAAAACTTCTGTCGTTTGGCCAGCGTCAAGCTCTGCAGTTTGTAACCATTAACCTAGGTGAGTTACTTCGTCAATCGGTTGATATGCTTAAGCGCATCATTGGAGAAAGCATAACCATTAACCTGCTCACGCGTAATACAGAAAAAATTCTGGGTGATCCAGGAAGTATCGAACAATCTCTAATCAATCTTTGCCTCAATGCAAAAGATGCAATGCCATCAGGGGGACAGATTACAATCAAAACAGAAATTGTGTGTTTTGACCACCATTTCGTTAAATCCAATCAATGGGCCAACGAAGGTTCTTTTGCCATGATTTCAGTAAGCGACCATGGAATTGGAATGAATAAACAAACGTTGGAAAAAGCATTCGAGCCACTCTTTTCAACGAAGACAAATGAAACAAATTCGGGGCTGGGATTGTCTATGGTGTATGGTACCGTTAAACAGCATGATGGATTTTTGAATGTTCAAAGTGCCCCTAACGAGGGGACCACCGTGAGTATGTACTTCCCTCTTGCTGCTGAAGAAGTTGTCACCACCGCAGAAAAAAAACAGACGCTCGCAATGCCAACGTCTCCAAAAGCGGTAGAGACTATTCTTGTGGCTGAAGATGACAATTGCATATGTAATTTAGTTTCACGTATTTTCCGAACAGCCGGCTACATAGTGATTAAAGCGAATGACGGTCAAGAAGCGGTAGAACAGTATAAGGCCCACATGGAACAAATTTCATTAATTTTTATAGATATTATGATGCCCAAAAAGAATGGACCAACCGTTTATGAAGAGATCCGTCAACTGGGTTCTACTCCCCCTGTGTTATTTACTAGCAGTAGAAGAAATCACAGCATCGATAAAATAATGTCTATCAATGAGTTACCCTTTATCCATAAACCTTACTCACCTGCAGACTTGCTTAAAATGGTTAGAACGCTGCTTGATGATTGTTGAGTCACTTGCCGCATCATCAAGAATATTAATGAAAAAGAATGACTTGAAAATTATCCCCGTATGGAGATGCTTCTACTTTGGGACTGATCTATTTTGAAGGTGTTTACATATTTCAAGAATTTCATGCGTCAGCTCTTCTAGAACGTCGTACTGCACTTTGCATGTGACTACATAGTCTTTATGTTTATTATCGAGGTTACAATGTTCCCATGCCTCAATTTGCATTTTTAGTTTTCCAAGGGTTTGTTGTCTTTCTTTTTCGTAGCGATAAATTATTCTTTCAATGGTGTTACTATCTAAGGCCCTAGGACTTTCAAGTGCTTTATTGAGTAGTTTAATAATATGTCGATCTTCATCGAGCTGCTCTAAGTTGGACTTAATTACGAAGGGAAGAAAGGAAAGATCTCTGCACTCTAAACAATTATTGACCATAGCTATCTCCTACCAATTATACTAAACCACAGTCTCTCATAACTTAAGATGAGATGCGTTACAATTTTTTCATTGTGTAGAATACTTGCAAGTCTCTCATAAGGTTGACAAGACTGCACCTTTATTGGGCCTAACAAACTACGAACATAGGTGTGAAAATATACGCTAAGAGTTAGATACGGTTAACAGAAATGTTTAACTCCATTTTGTAATGACTGCGGAAATTGCTGATTCACGGCGTTTCATTTGCTACTTTTTCAATATTTTTAAGAATTTATTTTACATAACGAAGAGAAATATTTCCTGATTGCTTTTTTCTTTTCAGTTGTTTTACAAGACCCCAAGTTCCTTCGAAAATTATACTAATGGTCTTGAAAGATGAGAATCTGAATATCTTGTTTCAAGTAAAATTCAACTAAGTAGAAATCGGACGTTACTCCTTTTATTTGATGCACAAGTGCTTCAATTTTTAGCGATTGTTTTTTGATAATTTATATTCGTACCATGATAAAATACCGATAAAGAAAGCGAACCTGATCGCGGGACCAGGGGGGACGTTCCTTTTTTAAGTTAGTGCTTAAGTCTATTCTTCTTCCATCATTATTATAACTTAAAAAGCATTAACCAACGTTTTGATTTTAAAGCATTTTAAAGCTGTGAATAATCATTTGTGTCAATTATTGAATATGACCATCTGTTCAACATTTTTTTAGAAATAGGTGTTGTCTCAACATGTGTGAATGATACAATCGATATGGAAACTAAAAAAAATAGCATGAAAATAAAATTAGATATATGGACTTTTAAATAAAAGCATAAGATTACACTTCTGTTTAAGGCTTAAACTCTAATATCACATCTTAGAGTTTAAGCTCCAGTGCATGTAAAATAATTAAAATTAATAACCAACATGTGTCGAAAAATGGAATGTTAATATGAAGACTTTCTATAATATCCTTATGGCGTTTTGTCGTCGTGTTTATTCAATCTGTGTTAAAAAAAACTCAAAAAAGATATTTAGATCCAGGCATGAAAACAATCATATAACACTAAAAATCAAGAAACAATTAGACTTACTTGAATCCATATTAGAACAAACTAAAACGCTTATATTTGTTCGTCATCGCGATGGAAAACATATATATCTAAATGCACGGTGTGCCTCAATTTTTGGAATAACAACCCAAGAAGCAATTGGAAAAACAACCTTCGATTTGTTTCCTTTTGAGATTGCAGAAAAGTTCATTCAAGAGGACAAAGAAATTATTAATACCGGGAAGCCGACAATCAAAAAACAGATGTTCTACGTCAAGGGTGAATTGAGATTTTCTATTGTCCAAAAATTTCCCATTAAAGATAAAGACGGTACGATTTATGCCATAGGTGGATTTATCGATATCATTGAGAAACAAAAGACTTTTGTCCAACAGGAGCACGGTAGAGCCATTTTTCAAGGTTTACCAGCTATAGGATCCATTCAGAATGCTACGGTATTTAAACAGGCTCAAGAAGAATTACTAAAAAAAGAGCGATTTGAAGTATTGGGAACTCTCGCTGCTAAGATTGCTCATGACTTTAATAATTTGCTAGGAGGTATTTGGGGGAACATTGAACTTGCGCTATTAAACATTGATAAAAAAGCGTTGGCAACCAAATATTTGAATAAAAGCATTGATTCATTGGAATGCACAAAAATGCTTACAGGAAAGCTGTTAACCTTTGCTAAAGGCGGCGTTCCTCGCCGAAAACATATACAGCTACAAACGATAATCGAATCATGTGCCCGTTCCTTAAAAACTTCAACAATTAGATGTGATATCAGAATTGATCCTAAGCTTCCTCCCGTTCATGCCGACTCGACCCAAATGCATCAGCTATTTAATAACATTTTTCTTAATGCATCTCAAGCCATGCCAAATGGAGGCATTATTTCTGTTGTAGGCACTGAGAGACAGTTTGAAAAAGATCAGAGTACGTTAAAAGCAAATACCTATGTTGAGATATCGATTCAAGATCAAGGAACAGGAATTCCTCCATTAACATTAGCCAGAATTTTTGATCCATTTTTTACAACAAAAAATAAGGCATTAGGGCTAGGATTGACCATATGCCATTCTATTATGGTAAAACATGGTGGTACGATTTTAGCAGAGTCTCAGTCAAAAACAGGAACAACTATCACTATTAGGCTACCTGTATCAAGATGTGCCCGTCCGCAAGACTTAATACCCAAGACTCCTTGCCGACGGGCATTCAAAGGACGTATTTTAGTGATGGAAGACGAAGAGTCCATACGAAACGTTATCGAAGAATTGTTAGTATTGCTTGGGCTTGAAGTTTTTTGCACTAAAAACAGCGCTGAAGCCATCCATGCCTTTAAACAGGCATACACTTCTTTAAAACCGTTCAATTTAGTAATGCTTGATCTTATGATATTGGGTGATATTGGAGGAGAAAAAACATTACTAGAGATTCATAAAATTGACCCCATGGTGCGAAGTATTGTCGTAAGCGGATATGCTGACAGTCCAGTCCTATCGCAACCTGAAGCCTATGGATTTTCTGGCAAATTAGAAAAACCTTTTAACAAGGCTGAATTAGAAAGGGTACTCCAAAGCGTATTAACTTCAGCCTAATCACTTATTAACTTTCAAAAACTCCAAATTCTTAGATTTCGAGAAAAGATGACCAAAGCTCATTTTCCCTTGATTTTTTTGTAATAGTGTACATATGTTTTCCTGTCGATGTTCAACAGATTTTATTGCATTTTGGAGGATTTTATAATGAGAATCAGTACAATTCTAATGGGACTTTTCATTGTCAACCTATGTTCAGCTGCAGAATGGAATGAAGAAAGATTAATGGATAATTATATTCGATGTGATCAATCCTATGATTTGGTAGAAATAAATATGAATCCATTTTTAAAAAAGCGTACCTTTTGGATTCAAGCTACTAATGACAGCCAAGATGAAACGAGAACCATTTGGCTTCGTGAACTCTCTAAAAATGCAACGTTCCCTTCCTATATTAATGACAATCCTTTGAATCAAGAAGAGGAGATTGAAATAAAGACCTTTAAAGCGATATGCAAGACTTTTTCCAACGAAAACCCCATGCGAATTCAATGTGAATGGGGAAAAACGTTTGGTTTCAGCTCAAAGTATCAATTTGAGGCAATTCAACAAATATTTGATGGTACATTGTACCCTTATGCTTTAAATGGCGTTGCTAAGGGATTTCAGCTCTTTGGAAAAACATCAACCTTTCAGTGTTACTTTCCAGAACGTCCAATCGAATAAACGTAATAGTTTTTATTTATATATTTATATTTCAGAATCTTAAAATAGACTCAGTAAAAGAGCATATTTTTCCACGTAGCACCTTTTTTACATCTCTTAGATTTCTTTTGGCATCTTTCAATAGTTGTTCATATCGGCGACGTTTTTCGACAGATTTTAAAGCTTGTTTGGCCTTTTCTTTATCAAAAGGGCCAATGTATTTATAGATAATTTTTTTTCTGAACGATAGACCAAGTATACATATTTCTTTTTACCTATCGTTTTTATCCTGGGTGTTCCCCGCTGTTCTTTTTGAATCAAATTTCGATATTGTTCGGTTACATCTAGAAGACGCTCATACTCTTCTTTCAAAATGTAAAAAATGGTACTCATTCTTTTTACCCAACTATTTTTTATTTTATGAATGTTGTTGGGTAAGTCAATGATTGTTCCATTATGGGTACTACGAACATAGGTGTGAAAATATACGCTAAGAGTTAGCTAAGGCTAACAGAGGTGTTTTCGCAGCGGAACTAAAGAGAGGGGGGTACCCTCTAATTTTCTAAAATTAATAATAGCTTATAAAATTATTTACGTGATAACCCCTGATTTTTTTAAGAAGGACTCTAGTAAGATAAAAGAAAAAACAGATTAGAATTTGAAATTATTGAATAAAAATAGGGGTACCCTCTAATTTTCTAAGACGTAACCTAATAAAATTAATAATGTTTTTATAAAAAGCTAAAAATATAAAAAATTTACCATATGGACAACTATTTAATATCAAACAAGTACTTATTTGAGCAATTACTCAAATAATCTTAAACATTTAATATTGTTAACAATTAATACTGTACCCTCTAGCCTCTTTTTGGAGATATTGATAGTGCAGAGTGTGATGAAGTGTTTGAATATGGATATAAAGGGAAGCCTCATTTTTTTGCGGGTCCAAATGATTTGCTAACTCACTTAAGGATGGCTATCATTATACGATGCTAATTATGCCAGAATAAGTATGCGTTTAAT
>JAAUYD010134077.1_pt1 | contig 11768 bp, 9 predicted proteins | sample 7278101 | NCBI WGS metagenome assembly JAAUYD01 (sample SAMN14350128, study PRJNA611818) | marine sediment metagenome | isolation source: surface marine sediment (0.6m) | place: French Polynesia: Moorea | collected 2018-08 | reverse complement strand
CTCGTCGTCTGTGACTTTGACACGGTTGACGCGACCAATCTTGGTCGCCAGGTCCTGTACACCAATGAACACATTGGAGAACACAAGGCCGACGTGGCGGCAGCTCGACTGAGCAAACTGAATCCTGACATCTCCATCGGCGCCGTAAACGAACGGCTCACCGGCGACGCGCTCGGCAGGGCCGTTGCAGACGTGGACGTCGTTCTGGATGCCAGCGACAACTTCGCAACCCGGTTCGAGGTCAACGACGCCTGTGTCGTGACAGCGCGGCGTTTGATATCGGGTTCCGCCATTCGCTTTGAAGGTCAACTCGCCGTCTTTGGGCCCGACTACGAAAACTCCCCCTGTTATCGGTGCATCTATGATGAGGACGATGAATCCGTCGGCGATTGTGCGGGCAGTGGCGTGCTGGCCCCTGTCCCCGGCGTCATCGGGACGATGATGGCCGCCGAGACGCTCAAGTTTGTGGCGGGAGTCCATGCCCCTCCTCTTTTGCGGCTTTATGACGCTACCGCGGTCGAGTTTCGGCGCCTGGAGATCAGCAAACGGCTATCCTGCCCGGTATGCGCAAGGTAACGCTCAAAGGACTCTTGCAGGCGGCGGCGTTCCTGACTACCGCGCTCACGCTGGTCACACTGGTTCCGTTCGATCATCATGCGCTGCAGCTATTTACGCATTTCCGTCTGCAGTACCTCGCTGCTTCGGTACTGTTGCTCGCGATCTTTGCTTTTCTGCGCAGCCCGGCATTCACGATTGTCCTGCTTATTTCGGCAGCGGCCAACGGCGCAACCGTTGTGCCGTGGTACACGAATCAGGAGCAACCGGCAGGCAATCAGCAGCTCAAGGTGATGCTGGCCAATGTGCTTTCCACGAATGTCGAGCACGACCGACTAATATCTCTGGTCGCCTCGGAAAAACCAGACGTGCTCTTCCTGCAGGAGATATCACCGCAGTGGGAAACAGCATTGGCAGCGCTGCTTGGCGATTATCCGCACCATCATGTCGAGGCGCGTAGCGACAATTTCGGCATCGCCCTGTTGTCGCGCTGGCCGATCGCTCAGATCGCCCGGGTGGAAAGCGAGCCCATGGGATACCCGACGCTATGCGGCGAGTTCGACATTGAAGGGCAGCGACTTCGATTCGTCAGCACGCACCCGATGATTCCGGTCGGTGCACACAACTTTGCAACTCGCAACGCACAACTCGAAGATGTGGCAAAACATCTTGGCGTGTCAGAGACGGCGACGATACTCGCAGGTGATCTCAATACGACGATGTGGGACATGCACTATCGCGCTTTGGAGGATACGACCCGGCTTCGGAACGCGCGCCGGGGTCATGGCGTGAATCCCACGTGGCCGACGTTCATGCCGTTCGCAATGATCCCGATCGATCATGTGCTCGTGTCGAACGACATTGCGGTAGAAACGGTCACGGCCGGACCAGGAATTGGTTCCGATCATCTTCCGCTGATCGTCACGTTGAGCCTGTAACGACCAGCGGAAGTCCCGCCAACACCTACCCTTCCTTCTGGCGAATCCGGAAACGCTTGATTTCGTCAGAGTCGTTGATCGCGCAATTGGTTTTGTACTCGCGAATCACGTTGTCCTCGGCGTAGACGAGCGTCTGAATGCTCATGATGTGGCCAGAGACCCGGCGCTTGGACGTCTCGACATTGTGCTTGACGCTCGTGCCATCCTCGTAGTTGGCCTGCGCGTCAACAGCGGCAACGCAGGTATCGACACTGCTTTGCGGTGCATCCTCACTGAATCCGGGCACTGCCACGGCGACGTTGGCGGTGAACAGGCCGATCAGGGTAAATGCTATTGCGGTTTTAACAGTTTTCATCGTGTTTTCCTCCGTTATCAGAACCTTCGTTCTGTTTTGATCAAAAAAAAGGCGATTTCCGTATCTCTTCATAATCAGAATGTTGGTTCTGATACGTCCAAAAAAAATCAGCCGGTGGGGGTCCTTTGCAGAGCGCCCAGCGTGCTATCGACGATGCTGTCGAGCGTCGCCCTGGGAAACCCGGTGCGCCCGAGCACCGCCAGGCCGAACATCGAGCTGGTGAGCAGCTCCCCTGCCGCATCCACGTCGATGTCCTTGTGGATCTCGCCGCGGCCCTTGGCAGAATCGAGTCCGATCGCAAATGCTTTGGACATCCGCTTCATGAAACGCTGCAGCACCCCGCGCAGCTCCTCGTCCTGTGGAGCCAGCTCCATTGCCGTGTGGATGAACAAGCAGCCCTTATTTTCCTCGGCACAACACATATCCTCGACCCGTTCGTTAAAGATCTTGCGGATATGGTCAAGTGAGGCTCCTGGCTCCAGCAAGCGCAGGAAGGACTGCTTGCCCATGCCTTCGGCATACTGCTCAAGCGCCTGCTCGAACAGCTCTCGTTTGTTTCCGAACGTGCCGTACAGTCCGTAACGGCTGACGCCCGTCGTTCGCACGATATCCTCCATCGAGGTCTCGGAGTACCCCTTGGACGCAAACAAATCAACGACTTGCGAGAGCGTCGTGGAAGGATCGAATGTGCGTGCTCTGTTCATTGCGAATCAGAATAGTCGTTCTGATTCATATTGTCAACCCGTCAGTGTGACCCGAGTCGCAGTTTCAGAATGATCGGTCCGGTCAGATCGTCCGGCAGGCGGTTCTTGGCATCAAATCTATGCCATTGGCTGTTCGCCACGAACCACAGTTCGTCGCCGACGATTGTCCCGAGCGTTGGTTCATCGAAGTCTTCGAGGTTCGCAGCCAGTATCTTGGCATCCTCGATGCCAAGTCCGTCTGCAGTGAGCGAAAGCGCGACGATGCGGTGCGGCGGATGGCCGTTCTGAATCGCGATCAGGCGATCGCCGTGCCGATACAGGCCGTCAATTCCGTAGTCCGTCAGGTCGGCAGGCAATCGGAGGCGCGTATGAGAGCCGTCCGCGAGGCCCACGCGATAAAGACCGCCAATATAGTCGGCCACGTACAGGTACTGGCCCGACGCATCGGCAACCAACCCTTGCGGTGAGCCGAGCGTGCCGCGCGGCAACAGTGGCTCGAACGTGTCGTCATCGATGTCGTAGCGGTAGACGGCCCCCGTAAGGCTGTCCGTCGCATAAATCACGCCACCGAGGACGATCAGGTCGCCGAGTAACTGCTTCTCGACGTACTGTGGTAGCAAAGCGGCTCGCGTGATCGTGCCCCTGTCCGGATCCAGGCGAAAGAGCCCGGTCTTGCCGTTGTCGCCACTTTCGCCAGCGAACTGCGGAATCGCGGCGCTCGCAAACCAGAGCTGGCCAGCAGCATCGAAGCGCATGCCAAACACGCTCCAGTGACCTTGTCGATCCGATAACGCTTGCCCCGCATCGCCAACACGCACGAGCTTGCCGAAGCGGATGCTGCCAAGAAAGACGTTGCCGCCAGCGTCGACCGCGATACCCTCGGGAATGAACTGTGGCTCATCGATCTTCGCAACGGTTTCGGCTTCCCCAATCGGTTCGTAAAGCGCATTGACACGTGCGACGATGCCTGGCCATCGCGGGTCCTCGTGCAGTGGTTCAAATTCGGCGCGCTCGCGGATATTGAAGTCCCTTTGCAATTCGAGCAGGCGATCGATAGCGTCAATCGCGCCATCGTGCGTTCCGTTGAGCGTATGCGCGTACGCCATGTTGAAGTAGGCGCCCGGGTTGTGAGGGCGAATATCCCGCACCCGTTCGGACGCGGCGACAAGCGCAGGATAGTCCGCGGCCTGGTAGGCGGCCAGGAGCTCCGCGTATGCCGTTTCGTAGTCGTCCGCGACGGCGATTGCCGCTGTGAGAACAAGGACGACGCAGATGATGCCTCTGACTCCGGTTGTATCCCAGTTCATGCCGCTCCTCTCCGACTGGACCAGGGCCATAATAACGGACTCGTGTCCGCTACCGACCCGAAATGTAGGTACGTTCCGCATGCCGATTGTTCGATCCTTCCCGCACACATAGAATCGGGCCTGATTTCAATAAGAAGCGAGAAGCGGGGCCGTGCCATGTTGTTCACTATGAGAACCGCCGCATTTGCAATCGCCATCGGATTACTGAGCCCCACGGTCATCGCCGATGACTGTGTGGACTGCCACCGCGAGGAAACCCGCAACATCGTGACCGACTGGCAAATCAGTCGGCACCACACCGAAGACGTCGGTTGCCGCGACTGCCACAAGGGTCGGCACGAATCCGCTGACGACGTGCACAAACTCAGGACCGTCACGGCAGAAACGTGTGCCAAGTGCCATGAGGAGCGTTTCGAGGAATTTGCGCGGGGTAAACACGCGCTGGCATGGGCTGCGGTCGAGGCAATGCCGACCACCCACGCGCTACCCATGGCCCTGTCACACGGCATGAAAGGCTGCGGCGGGTGCCACAAGCTCGGGCTCAAGGACGAACAGGCCATTGAGCAGCTGAAGGAAGAAGGCAGCATGTTCGGACACGCATCCTGCGACGCCTGCCATACCCGCCACACGTTCTCCGTGGTCGAGGCGCAACAGCCGCAGGCTTGCCAGACCTGCCACATGGGTTTCGATCACCCGCAGTGGGAAATGTGGTCGTCTTCGAAACACGGTATTCGTTACCTGCTCGCACAGAACGGTGTACTACCCGACGAAACGCCGGCGCCGTCCTGTCAGGACTGCCATATGGTCGATGGCGATCACGAAGTACGTACCGCGTGGGGCTTCCTCGCCGTGCGCCTGCCGCTACCCGAAGACGAGCAATGGGCCGCCGACCAGGCGACGATCCTGCAGGCGCTCGGCGTGCTCGATCCCGACGGCAACCCGACAGGCCGGCTCGATATCGTCAAGGCGGCCGATGTTGCACGCCTGACCCAGGAGGACTTCGATCGCGAGCGCAACAAGATGCTTGCAGTGTGCGGTGATTGTCACTCAGAGAACTTTGCCAAAGCGGAGCTCGCCAAAGCCGATGACATGATTCGCGAAGCAGACCACCTGCTCGCAGAAGCGATTCGCGAGATTGCAGGACTCTATGCCGACGGCATCATTGAGAAGCCGGAAAGCTACGCCTATGCCTTCCCTGACCTGCTGTACTTCCACGATGCGCCGACATCAATCGAACAACGGCTGTTCGAAATGCACCTGAAGCACCGCATGCGTGCGTTCCAGGGTGCGTTCCACGCCAATCCGGACTACGCCCTTTGGTACGGATGGAGCGAAATGGTCCGCGACCTGCAGGAGATTCGAGAGAAAGCCGAAGAATTGCGGACTCGCGCCACCACCGGGCACTAGTCTGCAACGGCGGGGGCGCTTTGCGCCTCCGCCGGTTGTGCTAGCGGAAACACACGATCGTAGACCAGTGTGAAGTAGTAGGTGTAGACCACGACTGCTGCCATTGCGATCACGTCGAAAGTGAGTGCCTGCCAGAAGCTCCAATGCATCCACCACATTATGATTGGCAGGTTGATCACCACCAGCGTGAACTCGAAGCCGACTGCATGGGCGACGCGTCCCGGACGGGACCGCTCGGTCGGTATCCGGCCATTGCGAACATCGATCCGATCATAGACGTAGTTGTAGACGAAGTTCACGACCAGCGCCAACAGACTCAAGGTCAGGCTGAACGCACCCATTTCGAACAGGTTCCGTTCGAACATCAAGACCATCGCTGCGCTGAACAGCGCAACCAGAATGCCTTCGAACAACAGCGCATAGCGCAGGCGGTCAAGCCCGGTTCGAATGACAATATCAGTGGCCATCAGGCCGCGTCGGCCGCACTCGGATCGTAGCCCAGGTTTGGCGCGAGCCAGCGTTCGGCTTCTGCAATGCTGAGGCCCTTGCGCTCGGCGTAGGACTCGACCTGGTCGCGATCGATCTTGCCTACGGCGAAGTACTTCGCGTCGGGGTGCGAGAAGTAGAAACCACTAACCGCTGCCGTCGGGTACATCGCGTAGCTGTCCGTCAGCTTCAGGCCGATACTTGTCTCCACATCGAGCAATTCCCAGAGTTTGGCCTTTTCAGTGTGGTCCGGGCACGCGGGGTAGCCGGGTGCCGGACGGATACCACGGTACGCCTCGGCTATCAGCTGCTCGTTGGAAAGACGTTCGTCCGAATCGTACCCCCAGAACTCCTTGCGCGTGCGTTCATGCAGGTACTCCGCCAGTGCTTCGGCAAGCCGGTCCGCCAGCGCCTTCAGAACGATGGCGCTGTAGTCGTCGTGCTCCTTCTCGAAGCGCTCCACGTGCTCTTCGATGCCAATGCCCGCCGTCACTGCGAAGCCGCCGATATAGTCGGCCCGCCCGTTTCCGGACGGCGCCACGAAGTCCGCAAGACAGGACTGCGGCTGCCCATCTGCCTTGGCGCGCTGCTGGCGCAGATGCACCAGCCGATGCGCGACCTCGTCGCGGGCGTCGTCGGCGTAGACCAGGACATCGTCATCCTCGTGAGCATTGGCCGGGTGAAAGCCAAGCACTGCGCGCGCGGTCAACCACTGCTCCTCGATGATCCTGTCGAGCATCGCCGTCGCGTCATTGAACAATGACGTTGCCGCCTCGCCGACGGTTTCGTCGTCCAGGATCTGCGGGAACTTGCCGTGAAACTCCCAGGCGTTGAAGAACGGCATCCAGTCAATGTAGTCGCGCAGAACGGTCAGGTCGATATTGTCGAAGACACGATTGCCCAGGAAGGATGGAACCGGAGGCGTATAGTCTGACCACTCGACTTCATACTTGCGGCTACGCGCCTGCGTCAGCGACAGTTGCGGCGCAAGTCGCTTCTTGTTGGCATGCTGCTCGCGGCGGCGGGCATTGTCCCTGCGATTCTTTGCAACGATTTCGTCACGACTTGCTGGCTCGACGAGCGCCTGCGAAACGCCGACCGAACGCGACGCGTCCTTGACGTAAATAACGGGGCCTTCGTAGCGCGGCTCAATCTTGACTGCGGTATGCGCAGGAGACGTCGTCGCTCCACCAATCAGCAGCGGCAATTCCATATCGAGCCGCTGCATCTCGCTGGCGACGTGCACCATCTCATCGAGCGACGGCGTAATCAGGCCGGACAGTCCGATGATATTCGCCTGTTCCCTGCGTGCGGCCTCGAGAATTTTGTCGCACGACACCATGACACCGAGATCGACGACTTCGAAATTATTGCACTGCAGCACCACGCCCACGATGTTCTTGCCGATATCATGTACGTCGCCTTTGACCGTTGCCAGGACGATCTTGCCGTTTGAGCTGCGGCCGCCGTCCTTCTCCTGTTCAATGAACGGCACCAGGTGGCCGACAGCTTTCTTCATGACACGAGCCGACTTCACGACCTGCGGCAGGAACATCTTGCCCGCGCCGAACAGGTCCCCGACGACGTTCATGCCGGCCATGAGTGGTCCCTCGATGACGGCGAGCGGGCGATCCGCACCGAGGCGCGCTTCTTCAGTGTCATCGATGACGAATTCATCCATACCATTGACAAGCGCATACTCGAGACGTTTTTCGACCGGCAATTCACGCCACGACAGGTCGGCGCCTTTGGCAGCGGCCCCGCTTTTTTGGTCCTTGTAAGTTGCCGCAACCTCGAGCAGCCTCTCGGTGCTGTCATCGGTGCGATTAAGAACGACGTCCTCGACAGCATCGCGCAATTCTGTAGGCAGGTCCTCGTAGATCGCGAGCTGGCCCGCATTGACGATACCCATGTCCATACCTGCGCGAATGGCGTGGTAAAGGAATACGGAGTGGATGGCCTCGCGAACGACATTGTTGCCGCGGAACGAGAACGACACGTTTGAGACGCCGCCGCTAACGAGAGCGTGCGGCATGGCAGCCTTGATCTCGCGCGTTGCTTCGATGAAGTCGAGGCCGTAGTTCGCGTGTTCCTCGATGCCGGTTGCGACCGCGAATATATTCGGGTCGAAGATGATGTCGGCAGGGTCAAAGCCGACTTTGTTGACGAGGACATCGTAGGAACGCTTGCAGATGTCTACCTTGCGCTCAATCGTATCGGCCTGCCCTTGCTCGTCGAAAGCCATGATGATGACGGCGGCGCCGTAGTCGCGGCATAGCTCGGCCTGTGCAACGAACGACTCCTCCCCTTCCTTGAGACTGATCGAGTTAACGACGGCCTTGCCCTGCACGCACTTGAGACCGGCCTCGATAACCGTCCATTTTGACGAGTCGATCATTATCGGCAGGCGCGCGACGTCGGGTTCAGCCGCGATCAGGTTTAGGAACGTCACCATCGCCTTTTCAGAATCGAGCATGCCCTCGTCCATATTGACGTCGATGATCTGGGCCCCGTTGTCGACCTGTTGCCGTGCAACGTTCACGGCTGCGGCGTAGTCGTCAGCCTCGATCAGCCGGCGGAAGATCGCCGATCCAGTGACGTTGCAGCGCTCGCCGACGTTGACGAACAGATCGTCGGGGCCAATGTTGCAGGGTTCGAGACCCGATAGCCGGCAGCGAACGGGTAGCCGGGGCACAACGCGAGGCGCGACTCCGGCGACGGCCTCGCCTAATGCCTTGATGTGTTCAGGACGCGTTCCACAGCACCCGCCGACGAGATTGACGAGGCCGGAGCTCGCAAACTCGCCGACGACTTCCGCCATCTCCTCGGGCGTTTCGTCGTATTCGCCAAATTCGTTCGGTAGTCCTGCGTTTGGATAGGCGCTGACGCGCGTATCGGCAACGCGCGAAAGCTCGGCGATGTACGGTCGCAGTTCGCCCGCCCCAAGCGCGCAGTTCAAGCCAATCATGAACGGCTTGATGTGGCGCACCGAGTTCCAGAAAGCCTCTGTCGTCTGGCCCGACAGCGTGCGGCCGGACGCATCCGTGATCGTCCCCGAGATCATGACGGGTAACTCGATGCCACTCGAGCGGAATGCGCGCTTTACCCCGACGATCGCCGCTTTGGCATTCAGCGTGTCGAAAATCGTTTCGATCAACAGGAAGTCGACGCCACCATCGATCAGCGCAACTGCTGATTCCTCGTAGGTATCCGCGAGTTCATCGAACGTTATGTTGCGGAAACCGGGATCGTTGACGTCCGGTGAAATCGATGCCGTGCGATTCGTCGGGCCAAGTGCGCCGGCGACGTAGCGCGGCGTGCCGGTTTTCGCCGCAGCGGCGTCGGCACATTCGCGCGCAAGGCGGGCCGCAGCGACATTCAGCTCGGACACCATCGACTCCATGCCGTAGTCAGCCATCGATGGCCCGTTTGAGTTGAAAGTGTTGGTCTCGATGATATCTGCGCCGGCCTCGAGGAACGCATTGTGAATGTCGCGAATGACATCAGGGCGCGTAATCGACAGCAGATCATTGTTGCCTTTAAGGTCGTGCTGCCAGCTGGCAAAGCGTTTGCCGCGGTAGTCGTCCTCACCGAGCCCGAAGCCCTGGATCATCGTACCCATGGCCCCATCGAGCATCAGAATGCGCTCGTCTAGCGATTTGAGGAGATGGTCGAGTCGTTCGTTACGGTTCATGTCGATGTCTCACGCTGCAATCGACGTCGGCCGTACGCCGAGGGCATGACAGATCGCGTAGGCGAGTTCCGAGCGGTTGAGCGTATAGAAATGGAATTCGGTAATGCCTTCGGCCTGCAGTCGACGCACCTGGTTGATCGCGACGCTCGCCGCGATCATCTGGCACGTCTGTGCATCGTCGTCGAGACCAGCGAACCATTCACGCAGCCAGTCGGGTACGCTGGCACCGCATGTCGCGGCGAATTTTTCAAGTTGGGGAAAGCGCGTAATTGGCAGTATTCCCGGCACGACCGGCGCGTCGATGCCTGCGGCCGCGCAGCGATCGCGGAAGTTCAGGAATACATCGGTATCGAAGAAGAATTGCGTGATCGCGCGACTCGCACCGGCGTCGAACTTGCGTTTGAGGTTTTCCAGATCGAACTCGGCGCTCGGCGCTTCGGGATGTACCTCCGGATAAGCGGCGACGGAGATGTCGAATTCGGCTACTTTCTTCAGCCCTTCGACGAGATCTGACGCGTAGGCGTACCCGTCCGGCTGCGGTTCGTATCTCGCAACGTCCTTCGGCGCGTCGCCGCGCAGTGCAACGAGATGGCGAATACCCATATCCCAGTATTCGCGCGCAATGTCGTCGATCTCGCCTCGACTTGCGCCAATGCAGGTCAGGTGTGGAGCCGCCGTCAGGTCGGTATTACGAATGATTCGTTCGACGGCATTGTGCGTGCGTTCGCGTGTTGAACCGTCGGCGCCGTAGGTCACCGATACGAAGCTTGGCTCCAGCGCGGCGAGTCGATCGATAGACTGCCACATCGTCGCCTCCATCTTTTCCGAGTGCGGTGGAAAAAACTCGAACGAGACCCTGGGCTTGTTATCAAGAGGAATATTCATGCGGTAGCCACCCCGAGCATCCAGCCCGGTTTCTTGTCGGGAATCGACCGTGGAGGCGCGAGGCGCAGGCCGGTTCGCGCCGCCCAGTCGGCAAAATTTTCGCGTACGTTGGTTGCGCTCTCGTCATCGACTGTTGCCAACAGCAGCAGACGTCCGCCGTCCTTGAGCAGGCGTTGGGCTTCCTCAATTGCATCGGTCGGACGATCGGCGTCACTGAGCACGTCATCGAGAATGATCGTGTCGAACTCGCGACTATTGAACGGCAGCGCATACATGTCGCCCTTACGCAAGGAGCAATTCGGGGATCCCGCCAGCAGCAATTCCGCCCGCGCCAGGCGGCGCGCGTCAGAATCGATGTCGACGCCGACGACACTGTGGGCTCGCGAAGCGAGCAGTTTGAGTATGCGACCCTGTCCGCAACCGACGTCGAGCAGGTCGCCAAGCGGAGCGGCGACGGTCAGTTCCACGAGGGCTGTGTGCAGCGATCGATCATCGAGTTCGTCGACATGTGGTGCCGGGCCCTGCTCTGCCCGTAGTTTGCGAAGCCTTACGACATCGCGGGCAAATTCGGGCTCGTCTTCGGGCAGCAGGGCAAGCAAGCGCCGCCGCGCGAGCGCGTTCGGCCCGTTGGACGGCACGCGATAGTAGACGAAATGCCCGTCGCGGAATCGTTCGAGCAGGCTTACGCCTATGAGTTGCTTGAGGTGTTGCGAGACACGCGGCTGGCTAAGTCCCGTGACGTGCGTGAGTTCCGAAACGCTGCACTCGGCGACGCTGCACAGGGCGACGAGGCGCATGCGCACCGGGTCGGCGAGCGCCTTGAGGCGTTGCATGAGCTGCTGACTGTCCGGATTCATTAAAATATAAACATATTTTTATATAAATGGCCGAACAGTTTAGCATGACCCAGGCCCTATGTCGCGGGAGCGTCTTCGCGATAGACGTCGAAGTTACTGTTGTCGAGCGAATACACCTGGAAGGACATGAACGTGATCACCTGGAAGTACAGGCTGCGAGCGAAGGGCTGGAACTCGCGGTACTCCGCGGCGCTGATCAGGATCGTCATGACCGCATACAATGTGGCCGCAATACTGACCAGACCCAGCAAGAGTGCGATGCGGCGCGTGTGGCGCATGCGATCCTCGGATGCCAGGTGCGGATTCAGCTTCTTGCCGTACATCTGCCAGCCAAGGACCGCCGCGAAAAACACGTTCATCGCCGTAATTATCGCGTTGTTCTGGTAGCCGCCGAACCAGGGATAGTCGAACTGGCGGAACCAGGTAACGAACACCCAGAAGCCGACATACACGAGCACGACTGACCAGAACAAAGCCGGCGACATGACATCGAACAGGCGTCGCCGATTGAGCTCGGCGAAGCGGGTTGAACGCGTATCAACCTCTCGCATCCGCTTCAATTCCGCGCGCAGGGTGTGCT
>JAAUYD010286344.1_pt1 | contig 11769 bp, 9 predicted proteins | sample 7278101 | NCBI WGS metagenome assembly JAAUYD01 (sample SAMN14350128, study PRJNA611818) | marine sediment metagenome | isolation source: surface marine sediment (0.6m) | place: French Polynesia: Moorea | collected 2018-08 | reverse complement strand
TCGTAATTCGTAATTCGTAATTACGTTTTGTAATGGGGATTTAAACCCCAACACAAAACAAACAACCCGTAGGGGATGGGGTTTTAAACCCCGCTTGAGTATAGATAAAAACTCCAGATTTCAAGATGGATGGGGTTTATCTTGTAAGCACCTCAGGCTAATACCTTTCTTGTAGCTTGCTTCCCGTAGGGTATGCCCGTAGACGTGTAAAGCCTACGGCTCCCGCTTCGCTTACCGCGCAGCGTGTCCGCGCTTGACTCAGCGGCTTGCCGTAGGCTAGGGAAACCTTCCCGCAGCAATGGACTCACCGCCTGCGCGGACTAATAAAAATCAATGTTTTAGCCCACCTAATCGTGGGCTTTGCTTCTAAAACTATTTTTTGAAATCAAGTGCGACGGTGAACTAAAGTAGCACTAGCTTGATCCGTAGGAACTAACAGCACCTCACTAATATTTACCCGACTTGGTCGAGTAACACAGAAAAACACCACATCAGCAATATCTTCTGGAGTTAAAGGTGTAAGTCCCTGGTAAACCTTTTTCGCCCGTTCCGTGTCTCCATGAAAACGAACATCGCTAAATTCCGTCTCTACCATCCCTGGATCAACAGAAGTTACCCGCACAGGTGTTCCTAACAAATCTTGTTTTAAACCCTCAGAAATGGCTCTCACAGCCGCCTTAGTGCCACAATAAACATTACCCCCAGGGTAGGTTTGATGTCCGGCTATGGAACCTATATTTACCACATGACCGCGATCGCGTTTTACCATACCTGGAACCACATAACGAGTCAAGTACAGCAAACCTTTAACATTGGTATCAATCATTTCTTCCCAATCCTGGAAATCACCCTCATGGAGCTTGTCTAAACCGCGACTCAATCCAGCATTGTTGACTAGAATATCGATCTCAGACCATTCTGGGGATAGTTGAGCAATAGCAGATTCTACCGCCGAGCGATCGCGCACATCTAATTGTAATAAATGTATCTCTAGAGAATTACCATACTTGGTTGTGAGTTCATCCCCTAATTGTTGTAAACGCTCATACCGCCGAGCCGCCAATATCAGCTTGGCACCAGCACCAGCAAAAATGTGGGCACAAGCAGTACCTATACCACTACTCGCACCAGTAATTAAAACAATTTGATTTTGTAGAGACACCATGAGCAAATAATTCGTAATTCTTATAGTGCTACGCGCTAGGGAACAGGCAACAGGAAACAGGGAGCAGGCAACAGGCAACTTAAACTACCTCCATTACTCCGGGCGGGGAAACCCCGCCCCTACTCTTTCCCCCCATCATCCCATCAACTATCAACTGTCAACTGTCAACTAACAACTAACAACTAACAACCATCACTCCATCACTCCTTCCCTCTTACTTAACTATTCGCATACGTTGAGTAATCATAGTCATACCCTCACCCCGCAAAATCACTGCGGAAATCCATTGGTTTCCAGGGGTAGAGGGTGCCCGTCCAATCTTAAATAGTCCCCCAGCTCTGAGTAATTCTAATTCCACGTTGGAAGGATTGAGATATTTGTTTGGTTGAATGGTTTCTTCCATAGCCTTACCCAAAATAAAATCTTCTCCCAAAGGTTCTTGAACAATGGCATCAAAAGTATACTGCTGGCCTACTTTCACCTGCTGTGGTAATTTCACATCCACTTGGGGTGGTTTAATTCCAGAAGTAATTTTGGTACGTTCCGATAAAACTTCTTGACGGGTAATTTTATTCCCTGTTAACCTTTGACGGGAACGGATTGTAGCATTTAAAGCTAGATTATTTTCATTGGCAGATGGCAAACCAGTTATTTTGGTCACAGTTTCAGCAATAATAGAATTACCTTCTGATTTCCAAGATTGTAGGCTTGTGCTATATCTCAACTTGGGATACTTTTGCCAAAATCTGCTTAAAGCCTGCTCCATAGTTTGACGGTTTAAACCATCTGTATGGGTAAATACGGGGCTATAGAACTGCATCACCCCTTTAATATCACCTTTGCTTGCTGCTAGATCAATTTGCGAAAGTAAGTTTTTCAATTGGGGAGGAGCACTATCAGGTGTCTTGGCTAGAGCAGGTTTACCCAGACTGACTAATCCAAATGTGACCAGAAAAAAAAGTAACCAGCGATTCATAAGCAATCGAGATGGGTATTTCAGTAGTAAGGTAATAAAGTTAGACATTGGCAATTATTTGTAGATGGCAATTTGGCTACGGAAAGTAGATAAATTGTTTTATCTTAAATTAACCTGAGAGTCCGAACGGTATAGGTTGGATGGCAAACGCACCGATAAAATTATTAATAGCTGCTAGTGGTACTGGGGGACATTTATTTCCAGCGATCGCACTGGCACAAGAGTTATCAGATTATGACATAGAGTGGCTGGGTGTACCCAATCGACTAGAAACTCAGTTGGTTCCCCAACAGTATAAATTGAATACCATCCCTGTGGCAGGGTTCCAAGAAAAGTTTGGTTTGGGGACTTTGCGGGTTTTGGGTGGACTGATAGGTTCGGTATTACAAGTCCGCCAGATATTGCAACGAGGAAAATTTCAAGGAGTATTCACCACTGGGGGCTATATTGCTGCTCCTGCTCTCATTGCTGCCAAAACTTTGGGAATACCTGTAATTTTTCATGAATCTAATGCCCTACCTGGTAAGGTAACACGGTTTTTTGGACCTTGGTGTGATGCTGTGGCGGTGGGATTTGATGTGGCAGCCCAACATTTACGCCGTAGTCGCACAATTTATACCAGTACTCCAGTGCGTTCCCAATTTCTAGATGAGAGCAATGTTACCAGCTTAGATTTGCCAATTCCGGAAAACGTGCCCTTAATATTAGTTTTTGGCGGTAGCCAAGGAGCAGTAGCTGTTAATCAGTTGGTACGTCAATGTGCCCCAGCTTTGTTTAAAGCCGGTGCGTATGTAGTTCATTTAACAGGTAATAACGATCCCGAAGCCCAGAGTCTCCAGCATCCTCAGTACATATGTTTGCCATTCTACGACAAGATGGCACCTTTATTACAGAGGGCAAATTTAGCCATTAGCCGGGCTGGTGCGGGTAGCATCACTGAGTTAGCCGTGTGTGGAACTCCAGCAATTTTAATTCCTTACCCCTTTGCGGCCGAAGACCATCAAGCTTATAATGCCCGTGTTTTTACTGAAGCAGGTGCTGGTTTTAGTTACAATCAGTCGGAATTAACTCCTAAAATCTTGCAAACTCAGGTATTAAGCTTATTAGATGCACCAGAAGATTTACAAAAAATGGGGGAAAAAGCTAAGGGAATTGCCCTCACAAATAGTGCCCACAAGTTAGCACAGTTGGTACGGGACGTGGTGGAGAGGTGAGGGAGTGAAGGAGTGAGGGAGTGAAGGAGTGAAGGAGTGAAGGAGTGAAGGAGTGAAGGAGTGTAGACGCGTATCCCTCACGGGACGCTTTGCGACTCAGCGGCTTCCCGTAGGGTAGGAGTGAAGGAGTGAAGGAGTAGGGGCGGGGTTTCCCCGCCCGGAGTGAAGGAGTATAGACACGAAGGATTAAATCTAAAATCTCTATGAATCAAGATTTAACACAACAATGGTTAACAGAAATTCAGGCACTGAAACAACAACTGGTGGAATTACGAGAAGAACGAGATACTGCCTGGGAAAGTGCCGAAAAGTGGCGTAAATTATACAATACTGAATCCGAACAACGACGTAGCGATGCTCAACTATCACAACAAGCGATCGCATCTTTAAAGTTAGAAATCCAGCAGATGCGAGGGATTGATGAAGGACTGATCGATGAAACTACTACAGATGAAGCGATACAGGGAGAAATAGAAAACCTCAATTCTGTAGAGGAATTACGAGATAAATTAATTACCACCCTCAAAGAACGGGATCAACTCCTACAAGCATTAAAAACAGAACAAGAAAAACACGCCCAAACCCGGAATAATCTAACAACTGCCCTTGGTGATGCCATTGATGGCTTGGCAAAGGAAAAGGCGGGAGTGAGGGAGTGATGGGATGATGAAGTAATAAGTAATAAGTAATAAGTAATAAAGAGAAATTTGTCTCCTTCACTCCTTCCCTCCTTCACTCCTTCACTCCTTCCCTCCTTCCCTCCTCTCGATCAAAATCCCATAGCCTTAGCTACTGCGTCAATTTCTGGGGCAATTCCCTGTTTGATTTGGCTGTTGCTGTGTTTAATGGCAGTATCTGGATCTTTTAAACCATTGCCCGTGAGGACGCAAACCACCGTTGCTCCTGTGGGTATTTGGTCTTTTACTTGCAACATCCCCGCCACAGAAGATGCACTGGCTGGTTCACAAAAAATGCCCTCTTCTGATGCCAAAATCCGATAGGCATCCAAGATCTCTGCATCTGTAACGGCGCGAAAATTTCCTTGACTGGCATCTTTGGCAGCGACTGCTTTTTCCCAACTCGCAGGATTACCAATTCTAATTGCCGTAGCGATAGTTTCTGGGTTTGCCACTGGTTGCCCATTTACCAGAGGTGCTGCACCTGCGGCTTGAAATCCCATCATTTTTGGCAAGCGATCGCACCTTCCAGCTTGATGATACTGACAAAACCCCATCCAATAGGCGGTGATATTACCAGCGTTACCCACGGGTATACATAACCAGTCTGGAGCATTACCTAAAGCATCAACCACTTCAAACGCGCCGGTTTTTTGACCTTCTAAGCGGTAGGGATTCACCGAATTGACTAAGGTAATGGGGTAGTTGTCTGCCATTTGACGGACAATTTCTAAAGCGCGATCAAAATTTCCTTTAATGGCTAAAACTTCTGCCCCATAAAGTAAAGCCTGTGCCAATTTACCTAGAGCTACATAGCCATCAGGAATTAACACAAAGGGACGCATACCTCCCCGTCGTGCATAGGCTGCTGCTGCCGCTGAAGTATTACCTGTACTTGCACAAATCACAGCTTTTGCACCGGCTTCCTTAGCTTTGGAAATTGCCATGGTCATTCCCCGGTCTTTAAAGCTGCCGGTAGGGTTCAGACCATCATACTTTACATATACGCTCACTTGCCTACCAATGCGTTCTGCCAAGGCAGGAGCAGGTATTAGAGGGGTATTACCCTCCAACAGGGTCACAACCGGGGTTTTTTCGCTAACAGGCAAATATTCGCGGTAGGCTTCTATTAGTCCAGGCCAGGGTTGGCGGTGGGATTTTTCAGCAGACAGGCTCAAAGTCACGGGATCTATAAAAGACGATGCAATTATTAACATATCATCAGCCACTGCCAAATGTAGTCATTAGAAAAACTTGGAACAAAAATATAACTCTTATTGTCAGTCTGTACACCAATGCAAATGAATCATATAAGTAAAAATGATGTCATATTTATTCACAAATCTTAAAATATGAGCTAGGATATTGTGTTTAAATGGTGTGAGCTAATTTGTGGAGCTAATAAAAAATGTCTGCATCATCTAGTGTTTCCGATCGCCCTTCCCACACAGCTGGAACCCAGAAATTGAACAATAACAAGTGTATTTACCAGGTAGATCAACAAGTTAAGTTTATCCATTTGCAAGCAGAGGTAGATTGCTTGCTACAGCAGTTACAAAATTTACAGAAGCAAAAATTATCCAGTCAAACCCATAAAAATTAGTGGTCTTTTTCATTAGTTATGAGGGCTAGGCCAAAACAATTCGTAATTGATAATTGATAATTCATGGGTTCGTGCCCACGGATGAATCCTCTTTTTTGAATCAAGCAAAATTTAAAATTTATCCGATCACAAATCATAAAGATTCCACTGTCCACTGTCTGTGTAATTCAAAAATCCGTGATCCATAAATAAATTTACGGGCTTGCACCATTAATTATGAATTAATAATTATGAATTAATTGGTCATAGCTCCCCGACTTCTAAATCAATATCTGCACATTGTAGTAATTTCTAGGATAGAAGTCGGGGATCGCTCACGCCCGCGAGGAGTCAAAATTAATGAAAAAGACCACTAATACTCCACCACATTAGTTCTGCGGGGTAAAACAATTGTAGTGGGAGCGTCTCGCTCCCTACTGTAAAGAAGCGGGCAAGATGCCCGCACTACAATAAACTGTCAAAATTAATGTGGTGGACTACTAATTTCATTTAAGGAAATAGAACTTACCTAACCTGAGTTCGGGATAAGAAATCCTCGAAACACCTGATGTTTCGTTGTTCGTTCTCAAACCATGTTTGAAGTTATTCTCAATAAGCCATGTTGTTGATATTAGTCTCATTTATGAACCTGATTGACAAAATGATGCCAATTTAATCCCTTCTTTAAGCACTTAGAGTTTGGCTAAATTCTTACAGAATAAGCTTTTAGCTTTTGGCTTAACCTGAACTCAGGTTAATTTTAACTCCGAACACCGAACTCCGAACACCGAACTCAGGTTACCTAGGTTTTGACTAAGTGTTACTCAAACCGTTTATTCTCCTTTGACCAACGCTGGAGAGTATATTTTTGGCGATTTTCTACTAATAATACAGGATAATTAGCAGTAGGCAGTTTAGCGATCGCTGTCAATGTTTGGGAATTATTAGGCTTAAATTCAGAGTAAATGATTTTACCACTATCTGCAAATATCAGAGTGCGGATTTGTTTACTCTGTTGTGGTTTACTATCTGAATTAGCTTTTTTCCAAGTACTAATTAATTCTGGGGAAATAGTAACTAATATTTCATCACTATTATCATTGGTAATATCTACTACTTTTACGGGTAAATTGGTTAGTAGTTGACGTAGCTTTGACAGTTCAGGATTTATATCGGTGGAAATATCGCCGGATGTTTGCAGTGAGCGCCAAATAGTCTGGATTATTTCTTCTTCCTGTTCCGGGTACTCCTGAGACAGCTGCTCAAAATTCATAGGAGATGGTTGTACCCATTCCAAGGCTCCAGTAGTTACAGCTAAGGGTTGCAGCTGATGGCTATTGCTATATTCTTGTTCACGGGTGGTTGTGGCTGCGGCTAATAGAGTTAATACCCCATTTTGCAATTGTACAGCTTTCAAACTAGCGATCGCATTTCGTTGCTCTTTATTTGGCAGCCAGGTAATAATCTCAATAGTTGAATTGGGCTTAATACCCAGTTTTTTTTGTAGATATTGACTGGGAGAATCTGAAGGTAATTTCAAGCTATTAAAAGGTAGATATTGCCAGCTTTGTCCGTCATGAAAGGCAGTCACCTCTATTTGATACCAAGTTTGATTATTTTTGGGTGTTAGGTTATCCTCATCAGTCAATGGTAGCCATGCTGATGCTTTCACAGCTAGATTTTTTTTGGCCGTACCCACAATTCGGGTAGGGTGAGTGGAATTAACTTGTGTGGGGGACACTTCACCATTCAGTTGTGCCAACAGCTTTTTAATTTTCCTGCGAGTTGCTGCTGTCATGTGAGATTGTTTGCCTAGCCATGAATTAACCTTTGTTTCTCCTTCCCGAGCGGCTAAAATTAGTGCTGCCAAGATTTGGACCTCGGCTCGTTTGGGATTGACTTGCAAAGCCGCTTGAGTCCGCTTCCACAATCTGCCCCCATCAGCCTGGAAGAGATTAGCTATTTCTTCATAATTCTGGGGTGATTTAGTCAATACTTGTAAAGCTTTTTCCCAACGGCCATCAATTAAATATGCCAAAATTTGTTGACTGGGAGCAGCCCAGCTTTTATCTGCTTGTGCCTTAGTAAGTTGTGAGTGCAAGCCAATCAAATCCATTTGTGCCTGGGCAGTAGCAGGTAGTAATCCTCGACGCTGCTTTTTAATGAATTGCAGCCACTGCCAAGCAGGTGTCCACAGTCCACTCCGGGCAATGACTAAAGCTTTTCCATAACCTCCATCACCCATAGCTGGTTGTTGGAGGGTAATTTCTTCGAGTTGGAAAGGATTGAGAAATAACTTCACAGATTTGAGTTGGTAAACCTTCAGCCGTGGTTCTAAGCCAGTAGTTTGTTCCACTACTAACTCCTCCCGCTCATCCCCAGTTACCTGCTGCCATTTGGGTAACTTCCCTGAAGGACTAGTCCAAGACAGCATTTTTTGCAGGCGATCGCGTTGGGGATTATAAAATATGATATGCCCATAGGCGATCGCTTTTGTGACTTGCTGTCGTTGACCCCGTAAATAAAACCAAAACCCTGAAGACGGTACACCATCTTTATACTGTCCCACTTGACTTAGAGGTAAAGAAATACTGCTAGTTTGATTTTTCCTTTCATCCTCCCCTAAAGGAGCAGTCACAAAGGATTCTTCCGGTCCAGTGACGGGTAATTGGGTTGTTAAATAGTAATATTTTTTTGACTGGGATTGCCATTCTGACTCTCGCGCTGGTTGATAAATCCTCAGTTCGGTGATTTCTTGACAATCTGACTGACAATTAGGACGCTGGCGTAACACTGGTAATAGAAAAGGTTTAGGGGAATTATTACCTGCATCACTCAAAGGAATAGTTTCCCCTGCTTGTAACTGTTTTTGCTTTATACTAGCAGTAATTTCCCTTATAGTTTGGGGTTGTTCTCCACGGGATAAGGAAATTCTTGCCCATGCTGGTAACAATTGATTTAACCGTCCCAAACCAGAGGGATTAAACATAAATAAAATACTGATCCAACCAAGGGTAAATAGCAAACCACCACTAGTTAACAAAATTGCGATCGCCATCATCCCAGGTAGCCAATTTCCCTGTTTTCGGGAGTTTTTTAGCAATTTGGGTTTTCGTCGATCGTTCTGATTGGTAGATAATTTTCCCTTCACCTTAAGTAACTTTTTTTGCAGTTTTTTCACCTTTTGCTTACCAGTGACAGAAGACTTATGACGCTGTGTTTGTTTTTTATATGGTTTGGGAGATGGATTAGGGGAGCATTTTGCCATGTTATTTATCAGTGAATATAATGGCTTTTTATATGTATTATCATTCTTTTATACTCGCATAAGCTCTAGATGACCAGCACATATAAAGTATGATTTAAAACTATTTCAGTAATATTACTCATGCAATTTCTGGATTATTTCCTATAAGCTCATCCGTTGAATGTGTGTGTGCAAAGTATAAAAAGTTGAAAAATAGTCAATTCTGCCTTATTGGCGGTTTGTTAGTGGCGATAGTCGGTGGACTATCGCAGAGGACACTAGCTATGCCTGAGGAAGCAGCACCATCTATAGAGGTAGCTGATATTACCACCTCCTCTGCCGCCGATGATGTATTATCGGATGCCAAAAATTCCTCATTAGATCAAAAACCGATGGAGCAAGTAACATCGGTTTCCCAACTCAGAGATGTACAACCCACAGATTGGGCTTTCCAGGCATTACAATCTTTAGTAGAACGTTACGGTTGTATTGCGGGTTATCCCAATCAAACCTATCGCGGCAATCGGGCATTAACGCGATATGAGTTTGCTGCTGGCTTAAATGCTTGCTTAGATCGGGTGAATGAGTTAATAGCCACAGCTACTAATGATCTAGTTGCCCGGGAAGACCTGACAACTTTACAAAGATTACAAGAAGAGTTTTCTGCGGAATTAGCAACCTTACGGGGTCGTGTTGATGCCTTGGAAGCACGTACAGCGGAGCTAGAAGCCAATCAATTTTCCACTACCACCAAACTGAAAGGTATTACAGTTATTGGTCTTCAGGGACGTACTAGTAACCGAGCTGATACTAATCAAGATGGTATTAGAGATACTCAAGACCCAGGTACTAATACTGATGTAATTACCTTTAATCAGTTATTTTTAAACACCCAATTTAGTCCCCGTGGTTATTTGGTAACAGGTTTATATGCTGGTAGTGGATCGACTTCACCCAAGCTCAGTAGTGATTTTCTTTTGGGCTATGAACTCAACACGAACAGTAGTTTCATCGTTAATCACCTGCACTATCACCATCTAATAACCGACAATTTAGCCATGATGGTAGGTACAGCCGGCGTTGATATGTTATGGGCTTTCCGGGGTCCAAACCGGGAAGAAAGTGCATCCAATGGACCTTTATCATGGTTCGCTCAAAGAAACCCTATTTTAAATATAGGATTTGGCGGTGCTGGTATAGCTTTTGATTGGCAATTTACTAAAAATGCTAGTTTACAAGCAATCTATACCAGTGCGAATCCCGGCAATCCAGGACCTCGCAGTGGATTATTTGATGGGAATACTACCACTGGCGTGCAATTATTACTGACACCAGCTAAGACTGTAGATACCAGCCTCTATTACGTTAATAATTACTCTAGCGATGGAGTGTTGGTCCCTCCTATTGTGGGCAGTGGAGTAGGAGATTTTCGTTTAGCCAATGACGCACCCTTACAAACCAATGCCGTTGGTGCAACAGTCAACTGGCGTGTTTCTCCTCAAATTACTTTAGGCGCTTGGGGTGGTTATACCAACTCCCGCATGCCTGGAGAATCGGGGAATGTAGAAACAACTAATTATATGTTTTATGCCAATTTCCCCGATTTATTGGGTAAGGGAAACTTGGGCGGCATCTACGTCGGACAACCACCTAAAATCACCAGTAGCGATTTACCTGTAGGCAGAAATATACCTGATGTTGAACCCGATGGACAACCAGGAACTACAACCCATATTGAAGCGTTCTATCGCTGGAGATTAACAGATAATATCAGCGTTACTCCCGGTATTATCCATATTATAGAACCTGGTCACACTCCAGATAGTGATTCAATTACTCTTGGTATTGTCCGCACCAGTTTCACTTTTTAATTTATCTAGCATCGATGAGCATCTACCGCTTTCATCAGCTATGTATTAAGTTAGTGCTTTCAAGTATTTGCCTAAATTATCCAGTAAAAGTGATTGAACTGAGTGTATAAAAAAGTGGTTTCCGGAAAACATTTGCACTTGGAAAGAATTTGTTGTTTGCCATCTCCACCCTTCTAGTTCTTGGAGATTTACTTCTTGATCTTCTAATCCTCCAAAAGCAGTTATCGGACATTCAAGTAGTGGCTTTTGGGCGTAAACATAAGTTTCTAAAACTGCAAAATCTGCCCGTATAATAGGGGTGAGCAATTCCATTAATTCGGCATTTTCCAAAACTGAAGCAGGTGTACCATTGAGACGGCCAAGTTCTTGTTTAAACTCAATGTCTGGTAGTGCGTGGATGGGTGATTTTGGTGACGGTATTTGGGGCGCACGACTAGCAGAAACAAATAGATGAGCTGGCTTTTTATCATGTTCTTGGCAAAGATAACGAGCCAGTTCAAAACAAAGTAATCCACCCATACTGTGACCGAAGAAAGTAAATGGTTTATCTAAATATGGAAGGATAATGGGAGTTATATCCCTAACTAGGGATTCCATTCGTGTAAATAGAGGTGATTTGATCTGTATTCCTCGTCCTGGAAGTTCTACAGGACAAACTTCGATACTTTTAGGTAAGCTATCTGCCCATGTACGAAAAATTAAAGAGTTACCACCTGCATAGGGAAAGCAAAATAATCGCAAGGAAGCACTCGGATTATTTTTAGGAAAGGTCACGCAGGAGTTGGTCATAGATAAAATCTTCATAAATAGTCTTAAATTATACTGTTAATTATAGTTCTTCAGTACTTGTTATGCCAAAATAATAAATTATAGCACTACGCAATTAGGGCGCGGACATTGTTGAATGCACCAAACCTATGAATAGTAAACTTATTACTCCTTCGGAGTGAATCCTTCGGATACGCTTCGCGTTAGCGAAGCTCCTCTGTTAGCGAAGCTCTCCCGAAGGGAGCAAGAGGCGCGCCATTTGCTTTATG
>JAAUYD010025743.1_pt1 | contig 11771 bp, 6 predicted proteins | sample 7278101 | NCBI WGS metagenome assembly JAAUYD01 (sample SAMN14350128, study PRJNA611818) | marine sediment metagenome | isolation source: surface marine sediment (0.6m) | place: French Polynesia: Moorea | collected 2018-08 | reverse complement strand
TTTCGCGAGAAATTGCCTGCCAAAAGGGTATATCAGTATTTCGTGTTGGAAGAATTACTCGAAGCTGGGTTTTTCAGTCAAATTGCTGAAAATTTACCTGAAATTAAGTAAATAACTGGATTAATAGTATATTCAATTATTTAAACGGTTTACTTCAGTCTTAACTCTTCATTTTACACTCCTTATTTGTTATTTACATAAATCATAGTTCAGGTATTAAACTCCCGGCTTATGAATTGAGAATCAGCGGCTACCATCGAAAGTGGCTCCGGCCCCTTCCAGAATCCATTTTAATCCCACAGCTCTCCTGGTGGCCGCTGATTGTTTGTCATCCTGGTTAATACCGTTTTGGTAATAATTTGATGATCCTAAGTTATCTCAATCGATATGCAGATATGTCCTAAAATAACTTAAAACATGGATATCCTAAATGACTGATACATCCAACCTTATAACAAAAATCTATGCAGGTTTTGCTCTGCTGCTTGTGCTGCTCATCGTCGTGGCTGTGGCGGGCTACGTTGGATTCGTCCGCGTTGTTGACCGAATTGAGAAAGCCGACGATGTCAACCGTCTGGTCAAGGGCATTTATACGACACGGTTGCAGGAGAAAAATTACATTCTTCGAGGTGACGCCAAGTACTCTGCGCATGTTGACACCAGTGTCACTGACCTGATTGCCCAGGCCGAGGCGACAAAGGACAAGTTTGACAAGAAGTCCAACCAGGACCAGATGGTTGCTGTCGTTAATGATGTAACCAATTACCAGTTAGCATTCAAGGACTTTAGGGAACTCGATGATCAGCGGCGAGTAACCATGGCGCAAATACGGTCGGACGCCCGGCGGGCATTGGCTGAGGCCGAGGCTATCCGTATGAGCCAGAAGGCGGAATTGGCTGAAGCCAGGACTGCCGGTTCCCATCAGTCCGCCGAAAAGACTGCAAAGGCCGATGATTCAAACCGGATTATCAAGCTGACTCTCGATGCTCGGATCGAAGAGAAGAACTACATTCTGAGAGGTGAGGAATTGCATCGAATCAGGGTGGAACAGCTGCTCAGTGAGATTCTGGTTTTGGCGGATAATCTCCGGTCTCGCTTTATGGATCCTCAGAATCAGGAGAGAGTCGACGATGTCAGGCTGGCGGCGAATCAATATCTTCAGGCCTTTCGCGCATATGCACAGTTGATAATAGACCAGAGAGCAAGTGAGGAGAAGATGGTGGACCACGCCCGCAGATTGGAGGACGCGGCCACCGAGATCCGCCAGGATCAAAAGGCACAGCTGGAAAAACTCCAGGGTGTGCCTGGATTCAGCCGGGCAGAGGTCAATGACAAGCGCGAGAAGGCAGATGATGCCAATCGAATTATCAAGTGGGCCTTTGATGCACGGACCGAGGAAAAAAACTACATCATACGGGCAGATGACGCACCCAGATTGAATGTTGAGCGTCTTATCACAAACATCCACCAGTTGGCTGGCGATCTAAAATCCCGATTCAGGGATACAGGCAACCAAGAGAAGGCTGACCGCGTTCTCGCTGCGAGTGAAGGTTATCGAAATGGCTTTCATTCTTTTGTCCGCCTTAGGACTGAAAGGGACTTAGCAGAGAGGAAAATGGTCGAATCTGCCCGGGAGCTCGAGATGCTTGCAGCAGACATCCGTCGCGACCAGAAGGCGGAACTGATGGCGGTTACGACAGAGAGCGATCGCTTCATGGACGACCGCATTGCCAAGGCGGACGATGCAAACAGACTGATCAAATGGTTCCTGGATGCGCGCCGCAGTGAAAAGAATTTTATTCTCGGAAAGGGTGAATCAGAATGGATGGATGCGGTCGATGAAAGGATTACTGCCATCCTGGACCTGTCGAAAACGATGCTGTCTAGCTTTAAAAACGATAAAAACCAGAATCAGATAAGGGCCGTAATCCAAGCTGTCAAGGACTACAGCGAAGGTTTTCACAAATTTGCTCGACTGATGAAGGATCAGGATACGGCCGAGGCGCAGATGGTGGCCCTGGCCAGAGCGGCTCAGGAAGCCAATGAAATCGCTCGTTCAGATCAGAAGGAGATCATGAAATCTCAGATCTTCTACGTAAAATTGCTGATAATTGTCGTCGGATCATCAGCGGCCCTTTTTGGGGTCTTCCTCACTGTGGTGATCACCCGTAAGGCCTCAGCAGATATGACCGCACGTCTGGAAGCCGAAGAGGCACTTCGCGCGGCCACGGAATCAGCCAATACCCGGGCCGAGGATGAATCCAGTCTAGCCGAGCTTGCTTCCCGACTGCAGGGAGATCTCAGCGTTGTTGAGGTGGCGGAGTCAATTTTGGCGGGTATCGTTGATGTCCTCAACGCCCCGATGGCAAGTCTCTATGTCATGGAGGAGGATGGCCGACTTCATCGACGTGCGCAACACGCCTTCCCCCAAGGGGCGGAGACGACCAAAACCCTTGAACTTGGGGTTGGGAATGTCGGGCAAGTCGCAAAATCGCGGCGAACATCGGCATTCAGTCCGGATGAGTCAGCCTGGTCTGTGGCTTTCAGTGTCGGCAACATAACGCCGAAGCAGGTGGTTACCTGCCCTCTGGTCACTGGTGACGTTCTTGCCGGCGTGGCAGAGATGTACCTATTTACCGAACTCAACGATGACCAATCACGATGGCTTGAGAAGGCGGCGGAAATCGCAGCGTCCGCTCTGCGATTCGCCCAGGAAACCAGCGTGCGTAAGGAGGCGGAGGAACGCACCCGCTTGATTCTCGAATCTACGGGCGAAGGGTTGTTCGGTCTGGACACCGACGGACGGGCCACCTTTGTCAATCCGGCCGTCTGTGAAATGTTGGGCTTCAAACCCGAAGAGCTGATCGGCCAAGCCGTTCACGACCTCATCCATCACAGCCGATCCGACGGCGAACATTATCCTGCCATAGAGTGTCCGATGCGGGCCTCGTTTGCAGATGGCGTTTCTGCACGGGTTGATGATGAAGTCCTCTGGCACCGTGATGGCCACCCAATTGCAGTTGAATACACCGCCACTCCCCTTCTCAAGGAGGGTGAGATCGTGGGGGCTGTTGTCAACCTCCGTGACATCACTGAGCGAAAAGCTGCAGAGGGGGCGATGAAACAGGCCAAGGAGATTGCTGAAGCCGCCTCGCAGGCGAAGGCCGATTTTTTGGCGAACATGAGCCACGAAATCCGCACGCCCATGAACGCCATCATTGGAATGTCTCACCTGGCGCTCAGGACTGATCTGAATCCCAAGCAGAAAGACTATCTACGCAAGATCCAAGGATCCGGTCAGCACCTGTTGGGCATTATCAATGACATTCTTGATTTTTCCAAGATTGAGGCAGGCAAACTCAACATAGAGACCATCGAGTTTGAATTGGAAGCGGTGTTGGAAAATGTCGCCAGTCTGATTGCGGAAAAAGCATCCGATAAAGGTCTGGAACTTTTATTTGATGTGGATTCAGATCTTGTCCGCGGTCTTGAGGGTGATCCTTTACGAATTGGTCAGATTCTCATCAATTATGCCAACAACGCTGTCAAGTTCACCGAAGAAGGCGAAATCATCGTGAGGGCCGTAAAGGCTGAAGAGACGGAAACGGATTTGCTGATTCGTTTCGAAGTACAGGACACCGGTATTGGTCTGACATCCGATCAGAAGGCCAAACTGTTCCAGTCGTTCCAGCAGGCCGACGCCTCAACCACACGCAAGTTCGGGGGGACGGGTCTGGGGCTGGCCATCTCGAAAAAACTGTCAGAAATGATGGGTGGCGAGGTCGGTGTTGAAAGCGAGCCGGGAGCTGGAAGCACCTTCTGGTTTACGGCTCGGCTCGGAAAAGGCAAGCCCCAGGAACGGCCGCTGTTGCCGGATCCGGATTTGCGGAAGCGTCGTGTGCTAGTGGTGGACGACAGTACCCAAGCGCGCGAGATCCTTTGCGAGATGTTGGCGAGCATGACCTTCCGGGTGAATGAAGCTGCCTCCGGTGAGAAGGCCTTATCTGCGATTGCCGAGGCGGATACCCTAGCGGACCCCTACGAAATTGTCATTCTTGACTGGCAGATGCGCCCAGGAATCGACGGCATCGAGACGGCTCGTCGGATTAACGAAATGAAATTAAACAAAATACCACGTACTGTGATGGTGACAGCCTACGGAAGGGAGGAAGTCTTTCGGGAGGCCGAAAAAGCCGGCATTGAGATCACACTGGTGAAACCCGTCAACCCTTCGATTCTCTTCGATGCCGCCGTCCGGGCACTTGGCGGCGATCTTAAGGTTAGTGTTACAGAGGAGAAGGAGATGTCATTCGACGTGAGAGACCTCGATTTCTCACACATCCAGGGTGCCAGAATTCTTCTGGCAGAGGACAATTTGCTGAACCAGCAGGTTGCGATGGAACTCCTGACCGGTGTTGGCTTCCAGGTGGATCTGGCAGAGAATGGGGAGGACGCCGTGGCACTGGTAGTCCGCCATTCTTACGATGCCGTTCTGATGGACATGCAGATGCCCTTGATGGATGGAGAGACCGCCACTCGCGAGATTCGTAAGAATCCTCAGTTCGAGAAACTGCCGATTCTGGCGATGACGGCCAATGCCATGGCTGGCGACCGGGAACGTTGTCTCGAAGCGGGAATGAACGACCACGTGGCAAAACCTATCGATCCCGGTATTCTCTTTCGGACCTTGCTTCAGTGGATTCCACCGAAGACCGATGCCAATTTCCAATCTACACAAATAACTGAATCCTTGCCGCAAATCTCGGCGATCAGCTCACTGCAGACCATCGAAGGTCTTGATGTGAAGGGTGGTCTGGCGCGGGTGATGGGCAAACACGACCTATATGAGCGGTTGTTGCGTCAGTTCACAGCCGGGCCTGAATCCCGGACAGTGGAAACCGTATGTGCACAGCTCGGCGACGGTGACCCCAAAGCGGCTGAACGTTCGGCCCACTCACTAAAAGGCGTCGCAGGTACGCTTGGGGCTGGCGAACTCCAACAGCTGGCAGGCGGTTTAGAAGCTGCGATTAAGGAAGGTCGGTCCGAGACGGAGATTGAAAAACACCTCAAGCAAGTTGGGCAAGAACTCACCCGCATTATTACGGCGATTCGTCGTGCGCTGCCGGACAATGGACTTTCGATAGCAGCTAAGGCGGTGGATGTGGATTGGGGCAAGGTCAAAGAAGCCGTACAGTTGTTGGAGGAGCTTCTGGAAAATAATGATGGCAGCGCTATGGCTGTCTTTGGAGAATCGGCTTCTCTACTACATGCCGCCTTCGGATCCGCGGCAGTGGCAATGGAAGAGGCAATCGCCGGTTGGGACTTCCCTGCTGCGCTTGAGGCCTTGCAAGCGGCCAAAGCAGACCGAGACGAATTCAAGTAATCCTCAAAGCGGCAACATTGGGATAATGATAACGGTTAATTTGCTTTGCGGTTGGGTGTTCTCTTACGACCCTATACTATCTAATGCCCCTGTTTCATAACTTTTACGATGTGATGTCCGAATTCTTTTCTTTGCCAGTTTTTCATTTCTTTAATCGCTGCCAACTCTGATAACTTCAAGGGTCTTTGAACAGCAATTGCACTGATGAGCGCCTTGGTGCAAATCAGAGCGGGATCGATGGCCAGTTTCTGAACCTGCGCGTCGCGCCAATTCCTGAGGGCTCTGACACGACCGGCAACCGCAAGGGGTACTTTGGGCGCTTTTTTGCGAGGATAAACCGGAAGTTCATCTGCCGGCAGGTTCATGGCTTTCTGGATGGTTGAAATCAATTCCCGGCCGTACATGGCGATTTGTTTGGCGCTCAGTGCGCCGGTTTTTTCAAGTTGATTTAAATTTAAGGGTTTTGTGCCGGCCAATTTCATCAGCGACCGGTTTCCAAAAATTCTGAACAGCGGCTTGTCTTTTTTTCGTGCGATTTTTTGGCGAAAGCCAAGCAGGGCTTCCAACACCGCCAGACTGTGGGAATCAAGTTTGCCGGCTCCCTTGAAATTCATGTATATCGGCTGATTGTTTGAACTGGCCGGGCGTACCTTGCTTAACTGCTCACACTCTTCATATACCCATGGCAGGCGATTTTTTTCATCAAGTTCTGCTTTCAGACTTTCTGCTAGGGGCAGCAGATAGCGGGCATCTGCAGCGGCATAGGCGATCATGGCCGGGGGAAGGGGGCGTTTGGACCAATCTTTGCGCTGAAACTTTTTATTGAGTACGATATTAAATTTTTTTTTGAGAACCGCCTCCAGGCTGGTTTCCGGATAGCCTAAAAATCGGCTGGCCAGCTCGGTGTCAAATAAATTATGTATTGTAATGCGAAAGTCGCGAAATAAGGACCGGACATCATAATCCGCACCATGGAAAATTTTGCAGATGTTCTTACTTTTGAACAACGGTTTAAGAACTGAGAGATCTTCGATCGCGAGCGGATCAATAACCACATTAGTGGATTTGGTGGCCATCTGAATCAGGCAGACCTTTTCTTTGAAATGGTACATGGAATCTGCTTCCAGATCGACACCGACGGCCGTTTCATTTTCTATGGCACTGACAAAGCTTTCAAGTTCTCTTGCGGTTTGAATCATTATATAGGCGTTGTCGGTGTCCGCGTTCATTTTTTTCCTTGACCCTCGGGATGGTTTTGCCTAATTTGCATTGTTGAATTTCTCAAATAGTAGTAACATCGTCTTTTTAACCAAATTTTTATCACGGTGAGTATACAATGGTAAACATAACATTTCCAGACGGCAACATAAAGGCTTTTGAAAATTCCTTGAGCGGCATCGATGCAGCCAATAGCATTTCAGACGGATTTGCACGCAATTGCGTGGCTATGGAACTGGATGATAACCTGGTTGATTTAAATACCATTATCGATCACGACGCCAATATCCGGTTTGTGACTTCCAAGGATCCGGACGCACTCGATATTCTGCGCCACAGCGCAGCCCATGTGATGGCCCAGGCCATTTTACGCCTCAACAAAGATGCAAAACTGACCATCGGTCCGGCAGTCGAAAATCAATTTTACTATGATATCGATATGGATCCCATTTCAGAAGACGACTTTCCCAAAATCGAAGCTGAAATGAAAAAAATTATCAAGGAAAAATTGCCGATTCAACGGCGGGTCGTTTCAAAGGCGGAAGCCCTTGAGTTTTACAAAGACGAGCCTTACAAGCTTGAAATGATATCGGATCTAGAAGACGAAACCATTTCTTTTTACGAGCAGGGCGAATTTACCGATTTGTGCCGTGGCCCCCATGTTCCCCATACAGGATTTGTCAAAAATATCAAACTGCTGAAGGTATCCGGTGCTTACTGGCGGGCAGATCCCTCCAAACCGCAGCTCCAAAGAATTTATGGTACCGCCTTTTTCGATAAAAAGGAGTTGAAAGCATACCTGACGTTTCTTGAAGAAGCCAAAAAAAGAAACCATCGCAAAATTGGACAGGCCTTGGATCTTTTCAGCTTTCACGAAGTGGCGCTCGGAATGCCATTTTTTCATCCCAAGGGCATGGAACTCTGGAATGCTTTGCTGGATTATTGGCGCTTTGAACACCGTGAGGCCGGCTATGTTGAAACCAAAACGCCGATTATGCTAAACCGGTCGCTATGGGAACGCTCCGGCCATTGGGAAAATTATCGGGAAAATATGTATACTTCGGCCATTGATGATATCGAGTATGCCATCAAACCGATGAACTGCCCCGGGGGGATGTTGTTATTCAGCACGAAGCCCCATTCCTATCGTGATCTGCCTCTCCGGGTTGCTGAGATTGGGCTTGTCCATCGGCATGAATTGAGCGGTGTGCTCTCCGGATTGTTTCGGGTGAGAGCATTTCATCAGGATGACGCCCATTTATACATGACTTCTGAGCATATCAAAGATGAAATCCTGGGCGTACTGAAGCTGTCGGAACGGATTTACAGTACCTTTGGTCTGGGATTTTTGCTGGAACTCTCAACCCGGCCCCAAAAATCTATCGGGACCGATGAACAATGGGATACGGCCACCAATGGTTTGGCGGGAGCATTGGATGCCTACGGCCAGGAATACCAACTAAATGAAGGCGACGGCGCTTTTTACGGTCCCAAAATCGATCTTCATATCAAGGATGCCCTGAACCGAACCTGGCAGTGCGGCACGATTCAGCTTGATATGAACTTTCCCGAACGGTTTAATTTGCATTACATCGACAAAGACAATGAAAAACATCGTCCAATCATGATTCACCGAACGGTTTTCGGATCGATTGAGCGCTTTCTGGGCATTCTCATCGAACACTTTGCCGGAAAATTTCCTTTGTGGCTGGCACCGTTGCAGGCCATTATCCTTCCAATCAACGATGATCTGGTGCCCTATGCCAACGAAGTGCTGGCAATCCTGAAAAATGCCGGGCTGCGTGCTGAAGTCGATGGTCGGACGGAAAGCCTGAATAAAAAAGTACGTGAGGCCCAATTGCAATATATTCCGATTATTCTGACCATCGGTGGCAAGGAAAAAGAGGCTGCCACGCTATCGGTGAGGACCCTTGACGGCTCTGTCAAATATGGCGTTTCTCACGATACGTTTTTGGAAACCGTGCAAACGCACATTCGTAATCGGGCACTTTCATTTGAATTTTAAGGCCGGTTTGATGGTTTAGATTTGGAATGGATTCAATCTGATGTTTTTTTTTAATAAGACAGGATTTACAGGATACAAAGGATTTTTTTTCGCCTCCGGCGAGATGTCCTTCGACTGAAGGCCGTTATATCCTAACGATCCTGTTAATCCTGTCTACTGTTTTTCTTTAAAAGTGAATCCATTTCATTTTTAGGGGGATCGGTTTTTTAAAGGGCTAAAGTGTCACTAAAACGGGATATTATATGACTAAAAACGCAGGTGTTACGACCAGTAAGATCAGTTTTTGTGATTTGCAGTGCGGACATGCCGATTTTGCTCAAGTGGATGCGCTGGATGGCAGTTGCCGAACCTTTCAGTCCTTGTGGTGCAAAAAGTTGAAAAAGCACGTCACCAAGAATGCACCCTGTGAGGTTTCTTTCGGCAAAAGGCGACCAACTACCGGGTTTTAGGTGGGTTTATCGCATTTCGACGCCCGGTTGTGGCAATCCAAAAATCAGCCAGAAAGACCCTAAGGCACCAAGAAAAGGAATCATATATTGGCCATGGACCACTTTTCTCAAGTGTTGTCTTCCGAACTCTATCGTCTGATTTTCTGTCATCCAGCCGCTGAAAAAATAAACCATGCGCACTAAATCAAAGCTAATTTTACTATATTGGCTTCCACTGATCCTATATTGCCTGTTGATTTTTATTCAGTCCGCCAATCCCCCTCCGGAACAGATCCCTTCATTTCGATTTGTCGACAAGTTACTTCATTTTGCAGCATACGCAATCATGGGTGTTCTGTTCTACAGGGCCTATCAAACCCTGAAATTCAAGGACAATCTCCGAATGCTGATGCTGTTGAGTGCGCTTTCTGCAACACTCTACGGCATCAGCGATGAGATCCACCAATCTTTTGTCCCCTTTCGGGAAGCAGATGTTGCAGATGTGATTGCCGATACCATCGGCGCCTTTTGCGGTGTATATCTTTATCAGCTGTTGATAGCGTCCAGGATAAAAAAGCCATCTGTCGGTTAACGCCTTACGGCGCAACCTGACCTACAATCCTCATCTGCCTCATTATTTCCGATTTAGCTAGAAGCATTTTTCGCAATTCACGTATTAACATCTTTCCGGCAGGACTCACTGGAATCGCTTCTATAATTCTGACTTTTCTGATTTTTTATAGTCGGCGATCTAGGAATTGGTATGATCCTTGATCTCTTCCTCAAGCTTTTCAGTTGACGCCACCCAATGATGCCCTGAAATATCGATCGTGTACAACGTGCCTGCCACTAACAATTGTAGGTCGGGGTAGGAGCGAAGCGATTTCCATAACAATCTAATCTTTATTCTGCTGCTTGAGAGCAGCAGCAGTTCTCGGTGAAATTATTTACTGAGTAAACTGCTGGGATTGTGGTGAATCTTAAAATTATTTTTCGCAAAGCTCTTTTTTGCAAAACGCGTAACCTATTGAAATAATTTGAAATAAAATCCTAGACTTTTGCCTTTATTTATTGTATAAATATCAGAGACTTATACGATAGATAGGGGCCTAAGTGCGTCAAAAAAAACATCTCAGTTTTGCTGCTTTGAGAAAGTCGCTGTCACAGTACTTCAGACAGATCGATGATCGACGACAAAGTGCCAAGGTCGATTACAGTCTGCATGATTGTCTGATGAGCGGCTTTGCCATGATGTTTTTTCAGGACCCCTCTTTGCTAACCTTCCAGAAACGGTTGCAGGACGGCATCCAAAGAAACAACTTAACCACAATTTTTAATGTCAGTGACATTCCCAAAGACACTCAAATGCGATCGGTATTAGACGCCATCGCCGCCTCAGAGCTAGATGACATTTTCGCTGATTTTCTTCACCGCTTGCAACGCGGCAAGCACCTTGTCAATTATCAGTTTTTTGATGGCAGTTATCTGGTATCCATTGACGGTTCACAATATTTTTCTTCCGAAAAAATTAACTGTCCCCATTGTCTGGTGACCACGTCCAAGGGCCGTGTGCGCTATCATCATCAAATTCTTCAGTCGGTCATCGTTCATCCCGATATGCGCCAAGTGCTGCCGCTGGCACCCGAAGCGATCAGCAACCATGACGGAACCAAAAAACAAGACTGTGAACGCAATGCTGCCAAACGATTGGTTGCGAAAATCCGAGCAACCTATCCGAGGTTGAAAATCACTGTCACCGCCGACGGTCTTTACTCGAACCAACCCTTTATTGATGAACTTAAAAAAGCCAGAATGTCCTTTATACTAGTAGCTAAACCCACCGACCACAAAGTGCTTTTTGAGTGGGTCAACGAACTGATGGCACTAGGCGCTGGGGGCAGCTTAGAACTTGGCGATCAAAAAGGCCGCCGCCACTGTTACCAATGGGTTAACCAGGTGCCCTTAAATGGGACAAAAGATGCCGATCTGGTCAATTTTTTTCAATATCAGCTGGTGGCCAAAACCGGCAAAGTCACTTATAAAAACAGCTGGGTGACTGACATTCAAGTAGATAAAAACAATGTCGTCAACCTGGTTAAGGGCGGTCGGGCACGCTGGAAGATCGAAAATGAAACCTTCAATACGCTCAAAAACCAAGGCTATCACATTGAGCACAACTTTGGCCACGGACAGCAAAATCTGTCAATGATCTTCTTTGTACTTAACCTACTGGCCTTTTATGTTCATCAGATTCTGGAATTGACCGATGCCTTGTATCATAAAGTCAGATATACCAAGTTTACCTCCCGCAAGGAGTATTGGAATCAATTACGCTGCACGATTCGTATCTTAATTTTCCCCCGATGGGAAAGTTTACTTCAGTTTATCTTAGATCCTGAATCAGGTATCCCACCTTAGGAACCAAGACTGTAGATTATCTCGCAGAATCCCACACTTTAGCTATAGGTTCATTAATAGCCATGGTAGCGTGCGCCCGTACTCAGGGTGCCGCTTTAATAATCCTGTAAATCCTATCGATTATGGGTTATCAGTGGTAATCTCGTTTTGTATATTTTTGCAATTAAGCTGTTTGCAACTCAAAATGAGTGCATTTATTGCTCTATGTGGCTTTCGCCAAGAATTGCTGGCTCCGATCATTTTACTTTGACAAAACCCAATATAAAGGATTATATTTCTGGCTTTATATTCAGGGGCT
>JAAUYD010138001.1_pt1 | contig 11772 bp, 9 predicted proteins | sample 7278101 | NCBI WGS metagenome assembly JAAUYD01 (sample SAMN14350128, study PRJNA611818) | marine sediment metagenome | isolation source: surface marine sediment (0.6m) | place: French Polynesia: Moorea | collected 2018-08 | reverse complement strand
CGTCGCGCGGCCTCGGGCCGCCGGAACTCCGGCCGGTTGCCTACGCTCCAGGTCCCGGACACGCCAAGGAGTCCCCATGCGTCCCATCCTCCTCGTTGCCCTCCTGCTCGCGCTCGTCGCGCCGTCGGCGGGCCGCGCGGACACTCCCTTCCAGTTCGCCGCGCCGGGCCTGCGCGCTCCCGACGACCCGCACGTGAACGGCCTGCGCTTCACGGCCATCCACGGCAAGAACCGCAGCGTCCGCGGGCTCGACTTCGGAGTCTTCGCCGTCAGCGAAACGGGCGACATGACCGGCTTCCGATCGATCATGGGCGTCGGCCGGCTGCGCGGCGACATGAGCGGCTGCGCGAGCGCCTTCGTGAACCTGCACGAGGGCACCGACCGCGGCCTCAACGTCGCCTTCCTGAATCTCGTGCGACGCATGTCCGGCGGCGCGAACCTCGCGTTCGTGAACATCGTCGACGACTACTCGACGACCGATCTCGGCGGGCTCAACGTCTCCGACCGCTCGGCCGTGCAGGTCGGTTTCCTGAACATCACGGAGCGCATCGACGGCGTGCAGCTCGGCTTCCTGAACCTGGCCGAGAACGGCTTCCTGCCCGTCTTCCCGTTCTTCAATTTCTCGGTCGACTGAGGGGGGCGCGTCGGGCGCGCCCTCCGCGCAGACGAGCCACGGCCCCGCCCTCGGGAGAGAGAGCGGGGCCGGGAGGGAGCGTCGCAGGGCGCGTCTAGCGCTTGCTGGCCGTCCGGTGGTCGCAGACCCTTCGGGTGACGACCTCACCGCCACGGTGATCGCGCACCTCGCGGCTCTGGGGCTTCGGGCGCGGTGCGGGCGTGGCATCCGCTCGGTGGTCACAGACTTTCGTCGTCTTGACCTAGCCACCGCGGTGATCGCGCACGGTGCGGCACTGGGCCTTCGGTCGGGGCGCCGGAGTCGGGCTCGGCGTGTAGGTGCTCGAGGCGCTTCGGCGACGCCAGTAGCCTGCCTTCTTCTCCCACTCGCCGTCGACGCAGCGGTAGCGGGGGCTCACCCAGCGGTAGCCCTCACGCGCAGGGGGGCGGACGTGGCCGCCGACCTTGGGGCGGGGCCCCTCGCAGCTCGTGGTCTCGGTCTCCGTGGTCTCCTCTTCGACCCCCTCGGCCTCGTCGTCGTCCTTGCCCCAGTTCTCGGCCGTCGCTTCGGTCGCGACGATCAGCGCCGAGCCGAAGGACTCGGCCATCGTGTTCATGCTCGTGGTGGTGCAGCCGAGGGCCGGGGACAGGGCCATCGCGAACACCGCCAGCGCCAGGCTCTTGATCAGGCTTCGATCCGTCATCGTGGGTCTCCTTGGGTGGGGCGTCGCTGCCCTCGAGCAGGGGTCGGGGGGCGTCGATCGCCGGATCACCGCCATGAAGAAAAAGCGCGGGCTGAAACGGAAGGAGCCCCCCTTCCTTCGGGAAGGGGGGCTCCGGGTCGGGGCGCGAGAGGTCGGGATCAGAAGAAGTCGATCGACACGACCTTGCGGCCTTCGAAGCAGAAGTCCGCGGCCACGGGAATCGTCTCGCCCTCGGGGTAGGTGGCCCAGACCGTCAGCAGCGAGCCGTTGTCCCGAACGAGCCCGCGCTCGCGCCGGATGGGCTTGCCGTTCACGATCGTGCGCGACATGACGCAGGTCGCGATCCACTCCTCGGCCTGGCGCTCGAAGTCCTCGTAGCTCGACGAGATCAGCAGGTCCTTCTCGTAGCAGCGCTCCGCGAGCGTGGGCTCGTTCTCTTCGCAGACGTGGCCCATGCCGTCGACTTCGCGCGGCTCGCCGAGCAGGTCGATGAGCTCCTGCTCCTCCTCGCTGAGCGGCTGGGAGAGGTCTTCCTCGCCCACGTGGAAGATCGGGTCGCCGTACTCGTCGACCTCGATCGTCGCGCGGCTCTCCATCATGGAGCGGGGCGCGTCGATCTCCTCGTAGTCGTCGGCGAGGCCGCCGACCGCACCGAGGGTGGTGGAAAGGCCCATCGCCAGGGCCAGGGTCAGGGATCGAAGTCTCATGGTTCGTTCTCCTTGGGGGCGCCGGCATGGCGCGTTCAGGGGTCGCGAGGATCGGCCGCCCGGATCACCGGACGTGCAGAACCACGAAAAAGGGCCCGGGGATTCCTCCCCGGGCCCTCGTGGCGAGCTGCTCTCCCGTTCAGCGCTTGCAGATCAGGTACCCGGGCTTCGACGTGTACTCACCGTCGCGCATGATGTCGTGCACGAAGGTGTCGATGTCGAGGTCCAGGAAGTCCCAGGGCGTCTCGCCGGTCGTGGTGGGCGGCATGCGCCGCACGGTCTGCTTGATGAGGTGGAACAGGCCGCACTCGCGGTAGAAGTCCACCGTCTCGTCGCCGGGCGCGGGAATGCCGTAGCCCGTCAGCAGGCTGCGAAGCGCCTGGTTCTCGGCGACGCCCTGCTCCTCGATCGTGTAGCCCTCGAAGTCCTCGGTGATGGCGTCGACGAGTCCGTGGAAGTCGGGCTGCTGGCGGAACTGGCGGAAGCCGTCCAGGCCCTTGTCGAGGATCCAGAAGCTGTAGAGGCGCTCCGTCTCGCGCAGGAACTTCGTCGTGTTGCCGTGGACCTCGCGGGTGCGCGCGTTGCGCACGCCCTTCACGATGTCGCCCACGACGACCTTGCGCACGATCTTCTCGAGCACGCCGCTGGCCGGCACGCCGAGCAGGATCACGTCGGCCGCCGACCCGAGCAGGGAGCGCATCAGGGCCTCGCTCGCACTGACCTTGATCTCGTTGTGGATCGGGAACCAGTGCGAGAAGTCCTGGAACGCCAGGGCGAGTCCTTCCTTGGCGCTCGTGCGGCTCAGGTCCATGTAGAGCTCGAGCCGGTTCTCCACGATCGCGGTGCGCTCCGCGATGCTGTCGTCGTAGACGTCGTCGGCCGGGAAGTCGTAGTCGACGTCGGCCAGGGCCTGGGTGCCGCCCAGGCCGACGGCCAGGGCGAGTAGGATCGCGACGAGGCGCGACCAGGTTCGGAAACGGTCGGGGAAACCCATCGTGTCATCTCCTTGGTGGGTGGTGGGCGTTCGCCGAGCAGTCGCGAGGGCGCCGGTTCCGGATCACCGCCCGCTGGCCCGGCCGACTGCGATGCCTCCCCCTCCAAACGGGGGGTCCGGTCTCGCGGTGATCCGAGTCCCGCGCCGCTCCGACTCCTGGGTACGCGCCGGTCCCTCGAGGGCCGGCCACCCCACCCTTGGAGATCACGATGCGGACGACCTTCCTTGCCTCGAATCCCTGCCATGCCCGGAAGGGCCGGTGGCGCCAGCTCGCGGCCTGTCTCTCCCTGTTGGCCGCGCTCAGCGCGGCCCCCGCGGCCTCGCTCGTGCAGTTCGAAGAAGGGCGCCGCGTCGTCGACGGCGTCGCCCTGCTCCAGGACGCGGCCGATCCGAGCGCCTACTACTACCTGCCGACGGTGCCGCGCCTCGCCCAGCACGCGGACGGCACCTTCACGTTCCTGTTCCTGCAGCACACCTGGGCCCACGACGACGGCGGCGGTGCGATCCTTCATGCGCTGTTCGAGCTCTCCCTTCCCTCCGAGGAGATCAAGGCGCTCGAGCGGAAGCTGCGGCGCGAGGTGCCGGGCGCGCGCATCGCCGGCATGGTGCCGCTGCGCCCCGCCGAGACCGAGGACGGCCAGCCCAAGGCGGGCTTTCGGGTCACCTCGGCGAGCCTCACGGGCGGGAGCCCGAACGCGAAGCCCGTGACCTCGGGCGCGGGGCCGCTCACGGAGGGCTCCCGCGCTGCCTTCGCGGCCCGGCTCGACGCCACTCAGGCCAGTCTCATGGTCGAGTCGCTGCGCGGTGCGACCTCGGACGTCTCGGTGACGGTCGAGGCGGCCTATGACGCGGCCGTCCCGGCCTACAACGCCCGCGTGACCGTGCACCAGAAGCAGGTCTACGAGCACCTGAGCCAGATCGCGAACCGTCAGGAGGGCTTCAGCCGCCGCCAGCTGCGCGACGTCACCGACCACCTCCACCAGAGCGGTGCGATCGAGGTGGAGGCCTTCGACCGCAGTGGCCCCGACGTCGAGAGCCGCCTGGCGGGGATCCTCGACGTGGTCACGACCAAGCTCACCACCCTGATGTTCGACGCCGAGACGGGCTGGGCGAAGCGCCCGCCGCGCCACGCGGCCGTCGACAAGGGGCAGATCAAGAACCGCGTGAAGCGGGGCTTCCTGTCGAAGCTCTTCAAGGGCACGGGCAACCAGCGCTACGTGACCGACGACCAGTGGGTGCTCAAGAACATCCGCGACATCGAGGAGCGCAGCTTCGAGATCGTGCTCGACGAGAAGAGCGTGGTCCGCACGCCCTTCTTCGCGACGGGCAATCTCGGCGGGCTCTACGAGGCCCTGGCCGCCGACGATCGCTACTTCCGTGTCGCGCGCCTCCACGAGGACGCAGCGTACGGCCGGCGTACCGTCACGTTCCAGCTCTCGGCGGGCGACCTCGAGGACTTCGAGGACGAGGTCCGCTTCGTGACCGTCGCCTTCCGCAAGTAGCGCACGACCGGCGACGACACGACGGCCGAGCTCACCTTCACGGCCGACGACCTCGCGAGCGGGACCTGGAGCAAGACCGTGAGCTACGCGCAGGCCGGCGAGGCTCCGGAGCAGTTCTTCGCGTTCGAGTACCGCGTGGCCTGGCACCTGCGGAGCGGTGAGCCGATCCGCCACCCCGCGCGCGCCGCGGGCTGGGCGCGGAGCTCCGATGCGGTCGTCGACCTGCGGCCGCCCGTCGCGCTGCGCCGGGTGCGCGTCGAGTGCGACGCGTACGCGTTCGCCGCGCTCGGCATCGCGCGCGCCACGATCGACGTGGCGAGCACCCTCGGCGGCGAGCCGCGGCGCCAGGCCAAGGCGACCTTGCGGCCCGACGGCTCGGGCCCGGAGTCCTTCGAGCTCTTCCACGACCCGGGGACCCCGCTCGCGTACCGCGTGACCTGGGTCTTCGACGACGGCCGACTCGAGCACGGCTCGCTGCAGGCCCTCACCGACGAGGTGCTGCGCATCGCCCTGCCGGCGGGAGACGAGTGATGTCGCGTCTGCTCCGCGCCTGCCTCGCGGTCTTCGCGATCGCGGTGGCCCTGGCCCAGGTTCCGGCCCATGCCCAGGCGACCGTGAAGGACGAGGGCGTCCGCGTCGCGGGCCTCTGGTGCTATCCGGTCGCGGGCCGGCCCACGCAGTACCGCTACCTGCCCTCGCGCGTGTCGCTCGCGAAGGATGCGAAGACGGGCAAGCCCGCGTTCTCGTTCCTGCGCTACGCGACGGACGCCGCGGGGCGCGAGACGGGCACCGACGTGCTGCGCGCCGACGGAGGCGGGATCCTGCACTTCCTCGTCGAGCTCGAGACTCCGCCCGCGCAGCGGCGAAGGGCCCAGGCGAAGCTCGCCAAGGCGACGGGCGTGAAGGGAGCCGAGCTCGTCGGCCCCGTGAGCTTCGCGGAGGGCAGCTACACGCTCGTCTCGAGCGTCGCGCGCCGCGGCGACGACGGGCAGCCGCAGGCGCTCGCCACGGGCCGCGCCCCCGTCATGGAGGGACAGCGCATCGCGCTCTCCTTCGACCTCTCGCAGACGCAGGCCGCGCTGCTCGCGCGCTCCTTCGAGACCGCCGCGCCCGACCTCTCGCTCGTCTTCGACCTCGCCTTCGACACGCAGAGCCCGGCCTACCAGGCGACGGTCCACGTCGACTGGGACCGGCTCGAGAAGAGCTCCCACTTCGAGCTGCGCGCGGACGCGGTGCTGTTCGGCGTCGAGATCGAGCGCCGCTTCGAGGCCCTGCGCACCCGCGGCGTGATCCGCATCGAGACGGCCGGCGAGTCCGCGGCCTCGGAGGCCCTCGTGGCGCGCGTCTACGATCGGGTCCTCTCCCTGCTGTTCGAGCCGGCGCCTCCCGAGGACGAGCCGAAGGCCAAGGCCGACCTGCTCTCGCGGATCGGGCGCTTCGTGAAGGCGACCACGGATCTCGACGTGCCGCTGATTCCCCCGCGGCTCCGCTACAAGCGCAAGGGATCGCAGCTCGAGGGCACCGCGAGCTTCTCGCTCGAGCACCGGACCGTGCTGCGGCGACGCGTCCAGATCGCGTTCGGGGCCGGCGATCTCCATGCGCGCTACGGCGGCGACCCCGACCACTTCCGGCGCGTGACCCTGGCCGATCCGCTGAACGATCGGCGCCGGATCGCGTTCGAGCTCTCGCCCGAGCTCGTCGCGGGGTTCGAGGCCGATGTCCGCCACGTCGTGGTGCTGGCCCGCAAGCGCCACGGCAGCGGCCGCGAGACCCTGCGCGAGCTCGTCTTCGACCGCGCCGCGGTCGCGCGTGGCGAGACCAGCCTGCCCTTCACCTACGGCTGGCACGATGACGGCCCCGGCGGCCAGGCCGCGTGGTGGCAGTTCGAGTTCCGCGTGCAGGTCGGGACCGACGGCGGCCGCCTCCAGAGCCCGTGGCTGCCGACGGACGAGGCCTTCGTCCGGATCGAGCGCCCCGACCCGCAGGTCTGAGCCGCCGCCTGTCGGTCCCCCGCGGGGAGTCGGCTTCCCGGTGATCCGGAGGCCCGCCCGCCGCGACCCCTGCGCAGATTCCCCGCCGCACTCGCCCTCGGCGACGCCCGGCCCACCCGCCCAAGGAGACCTCCGATGACCCGCCGACTCCTCGCCGTCCTCCTCGCGATCGCGGCGCTCTGCGCCGTGCCGGCCTCGTCCGTGACGCTCGACGCCGACCGCGTCGAGGACATCACGATCGCGGGCGACATCACCGTCCGCCTGCACGCGGCTGCGGGCGCCAGGAACGACTGGTACTACCTGCCCACGGGCGGTCTCGTGCGGCTCGCGCGCAAGAGCGACGGCACGCCCGAGTTCCTGCTCCTCGAGCACCGCGCCGACGAGGCCAGCAAGCCCGAGGGCGGCCTGGTCCACTTCCTGGTCGAGTGGGGTCTCACGAAGCACCAGCGCCGGCAGGTCGAACGCGAGCTCCAGAAGCGCCGCCGGGGCGCCAAGCTCCGCGGCGTCGCGGACCTGCAGCCCCTCGCCGATGCGAGCGGCCACAGCTTCCGCATCAAGTCCGCCACGATGGGCAAGGAGACCGGAGGCGTCGTGGCCTCGGGCGTCGCGCCGCCGACGGGCAGCCGCGCCGCGGTCGCGAGCTGGCTCGGGGCCGAGCAGGCCGAGATCCTCGGCGCGACGCTCGAGCCGGAGACGTCGATCGCCGACGTCTCCGTCAACTTCGACTACACGTACCAGGTCCAGGTTCCGGCCGCGAAGGGCAAGGTCACCTTCGACTGGAAGCGCCTCGAGCAGGTCCGCGACCGGATCGACAAGCGCTATGAGAAGACGAAGTCCGGCTCCAGCTTCAGCCTGAATCCGTTCAAGGGCTTCAAGAACAACAAGTACTCGTACTCCTACTCCGACCTTCGCGACCACTTCGACATGCTCGAAGAAGAGGGAGTCGTGCGGCTGGAGTGGTCCGAGCAGGTGAAGGACGAGCGCGTCGAGAAGATCCGCAACGCGTTCTTCGACTACTTCGTCAACAAGTTCACGCAGCCCTCCGCGGCGCCGGCGCCGCCGCCCGTCGCGAGCGAGGAAGGCGAGGGCGAGCCCGACATCCGCAAGGGCACGAGCTACGAGTTCACGAAGGCGTACTCGAGCCTGTCCATCGCGAAGCGCAAGGAGGTGTTCCGGCTCGACAACATCCGCCTCGCGGTGCGCCGACCGCTTCCGGTCACGGCGAACCTACGCGGCTTCCGGGACTCGATCGCAGACTGCACGCCGTGCCGCGTCAAGCTCGTGACCCGCGCCTGCTTCTTCTCGGACAACCGCCTCGACCTGCTGCTCAACCTGACCGACGTGGACCTGTTCACGAAGCACGTGAACTACGCCACGATCAACGTGCGCAAGCCGCGCGGCGACGGCTCCTACTTCGAGGACACCGTCACCTTCACGGCCGACCGCGTGGCAGAGAAGGGCCTCGGGGCGCACCTCTCCTACGCCAAGGTCGCGTGCCCCGTCGATCCGGGCTTCGAGTACCAGATCCAGTGGGCCTTCAAGAGCGGCGGCGTCGTCCCGAAGCGGCCGCGCTGGCGGCACACCGACGGCGAGGCGCTGCACATCGAGCCACCGCTCCGGCCGCGCACGATCGAGTTCGAGACCGACATGGCCGAGCTGCGCGCGGCGGGCTTCACGCGGGCGACCCTCGAGCTGCGGGTTCCGCAGAAGGGCCGCAAGAAGGGCGACCACCTGGTCCTTCGCGCGGCGTCGGGCGAGCCGCTGGTCGAGAAGACCGTCTTCGCCGATCCGGGCGCGCGCCGCTTCGGCTGGCGCGTGGTGCTGCACCACAAGCGCGAGGGCCGCATGTCCACGCCCTGGACCTCGCGCTCCTTCGACGACGCCTACGTCTACGCGCCGATCCCCGAGGACATGCTCGCCGAGAGCGACCTCCACGGGAGCGATGCGGACCTGGCGTCCGAGTTCGGCGACGACGACGCCTCCTCCGACGGCGAGTTCCCCGAGTACGGCGCCCTGTTCCAGGACTGAGCGCGCCCACACCCTTCCACGCTTCCGATCCCCAAGGAGAAGAACCATGTCCCTGCTTCACCCGATGGTCCGTGTGCTCGTTCTCGCGACCTGCGTCCTCGTCGGCCTCGTGTCGACGTCCGGTGCACGCCAGCTGCGCCTCGACGAGGGAGTCACGGCGGACCGCGTCACCTTCTACCCCTCGCACGAGGATCCCGACCGCTGGTTCTACGTGCCCGACCATCCGCGCATCGCGATGGAGGAGGGACGCCCGCAGTTCTCGTTCCTGAAGTACACGGGCGACGGCGCCTCGGGCGGCATCATCCACCTGGTCGTGGAGCTCGGCGTGCCCGAGAAGACCCTGCGCAAGGCCGAGGCCCGCCTCAAGCGCCTGCGACCGGGCGCCAAGGTCGAGGGGCCGCTGACCTTCGGCGCGGGGCAGCTCGCGGTCGTCACGACCGTCGCCGAGAAGGCGAGGATCCTCGGCGTCGGCAACGCGCCGCTGCTCTCGGGAGCGCGCGCGGCCGTGTCGATCCCTCTCGACAAGAACTCGGCCGGCATCCTCTGGGAGCAGTTCGACATGAACGCGCCCGACGTCGCGCTCTCCTTCGAGATGAGCTTCGACGGCCTGGGGTCTCCGGTCTCCGCGACCGTCGTCGCGGAGCTCGACGAGGTCTTCAAGCACAAGGCCTTCAACGCGAGCGTGGCCGGCCTCTTCTACGAGGCCGAGATCGACGCGGCAATGGACTCCCTCGTGACCAGCCGGGTCATCCGGATCGAGCAGGTCGGCGAGGACGAGTCGCTGACCGCGGCGATCGAGGAGGGCAAGGCCATGGTCAAGTCCCACCTGTTCGAGCCCGCCAAGCTCGCCGTGCCGAAGACGCCGAAGCAGGGCAACCGCGCGGCCGCGGCCTTCAAGGACATGCGCACCAGAGAGATGGCGATGCTCTCGAACGAGTGTCGGGAGATCGACAGCCTGCGCTCCAAGGTGCTGTCCGCCGAGAGCCGGGAGCAGCAGCTCGCGCAGAGCTACGACGACCCGCGTTTCCGAGAGCTTCGAGACCGCTACAACCGCGCGAAGGCTCGCCAGGATCGGTTGAGCAAGCGCGTCGAGCATCTCGAGAAGCAGAACGCTCCCGCGAAGCCCCCCGCGAAGAAGGACTCGCGGGCCCGACGCGGGAAGCGCGGGGGCGTTCTCTCGCAGGTTACGGCGGCGACCTCTCCGGCCGCGCCCGAGCAGGGCAAGGGAACCGGCAAGGGCGCGAAGACCGACACGAAGGGCAAGAAGGCCGGCTCGAATACGGACACGAAGGCCAGGACGGCCGGTTCGAACGCGGGCACGAAGACCAACAAGGCCGGTTCGAACGGTGGCACCAAGACCCGGAAGGCCGGCTCGAACACGAACACGAGGACCAGGAAGGCCGGTTCGAACACGGACACGAAGACCAGGAAGGCCGGTTCGAACGGTGGCACCAGGACCAGGAAGGCCGGCTCGAACACGGACACGAAGACCAGGAAGGTCGGCTCGAACACGGACACCAAGACCAGGAAGACCGCGACCAAGCAAGAGAAGGCTGGGGCCGGGGCCACGAAGCAGCCGGATCCGGCCAGCTCGTCGGGCTCCGAGGAGGCGAAGAAGAAGAACAGGGCGCTCGAGAAGGCCCGGTCCGAGCTCGCGGCCTCCACCGCCGAGATGCAGGAGGCGGAGCACGCGTTCCAGCAGGCGCTCGGCAACACCGCCGACCCGAACGGCGCAGAAGCCAAGCTCGCGGAGGCCCGCAAGGAGGGCGCCGATGCCCGTGCCGCCCTCGCAGCCTGCGAGGAGGCGCGCGACGGCATCCCGAGCTTCTACGCGGCCGCGAAGCTCGAGCTCCGCAAGGTCGAGCGGAGTGGGCTCTTCGAGATGTCGATGAAGAAGTGGCGCCCGCGCTCGCAGGCGCACCGCTTCGACGTGAACGTCGGCGCACAGCTCGTGCGCTACCGCCAGGACGAGCGCGTCTTCGCGCGGCGCAACATCGAGGATCCGATGAACGAGCTGCGCCCCGTGAACTTCCTGCTCACGGAGACCTCGAACGAGGACTTCGGCCGGCACCTGCAGTTCGTGAGCGTCGAGATGCGGAAGACGCACGAGGACGGATCCGTGACGCGGCGCTCGGCGCGCATCGACGCCAGGGCCTTCGCGGAGAAGGGCGGCCTGGTCGAGATGCAGTACGGCTGGCGCGACGACGACGACACGGATCGCTGGCTCCAGTACGAGCACCGCGCGATCTGGCACTTCCGGCCGGGCATCAAGCACGCCACGGAGTGGACGTCGACGGACGAGGCCGACGTGCACCTCACGCCGCCGCTCGAGCTCCACCACGTGAGCATCGACGCGGATCCCGATCGGCTCGCCGAGGAGGGCGTCCGGCTCGTCACGGCGAGGGTCTACTTCCGGGCGGGCTCGAAGGAGCGCGTGGAGCAGGTTCAGCTCGATCCCGCCAAGGACCTGCTCTCGGCGAACGTCGGCGTGCCGACCGCGGGCGGCGCGCCGGAGTTCGACTACGAGGTGCTCTGGACCTTCGACGACGGCAGCCGCGAGTCGACGGGCCGCCAGCGCGGCATCGAGCAGACGATCGCGGCCGACCCCGTGCTCTAGGGCGCGAGTTCGTCCCGAGCTGCGGCCGAGGTGGCGTCGTGCGACGTCGCCTCGGCCGCCGAGGGCGCGACGAAGAGGGGTCCGAAGCGACGTGTCGCCCAGGGCCCCTCTTCGCTGCGCCCGTCGTCGTGGATCCGGACCACGCGCACCCGATAGCCCGCGTCGACCTGGACCGGGTGGCGGAAGCGCAGGGTCGCGAGCGGCTCGTCCTCGGGCCGGAAGGCCGTGTCGAGCCGGGCGACGGATCCGTCCGAGGCCGTGGCCTCGACCTGCACGACCAGTCGCACGAGGCCGGCCCCACCCTCGACGAGCTCGTCGGCGTACAGGTGCAGCACGGGGAAGCCCCGGTCGTCGACGTCGGCGAGCAAGGTCGTCTCGAAGCAGCTCGGGCAGCGGGTCGGTGACGCCTCGACCGAGAGCACCTCGTGGGCGACGAGGCTGCGCGCGGGCTTCGCGTCGTCCTCGAGCGCGAGCTCCTCCGCGTACACGTGCAGCACCGGGAAGCCCCGGTCGTCGACGTCCGAGAGCAGCGTCGTCTCGAAGCAGCTCGGGCAGGTGCTCGGCGAGGCGTCGACGGAGAGCACCTGGTGGGCGACCAGACTGCGCTCCGGCGTGGG
>JAAUYD010060607.1_pt1 | contig 11772 bp, 10 predicted proteins | sample 7278101 | NCBI WGS metagenome assembly JAAUYD01 (sample SAMN14350128, study PRJNA611818) | marine sediment metagenome | isolation source: surface marine sediment (0.6m) | place: French Polynesia: Moorea | collected 2018-08 | reverse complement strand
TGGAACATGAATGTTCGCCGAAAGGATTGTAAACTTATTTCTATTCGCTCGCTAATGCTCGCTTTCGCGGCCCGCAAGCCTTGATCTCGGCGCTTTTTACGAAACCATCTGCTTTTCGACTTTTTACGGGTCCATCAACCTTGATTTAGACATGTCCTTGCCCGATGGTGACACGGGAACCAGCGGGTCGACGACGGCGCCGGGTCCACAACCACAGCCGGTAGCAGTGGGTGAAGACCACGGCAATGACCAGCCTGGGCACCCACAGCCAGAAGGGGTGGATACCCAGGGGCAGAAACAGCGCCGGGTCCTCCACCATGGCGTGATTGATGCCGATAGAGACATGCAGGGTTTTAAGCTGGTCGGCTCCGACCCGGCGTTCCCGGGTCTCCGCTACAATGACCGCACCCCCGTAGGAAATCCCGAAGACGGCGGCCGTCAACCACAGCATGGCCACCTGTCGGTCCAGACCCAACAGGCCCAAGAAAGGTGCGATGATCCGCACCAGTTTGTCAATCAGGTGGTATTGCTTCAGGATTTCCATGACGATCATCAGGGCCGTGATGATCATCCATATCTTCAAGCTCAACCCGGCCATCTCTATCGCCCAGCCGCCCAGGGCCGGCCAAAAGGCCGCGGAGCCTGCGACCATGACCTCACCGGACGACGGCTGAAGGGTTTCCGGCCCCAGCATCCAGCCCACCACCCATACGGCCAGCACGGCAGCCGCCAGACGGACACCGGTAGCTATCCAGGCAGGACAGCCGGACTGACGCTGCACCACGCCTTCCTGAATCAGGCTATGGGCGATCAGCAGGAACACCGCCATCAGGGTCATTTGATCGGTGCTGAACGGCAACACGGACATGGCCGCGATGGCCCCGTAAATTCCGGTCAACAGGCCGGCCAGCAGCGGCAGGGCAGCCGTGGCCGGCAGATGGATCATGCCCATCGCCGGTTCCAGTATCCCATCCAGGTAACCGAGCCATCCGAAGTGATTCAACAGGAAGGTAACCAGGGATACCGGCAAAATGATCTTGAGCATCCAGACGAAGCCCCGCCATCCTTTAGCGGCACCGCGCTGCAGGCTTGAAGGGATAGCATTTGAATTCGGTTGCACGCTGGCATTCCTGTTATTGACGTCCCGGGTCGACCGGATGGTGAATGCGGGGTTATAGCATAGTTTTTCTGGGAGGGCACGAATTGAAATAGATGCCAGTCGTCAAGCGTGCCGGGCAGTCGATCAGGGCATCAAGTAGAATCCGAGGGCAGGGTCGTCCAGATCGTTGGGGTGGAACGAGCCCCCCACATAAAGTCCGCTGACATTGCGGACGATCACGCGCTTTTCCATGGGTGTCCGCTTACGGTCGTCCAGGCGAAACTCCACCCGAAGCTCGGCACCGACGGGAAAGGCGCGGGGGACAGCCAATTTCAATTTCAGACCGGTGGTGGACAGGTCCACGATTTTTACCAGTCCGGTATCTTCATGGCCGTCTCTTCCCAGGAGGGTGAATTTACCTGGCAGATCGGCCCCTTTGCGGTATTGCTTGCGTTTCTCGAGGCGACAGCGGAAGTGATGACCACAGACGCAGGTGGCATTGACCGAGATTTTTTTCTGCGTCGTGGCGTACTGGCTCACATCCACAGTTTTGGCTGCGCCGCACTCGGGACAGCGGAAAGTAGCGGTGTTATTGCTGGCGATAAATACGGTCTGGTCCATGGGATTACCGCTCTGTTTCAGGCATCACCGGCGTATCCATTGCCGTCGGATCATGCCCCCTGACCTTGATGATTTCAGGTTGGTAATTGGCATTGGTGGACAATCGCCGACCGGTCAGTCGAATAACGATGAACGCCAATCCGAAGAAAAGGAATCCGCACAAGGCCGACAGACCGGACGGATTCATATCGCGTGAAACGGCCATGCTTTGACCGATCCATGCCCCGGCGATCATGGCCAGTATCGGAAACACGTAGAGCAGGAAAGTGGCCTTGAGCAAGCTGGCCGTTTCGATGCTCAGCACGATCCGGTCCCCGACCCTGGCGTCGACGGTATTGCGGGCTTCCACCTCCATCTCCTTACCGCTGCCGTCGGTCTGGCAGACATGCCGCGAAGAACAGGATTCACAGGCACTGGAACGGGTGGTTTTGACCCAAGCGGTTCCCGACCCGGGGGCGCCCATTTTAATCACGAGTCCTTCTTCTGTCGCCATTGGACTAACTTGGTCGTATGCGGCTATTTTGCATCACGGATAGATTTACGCGTTGACCGCGTCCTTTATCCCTTGCGGCGGCCGCTGGTTGTTGGCATGCTGGTAGCAAATCAGTCCGCAGCGCAAACAGCGCTCCGCTTCCGCTGTGGCGGTGGCCGTGTCAAACCCCTTTTCCAGTTCCTGCAACTGGGCCAGATCACGGTTGTCGGCCAACGGCATGATCCGGCGCTGGCTGGCCGCCACCGCCTCGACGTGGTCTACATTCTGGATGGTCGCATCGGGTTTCAGGACGTCGGCCCGCAGGTCGAGGGGAATATCGTAGATCATCATCTGTATGGCGGCGGCAGCACGGCGTCCTGCGGCGATGGCCTTGATGGCGCCGCTGAAGTCGGTCAGGGCATCGCCTTTGGCAAACAGCCCCACCTCGCCGAATTGCGCCGGCGCTTTATATGGCGGCACCGCTGTCCAGGGTTGCGCATGATCGCCAGATGGGGCTGCAGATCGGCTGAAAATCAGCTCCGGGAATCGGCCTGCCGAAAATACGATCGTCTGTGCCGAAATCTGAGCGATTTCTCCGCTGGCGGGGTTCAATACGTCGACGGTGCTTAGGGCATCACCTTCTCCGGTCAGCTTGATGACGGCACCGGCAACCACCTGGGCACCGGCATCGACCAGAGCCCCCACCGTTGCCTCGTCGGGCATATCGTGGAGAATGAAGGTGACCGAGCCCGCCCCCAATGCCCGGGCCTGGACCAGGGTTTCTCCGGCCAGTTCCGCTCCGCCCACGACAACCACATCCGTGCCGCAGGTCACGGCCTCGTGGCCATCCTTTCCGGAGCGCAGCAGGTCAAGCAGCAGCAGGCCACCGGGCAATGGCGATTCGACCGCTTTCTCGGCACCCCGGGCCAGACGGCTGTCCCAGCCACCGGAAGCCAGAAAGACCGCTTCGTAGCCCTCGTCGAGCAATCCGGCGACGGTGATATCGCGCCCCAACATCTGGTTGGTACGGGCCTCAACACCCATATCCAGAATGCCGTCGATATCCCACTGCAGAATCTCCTCGGGAAGCCGATACTTGGCGATGGCCGTGTTGAGCAGGCCGCCTAATCGTTCGGTGCCCTCGAAAACCGTGGCCCCATGGCCCAGGCGGGCTGCGAAGAAGGCGGCGGAAAGCCCTTGAACACCACCGCCGATCACGGCGATGCGGCGGCCGCTGTCGGGGGCCTTGAACGGCTGGATACGTTCGCTCTGGGTCCGCTCGTAATCGGCAGCGAAGCGTTTCAGAAAATTGATCGCCACCGGCTCGTCCACGTATTTGCGCCGGCAGTCGTTTTCGCAGGGCCGCGGGCAGATCCTGCCGATGACCGTGGGGAAGGGGTTGCGTTCTTTGATGGTCTGGACCGAACCGTGATAGTCGCCCTCGACGATCTGTTCGATGTAGCGGCTGATATTGATGCCCGCCGGACAGGACCGCTGACAGGGTGTGGTACAGTCTTCGGTGGTGTATTCCTTGAGAATTCGGCGGGTCACCGAGGAGAGGGTGATGATATTTTTGGGGCAGATGCGCTCGCAGGTGCCGCATCCGGTGCATTTGACCTCGTCCACCTCGGGCAGCCCCTTGGACCCCATGACGATGGCATCGAAGGGGCAGGCGGTGGCGCAGGTGCCCAATCCCAGGCAGCCGATGTTGCAGACCTTCATACCACCGGACAGCAGGGCGGCGGCACGGCAGTCGTTCAAGCCGTCGTAGTCGTATTTCACATCGGCATCGGCCACGCCGTAGGTACACCCGGGCAGGGCGATATCCGGCTCTTTGGCCTCCACACTGACCCCCAGAATACCGGCAATGGCCAGGGCCACGTCTTCACCGGCGGCCACGCAGGAGTTGGGCGAGGCCTGGCCGGCCACGATGGCCTCGGCATTGGCGCTGCAGCCGGGCAGCCCGCACCCGCCGCAGTTGGCGCCCGGCAGGACATCATCGATGGCCACGATTTTGGGATCCACATAGACGTAGAAAATCTTCGAGGCCAAGGCCAGTCCGATCCCCACAACGAGTCCCAGTCCGCCCATCAGAATAATGGCTATGGTCATGTCAAACTCCTAATTAGTATATGGCGTCAAAACGACATTTATCGTAGCAGGTCAGGCACTTGATACATTTTTCCTTGTCGATGCGGGCGATCTCCTTTTTCTTCCACTCCACCGCGTCGACCGGACAGGCCCGGAAGCACAGACCGCAGCGGGTGCAGGCATCCGTGTCCACCTCGAACTTCAAAAGGGCCACGCAGCGCTTGGCCGGACAGCGCTGCTCATGAATATGGGCCTCGAATTCGTCCTTGAAATAGCGCAGGGTGGACAGTACCGGGTTGGGTCCCGTCTGTCCCAGTCCGCACAGGGCCGTCTCTCGAATGGTGTCGGACAGCTCTATCAGGGTGTCGATATCGTCGGGCTCACCGCGGCCGTCGCAGATCTTCTCCAGAATCTGAAGTTGACGTCGGGTGCCCTCGCGGCAGGGGGTGCACTTGCCGCAAGATTCATCCTGGATGAACTCCATGAAAAAACGGGCCATATCCACCATGCAGGTGTTCTCGTCCATGACGATAACCCCACCGGATCCCATGATGGCCCCCACCTTGGCGATGGCCTCGTAATCCACGGGCGTGTCAATGTATTCCTCGGGTATGCAGCCACCCGAGGGACCGCCCAACTGAACCGCTTTGAACTTGCGCTTTTTGGGAATGCCCCCGCCGATATCATAAACGATGCTCCGCAGCGAGGTGCCCATGGGCACTTCCACCAGTCCGATATTGTTCACGTCGCCGGAAAGGGCGAACACTTTGGTGCCCTTGCTGGTCTCGGTACCGACGCTGGCGTACCAGTCGCCGCCGTGGTCCATGATCTGGGGAACATTGGCCAGGGTTTCCACATTGTTGAGAATGGTGGGCTTTTCCCAGAGGCCCTTGTGGGCCGGAAAGGGCGGTCGCGGACGCGGCATGCCCCGCTTGCCTTCGATGGAGCGCATCAGGGCGGTCTCCTCGCCGCAGACGAAGGCACCGGCGCCCTGGTAGATGTCGATATCGAATGAGAAATCCGACCCCATGATATTCTCGCCCAGCAGGCCGTATGCCTTGGCCTGGTTGATGGCGATATCCAGTCGTTTGATGGCCAGCGGATATTCGGTGCGGGCATAGATGTAACCCTTGCGGGCATCGATGGCTTTGGCGGCGATAATCATGCCTTCCAGCACGGCATGGGGATCCGCTTCGAGGATGCTGCGGTCCATGAAAGCCCCGGGGTCGCCCTCGTCGGCATTGCACAGCACATACTTGACCGCCTCGGTACTCTTACTGGCAAAATCCCACTTCACGCCCGTGGGAAAGCCGGCACCCCCGCGTCCGCGCATGCCGGAGCGTTTCATCTCTTCGATAATCTGGTCGGGGGTCATGTCGAACAGGGCTTTGACGACCCCCTTGTAACCATCCCGGCCGATGTATTCGTCGATGGACTCGGGGTCGATCAGACCTTTATTGCGCAGGGCCCGGGGCATCTGATGGGCGAAAAAGGGGATCTTGGTCTGTTCGGCGATCTTGGCTTTGGAAACCGGGTCCTTGTACAGCAGGCGCTTCACCGGTTTTCCGCTGACCAGTGATTCCACCAGTTCGGGCATGTCCTTCACAGAAAGTTTTTCATATAGGATGTCACCGGGATGAACCACCAGCAGCGGCCCCAGGGCGCAGAAACCATTGCACCCGGTCTCGACCACCTCGACCTTCTCACTTAGACCCTTGGCCTCGATTTCCGCGACCAGGGCATCCTTGACCGGCAAAGAACCCGTGGCGTGGCAGCCGGTTCCGCCGCACATCAACAGATAGGTCTTGTCCTGGAACGTCAACCGTTCCTTTTGCGCACTTCTGATGCTTTCCAGATCCTGAGGGTTCAGTTTCGCCATATTCCATCTCCAGCAATGTTTACCAGGAACCGTCCAGCCCCCTGATGCCATTCATGTAAAGTCGGCCGCAAGCCACAAACAAGGAGTAATCGGTGACCATCAGCGGGATTTCAAAAGATTGGGCCATCTCCACAAATTCTGTGGGAGGCGTCTTGCCCCTGACGATCACAATGGTTTCGACACCGACGATTTTTGCCGTTCGGATGACATGGTCCGTGGTGACGCCGGTCAACAGGGCACACCCCTTGGCCGCAGCAGCCAGCACATCATCCATGAGGTCCGCCGCACCACCGGCGACGACAACCCGGTCCATCCGGTCTTCTCCACACAACACCCTGGCTTTGAGGATGTCCTTGATTTCTGAGAGTTTCATGGGTCGTTCTGTTTCAGCAAATTGAGTTTACGATACGAACGGGAATGACTATTTATAGTTGTCAAGAACGTTGATCACCTTGTCCGAACTCACGTCGCCATGGGTATCCTGGTTGACAACCATCACTGGTGCCAGCCCGCAGGCGCCCAGGCAGCGCACGGCTTCCAGGGAGAAACGCCGGTCGTCGGTCGTGCCACCCTCTTCGACATTGAATTCGCTTTCGATGCGGCTCATGGCTTCCTTGATGCCCTTGACATAACAGGCCGTCCCCAGGCACATCTTGATGGTATGCCGTCCTTTGGGCACCATGGAGAAGAGTGAGTAGAAGGATGCCACACCGTACACGCTGCTGGAAGGCAGGTTGAGGCCCTGGCTGATGTAGTCCAGCAGTTCCACCGGGAGATAACCGGCGACGTCCTGGCACTCCCGCAGTACGGTGATGACGGCACCTGAAATCGCACTGTTTCTCTGGATGACCGCATCGATCTGGGCCCACATCTCATCGTTGATGTCCGGGTGGTGCGGATGGTGTGTCAACGTCATATCCAATAACTCTCCTTTGGCCGCCGCGTGCAACGGTTGCTGACGCGCATGGATTGGCAATAAAGTCACGGTTGGGACCATGATTAGGCAAACAGTGGTGACCGCGTGGCAACATTTCATAATTATATATAAATGTCAACGGCCTCATGGGCGCCCGATCCGCCATGGCCCCTGCTTGACGGGGTTGTTGAAGCTGTTCTATAACCGATGCGTTCAGGCCAGTTTTCAATGGTTTCTCGCGCCACATTGTGGCAGCATGGCGCCAACCCCACGACCCGATTCCGGAGGCTGCCGTTGAACCACCATGAAAAACAAGTTTTAGAGACGTCAACCTTCTTAAGGTCCGTACTGGCCCACACACCTCGAACAGCAATAATCACGGGCACCGGACTGGGCGACGCCGTCGGCGATCTCGAGGATGCCCGCACGTGGCCCTATGGCGACCTGCCTCATTTTCCGGTCTCCACCGTGATGAGCCATTCGGGCCAGCTGACGGCCGGTATACTGGACGGCCATCCGGTGATGGTCATGCAAGGTCGCATCCACCTTTATGAGGGCTATGGCCCCGACGTAGTCACCTTCCCCATCAGGGTCATGCAGTCTCTGGGCGTGCGCAACCTGATCCTCTCCAACGCCGCCGGCGGCATGAACACCGCCTTTGGCGAGGGTGACCTCATGGTTATCCGGGACCACATCAACCTCACGGGCGAGAACCCGCTGGTCGGTCCCAACAACGACCGCTGGGGTCCCCGCTTCCCCGACATGACCGCCGCCTATGACCGGTCGCTGATTCAAGGCTGCCGGCGCTGCGCCGATGTCCTGGGCATACCGTTGAAAAGTGGTGTGTATGCCGGTCTGAAGGGACCGTCACTGGAAACCCCGGCCGAAATCCGCTACCTCAAAACCATCGGCGCCGATGCGGTGGGTTTTTCAACAGTCGTGGAGACCATTGCCGCCGTCCACGCCGGCATGCGGGTACTGGGATTGTCCACCATCACCAACATCAACGATCCGGACCGGCCGGTGCCGGCGGCAGTGGAGGACATCATTGCCGTGGCCAACCGGACGGCACCCACACTCAACCGTTTGATCCGGGCCGTGGTGGCCCACATCGGCCCGGAGGACGCCCCATGAAGGCAACGGCAGACCTGGTCGTCACCAACGGCATCCTGATGACCATGGACCCGGACGATCGCGTGGTCGACAACGGCGCCGTAGCGGTGGTCGGCGATACGATCACGGCCCTCGGTTCGACCGCCGACATCGCCGGGACGGATGCCAAGGAGATCATCGACGCCAACGGCGGCATCATTATGCCGGGCCTGGTCAACACCCATACCCATGCGGCCATGACCCTGTTCCGGGGGCTGGCCGACGACCTGCCGCTGATGGACTGGCTCAACGACCACATCTTCCCCGCCGAAGCGCTTTTGGACCGGGGTAAGGTGCACGCGGGCAGTCTCTTGGGCTGCGCGGAAATGATCCTGTCGGGCACCACCACCTTCTGCGACATGTACCTGTTCGAGGATGCCGTGGCCCAGGCCGCCAAAACCGCCGGCATGCGCGCGGTCGTGGGTGAGGTCCTTTACGATTTCCCCTCTCCCAATTATGGCCCCATCGAGGAAGGCTTCGAATTCACCCGCCGGCTGATCGAAAAGTGGCAGGACGATGCGCTGGTCACCATCGCCGTTGAACCGCACTCGCCGTATCTGTGTGCACCGCAACTGTTGACCCGGGCAGCCGACATGGCCCGGGAGCACCAGGTGCCCATGGTCATCCACCTGTCCGAAACCCGCAGTGAAGTCGATGACATGCAGGCGCGCTACGGGGCCACGCCGGTGCAGCATCTGGCCAACCTGGAGGTGCTGGATGCCAACCTGCTGGCCTGCCATTGTGTGGTGCTCAACGAGGTTGACATGGACTTGCTGGCGGCAAACGATGTCAAGGTCTCCCACAACCCGGAAAGCAACATGAAGCTGGCCTCGGGCGTGTCGCCGGTATCCGACCTGGTCGACCGGGGTGTGTGCACCGCTTTAGGCACCGACGGCTGCTCCAGCAACAACAACCTGGACCTGTTCGGTGAAATGGACATGGCCGCCAAGCTGCACAAGGCCAGCAGTCTGGATCCCACCGTGATGAATGCCGCCACCGTGCTGCGCATGGCCACCATCGAGGGTGCGCGCGCATTGGGGCTGGAAGCGGTTACCGGCAGCCTCGAAGTGGGCAAAAAAGCCGACATCATCGTGGTCGACACCTGCAAACCGCACCTGACGCCCATGTATCACCCGGCCTCCCACCTGGTGTATGCCGTTACCGGCAGCGATGTCTGCGCCACTGTCGTCAACGGCCGGGTGCTGATGAAAGACCGCCGCCTGCTGCACATGGATCTGCAGCAGGTCATGGCCGACGCGCGCCAGATCGCCGACGAGATCCGGAGCCGGTAGCGTGGACTTCGATGCGGTGGTCCACAACGGTTGCCTGGTTACCGTGGACGACCGCCTGCGGGTCATCGAAAAGGGCTGGGTCGGCATTCGCGATGGTATCATCCGGGCCGTTGAGCATACAGAAACTGTCGCCCCGCCGGCGGCGGGGTATACCATTGACGCCGAGGGCGGTGTGGTTTTGCCTGGCCTGGTCAACACCCACACCCACCTGCCCATGACCCTGTTTCGGGGACTGGCCGATGACCTGCCGCTGCAGCAGTGGCTTAACGGCCATATCTTTCCGGCCGAAGCCCGCTTTATCCGGCCGGAAACGGTGCGTTGGGGATCCCTGCTGGCCTGTGCCGAGATGCTGCTGAGCGGCACCACCTGCTGCTGCGGCGGCTATTTTCTGGAAGACTCCGTTGCCAGCGCCGTGGCCGATAGCGGGATGCGGGCGGTGCTGGCCCAGGGGGTGATCGATGTCCCGGCCCCCGGGGTACCCGACCCGTCACGAAATATCGAACACGCCCGGGATTACGCCCGCCGGTGGATGGGGCGTCACCCGCTGATCCGACCGTCCATTTTCTGCCACGCCCCATATACCTGCAGCGACGACACCCTTCGGGCAGCCAAAGGCCTTGCCGACGAGTTGGGATTGGTCTTGCAGGTGCATGTGGCCGAAACCCGCCTGGAATACGATCGCTCGAAGCGGGACAGGGGGTGCTCGCCGGTGGCCCATCTCGACCGGCTGGGAATCCTGGATGCCCACACCTTGATGGCCCATTGCGTGTGGGTGGACGACACCGACATTGATATGATGAGCGACCGAGGCTGCACGGTAAGCCATTGCCCGGAGAGCAACATGAAACTGGCTGCGGGCATCGCACCGGTGGTACGCATGCAGGCGGCCGGCATGGTTGTTGGTTTGGGGACCGACGGCTGCGCCAGCAACAACGACCTGGATCTTTTCAGTGAGATGAGTACGGCGGCCAGGCTGCACAAGCTGGCCACCGGCGATCCCACGGCCCTGGACGCATCCACGGTTCTGAAAATGGCTACCATCGACGGGGCCCGGGCCATCGGACTGGGCGATCACATCGGCTCGCTGACAGTCGGCAAACAGGCCGACCTGATTGTCATCGACACCCGCGCGCCCCACCTGACGCCCATGTACCATCCGGCCTCCCATCTGGTTTATAGCGCCAGCGGCAGCGATGTGCGTCACGTGTTGGTGGCCGGCGTACCGGTGGTGAAGGACCGCCGGGTATTGCGCCTTGATGTCCACGCAATCATGAATCAGGTGACGGCCATTGCCGACACCATTCGCTTACGTCTTACAAAGGAATAGAAAATGGACCCCACGACCATCATCGCTACGGCCCGGGGCGACGTTCCGGCGGATCTGCTCCTGGTCAACGCCAGAATCATCAACGTCTTTTCCGGACGTATCGTCGACGGCAGTCTTGCCGTCAAGGATGGATATATTGTCGGCTTCGGAGACTATGATGCGGCAACGGTGGTTGATCTGAAGGGGCGCTACCTGGCGCCCGGATTCATCGATGCCCATGTCCACATTGAAAGTTCCATGACCTGCGTCACCGAGTTCGCACGCACCGTGGCCCCCTGCGGCACGACCACCGTGGTGGCCGATCCCCATGAGATCGCCAATGTTTTAGGGGCCGCCGGCATCGACTACATGCTCCAATCGGCCGACGGACAGCCCGTGGACTGCCTGTTCGCCCTGCCCTCCTGTGTGCCGGCCACAGAGATGGAGACCGCCGGCGCACGCTTGAATGCCGCCGACCTGGCCCCTTTCATGAACCACCCGCGCATCGTGGCCCTGGCCGAGATGATGAACTATCCCGGCGTGATCTTTACCGATGCGGACGTGATGGCCAAGCTCGACCTGGCCCGCCGTCACCGTCGCAGCCGGGACGGCCACGCGCCGGGGCTCTCCGGCCGGCAGTTGTATGCCTACACGGCCGCCGGTATCGCCTCGGACCACGAGTGCACCCGCGCGGAGGAGGCTTTGCAAAAACTGGAACTGGGCATGCACATCATGGTGCGCGAGGGCACCTGCGCCCGCAACCTGGACGCCCTCTTTCCGGTTATCGACGCCGGCACCTGGCGCCGCATGATGTGGTGCACCGACGACCGCCATCCCCATGACCTGCTGGCCGAGGGGCACGTGGATGCGGTTATCCGCAAAGCCGTGGCCAAGGGTCTCGATCCGGTGACGGCCATCCGCATGGCGACCCTCAACCCGGCCGA
>JAAUYD010055044.1_pt1 | contig 11772 bp, 14 predicted proteins | sample 7278101 | NCBI WGS metagenome assembly JAAUYD01 (sample SAMN14350128, study PRJNA611818) | marine sediment metagenome | isolation source: surface marine sediment (0.6m) | place: French Polynesia: Moorea | collected 2018-08 | reverse complement strand
GGCCGTGATTTTGATCTCCGAAGACCTGGATGAGCTCTTCACGCTCACCGACCGGATCTACGTCATCCACGCGGGCAATCTCGACGATGCCGGCCCCACCGCGGCTCTCGACCGGGCCACCATCGGGCTCATGATGGCAGGTCACGGCACGGAGGCCAAAGCCTCATGATCCGGCTTGAACCCCGCACCACGCCTTCGCGCACGTTGGCACTCTTGGCCCCATTTGCCGCCGTCGTGTGCGCCCTCATCCTCGCCGCTATCCCCCTCTTGGCGGCAGGACAGAACCTGTTTGAGGCCTACGGGCTCATGGTCAAAGGAGCATTCGGGTCGGCCTTCGCGTTCTCCGAAACGCTGACCCGCGCCACCCCGCTGATCCTTACAGGGTTGGCGGCCGCGGTCGCCTTTCGTGCCAAGCTCTGGAACATTGGCGGGGAGGGCCAGTTTTACCTTGGTGCGCTGGCTGCCGTGATCGTGGGCACTGGCGTGGTTTCGGGTCCTGCCTGGGTTCTGGTGCCCCTCGTGCTGCTCGCCGGTGCCTCAGCGGGCGCCATCGGGCTCATCGGGCCGGCCTACTTGAAAACGCGCTTTAAAACCGACGAAGTGGTCACCACGCTGCTCTTGAACTTCATCATACTTCTCTTCGTTCAAATGGCTCTGCAGGGCTGGTTGAAGGATCCCATGTCGCTCGGCTGGCCCCAGTCTGAACCGATTGTGGATGAGGCCACCCTGCCCGCCTTGTTTGAGAAATACCGGGTGCACGCAGGCCTGCTCGTGAGTTTGGCGGCAGCCGCAGTGATCACGATCATCATGCGCCACACCGTGCTGGGCTTCGAGCTGAGAGCGGTAGGCGAAAACCCGGATGCAGCCCGCCACGCGGGGATCTCGGTCAACGGCACAATGCTGAAGGCTGCAGCCATCTCAGGTGCCCTCGCCGGTCTTGCCGGCACCAGCGAGGTGATCGGGCTGAAGGGCTATCTCACCTCCGACATATCCCCCGGCTTCGGCTATGCCGGGATCGTGGTGGCCATGTTGGCCAGATTGTCGCCGGTGGGCGTTGTGATCTCTTCGATCTTCATTGCCGGCGTCTTCGTTGGCGCTGATTCCATGAGCCGGGCCATTGGGGTCTCCAGCTATTTGGCTGATCTGGTGGTGGCCCTTGCCTTGCTCTCCGTGCTGGTGGCGGGCTTTTCCATCCGCTACCGCATCCGCTGGCTGGGCCTGCGCGGCGGGGAGGCCTGACGCCATGGAGTTCCTGGAGATCTTCCTGTCTGCAAACTTCTGGGCGGCTGCCATCCGCATTGCCACACCGCTCATCTTCGGCACCCTGGGCGCCCTCATCTGTGAGCGGGCCGGCGTTCTGAACCTCGGCATTGAAGGCATTTTCACCGCCGGCGCCATGGCCGGGTGGATGGCCGTCTGGCTGGGCGCAGGCCTCTTTGGCGGTATCCTCGTGGCCGCCATGGTGGGGGCCATGATCGGCCTGATCCATGCCATCTTGACGGTGCCTTTGGGTCTGTCTCAGCATGTCTCCGGCATCGGGGTGACCATGCTCGCCACCAGCGCGGCCTATTTCACCTATCGCACCGCGTTGCCTGACGTGACCTCACCGCCCCGCATCGAGCCCTTCCAGCCGCTCAACATTCCGCTGCTGTCGGACATACCGTTCCTGGGTCCCGCCCTGTTTCAGCACACGATAATGACCTACATCGCCATTGCGCTGGTCTTCTTCGTGGCGTGGATCATGGCGCGCACGCCCTTAGGGCTTGCCATTCGGGCGGTGGGCGACAACCCTTCTTCCGTGGATAGCCAGGGACTATCCGTCTATGGGCTCAGAATCGGCGCCGTGATGGCCGGCTCCGCCCTGATGGCCATCGGTGGAGCGTTTTTGACCATGGCAGCTTTCGACGCCTTCTTCTTCGGCATGGTGAACGGTCGCGGCTGGATCTGCATCGCGCTTACGGTCTTTGCCTCCTGGCGGCCTAAGAAGGCGTTGCTGGGCGCCCTCCTGTTTGGGGCGTTTGAGGCCTATCAGGTGCGCTTGCAAACAGAAGTGGGCGCCGTGGTGCCTGGCGTGATCTTCCTCATGGCCCCATATGTGCTGTCGATCATCGCCCTTGTCATCGCCGCGCGCGGCGCGGATTATCCAAGAGCGCTGCTGACCCCATGGTTCAAAGGACAGCGATAGGCAGGAGCATAACCCCATGAGCTTTGAGCTGATCATCCGCAATGCCACCTTGCCTGATGGACGCAGCGCCATGGACATCGGTGTGCGTGAAGGCAAGATCGTCGCCGTGGACCGCGGCCTTGAGGCCGAGGCGGCCACGGTCATCGATACCGCTGGCATGTTGGTCTCCCCGCCCTTTGTGGACCCCCACTTTCACATGGACGCAACTCTTTCACTCGGCCGCCCCCGGCTCAACCAGTCCGGCACCTTGCTGGAAGGCATATCGCTGTGGGGCGAATTGAAACCCCTGCAAACGGTCGAAGAGATCATCGAGCGCGCCCTGCGCTATTGCGACTTGGCGGTGTCTCAAGGGCTGCTGGCCATAAGGAGCCACGTGGACGTGTGTGATGACGAACTGAAGGGTGTTGAAGCCTTGCTGGACGTCAGATCCAAAGTCGCCCCATACATTGACCTGCAGCTCGTGGCATTCCCCCAAGACGGCCTTTACCGCTCTCCCACGGCGGAGCAAAACCTGCTGCGCGCGCTCGATCTCGGCGTGGATGTGGTCGGCGGCATTCCCCACTTTGAACGCACTATGGCCGACGGCGCCACCAGCGTTAAGGCCCTTTGCGAGATTGCCGCAGAGCGGGGCCTGCGCGTGGATATGCATTGTGATGAGACGGACGACCCCCTCTCCCGGCACATTGAGACGCTCGCCTATGAAGCTCAGCGGCTGGGTCTTCAGGGCCGCGTAGCCGGGTCTCATCTGACCTCCATGCATTCCATGGACAATTACTACGTTTCCAAGCTTCTGCCGCTGATGGAAGAGGCCGGTGTTGCCGCCATCCCCAATCCGCTCATTAATATCGTCATCCAGGGTCGGCACGACACGTACCCTAAGCGCCGGGGCATGACGCGGGTGCCCGAGCTGCGCAGGTATGGCGTGCCGGTGGCCTTCGGCTCGGACTGCGTCATGGACCCCTGGTACTCTCTTGGCCAAGCAGATATGCTGGAAGTGGCACACATGGCGCTCCATGTGGCCCAGCTCACAAGCCGGGAGGACATGGCCTGGTGCTTCGATGCGATCACCGAGGCGCCGGCCCGTGTGTTGGGCCTGGAGGGCTACGGCCTTGAGCCGGGCTGCCATGCAGACATGGTGGTTCTGCAAGCGAGCGATGCGGTGGAGGCGATCCGGCTGAAACCGCCCAGGCTTCACGTGATCAAACGTGGAAAGGTGATCTCCACGACACCGCGCCGGTTGAGCACTCTGGATCTGGACGGTCGTCCGTCAACCTTGGACCCCACCGATTACGCGCCGACCGACGCGTCTGCCTGAAACAATCGAAACACGCCCGCCAACAATTGATACCCTAAACCCCGACTTCAGAAATCGTACCGATACAACGCCCCCTCATAGTGTTCCTCATCAACGCCGCGCACACACAACAGCACCAGCGGCCATCAAACTTCGAGAGGAACCAAGACAATGACCAAGAACAGCAAAATTTTCGCAAGCGCAGCAACCGCTCTGATGATCCTGGCCGCGCCCGCCACGGCGCTGGGCCAAGCAGCACCCGGCGGCGGTGGTGCCGGCGGTGGCGGTGGTGGCGGCAGCAGCGCCGGCGGCGGCAGTGCGGATGGTGGCACCTACGGCTTCGGCAGCGCCTACCACAATTTTGAGTATGACCCCACACAGCGCTGCGACTTCCTGCGCAAGAGAGCGCAATGGTCCGACAGCCACTACTGGTGGACCAAGTACAGCCGCTGCATGGGCAAATAATGTGATGCAGAAGACCGCCGCGGGCGCGGGGCATAGAGGCATTCTTCAGCCTGTGCCCCGTGGCCGAGCGTCTACCTTACAGAGCGATCAACAACACGAACCCGTCTCGGAAGCCCGGCTTAAGCAGCGGCTTTCAACGCGTCCTCCCCGTCCGAGGAAAGTCTCGTCCGACAAATAGAACGCCGAAAAGGCCTCCAAGAAATCCGGCGCCACAGACCGCGCTGCCAGATCACCCGTGAGCAATCGGCCCTGCCACGCTTTCAGCCTTGGACGTTCACCGACAAAATCATAGCCAGAGTGCTTAAACACAATGTCTGCGCGGTGCAGGAGCGGCAACCAGGCAATATCGACCATGCCAATCTCCTCGCCCCCAAAATAGGGCCCCTCGCCTAACTGGGCTTCCATGCGGTCGAACGCCTGCGCCAGTTTTGCATTGCGTTGTTGCAAGATGTCCTCATCAGGGCTGCGTTGCGCACCGCACTGCACAAGGTAGTTCTTAGACGCAAGATAGCTCCACGCCCTGTTGATGGCTCTGTCTTCCGGTGACAGATCAGGCTGCAGGGCAGGATAAGCTTCATCCAGGTACTCCGCGATCGCATCGCTCTCAAACAGGGCCCGGCCCTCACTGGTGATGAGCACGGGCACTTGCCCGTTGGGGGATATGTCCAGGAACCACCGAGGCTTGTCGCTCAAGCTGATAAACTCGATATCGTAAGGAATGTGTTTGACCTCCAGCAACGCCGTCACCCGTTGCACGAAGGGACAAATCTTGAAGCTGATGACTTTCATTGCACGATCCTTTCAACGCGCGTATATAATTTATCTTTCAACATTTCAAGAGATATTGAGATATGAATGAAAAGAACGCCCTCTCCATGTTCGCCGCCCTCTCCCAGGAGACCCGGTTGCAGGTGGTCCGTTATCTGGTTCAGTGCGGCAACGAAGGGGCATCGGCCGGAGACGTGGGAGCCCATGTTCAGGCCAGTTCGTCCCGCGCCTCATTCCATCTATCCGCTTTGGAACAGGCGGGGCTGATCTCTTCAGAACGCAGATCGCGCCACATCATTTACCGCGCAAACTTCCAAGCCCTGGGCGGGCTGATCTCGTTTCTGCTCAACGATTGCTGCGGCAATCATCCCGACATCCGGGCCTGCTGCTGACCGCCAGCCCCCATGAAACAATTGAAACGCAAAGCCCCACTTTAGGACATCAGCCTGAAACAGCAGGCGATTATTTCCTCTGTGCAAGGCAGGCGACTGCCATCCCGCTCACGCACATGAGGAACGACAGAAACGACAAACACAATCACCAACGCCGCCGCTGTGAACAACGGTGTCGATGTAGAAGCCCTGCTGGGCGCCAAGGAAGCCTTGGACGCCACTCCGGAAGCCGCACAGTATAAATGGCGCGCCAGCTCCGAATGGGTCAACGGCACCCACACCACCACAAAGATCGACACCTTCTTCGGCCTCGGAGAAGAGCAGTCCCGCGGCAAAACCTTCACCGTGGACACCGATCACCCTGAACTCTTTGCTGCCGAAGACAACGCCCCCACCCCGGTGGAGCTGGTGCTGTCCGGTCTTGCCGGCTGCCTCACGGCCGGTGTGGCCACCATCGCGCAGAACCGGGATATCCAGCTGAACTCCGTCACCGCCACCATTGAAGGCGACATGGATCTGCAGGGCATCCTCGGCATCGATGAAGATGTGCGCAACGGTTTCGGCACCATCCAGGTCAACTTCAAGGTCGACGCCGACGCCAGCGAAGAAGACATCAAAGCCTTGGTGGCGCAGTCCCAGAAGCGCTCTGCCGTCTTCGACATCATCACCAACCCCACCAACGTGTTCGTCACTGTTGGCTAACATCAAACGCCCGGGAGCAAGCGTTATGAAAACCACCACGACCGTCATTATCGGTGCCGGCCAGTCCGGGCTTGCTTTCAGCAAACAGCTCTCAGCGCGCTCCGTGGACCATGTGGTCCTTGAGCGCGGTGACGTCGCCCAGGCCTGGCGCACCGAGCGCTGGGACAGCCTGAGGCTGCTGACACCCAATTGGCAAACCCGCCTGGAGGGTTACCGTTATCGCGGTGACGACCCGCACGGCTATATGGCTGCGGCAGACGTGGCTGCGTTTCTGGACGGGTACGCCGCCTATGCGGGCGCGCCGGTGGAAACCCATGCGCAGGTGCTCGCCGTGAGCGCAACAGAGGGCGGATACCACGTGGAAACCTCCAAGGGTGACTGGCTCTGCAGCTCGGTCGTTGCCGCCACGGGGGCTTGCTCCCTCGCGAACGTGCCAGCACTGGACAAAGACGTGCCTGCGGGCATCACCAGATTGAGCCTGATGGAGTACAAGAACCCGGCCCAGCTGGAGGACGGCGGCGTCCTCGTGGTCGGCGCGTCTGCAAGCGGTGCCCAGTTGGCCAAGGAAATCCAAGCGGCAGGCCATCAAGTCACCCTCAGCACCGGCGAACATGTGCGCCTGCCGCGCGTTTATCGCGGACGGGACATTTGCTGGTGGATGAACGAAACGGGCCTCATGGACACCCACTACCAGGATGTGGAAGATCTCAAGCGCGCACGCAGAGTGGCATCCTTGCAGCTCATGGGCTCACAGGAACGCTGCAACATTGATCTCAACACGCTGCAAGACACCGGCATCCGGATCGTCGGGCGCCTGCAAGGCTTGCGCGAAGGCACCGCACTGTTCTCCGGCGCCTTGCGCAACCATTGCATGCTGGCCGATTTGAAGATGAACCGCCTCTTGGAAACCATCGATGAGTGGGTTTCCGCCACCGGCCGCACGCAAGAGTTTGAGACCGCTCATCGGTTCGTGGAAACGCGGATAGCTGACGGGACGCCCCTGTCTCTCAACCTGCCGGAAGAGAACATCAAGACCATCATCTGGGCAACCGGATACAAGCCCGATTACTCCTGGCTCCGCCTGCCGGTATTCGACCGCAAGGGAGCCCTGCGTCACGATGGCGGCATCGCCACCGATGTGGCCGGCCTCTATGTGATGGGCTTGCCGTTTATGCGCCGGCGTAAGTCCTCATACATTGACGGCGTGGCTGATGATGCGGCCGACCTCGCCGCTCACCTCACCGCAAACCTCAACCGCCGGGCAGCCTGACGGCGCAAGGAGAAGAATATGACTATACATATCCCGAACAATCAGCTCCCCGACTACGACAAGATCAACGCCAAGCTGAACAAGTCCTGGACCTCGGCCGACTATTCCCAAATTGGCATCCGCCTTCAGATTGTCGGCGAACTCCTGGCCGAAAGGGCCGACTTGCGCCCAGGCTCAAAGGTGCTCGACGTGGCCGCCGGGAACGGCAACGCCACCCTCGCGTTCGCCAAGAGGTGGTGCGATGTGCTCTCCACCGACTATGTGGACCGTTTCTTGGACCACGGCCGCATTCGGGCCAAGGCCGAAGGGCTTGATGTGGCTTTTCAGGTGGCGGACGCGCAGAACCTGCCCTTTGCCGATGAGAGCTTTGACGGGGTGGTGTCCACCTTCGGCGTCATGTTTGCCCCCGATCAGCCCAAGGCCGCCAGCGAGCTGGTGCGGGTCTGCAAGCCGGGCGGCACCATTGCCCTGGCAAACTGGACCCCGGCCAGCTTCATTGGACGGCTGTGCCCAACCATCGGCCGGCACATGTCCGCACCCTCCTCTTTCAAGGCGCCCGCCAACTGGGGCAAGCCGGAGTTCATTGCCGAGCATTTTGGCCCGCTGGCCAGCTGGATCGACATCACTATGAAGACCTACACGTTCCGCTTCCCTTCGCCGGAGTTCTATCTGGACTTCTTCCGCCAGCATTACGGCCTTACCAAACGGGCGTACCAGGTCGTGGGTCCGGAGGGTGAAGCCGCGCTGACGGCCGACATTCTGGATGTGATCAATCAGATGAACATCGCTTCGGACGGCACCATGTCCGTCGCGTCGCAATACGCAGAGGTCATCATCAATAATACCTGACAGGGCTTCAGTCTTTCGGCACGTCCTCCCATTGGGGCAGATCATCGGTGATCTCATGCCAGGGCGCTTTTGAGCCCACGAACACATGAAACTCCGGCTTCACGCAAGGGTCGTCATCAAGCGTCCCTAAAGGAAAACCCAGCCAGTCCGGGTTGTTGTCGAAGAAGGTGACCAAGTTGGACCCGCATTTGGAGCAAAAGGTCCGGTGCTCTCCGGGCGAGGATTCATACCGCGTCAACAGGTCCTTGCCCGCAAGCCAATCAAAGTCTGCGGTTTTCACCGCCGCCCGCGTCCTGAACGCAGCGCCGTGGGCCTTGCGGCACATGCTGCAATGGCAGTTGAGAACCCCCTGGAGCGGTCCGGTGATGCGGTAGCGGATCTGTCCGCACAAGCAACTGCCGTTTAGGGCCATTGCGAGCCTCCTTTTTTGCCATGACGCATCCATGATGGCGGGCGGTTCGACCACAATCAAACCAATTGTGTTGATGCGACCGGTCAAGACCCGTGATAGCAGGGTCAGATGAGTTTTCTCAGACAAGCCACCGCCCGCGACATTCCACAGATGCATCACGTGCGCCGGTCGGTGTATGAGAACACGCTGACCACCACAGTGATCACAGCCGAGGACACGGAGCGCAAGATCACTCAAGACGGCCGAGGCTGGGTGGTGGAGGTCGAAGACGAGATCGCCGGCTTTGCGATCGCCTTGCGCGACACGAGCGAGCTTTGGGCTTTGTTCGTGGCCCCCGAGCACGAAGGCCAAGGCTATGGCCGGCGCCTGCACGATGCGGCGGTCTCCTGGTTTTGGGCGGAAGGTGCTGAAAGCATATGGCTCTCCACCGGAGAGGGCACGCGGGCGGAACGCATATATCAGAGGCTCGGCTGGAGCCGGGCCGGCCTCATGTACGACGGCGAAATCATGTATGAACTGACGCGCCCATGCTAGACGGCCGACACAAGTGCTCGACTTTGAGGATGTGGTGCCCCTGGCCCGACTCGAACGGGCACGCCCTAAGGACAACAGATTTTGAATCTGTCGCGTCTACCAATTCCGCCACAGGGGCTCTGACCTGAGACTTGCCGCGTCATACCCGTGGCCGGGGCCTGGCGTCAACTGTTCATGTCTCTGTCACAGCAAACATTTTAACCTTGGACAAATCAGAATTCCGAAGGCTATCCACCTGATATGTTGAGACGTCTCTATGACTGGGTGATGAACCTCGCCGCCCACCGCAATGCCTCGGCCGTGCTCGGCACCGTTTCCTTCGTGGAGAGCTCGATCTTTCCCATCCCGCCCGATGCCTTTCTGATCCCCATGGTCCTGGCCAACCGGGCCAAGGCCTGGTGGTACGCCACCGTCTGCACCATAACCTCCGTACTGGGCGGCCTTGCAGGCTACTTCATCGGAGCGTTTCTCTATGACACGCTCGGCACTGCGCTGCTGAACTTCTACGGCTATCAGGCCCATTTTGAAGAATTTGCCACCAACTACAACAAAGACGGCGCGCTCTACGTGTTCGGCGCCGGGCTCACCCCCTTCCCGTACAAGGTGATCACCATCGCCAGCGGCGCCACACAACTGGCCTTGCCGGTATTCATGGCGGCCAGCGTGATCGCCCGGGGCCTGCGGTTCTTTATGGTGGCCGGCCTGCTCTACTTCTTCGGCCCGCCCATCAAGGTCTTCATTGAGAAGTATCTCGGCATCCTAACGGTCCTCTTCTTCCTGCTCGTGGTGGCCGGATTTGTGGTGGCCAAATACCTCCTGTGACACCGTGGCCCCCTGCGGCAGCGCCGCTCATTCGCTAAATAGCCTGCGATGGCAGAAGAAATCGGCAAATATTCCACCCCGGCAAGCTTAGCCGTGTTCGCGATCACCGCGGCAACCATCGCCGGTGCCTGGGGGTTTCAGCTCATCGGCGGCTACATCCCCTGTCCCCTCTGTCTCCAGCAACGCTGGCCCTACTATGTGGTCATCCCGCTCGCCCTTATTCTGTTCATTTTTTCGCGCCTTAAGGGAGCCATCGGCCTGGTGCGGCTTGGAATGGTGATTTGCGGGCTGATAATGCTGGTGAGCGCCGGAATGGGCGGTCATCATGCAGGGGTTGAATGGGGCTGGTGGGAAGGTCCCGCAGCGTGCGCCGGCGGAGCGGGCCTCAGCTCGGACACCGTGCTGCCGGACCTCAACAACATGACCGTGGTGCGCTGCGACGAGGTGCAGTGGCGCTTTCTGGGCTTGTCGTTTGCCGGTTGGAACTTTGTGATCTCGCTGATCACCGCACTGATCGCGTTCCGCGGCGCGCGCCGTCTGATCGACCCTTAAGCGCTTGGGCGCGAGGGCTCATCCACCGACACCCGCTGCAGGACGCGCCGCTGTCCGTAATAGTCGTTGAGCGCATAGTGGAGCACGCAGCGATTGTCCCAGACCACCACAGTGTCTTGCGCAAGACGGTAACGGCAGGTGAACTCCGGGCGCTCGGCGTGTGCCCAGAGGTATTGCAGCAACGGCAAGCTCTCTTCCTCACTCATGCCGGAGAAACGTGAGGTGAATCCTCGATTTACATAGAGCGACTTACGCCCCGTCTCCGGGTGCCGGCGCACCACCGGATGTTCGGTTTCGATGATCTCCACTTCGGTGCTCACGATCTCCAGCTGTCCATCCTCGGCTTTGGGCGCATGCTCGCGCGACACGGCCGCGCTGCGCACCCCATGGGCGTGAGGCATGGTGCTGGAGTGGACCGCCGTCAGCCCGCCAAGCAAGTCGCGCATGCCATCCGAGAGGCTCTCATAGGCGAGGTAGAGATTGGAATACATGGTATCGCCGCCATACTCGGGGGCCTCCAGCAGATAACCGATACTCGCCAGATTAGGTCGTTCGCGATAGGTCACATCCGCATGCCAGAAGCCGCCAATATTGGTACCGGCGGTGTCTGGCTCCTTGGTGATCTGGTAGATCTCTGGAAACCCGTCCACCGCGGGCATGTCAAACGGCCCGGTGAACCGCACCGGCGCAATCTCCCCAAACCGTCTGGAAAATGCCACCAGCCTCTCCGGTGAGATCTTCTGGTCCGGGAGGAAGATCACAAGATGATCGAGAAACGCCTGATGCAACTCCTCGAAGAGGGCATCGGACACCTCCCCGGCAAGATCTGCACCAAAGACCTCCGCACCAAGGGCACCGGCGATGGGCGCAACACGAAGAGCGCTATCAGTCATGATCACCTCCCGTTAGTCGATTGCACGCGTGCCGTCATCCAAATCCACAAGCAGCCGCCGCATGATTTTGCCAGAAGAGGTGATGGGCACGGTCTCTACAAACTGTATGGCGCGCGGCACCTTGTAGGCCGCAAGGTGGCCCCGGCAGTGCTCCGATAGATCTCGCCCGCTGGCTTCCGTGTCGGGTTTAAGCACCACATAGGCCTTGGCGATCTCGCCCTTGGCCTCATCATCCACCCCGCACACGGCGGCCAATGCCACGGACGGATGCATACAAAGCACGCGCTCCAACTCCACCGGATAGACGTTGTAGCCCGCCGTCAGGATCATATCCTTCTTCCGGTCCACGATGGTGAAGTAGCCATCTTCGTCCATGGTGGCGATGTCGCCGGTATGCATCCAGCCGTCCGCGCGAATGGTCTCTGCGGTCGCTTCCGGGTTTCCGTAATAGCCCTGCATGACCAGCGGGCCCTTAAACATCAACTCGCCGCGCTCACCCGGCGGCATTTCGCGCTCGGGATCTTCGATGTCCACAATGCGGCCCATACTGCCGGGAACCGTAAGGCCAATCGTGCCGGGCTTGATGATCCCGATCGCCGGGTTCACCGTGCCCGCGCCGGAAAGCTCGGTCATG
>JAAUYD010184951.1_pt1 | contig 11773 bp, 11 predicted proteins | sample 7278101 | NCBI WGS metagenome assembly JAAUYD01 (sample SAMN14350128, study PRJNA611818) | marine sediment metagenome | isolation source: surface marine sediment (0.6m) | place: French Polynesia: Moorea | collected 2018-08 | reverse complement strand
TTCAATGCACCCCGGGACCTCCTCGAGACCATGAAGATCTGTCTCGACGATACGATGAAGCAGTCCATTCCCGGCCTGGTCAACTGGTTCTATAACAAAGAGACCGGCGTCTACATGCTAGGCTGTGTAGACGAATCCGCCCCGGCAAACTATGTTGCCCAGAAAAAGGTGCTCTATGACGGCATTTCAAATCCGGGACACCCCTATGTTGATCCGGATTACGACCCCATGAACCTTGCAACCTGCCGGGCCATCCAAAACGGGGTGGAGAGGTCCAAAGCGACCCGGGCTTTATTGGGTCCCGACTTTACCCGTCAGGTGGGAGAGAACAAAACCGGCATCGCCATGTCCAAACTGCTGCGGGAGAAGAGAAAGTCAATTTATCAGCGCGCCCTTCAGATCGTTGAAGGACCATAGCCGAAATCGTCAACTGGGTGATCAAAAAGGTATTATCGTTAGATGAAAAAACAGCTGGTTCAATATAGTAAATTCATCAGTCTGGTACTTCGGCACCAACCGGAGGTGGCGGGCATTCAATTGGATGAGGATGGCTGGGCCGATGTTGAACAGCTCATAGATGGCGGCCGTCGCAAAGGATATCCCTTCACTTTCGAGCTGCTAAAAGAGATGGTCGACACCAATGACAAAAAACGCTTTGCGTTCAACGACAACTGCACCAAAATTCGCGCAAACCAGGGGCATTCCCGGAAAGTCAATCTGGGCCTGATCCCCAAGCAGCCGCCCGTCGAACTCTTTCACGGCACCGCAACCAGGTTCTGGCCATCAATTCAGGAGAAGGGGTTGATCAAAGGCAGCCGCCACCACGTCCATCTCTCTTCGGATCTTAAAACGGCGGGCAAGGTTGGCATTCGACACGGCAAACTCCTTGTTTTGCGCATCGACAGCGGGCAGATGTGTAAGGATGGATTCACTTTCTATCTTTCACAAAACAATGTTTGGCTGACCGACCATGTTCCGATGACATATCTTTCCATTTACAAACACACTGATTTTTTGTTGTAAAAATATACTTGACCCCGAAAAGCGGTATCCATTACCTTACCTGTATGAATTTGCCGTCTGAAAAAAGCTATGCAGTGGCTGCCTGCTTGTCCGCCGTCTTTGGTGTCATCGGCATCCAGCATTTCTACCTTGGCCGTCACGGCCTGGGCATTATCGATCTGACCTTGAGCGTTTTGGCGCTCTTCTTTTTTATTAACGGTCAATTTCTTCTGGCTTTCCTGTTTTTCGCAATTGATTTCGTGCATACGCTCGTGATCACGATCATGTTGTTAACAGGAACCTTCAGGGACGGGAAAGGCCGCTTGGTGTGTTATCCCGGCCAGAAATTGGCCTAAACGCAAGAAGGAGTAAATATGGAAAAAAGCGAAAAAGGATTTGTACCGACACTGCTGCTGGCTATCTTGTTGGGTGGATTGGGTATTCATCGCTTCTATGTGGGAAAAATCGGAACCGGTATATTAATGCTTTTGACGCTTGGCGGGCTTGGGATCTGGGCACTGATCGATATCATTATGATTGCGGTGGGATCATTTAAAGACAAGCAAGGATTGCCCATCAAGAATTAACGTCGACAACGTCCATCATTTTTTTGAGAGACCGGTTGCGCTTCCTGCAGCCGGTCTCTTGTTTTGCAGTCATGGCACTACGACGGCTGCCAGGTAAAAATCCACTTCACTACCTTTCAGGTAGAACCGGGACCAAAATAATGCGGACATCCATTACATTGGTGTTCGTGGGACCTGTGATCAGGAGATCGTTCAGCGGCTCAAAGAAATGGTAGGCATCGTTGTTGGCCAGATAATCTTCAATTTCCAGGTTCTGTGCAGCGGCGCGGTCCAAGGTGGTGTGGTCGATAACAGCGCCAGCGGCGTCGGTGGGGCCGTCGTTGCCATCGGTACCGCCGGAGAGCATGATCACGGGCACCTTGCCGGCGATATCGCCGGCGGCGCAGAGGGCAAACTCCTGGTTGCGCCCGCCTTTGCCGTCTCCTTTCAAGGTCACGGTGGTCTCACCGCCGGACAGGATGCAGGCCGGCGGCCTGATGGGATGGCCGGTCTGGATCACCTCCTTAGCGATGGCGGCATGAATGTGCGCAACTTCGCTGGTCTCGCCCTCGATGGCCGAGGAGAGAATAAGGGTCTGATACCTCCTCTTTTCTGCCTCCTGCCGCGCAGCCAACAACGCGTCCAAATTGCTGCCGATAACGATGTTGGTCGTCCGTTCGAATGCCGGGTCATCCGCTTTGGGGGTTTCCTTCGCCTCTGCAGCCAGGCCTTTTGAAAAATGATCCACCACCGGCTTGGGCAGTTGATCCGCTATACCGTATTGCTCCACGATGGCCGCGCACTCTTTGAAGGTCGACCCATCCGGCACCGTCGGCCCCGACCCGATCACGTCAAGGTCGTCTCCCACCACATCCGATAAGAGAAGGGAAACCACGGTGGCGGGGGCTGCAGCCACTGCCAGGTTTCCGCCTTTAATCATGGAGAGGTGCTTGCGCAGGGTGTTGATTTCATGAATGGTGGCGCCGCACGCCAGCAGGATGCGGGTGGTCTCCTGCTTATCGGCAAGGGTAACCCCGGGGACAGCCCGGGGCAGCAGAGCAGATCCACCGCCTGATATCATGCAGAGCAGAAGATCGTTTTCGCCCGCTGTCTGCGCCAGAGATAAAATCTGCTCAGAGCCGGCTTCTCCGTTCATATCCGGGACCGGATGGCCGGCTTCGATGGTCCGCACTTTTTTCAACGGGGCGGTGTGGCCGTATTTGACCGTGATCACCCCGTCCGTCAGCCAATCTCCCAGGATGGCCTCCATGGCGGCCGCCATGGGGGCGGTCGCCTTGCCGGCGCCGACCAGGTAAACATTTTCGAAATTGGTGAGATCATAGCTGCGCTCCCCGATGGTCAGGACATCATCAGATCGATTGCAAAACCGCGCAATGGCCGTGTCCGGTGCGACAGCCCGCACACCGGCGTTGAAGATCGCGATGGCGTCTTTCCTGGTCTTGTGAAGTAAATCGGTCATCTTTTCAGCTGCCCATCCATAACTGGCATCTTACGGCCCAACTCACCGTTCTCACTCGGTTGAAAAAATAGCGGAGCCGCTCAGTGTTTTGGCGCCGTAGCGCCGCCGCGCCTGCAGGTTCAATCCCGCCGCGGTCGGCCGCATCAGAGCCACAATCTACCGTTGATTGATGGGCATTTCCTTTCTCCTGTTCATGGAATATCGCACGCAACATCAAGCTTCGGGGCATACGGTATACTTCGGACAAACCAGTCTTTCATCACTTCACATGCGTTAAAATCCCCAACGCTTCCACATAGATATTGGGATCTTTGCTGGCACGCGGCCCGGCGACATTGAGGACCTCGATCTTTTGCATATCGACCCATGATGACACCAGCGAGGCGGCGTCGAGAGGATTGGAGTGCAGCGACAGATCGATATGGAGCATCTGCTTTCCGTGTTTGAGGACCATTTTTCTCGTGTATTCGGTCCCACCGGTGAGTGCACCGCGAGAGATGATCAACGTCCCATCCGAGACCAGGACATTTTTCTCCGTCCGCTCCGGATAGCTGTCGGTTTCCATCTCATCCAGGTGGTAGGTATCGGGCAGAGGCCCATCCTCTGTGAGACGTCCTTTGGGGATCCAGCCACCGTAGGGAATCCCCATGCGAATGGCCGCATCGAGGGCAGCCCTGTCTACTCCGGTTTGACCGCCGGATATGATTTTTTTTATCATGTAATTTTCTCCGAGTTGGGATAAATGCGAAATAATGTTACGATATCCTAACCGACCACCGAACAGGGGTCAAATCGCAAGATGAAATTAGGTCGGCAGCGTTCATTTGACGGTAAAAACAATCGTTCTTACGTTTTTCACGCAAAACAGTTCTGTCATGGATTCACCAACAGCTAATACGTCGACGTACCCGGAATAGACCGGCACAGGCCAGGTGGCCGTTGAAGACGTTTTATTCGTATGATTTCAGAAAGTTGTGTTGCCCCAAATCGGCGATCGTGATTGCCGATTGCGCCGCCGTGCACAACTTCGATGACGAATGAAGGAGAGGCTTGTATGAATTCGAAAATTAAAATTCTTGGTTTCGCGATGATCTATGTTTTCCTGATGGTGGCCGTTGGGATGGCCAAACCACGGGTTGCGGTGATGGATTTTGAGAACAAAGCCCAGTATGGCGGATGGCGTTTGGGCCGTGGCGCAGCGGATATGCTCACCACCGAAATGGTCAAGCTCGGTACCATGGACATGTTTGAACGCGACCGCTTGTCAGCCGTCCTGAAAGAACAGAACCTCGGCGCTTCCGGTCGTGTAGATCCAAGCACCGCCGCTAAAATCGGCAAGATTATCGGCGTCCAATACATTATCACCGGTGCGGTTACCGAATATGGCCGTAGCAAAGCAGGCGGCGGCGGGGGCGGTGTCAGGGTCGGCAAAACCGACTACAGCTCAACCGTCGATATCCGAATGGTCGATGCGACGACCGGCAGAATTGTATTTGCCGACACCGGCAGCCACAGCATTTCATCTATGAATGTACGCGTCTTCGGCTTCGGCGGGGGACAGAAGTTCAATGAAAAGGCCGCCACCGAGGCGATGCGGGGCGCCATCCAGGACCTGTCCGGTAAACTGTCAGCCGCCAACCTAAAGGCGGCCGCTCCCAAACCCAAGGCCGGTGCAGCGGCGGGAAAGGCATTGGTGGCGGATGTAGATGGCAAGCTCATCACATTGAACAAAGGCACCAACGTCGGATTCAAAAGCGGCCAAGTGTTGACCATCAAGCGCAAAGGTAAAGTCATCAAGGACCCGGCAACCGGCAAAGTTATCAAGGTGCGCTATAAGACGATTGGAAAAGTCAAACTGACCGACGTGGAATCCGGCTATTCGGAGGGCCAATCCGTCAGCGGCAGCGGGTTCAAGGTAGGCGACATCGTTGAGTAACCACCTGGACAATTGAGTGCATCATTTGATTGAACGCGTACCCGCTTAGTATTCGTGCCAACAGCCATTCGAAGCTTTTGGAACCGGAAGTTGGATCTGAAACGCGGGTACGGGTCAACATCTCGATGGAACAAAGCGACTTTATGTTAGCAAACGAACCGTCTGATCAGCGGTCCCTGGATCGAATCAGCAGCAAAGGCCTGTCGATGGCATGCAGCAGTCCTGCGGCGATGCTGCCATAGAAGACGCGTCCCAAGCCACTGCGGCCATGGCTGGCAATGGCGATCAGGCTCGCCTCCACCTCTTCGGCGATCTTGGTAATCGACTCCACCGCAGGACCGAAATCCACCCGGGATTCGACCCGGATGTCTTTGGCACGAATCTCCGTTTCCAGATTCTCGAGATAGGTTCTCGCTTCCTGGGTCCGCCGCTCATGATCCCCCGCGTCGATCTGGGATCGAATCCCTTCGGCATCTACGAATACCCGATGCTCCACTGCGGTCAACAGCAGGACTTTTGCGCCCATGGAGCGGGCGACCCCTTCGACGTGGGGCAAAATGGCTTCGGCACGCTTTGACCCGTCCAACGGGACCAAAATGGTGTCATACATAGCATCCTCCTTTTTCTTGGATTCATTGACAGGCATGGGAAAGTCCAAAGATGGGCCCTCCCGACCGGTACGTCAGTACGAGAATGCGGGTGTCATTCATGAGTGGTGTGGCGCCGATGTCGCAGCATTGGAAATGATCTGACATCAAACGGTCACGGCGCATGCCATCAAAAGCGGAATTGCGACGGTGGTTATTCCTTGGAAAATCAGCAGCCTGGCGCCGCGATGCGCGTGAAGCCCAGCAGATAACAACGGATTGAACAGAAGAGGCTTGGTCAGTATAGCAACTAAGATAACAAACTGATTCTAATGAATTAATATAAAATTTTGTCCAAAGACTGTCAACCCTGTTCAATAGTTTGGACACCGTCCACCGCCTTTTCTTCACCGACTGATTTGTCAACCTTGTTAAAGAAGGGCCATCGACCTGCTTCAGCAGACGCCGAAACGAAGATATGCAGTTGAATGTAAGCAGATTTGGCATAAAAGTGATCCGGACTATTTGGAGGCCCGGATCACTTTCTACATATCGCTACACAAACGGTAAGCGTTATCGACTTGAGGATTGGTATCGATAAAAAGCATATATGGTGAGGGTTCTGGACTTTTCATTTCCGGCACGATCAAAAGCGGTGATGGTTATGGTGTTTTTCCATGGTTTCAATGGCAATTCCTCAATGCGCCAACGATCGGTGCCCATGGCCTCTCCGCTATTGCCCCGGGCATCCGTCCATACGACGCGTTCGATCTGATAATTATCCGAGGCAGTGCCAGAGATCGTTATTTTGGACCTTCGTGTCATGATGAACCTTTTGGAAGGATAGAGGATCTTCACTTCAGGTGGATCTTCATCTTCAGATTTGTTTGCGGGGACCACCTCAATCTCGCATGCGTCCACGCTCGACAAACCGCCATCATCAGTTGCCGTCAACTCGAAGACCAGTAGGCCTCCAGAGGTGGGATTCGTCGCCGCAGGTCCCATGATATCTGAAATCTCCGGCACCGTAAAAACCGGGCTCGTCGCCTGAGCGTCCGAAAGCGCCACAGGATATCCATCGGTCTGACGCCACTGTATGGTCAAGGTGCCCCCGTCCGGATCCATGGAACCGGAACTATCCAATCTCACCTCACTGCCCGACACAACCCGTTTGTCCGGTCCGGCATCGGCCACAGGCGCCCTGTTTTGAGACGCCACATTCACCGTGCAGGTGTCGGTATCCTGCAACCCGCCCATATCGGTTACTGTTAACTGGAATACCAGTGACGCCCCTTGGCTGCCGCCATCGGGCGCAACAAAACTGGGCGAAGGGGAGAATTTATCATCAAGCTCAACAGGAGTTCCTTTCAACTGGATCCATTCATGACTTTCAATAACGTCTTCCGGATCGGTCGATGCTTCACCAGATAGCCAGATGGATTCCCCCGGTTTGACGGTCTGGTCCTCTCCCGCATCAGCTGTTGGCACTTCGTTGACCCACGTCACATTGACGAGACAGCGATCCTTTGCTGTGGCTCCGGAAGCATCGGTAACAATAAACTCAAATTCCAAGGCGACCCCTTCTCTATCCACATCTGGTGCAGTAAATGTGACAATATCATCGTCTGTGGCGCTGAGTTCAACCGCCGGCCCTGATATCTGAAGCCATCGAGACTCAAAAATACCGTCGTCATTATCAAGGGAGTTGTAACCGTTGAGGGTCACCAAAGCTGCCTCATCGACGGTCTGATCCGGTCCGGCATCGGCAACTGGTGGCTCATTTGTGATGGTGTCGTCCCGGTCCACATCATTGAAGGTTTCAGCGGTACCTGCTCCATCATATTGACCATCTGCGACCACACTGGCATCGCTATTGCCATTGGTCGGTCCCATGGTGAAGCCTGGGTTGTTGTCCGTGTTGTTGATCTCATTTTCCTGTGGTACCAACCCATTGCCGCCGGTGGCCGGTGGATCCTCTGAGGTGTCCGGGCCAGGCAAAGAATCGGGGGCGTACCTGGCACTGATCGTGTGGTCCTGGTCGACACCTTCAAACGTATAGGAGGTTCTGGCACCTATAGATTGACCGTCCACGAGCACATCCGCCACGTGATGGTTATCTGTTGGAACGATGGTGAACGTTTTGCTGTCACCCGCTTTGACGGCCGTTGTTCCGGGTACAATCGAACCATTGGCACCGGCAGTCGCTGTGACCGTGTACGTCTCTATATCCGGTGAAACATTGGCGCTGGCAGACCCGGTAAGATGACGAACTTCATTGGAGTCCCCGCTTTCTTCGCTGCCCACAAATGCGCGCACGATAAAATAATACGTTGTGTCGTCTGCGAGGTTCTCAATGGCAGCCGTGGTCTGGGAGGGATCATCTCCGTTGCGGGGCCAAGCCGGCGATGAATAGTCGTAATTCTCACCTTCTAAACGTTGGTAGACCCGGTACCCGTCCGGTGCCGGCGTGTTGGGATTCCAAGCCAAGCTGACGTTGGCGGCCTGGGCAAAGCTGCATAACAAAATGGCCATCAGGGAGGCCGGTATCAGAACGGTTCCGAATCCAGGCCTCCGATTCGGAAGGCAATGATACACCACATCACAAACCGCGCTGAGAAAAGACAGCACCATTGACCGCATGCTGCGGGATCGATGCAGATGGATTGGAAATGCAAAAGGTCCACCTTGGCGGATGGATCTTTCCGTAGAAGTGTCCATGATATTCTCCTCTGGAAAAAGGAGAGGGCGGTTGACTTGGGGTAGGAATGGATTTACAAATAAATTAGTCCATCCCTGATTGTGCAAATCTGTCTGCTGGCAAACCTGCCCTCTTGGATGGTTGTTCCGATCCCTGGATTATGTCGCACCATGATCCGGGGATCTCTATTTTCGTACCTGAATTCAAGCTAAGCAAATAACCTGCCAATCACCCGGTAAATGCTCCGGTTGCCATGCATGGGTCTTTTCCTCATTAAATAAGCTGTGAATCGTTGGGACAAAGTTCGCCTAATCCAGCCGACTTTTCCATCCCCTGCTTCTACTGGATGAAGGAAACCTACCTAAAAAAAGAACTTAAAGATGCTGTGCAGGCTACTAGAGTTGCTTCTGATACCCATGATAGTGGGAAGAATTGGTAACTTTGATGCGCAATAGGTGTAATGGTCTTGGCGCCCTTTTGCAATCCACATGGTGCACCAAAGGATAAAGCCTCCCGCCCCTCTTGAGAATTTTAACCAAGACCGATATATAAGCCAGATCATTGAAACGTCGAAAGGATCGTAATGCTCGGTCTCCAAGAAATACTCATCATCTCCGCCATTGTGGTGGGCGCCATTTTCATACCACGCATGGTCTCCCCTAAAAAAGCACTGCCCCGTATCGTACGTCCAAAATTCCAGCTCTCCGGAAAATTGAGATTGAGCATTGCCGCATCAATCGTTTTCCCCCTGGTGGTGGCCGCGCTTTTACAACCTTGGCGCAATGATCCCATCACCTACCTCTATCTTGGAGTGGGGCCTGTGCTGGTATGTTGGTTACTCTACTGGGTACTTCTGGGGTTTCGCCGCAGATAGGCTCTCACCGGATGATGGGGCCCATCTGCGTTCCGATCAGCACATCAAAACAGCATGGTGCCGATACCGAAAGGCTTCAGAGCTTTTCTAAGGTTGGTCAACCTGGGGGCGGCCATTGGACGTTTTCCAGTGCCGGATGGCATTGGCATAATATCGCAGAATTGGATTCTCCTCCGGTATGACGAGAATCTTGTCATTCTTGATGTCGATCACCTTTCTCAAGAGCAGAAAATCGACGGCATCGGCAATCACATTGGCCCATTTGGTGCGGGACATCTCAATCACCGGGGCCCCGCCGGCCTGCAAACCGGTTTGCAGGCGCCCTGCGCGTTCCTCAATGGTATCGATCGCGATGGGTTCGCCACCAGCGTCCAGCAGCACAGTGGAGACCAGCGAAACCGGCAGTACCGGCACCACATCCGCAACGTGGGCCATCAGGGATCGGCAAAGTTTTTCAACTTCCGGAAATCGCCTCTCACGCTCCAAAGCGGCGAAATCCACACCGTTTTCCCGGCAGTAGCGTTTAACCGATACAGGGGTGTTAAAATTGACACAAGCGTACCCATAACGCCGCCAGCGGCTCATGATCATCAAATAGAGGCTGTGGCAAATAAAATGGCATGTGGTGTAGGTCACGAACCACCAGCTGCGCTTTTTGGCAACTGGATCGAGATCGCGCAACAAGGTTCGGTCCTCTATGGTCCGGTCGTAATTGATGCCCACCGGAACGAAAATAATATCGCGATCGCGGGAGAGATCATATTCCCGCAACATATAATCGATCAATCCCAATTTGGGGGATTGGAGGCTGCCGTCCCGACTCAACCCCCCCTCCAGAAACACGGCTTGGCAGACCCCCTCTTTGGTCGCCATATGGATGTAACGGTCGAGAACTTTGCGGTAAAGCGAATCGCCTGATTTACGGCGAACAAAAAAGGCGCCCATGGCGCGGATGAGAGATTGCAGCGGCCAAATCTTGGCCCACTCCCCCACCGCATAGGAGAGGGTCGTCCGTTCTGCCACCAGAAAGGCCACCAGGATATAATCCATGTTGGATCGGTGGTTCATCACAAAGACGACGGTGGCTTCCGGATCGACCTCATCAAAGCGGGCATCATCCACAACGCCCACGCGCACCCGGTAAAGCAAACCGGCCACTTTTTTGGCGATCCAGTATCCGATGCGGAAATAAAAATAAGCGTTGAAAGAAGGGACAATTTCCCGGGCATAGGTCAGCACCCTTTTCTGCACCACCTCCTGGGGCATGTGGTGTTCGCGGGCGTAATCCTGAATGGCCGCCAGGACCTGAGGATCGTAAGCCAATCGATCGACGAGCACCTGGCGTTTGGTCAACTGGAAAGGACGGATCTCGATGCTCAGCCTCGATCCGATTTCATTGATGACACGGTTGATGCGACGTCGCAGAAACCAGCGGGTACTCGGAATCAAAAATCGGTCCAGGGCCGCCAGGACTGCCAGCAGCACCAATAGAACAAAGAGCCATAGGGGAATAGTGACCAATCCGCTCATCTGCAACCCGCCTCAATTAGAAGTGGCATAATTTGCAGGCGAGATATCGCCTGCGGGTCAATAGGTCCGATAGCGCAACCAGGATGCCGAACAGATGCGTAACCTTGGCAAGACATATCGATACGCTTGCGCCCATTGTAGGGACCTTGCCGGAAATGTGCAAGTGCATTGGGCGTTTTGCCTGACAGATTCGACTTTTAGGGCTTTGGCGTTATAGTATGGGTGTTGCTGCAATCAGCTCGGATTCCCATAAAGGTGAAGCCGACCTTGCATTAAACTGAAAAATAGGGCAGCATCAAACGTGCCCCATCTTTAAAATCGACATAGAAGTGGTTTCAAAACCTTCATTCGAACCCAACGTCAAAGCGGACGGCAGATCAAAACCCCAAGGGAATCGTCCGCTATTCCGAGGATTATAATCAGACGTCCAACACGGAGATAGGGGGCGAAAGAGGGTTTTAAAACCACTTCTAAAACATACCCGATAATAGGAGGAAGAGATGAAAAAGTGGATTCTCATCGGTTTGGCGGTGGTCGTCGTGGTCATCGTCGGCGGAGTGATCTTCGGTCTATCCAAGATCGGCCCCATCATCCAATCAGCCGTCAACACTTACGGACCGGATATTACAAAGACGGATGTGAAGCTGGGAGACGTCAATGTATCCCTCTTCTCGGCAGAGGCCAAGCTGAAAGACTTCTACCTGGGCAACCCCAAGGGCTTTAAATCACCGGAGGCCATGAAAGTCGGGTCCATCGTGGTGGATGTAGATGAAAGCTCACTCACCAAGGACACCATTGTCATCGATCGGATCGAAGTACTTCGTCCCAAAATCACTTACGAAAGAACTGCTAAAACAGATAATTTCCAGGCGATTCTCAACAACGTCACAAAAGGGGCAAAGCAAAGCAAATCGAAATCCGGTGAATCGTCATCCGGCAAATCGGGCAGCAGTAAAAAAATTATCATAAAGGACTTTCAACTCAAGGGCGGAGAAGTCAATCTGGCAGCATCTTTGCTGGGCCAGAACAAATCCCTGAGCACCCAACTGCCGGATATCCATTTAAAGAACATCGGGGAGGAAAATGGCGGTCTCAAACCG
>JAAUYD010017751.1_pt1 | contig 11775 bp, 13 predicted proteins | sample 7278101 | NCBI WGS metagenome assembly JAAUYD01 (sample SAMN14350128, study PRJNA611818) | marine sediment metagenome | isolation source: surface marine sediment (0.6m) | place: French Polynesia: Moorea | collected 2018-08 | reverse complement strand
TAGCGTCTAAGCTTGCTGAGGGATAACCGCTCCCATGCTCCCTGTGAAGCAAGAAGTTATTACCGGAAATTACCAGGCTTGACCAGGTACTACCAGCAAATAACATATCAGATGGCTAACGATTGACCCCACAGATAAATCTATCTGGGGGTTTTTTAGGTTTCAATGCCTTTAATCGAGCAACCACATCTGGGATGAACTTTTAGCTCCTTCTTCTTCCGAGTGATTTTTAGCAACTATGGGGCGAGGAATTCTTTTGGGATATTTAGTTGACTTATAAACAAGACTACTTTGTTCTTTAGTAGTCCTCTGCTTCAGACTCCCCTGTTTCATTGCCCCCATTTCATCCGTTAACTTTGTATTTGTTTCGGCTAATTGCAGGGCATCTTTTTTAGTTGCATCCAGTTCTTGATTGAGCTTCTCTGTCAATGCTTGTTGCGCCGCTAATTCTTGATTGAGCTTCTCTGTTAATGCTTTTTGTGCTGTTAACTCTTGATTCAGTTGTTCTGTTAAGGATTCCTGCTCGGATAAATGCGATCGCAATGTGTTAATTTGTTCTCTGAGTTCTTCTTCTGTCTGATGGGCTTGTTCTAAGTTTTGTGTTAATTCCTTGACTGTATTTTCTAAATCTGCTTTGGTTAGAGCCATAGATTTGGACTTAGGTGATTTGGGCGCGGAAGTAGGGGTTGGTTCTGTTTTGACTTCAGCTTGGGAATTAGAAGTTGAACCTTCATCAGATTCATCCTCTACAGTTTGAGCTTCCACATCGATGGCAGATGCATCGACTTGATTCGGTGTCAGCTTTTGAGCTTCTGCTTCTTCTTGAATTAAATTAGAAAGACGTTTTCTGGGCATGGCTACCTATTTCCTCCAATCACGTTTAATTTCTGCTGCAACACAGTGGTAGTCTGATTCCGCCTCCCGAGCATTTCTACCTCGCCATTGATGGACTGCTACACCTTCAAGTGCTGCCCGTTCGTGAGCCTTATAGGCGCGAATCACAGTATGATAAGCAGGTATTCCTAACTGCATCAAAGTATTCTGTGCTTCTTGTGCTTCTCCTAAACTGCGGGGATCTACTTTAGTTAGTAGTACCCGATGGGGAGTTCCCACAGGCATGACAGTTGCTGTAACTGTCTCAATTAGCGCGGCTAAATCCATCGGTGCTGGCGGTGTGGGCAAAATGAGATAATCTGCAACTGCTACTACCGTTGCTAATGCTTCTGAGTGCAACGCCGGAGGTGTATCTACTATTACTAAATCGTAACCTGTTATTTTCTGTAAATTACTTAAAAGTTGGGTATCTGTCTCTGAAGCTAAATCGAATCCCATAGAATTCTCACTCCGTCCAAACCACCAACTAGCTGAACCCTGAATATCTGTATCAACGAGCAGAACTTTGTGTTCTTGGGCAAAGGATGCAGCCAAGTTGATGGCGGTAGTGGTTTTACCAACTCCCCCTTTGCCATTGAGAATAGCAATAATTTTTGCCACTGCTTATTTCCGACGCTGCCTTCACCGAATATACCGCGTTTCAGTTATCAGTTAACAGTTATCTGTTATCAGTAATGCTTTTAGCTGAGTATGGGGTGGCTTATATGTGGGGAGTGTGGGGAGACAAGGGAGTGTGGGGAGACAAGGGAGTGTGGGGAGTGTGGGGAGACAAGGGAGTGTGGGGAGACAAGGGAGTGTGGGGAGTGATGGAGGGAAGGAGTGATGGAGGGAAGGAGTGATGGAGGGAAGGGGACGAGGGGAAGAAAGCGACAAAGTTTGACAATTCTGACGGCAAAAGTTAATGCTCTCTCTTGAATCCCTTGATTATCTGTCATGAGTCAAATGCTTCATCTTTTGCTCTTATAGTGCTTCCCAGGCAACTGAAGTACACCCAAACCTTTTATATCAAAACAAGCAGCCTTAAAGATGTACCTCACTAGATTGAGAAACGCTATAATTTTAACTCCTAACACCGAATTCAAATTATTCTAAATCTTGTACAGATTCACATTTAGCTATAAGTATTTTTATGGCTCGCTTCCTACGTCTAGTAGTTATACTAATGCTGGCTTGCCTTACTATTCTCACAGCTTGTCAACCTCAATCATGGCAAGCAAAGACAAAGCAAACATCTCAACTAGTTTTGGTTACTCCCAGCGATCCTGCTACATTTAACTATGCCATGAATACCTCTCCTTTTGGTGTTTTCCCCTTCATTTATCAAGGATTGGTACAAGAGAATGGTATGACTACTAAATTAGAACCCGCACTGGCTGAATCTTGGACTATTTCTGAGGATAAAAAACGTATTACCTTTACCCTCAGAGATGGTCTAAAATGGTCTGATGGTAAACCCCTGACTGTGGATGATGTCATGTTTACCTATGAAGATATTTACCTGAATAAAAAAATTCCTACTCTATTTAAAGATTTTCTCCGCATTGGCAACCAGGATGTGTTTCCCTCATTGCGAAAATTAGATGGGCGCAGGGTAGAATTTACTTTACCAGAACCTTTTACCCCTTTCTTACGATACTCTGCTACTCTGGCAATTTTACCAGCTCATGTGCTGCGGCATTCTGTACTATCTAATGATGCTAATGGCAATCCTCAATTTCTTTCCACCTGGGGAACTAATACAGCACCAGACAAAATTATTGGTAATGGTCCTTACCAAATAGAAAGTTATACTCCTTCTGAACGAGTTATTCTCCGCCGCAATCCCTATTATTGGCGTAAAGATACCCAAGGGGTTAAACTGCCTTACATTGATAGTATTGTGTGGCAAATCATCCCCTCCACCGACAACCATTTACTGAGATTTCGTTCTGGGGAATTAGACACTTTAGATGTGCAACCAGAAGCCTTTGCTTTGCTCAAACGAGAGGAAAAGCGGGGTAAATATACTATTCATAATGGTGGCTTGAAGACGGGGATTAACTTTATTACCTTTAATCTCAACCGAGCTAGTAATTCTCAAGGAAAACCTTTTGTCGATCTTATCAAGTCTGGTTGGTTTAATAACCTGGTATTTCGGCAAGCGATCGCCTATGCTATAGATCGTCAAAGAATGAAGACTAATATTTATCAGGGATTAGGTGAGTTACAACATTCACCCATTGCTGTGCAGAGTCCCTATTACCTATCTCCAAAAGCAGGGTTAAAGGTATATGGTTACAATCCCCAACGGGCAAAGCAATTATTAGTTAAGGCAGGTTTTCAGTATAATTCCCAGCAAGAACTACTGGATAAAGATGGCAACCGGGTACAGTTCACTATCCTAGTTAAATCAGAGGATCAATCCCGTATAGCCGCAGCAGTGCAAATTCAACAGGATCTCAAGCAGATTGGTATCCAGGCAGATTTACAGACTCTTACTTTTAATACTGTATTACAAAAGCTACTTGCTAGGCGAGATTGGGAGTGTTATGTAGGTGCTTTTGAATCGGGAGTAGTCGAACCTAATTTTGTGGCTTTGTTTTGGAATAGTAAAGGTTCGTTTCATATGTTTAATCAAGGTTCCCAATCGAAAAAGCGTCCTATTGTGGGATGGAAAGCTACTGCTTGGGAACAAGAAATAGATAGGCTTTTTCAAGAAGGAGCTAGGGAAGCTGATGAAAGTAAACGCAAAGAGATTTATGGTAAATTTCAGCAAATTGTCGCTGAAGAATTACCAGTGTTTTTCCTCGTCAATCCTATATCTTTCAAAGCAGTGCGCGATAGGGTGGAAAATGTCAAATTTTCTGCGGTTGGGGGATTATTGTGGAATATTGATGAGTTAAGGTTGCAGGGAAAAAGTTAGTTAGTCATACACATCTACATGTTGCAGAGACAAAAACAGTAAAATATAGGAAAAGGGAATAAAGTTTTTAAGCTAATGAATATTTCGCTGAAACCCGAACATGAAAATTTTATTACATCCCAAATTGAAAAGGGAAAATATGCCAATGCAGATGAAGTGATTAGTGCTGCGTTTAAGCTCTTAGAAGAAAGAGAGCATAAGTTGGAAGAATTACGTCGAAAAATAGCAGTTGGGACTGAACAGATTGCTAAGGGACAGGTGACTGATGGCGAGATAGTATTTGCTAGATTGCAAGCAAAGATTAATCAGATTAATGAGTCTGAAGTATGAACAGTTTCTCTTTTTCTGATGCAGCCATCCAAGATTTAGACGAAATTTGCGAGTATATTGCTCGGAGTAATCCTAGTGCAGCTAGTAAGCTTTTTGATGCTATACGTCAGAAATGCAAACTGGTAGCAAATTTTCCAAATATGGGGAAAAGCTATGAGATGTTTTCTCCACGATTGAGGGGATTTACGGTTGATGATTATATTATTTTTTATTATCCCAGAGAAGATGGAATTGATATAGCTCGCGTGGTGAGTGGTTATCGAGATTTAGAATCTTTATTTTTATAATTAAAAAATGCTTGAATCGGAACAAGAATATTTCTTAAAAAAGTTGCATAGAACTTGGATTCAATTTTTACTCGATAATGATTGGCGTGATTATGCAGCAATCATTATTGATGTAGATTTGGAGTGGTGCAAAGGATGGGATCAATATTATAATGAATCATATATTACAGGGCTATATGTTCATTTACCTCAGGAAGTTTATGGTTTTTTATTTAGAGAAGATAATTGTGAAAAAGTTCTCAATGAAACGTTTAAGTGAGTTGCTCGCGGTCATGTTTGGGATGATATGTCTGACTTCCCAATAACATACATCATGCAGTTAATTGAGATAGAGGAAGATTGGCAAAACAGAATTAAATTTATTATTGATAATTATAATTATGTAAATCAAGGATTGATCACAGAAACAGTTTTTATAAGAAAAGAGAAAGACCCTATTGTTTACAAGGAAATTAAATTTGGCTCACAATCTGAAGTAAGGATTGCACAAGAGCTTGAAAGAGCAGGTGTTCTTTTCTTTCCTTTGCCTTTAGCAGTTAGACATGAAACTGGAAAATTTCATTTAGATCATCGTGAAGTTGATTTCTTAGTCTGTTCTGATGGAATATGGGGAATACTAGAAGTATCATTTCATCCAGAAAGATATGAAAATGATAAGGAAAAAGATGCCTGGTTTAAGCAATCAGGTATTTTGTGTATTGAACATTATCCATCTGAAAAATGTTATAACTATCCACGAGCAGTCATAGAAGAATTTTTATCTATTTTAGCTAAATATAAAAGATGAAAATTACAATTTATTCAGATAATCACTGAACGCAAATGAATACAGGACTTACGCAATTGTCACAATCGGCAATTGGTGCGTGAGGTTACAAGTCTCATTGCTACGTTCAAATATTCTCGCAGCGTCACGCACCCTACAGTAAATATATGCCAGTTGCGTAAGTCCCAGAATAGATAATCTAGGTTATTCATAATCAATTAAATCAAATATTAACCCTTTATCTCCCTCACTCTTTCTCGCCATTCTAACGCTGCTTCCAATGGAGCGATCGCTACCACATATTGTGCTAACATTGTCAAATCCAAGTTGGGTAAAATCTCACTTTTTTCTACTTTAGACATATGTAGAGAACAACAAACATGAACTAATACTGACACCTAAGGAATATCGTTCATTTGTTGACGAATTACAGCTTGGATTTTAACATCAAAATCAGGATCATCTACTGTTGTAATCACAGAATTTGCACGTTGATGGCGACGTTCTAAATATACTGTGAGCGCGTTCTTGTCGTCTCGATGGTTAACACATATCTTGCACCTTCGAGTGGGAGCGTAAGGTGGGCATTGCCCACCCTACCAAATAATAAGGGTTACAGGCGATAATTTTCGCATGGGATCATGTGGTGCAAGATGTGAATTAAGCAAGTATTGCTTTAACTCCTTATCCGTCATTGCTGCATAATTAACTTGATTCATTACAATATTTACCCAATCAATGTAATTTAACTAGTATGTGATGGATGATTCAAGCCGAGTTTAGCTAGTAATTGTTCGTGGTCAATATTTTTGTTGGATTCCTGTGGTATTTTCTGCTTTGCTTCAGTTATGGGAATATCCCCTAGAGTTAACACAGGTAATGTCAAAGCTTGCTGGAAAGATTTAATATCCTTAGCTAGTTCTTCCAAGCTTCTTCCACAGGGTTCAACAGCATTTGCTGTACAACTAATAATTGAACCATCTTCAGCGTAAAACACTTCCCGAATCACATAATCGCCATTTTCCTCACTAAAGACGCGGTAGTTCCAATTCATCATTACACCTCCTCCTGTTCGCCACGAAATACCAGAGTGGGGAGCATCCCAAATGTGTAAATTTGTTGTTTTGTAGTGCAGGCTTCTATCCCGCTTCCTGGATATTAGGAGCCGTGTAAAAATAACTTGATAAAGTGCGTTGCCAGATTATAGGCAATTTAAAGGCTCCAATCAAAAAGTTACGCAACTTATTTTCACATGATTCCTTAGGGAGCAAGATGCTCCCACTACAAATTTTATTTTTGCAAAATTGGGATACTCTCTGAGGGTATTACCCTCATCTTATCTTGAGGGTGGGAAGCACCCACCCCAAATCCCTAAACCTTAAACTTCTCAGTAATTCGCTTCATTGCTTCTTCCACATTCTCCCGACTGTTAAATGCAGAAATACGGAAATAACCTTCACCCGCAGCGCCAAAACCAGAACCAGGTGTTCCCACCACGTTACAGGTTTGCAGCAATTTATCAAAGAAATCCCAACTCGATAAGCCATTAGGAGTTTTCACCCAAACATAAGGTGCATTTACACCCCCATATACCTGCAATCCCGCAGCATTGAGTTTCTCGCGGATAATCTTGGCGTTTTCTAAATAAAAGCTCACCAATTCTTTAATTTGCGCTTTCCCAGCTTCCGAATAAACCGCTTCCGCACCCCGTTGCACAATGTAGGAAACACCGTTAAATTTGGTAGACTGGCGACGATTCCACAGTTTCCACAACTCCACATCAGAACCATCAGCAGCTTTAGCTGTGAGAGTCTTAGGTACAACTGTTAACGCACAACGAGTACCAGTAAACCCTGCATTCTTAGAGAAAGAACGAAATTCGATCGCACAATCCCTTGCCCCTTCAATTTCATAGATAGAATGGGGTATACTGGGGTCGGTGATAAACGCTTCGTAAGCTGCATCAAAGAAAATAATGGCATCATTGGCTTTGGCATAGTCCACCCAAGCCTGGAGATGTTCTTTAGTTGCCACTGCTCCTGTGGGGTTGTTGGGGAAGCACAGATAAATTAAATCAACTTTCTGGGTAGGAATAGTCGCTGTAAAATTATTATCTGCGGTAATTGGTATATATACTAAACCTTCATACTTACCATCATCATTACCAGCACCCGTATGTCCTGCCATTACGTTTGTGTCTACATACACAGGATAAACTGGATCGGTGACGGCAATAGTATTATTTTTACCAAAAATGTCAAGAATATTACCAGTATCGCACTTAGAACCATCAGAAATGAAGATTTCTGATGCATCAACATCACATCCCCGTGCTTGGAAATCCTGGGCGGCAATTTTTTCCCTTAACCAATTATAACCCTGTTCGGGACCATAACCTTTAAAAGTTGAGTGATTGCCCATATCTTCCACAGCTTTAATCATCGCCGTGCAACAAGCTGATGGTAAGGGTTCGGTGACATCACCAATACCGAGTTTAATAATAGGAGCATTGGGGTTAGATTGGGTAAAGGTATTGACTCGACGAGCAATTTCCGGGAATAAATAACCTGCTTTTAACTTCAGGTAGTTATCATTAATGGTTGCCATATTGCACTGCTACAAACGCCACAGATAAACAGCTTACAGCGAATTGGTGACGGGTTGGTGGTTGATAGTTGTTAGTTGTTGGTTGTTAGTTGTTAGTTGTTAGTTGTTAGTTGATAGTTGACAGTTGATGGTTGACGGTTAAGAGCATTCCCTCCTTCACTCCCTCACTCCCTCACTCCCTCACTCCATCACTCCTTCTCTCTTTACTTTTGACTTTTAACTTTTGACTTCTGACTTGACAATCATTCTCATCCCGCTTGGTGCTGCTAAAGTTAAACCACGACGCACGGGACGCACAGGACGCTTATTAACCAGGGATAATTGGAATTGGGAGAGAATAGTTGCTAATACCAACTTCATTTCATACATGGCAAATGCCATCCCAATACAGCGACGATTTCCACCACCAAAGGGTAAATATTCATAGGGTGAAAATTGCCGTTCTAAAAAGCGTTCTGGTTTAAATTGCTTTGACTGGGGATACACTTCTTCCCGGTGGTGGGCTAAATAAATACTGGGAATAATCAGACTTCCAGCAGGGAGTTTGTAACCTGTAATTTCCATTGGTGATTTGAGAATTCGCAGAAAACTAGTCATGACAATTGGATAAATCCGCAGGCTTTCCTGACATACTGCGGTGAGGTATGGTAATTTGGCAATTGCACTAACATCTGACATATCACTCAAAGTATCCAATTCTCCACATAATTTTTCCCTGACATCTGGTAACATATCTAACCAGTAAAATGCCCAGGTTAAACCAGATGCAGTGGTTTCATGTCCTGCTAATAATAGGGTCATTAACTCATCCCGCAACTCATCATTAGTCATCCCTTCCCCATTGGCATCACGGGCAGATATGAGTAGACTGAGGATATCTTGGCGATTTTGGTCAGATTCGGCTCTACGTTCTTGAATAAGTTCATCAATCAACTCATCAATCCTCGCTTTGAGGCGTAGCACCCTCCCCCAAGGACTCCACCCACCCAAATCTGTTTGCATAAACCGTAAGAATAAAGCGGCGGACATCAAGGGAGATCCCATGAAATCCAGTAAGCTAGTTATCTTGTCACGCAATTCTTCTAAATGCTGTCCTTCATCTAAGCCAAACACCACCCTTAAAATTACCCGCAGGGAAATTTCTTGCATCGATGCACGAATATTAAATGGTTTGTTTAACTGCCAATTCTTACTTATCTTTTGAGTAATTTCACGGATAATATCCCCATAGGCACGCATCCGTTCCCCATGAAAAGGAGGAGCTAATAATTGACGCTGACGCTGATGGCGTTCTCCATCCAATAAAATCAGAGAATTCACCCCTAGAAGAAATTTTAATCCTAGGTTGCCTCTACCTGATTCAAATTGTTGAGGAGCGGCGGTAAAAATTTGTTGTAGTGCTTCTGGGGTGCTGAAATAAACAATGGGAGTATCGTTTTTACCAGGAATGTAAAAAGTGTCTCCATAGAGTTTTGCGTAATTCTCCACATATTCTATTGGCTGGGCAATAAACTGAAATAACCTCAAGAGATAGGGAGTTTTGCCAACACTGGGTATATTAGAGATTGCAGTCATTCAATTTTAGATGGTAGATTTTAGATTGCGATCGCTTAATTCTATTGTGACTAAACATTTCAATTAGCGGTAATGAATAATAAGCTCCTAGCTAGCAAATAGGGAGTGAAGGAGTGAAGGAGGGAAGGAGTGAAGGAGTGAAGGAGTAAAGGAGTAAAGGAGTAAAGGAGTAGGGGCGGGGTTTCCCCGCCCAGAGTGAAGGGATTATTTTCATGGGCAGGTTGTGTACAAACGTTCATGAGGGACTAGCTAGAAAATGGTTGTTGGTTGTTGGTTGTTGGTTGTTAGTTGTTAGTTGACTGGTTGTGGGATTTTCCCGTGGGGGCTAGCTTGAAAATGGTTAATAGTTGATGATTAACGTCCATGTAGACGCGAAGCGCAGCTTCTCGCAGAGTGGGACTGATTTGAAAGAGGTGATGGGATGATGGGATGATGGGATGATGAGGTGATGAGAAAAAATTGGTTCCCTCGTCTGGGGTGAACGAAAAAATATGTAGGATAGCCAAAATACTTATTACTTATTACTTATTACTTGCCCTAATGACTTTGCCAAATACTCATACTCCTCTATAGAGTTATAAATCTGAGCTGATATCCGCATCAATAACCTTGGTTGTTCTTGCCAAGGAATAATAGGTACTTCAATATCAAAATTATCCAATAACTCGTCCCGTACAGATGCAAAATCCCGATTTTCCCAAGATTCTGGCATGGGAATCACCGCCATAGAACCTATCATATCCTCAGGACATGGTGGTAATACTTTCAGCGCATCACATAACAACTCTCTTCCCTGCAACACCAATTTATGGTTGCGGTGTCTCAACTCATCCCACCCACCAGGCAACAAAGAACCCATAAACTTAATTGCTTCTGCTACGCATATATAAGCTGTAGGATCGCCAGCTCCCATCCAGTCAAATTCCAACTGAAAAGAACTCTTGTCTGTACGTGGAGAGTTAGCACCATGACTAATTGTTAAGGGACGAATTTCTGACTGTTTATCCCTTCGCACATATAAAAATGCAGCTCCTTTGGGAGCGCACAACCATTTATGACAATTTCCAATGTAATAAGTCGCCCCAATTTCTGGTAAATTTAAGGGAATCATTCCCGGTGCATGAGCACCATCTATGAGAATATCTACACCACGTACCTGTAATTCCTTTACCAATTCTGGAATGGGTAAAATTAACCCTGTGTGACTAGTTATATGATCCAATAAAACCAACTTTGTTTTGGCTGAAATTCGCTCTAGAACCGCTGCTATTATCTGTTCGGGTGAATCTAAAGGAAAGGGTATTTTCGCTACCACCACCCGCGCACCACTGCGACTAGCAATAAAATCTAGGGCATTGCGACAAGCATTATATTCGTGGTTAATTGTTAGTAACTCGTCACCTGCTGAGAAATGTAGGGAACGCAACACAGCATTTACCCCAGTTGTGGCGTTGGGCACAAATACTAAATCTTGCCTATCAGCACCTACAAAAGCAGCCAGTTGATTCCTAGAGTCATCAATCAGGGGTTCCCATTCTCTAGTGAAAAAACGAACTGGTTCAGCCTCCAATTTTGCCCTTAACTGTTGCTGAAAGGATAACACAGCTTTGGGACAAGCACCAAATGAACCATGATTAAGAAAAGTTACATTTGGATCCAGAGACCATAAATTTCGTATCTCCGGGAGATGAAGTTTAAAGTTATTAGCTTTCATACTTCACCTTTTATCCCTTGAGATTAAGTCAACTCCCCAGGTAGGATTCGAACCTACGACCAATCGGTTAACAGCCGACCGCTCTACCGCTGAGCTACTGAGGAACGCAACGATTAATAATATTAAAGTAAACTACAGAAAATTGCAAGTACTTTCGCAAAGTTTTTCTAATTTTTTGGGGTGAGTGGCTAAAACATAGTCTGAAACATAGTCTCAGACTAGATTTTTGGCAATTGTGATTTCTGGCTAATGCCCCAGGGAAAAATAACAGCTTATTCTTGATATTGATTTTCACACCTAAAAATACTTAGGAGCATGGTAGCCCCGAAACCGCTATATCAATTCATTTAATTTCTTAACATAGCGGTGAGGCAGCGAGGTCTTGGGGGTCTCCCCCATGAGCGACTGCTGAACCCGAAGGGTGTTATTTCTATCGGGGTGGAAATGCGACACGGGCAGATTTATCTGCCGTGAAATGATATAATTTTTATCGGCTTTAAGCCAAAAAGAAATTGCCTATAAGTCCACGGTTGAAAGTACTGGGATATTATTGGGTAAAGTATCAGGAAAGTCTTTATACAGGGTTTACCCCAAGGACGGAGCCGTTCTAAATGGAGGTATAAAGACGTTGATTTAAACTGCGAAACGAGTAAGCAAGTCTGAAAGTCCGAATCCTGGTTGTCGGTAGAGCGGTTCTCCT
>JAAUYD010001472.1_pt1 | contig 11784 bp, 10 predicted proteins | sample 7278101 | NCBI WGS metagenome assembly JAAUYD01 (sample SAMN14350128, study PRJNA611818) | marine sediment metagenome | isolation source: surface marine sediment (0.6m) | place: French Polynesia: Moorea | collected 2018-08 | reverse complement strand
CGGTGATGGGGGTGCTGAACCTCACGCCGGACTCGTTCTCGGACGGGGGGCGGCTCGAGCGCGAGGCCGGGGGGACGGACGTCGACGCGGCCGTCGCGCACGCCCGGGCGCTCGTCGCGGCCGGGGCGCACCTGCTCGACGTGGGGGGAGAGTCGACGCGACCGGGTGCCGTCGAGGTACCCGTCGACGAGGAGTGCGCCCGGGTCGTGCCCGCGATCCGCGCGCTCGCCGAGGCGGTCGACGCCCCGATCTCCATCGATACGCGCAAGGCCGAGGTCGCCCGGGCGGCGCTCGCGGCCGGTGCGATCGTCGTGAACGACGTCTCCGGGCTCGCCTTCGATCCGAGCCTGGCCGGCGTGGTCGCCGAGGCGGGCGCGTGCCTGGTGCTGGGCCACGCCCGGGGCACGCCCGACGTCATGCAGAGCCGCGCCGAGTACGACGACGTGCTCGCCGAGGTCGCGGCCGAGCTCGAGGCGTCGATCGAGGCGGCGCTGGCCGCCGGCGTGGCCCGTGATCGCCTGGCCATCGACCCGGGCATCGGCTTCGGCAAGCGGCTCGACGCGAACCTCGAGCTGATGGCTCACGTCGGCTGGCTGAAGAGCCGATTCGAGCTTCCGGTGCTGGTCGGCCCCTCGCGCAAGTCGTTCCTGGGGCACCTGACCGGGGCCCCCGTCGAAGAGCGCGACGCGGCCACGGCCGAGGTCTGCGCCGTGCTGGCGTTCGCCGGCGCCGACGGGGTGCGAGTGCACGACGTGCAGGGGGCCTGTCGTGCGGTGAAGCTCGGACGTGCGCTCAGGGACGCGCGCCGCAAGGAACTGTCGTGATCCAGGTGATCCTCGAATTCCTGCGCGAGCTCGCCGCCTTCTTCCAGGCGAACTTCGACCCCTGGCGCGACAGCGTCGACATCCTGCTCGTCACCCTCGGCATCTACTGGCTGCTGCTGCTGATCCGCGGCACCCGCGCCGTGCAGATCCTGGTCGGCCTGATCGTGCTGATCGCGCTCAGCCTCGCATCCGAGCTCTTCCAGTTCGTGACGACCAAGCTGATCCTCGAGAACTTCCTGCAGTCGGCGGTGCTGATCATCATCGTGCTCTTCCAGCACGACATCCGCCGCGCGCTCGCGCGAGTGGGGCGCGGCTTCTTCCCGTCGGTCTCGGCGCAGCAGGAGTCGCAGCTGCTCGAGGAGCTCGTGCGCGCGGCCCAGTCGCTCGCCGATCGCCGCGTCGGCGCGCTGATGGTGATCGAGCGCGAGAGCTCGCTGGCCGATCAGATCGACGCCGGCACGCCCGTGAACGCCGACCTCAGCAAGGATCTGCTCGAGTCGCTCTTCAACACCAGCTCTCCGCTGCACGACGGGGCCGTCGTGGTCCGCGACGGCCGCATCGCCAGCGCGGGCTGCATCCTGCCGCTCACCCTGCGCACCGATCTGCCCGACGGCGTCGGCACGCGGCACCGCGCCGCGGTCGGCATCACCGAGGAGACCGACGCGGTGGTGATCGTCGTCTCCGAGGAGACGTCGAAGATCGCCGTGGTGATGGGCGGTGAGATGATCCACGGGCTCGAGGCGCCCGAGCTGCGCCGCGTGCTCTACGACATCATGGCCGGCGATCGGCGCGACCTGCACGCCGAGGGCGAGTCGGGGGCGCCCGCCTCGGTCTCCGAGATCGAAGAGACCGACGCGCCCGTCGGGCGTACGGCGGGCTGAGCGGCATGATGCGCTGGATCCTCAACCTGCGTCCCGGGCTGCTGCTGCTCGCCCTCGCGATCGCGACCTTTCTGTGGGTCATCGCGCACGAGTCGACGAGCGTCGAGCGCACCTTCGACATCCCCGTCGAGCTGCACCGCCTCGACGAGTCGCTCGTCGTCACCGACCAGAACGTCGACGGCGTGAACGTGCGCGTGATGGGCAGTCGCGCCGCCCTGAACAACCTCGACGAGAAGGGCCTGCGCTACGCGATCGACGTCTCGGGTGCGAAGCCGGGCGTCGCGGTCTACGACGTCGAGCTCTCGCGCCTCGACCTGCCGACCGGTGCGCGCTTCATCAGCCGCTCGCCCTCGCAGGTGAAGGTGCGCTTCGAGAAGAGCGGCCGGAAGGCCGTGCGCGTGAACGCCGACGTCACCGGGACGCCGGCGCCGGGCTACCACCTCGCCGGGCTCGTGATCGAGCCCTCGAAGGTCTGGCTGGCCGGCGCGCGAAGCCAGGTGATGCGCCTCGAGGAGGTCTCGACCGAGTCGATCGACATCGAGGGGCTGAAGGACAGCGAGACCCGCGAGGTGAGGCTCGTGCTCGGCGGCGGCACGCTCTGGGTCGAGGACGACGCGCCGGTCAAGGTGCAGATCCGGATGGAGCCCGACCTGCTGCCCGACGAGGAGCCGTTGGTCCCCGGCGCGCCGCCTGTCGGCGAGCCGACCGTAGAGGGCTGACACCGGGCGCTCCGAGCGGGGCACTCACCCGAGGAGCCGGCGAGCCGGCAGGCCACACGCAGCACCAGTGCAGGTTGACCAGAAGCAGCGGGGAGCGAGAGACGGATGGCGGACAAGCGAAAGCTCTTCGGGACCGACGGCGTGCGAGGCCGCGCCAACGTGCACCCCATGACGGCCGAGATGGCGCTCAAGCTCGGGCAGGCCGTGGCGCACCACTTTCGCGGTCGCGTGCGGGGCCGGCACCGGATCCTCATCGGCAAGGACACGCGGCTCTCGGGCTACATGTTCGAGGACGCACTCGCCGCGGGCATCTGCTCGATGGGCGTCGACGTGATCCAGGTGGGTCCCATGCCGACGCCCGCGCTGGCGTTCCTCACCACCGACATGCGCTGCGACGCCGGCGTGATGATCACCGCCAGCCACAACCCCTACCAGGACAACGGGATCAAGTTCTTCGGTCGTGACGGCTTCAAGCTCGACGACGAGATCGAGCTGGCCATCGAGCGGATGGTCGAGAGCGGCGAGCTCGACGCCGTGCGCGCCGGCGCAGACGAGATCGGCGGCGCTCGCCGCATCGAAGATGCCGAAGGCCGCTACGTCGTGTTCCTCAAGAACACCTTCCCCCAGGACATCACGCTCGAGGGGCTGCGCATCGTGCTCGATTGCGCCAATGGCGCCGGCTACAAGGTCGGGCCGACGGTGCTCCAGGAGCTCGGCGCCGAGGTCTTCGCGCTCGGGGTGAGCCCCAACGGACGCAACATCAACGAGGATTGCGGCTCGCTGCATCCCCACGCCACCGCCAATCGCGTGCGCGAGGTGCGGGCCGACGTCGGCATCGCGCTCGACGGCGACGCCGATCGCGTGATGATCGTCGACGAGCACGGCGAGGTGCTCGACGGCGACCTCGTCATCTCGCTCTGCGCCCGGCACCTGCAGGAGCGCGGGGTGCTGAAGGGCGGCGGCGTCGTGACCACCGTGATGAGCAACCTCGGTCTCGAGGAAGAGCTCGAGAAGATGGGCCTCGATCTCGTGCGCACGCAGGTGGGCGATCGCTACGTCGTCGAGGCGATGCGCGCGGGCGGCTACAACCTCGGCGGCGAGCAGTCGGGGCACGTCGTGTTCCTCGATCACGGCCGCACCGGCGACGGACTGATGACCGCGCTGCAGGTGCTCGCGATCCTCGCGCGCTCGAAGAAGCCGCTCTCCGAGCTCGCCGCGGGCTTCCACCGCTATCCCCAGGTGATGGTGAACGTCGGCGTCTCTTCGAAGCGCCCGATCGAGGACCTGCCGCGGGTGCAGGACGCCATCGCCGAGGTCGAGGCGAAGCTCGACGGTCGCGGCCGGGTGCTGATCCGGTACAGCGGCACCGAGAACAAGGCGCGGGTCATGGTCGAGGGCGTCGAGGAACGCGCCGTGACCGAGTACGCCAACGAGCTCGCCGCGACCCTCAAGGCGTCGCTCGCCGCCGACTGAGCACCGTCCTCCGGCCGAATGGGCTCGCGCGGCGGTGCGCCGTGTCGGGGCAGGCGCCTTCACGGAGTGCATGGCTGAAGCGCCGCGACCGGTTCGGTGCGTGAGCGGGTGGAAAGCCGCGCCCCCCGGCGTCACTCTCTGGGCGGAGCGCGTGCCGGGTCGAGCCCGGCGCGCGGCACGGAGACCCCGATGATCGACGCCGGCCTCTGGCCCCTGGTGAGCGCGAGCCGCATGCGCGCGCTCGACGCCCACACCATCGACGAGCTCGGCATCCCCGGCGAGGTGCTCATGGAGAGCGCCGGTCGCGCGGTCGTCGAGCACCTCGTGTCGTGCGCGAGCGGTCGCGTGAAGGCGGGTGCGCGCGTCGAGGTCGTTTGCGGCGCGGGCCACAACGGCGGGGACGGCCTCGTGGTGGCGCGCCACCTGCACGGGATCGGCTGGCCCGTGCGCGCCTGGCTCGTCGGCGATCGCGAGCGGCTCGGTGAGACGGTCGCCGCGCAGCTTCACCGGGCCGAGGCGACCGGCGTGGCGGTCGAGCTCGCGGCCGACGGTGACGTCGCGCTCGACGAGGGCGCGGTCGTGGTCGATGCGCTCTTCGGCACCGGCCTCGCGCGGGCGATCGAGGGCGCGCCGGCCCGCGCGGTGGAGGCGATCGTGCAGGCCCACGGCCGGGGCAGCTTCGTCGTGGCCGTCGATCTGCCTTCGGGCATCGAGACCGACTCGGGCGCGGTGATGGGCGTGGCGGTGACGGCCGACGAGACCGTCACGATCTCGCTGCCGAAGATCGGGCTCGCGCTGCCGCCCGGCCGCGCGCACGCGGGTCGCGTGACCGTCGCCCGGGTGGGCATCGCCGATGCGCTGCCGGGCGACGCCGATCCCGTCGACGGCACGGCCGGCGTGCATACCCGCGCGGGGCTCGCTTCGCTGCTCCCGGCGCGTCCCGAAGACGGTCACAAGGGTCGCTTCGGCCACGTGCTCGTGGTCGCCGGCAGCGAGGGCAAGACGGGCGCGGCCGCGCTCGCAGCGCGGGCTGCCATGCGCGCGGGTGCCGGGCTCGTGACCCTGGCCTGCGCGGGCGGCCTCAACGACATCCTCGAGGTGAAGTGCACCGAGGCGATGACGGCCCCGGTCGGCGACGCGCAGGCCCGCGAGCTCGGCGAGGATGCGGCCGACGCGGTGCGGGCGCTCGCCAGCGAGCGCGACGTCGTGGCGCTCGGGCCGGGGCTCGGCACCGCGGATGCGACCTGCCGGCTCGTGCGCGCGCTCTGTGACACCGTCGAGCAGCCGCTCGTGATCGATGCCGACGGGCTGAACGCGCTCGGTCGCGAGCTCGGCGTGCTGAAGGGGCGACGCGGCCCCACCGTGCTGACGCCGCATCCGGGCGAGGCCGCGCGGCTGCTCGGCTCGACGGCCGCCGATGTGAATGCCGATCGCGTGGGGGCCGCGCGCGCCCTCGCGGCTGGCTCGGAGTCGGTGGTGGTGCTCAAGGGCGCCGGCACGGTGGTCGCGGACGCCGACGGTCGTGTGCGGGTCAACCCGACCGGCAACGCGTCGCTCGGCTCGGGCGGGACCGGCGACGTGCTGACGGGCGTGGTCGCGGCGCATCTCGCACAGGGGCTCGAGGCCATCGACGCGGCTTCGACCGCGGTCTACGTGCACGGAGCGGCCGCGGATGCCTGGAGCGAGGCGCACGGTGCCTCGGGGCTCGCGGCGGCCGACCTCGCGGACGCGATCCCCGAGACCGATCTGCGATTGCGGCTGGGTGTGGCCGTCGGCGCGCGGGCGAAGTCGGCGGCCGCCGAGGTGGCTGCGGCAGGGAGGGTCGGGGTTGAGCGCACGCTCATTTCGTTCCCGTTCGGCCTCTGAGACCCAGGCACTCGGGCGGGCGCTCGGCGAAGCGCTTGCCGGCTCGGACGATCCCGGGCTCGTCATCGCGCTCGACGGCGATCTCGGGGCGGGCAAGACCGTCTTCGTGAAGGGCCTCGCGGCGGGCCTCGGGGTGGCACCCGATCTCGTGTCGAGCCCCACCTTCGTGATCGCCCAGCGCTACGACGGCGGCGCGCTTCGGCTGCATCACGTCGACCTCTATCGGATCGACGACGAGTCGGAGCTCGACGGCTTCGGCTTCGACGAGATGCTCGACCCGCCGAGCGTCGCCGCCATCGAGTGGTCGAGCCGCTACCCCCAGGCGCTGCCGCGCGACCGCCTCGCCGTGCGCATCGATCGCGACGCGGCAGCGGGGGACGAGGGCCGCCGCCTCGATGTCGAGGCAGCCGGTCCGCGCGCCGCTGCGGCGCTCGTGGCCTGGGCGTCGGCGAACGAGGCCGCGCAGGCGAAGACCTGACGGCACGGGGAGCGCCCGGGCTCGGACGCCTGCGGGCGCGGTCGGCCGGCCTCGGACGCGCCCTCGCACACGCGCCACGCCACGCGAGCTGCGATGCTCGCCGCTCGTGGTCGTCTCCATCGCATCCACGCTCCGGCGGGTCTTCGCTTCGGTGGCGCAGCCCGTCCTGGCCGCGACGACGCGCCGCGAAGCCGCCGTCGACGACGCGCGGCTCCGTCGCGAAGGCGCGGTCTGGAGCCTCGTCGCGTTCGGTGCATTGCTCCTCGCCGCGAGCGCGGTCGGGGGCGGCGGGGCCGAGCCCTTGCCGGCGTGGTCCTGCGCTCATCCGCGAGAGGTGAGCGCGGAGCGTGGGTGGACCCGGGTGGTCGCGTGCGCGCCGCCGGCCGGAGGCGGCGGCCGGCTTCGCGGCCCGGTGCGCTGGCTCTTCGGCCGGCGGGTCGACCTGGCGCGTGCCGACGAGCGCCTGCTGCGGACGCTGCCGGGCATCGGCCCGGCGCGCGCGAGGGACATCGTCACCGAACGGCGCCGTCGGGCCTTCGGCTCGGTCGACGACCTCGAGCGGGTGCACGGGATCGGCCCGCGCACCATCGAGCGCCTGCGCCCCTTGCTCTACGTCGACCTCCACCTCGACGTGCCTCGCGCTCTCAGGTCGACGTCGGCAATCGTCGATGGGGAGGGGTAGATTCCACGGCAGCGGCGCGCGCGAACCCCCTGCAGCGCCGCCACCAGGAGGGGGCATGTCGGCTCCGACGCCGCGCCGCCAGGCGGCACCCGATGGCTGGATCGCACGGGTCCGGAGCTTCGTCGTCGACGATCTCTGGAACCTCGACGTGGGGCAGGGGCGCCTGCGTTCGTTCGTGCTCGGCCTCGCCCAGCTCGTGGTGATGATCTCACAGGGCTTCGTGCGCGATCACCTGCTGCTGCGCGCCAGCGCGCTCACCTACGTCACGACGCTCGCGCTGATCCCCCTGCTCGCCGTGATGGTCGGCATCATGCGCCTCGGGCGCGGCGGCGACGAGCTCGTCAACGTCGTCGTCGGAGGGATGACGGCCGTCAGCCCCGAGGCGCGCGAGATCGTCCTCGAGCAGGTGCGCCACGCCGACTTCGCGAGCCTCGGCACCATCGGCGCGACGATCCTGCTCGTCACCTCGGTGCTCGCGCTGCGCCACCTCGAGACCACGCTCAACGAGATCTGGGGCGTCGAGGATCAGCGCACGTGGGCGCGGCGGCTCTCCGACTACCTGACCGTGCTCGTGGTGGCGCCGCTGCTCACGGGGCTCGCGCTCTCGGTGGCGACCACCATCCAGGGCACCCAGGTCGCCGGCGGCGTCTTCGAGGTCGAGACGATCGCCCGCTTCGAGGCGCTCTGGCTCCGCGCGCTGCCCTGGGCGGCGCTCATCACCGCGTTCTCCTTCCTCTACTGGTTCTTCCCGAACACGAAGGTCGCGCCGCTCGCGGCGCTCGCGGGCGGCGTCGTCGCGGCCGTGCTCTTCTCGGTCGCGCGCTACTTCTACGTCGACCTGAACGTGGGCGTCGCGAAGTACAACGCGATCTTCGGCGGCTTCGCCGCGCTGCCCCTCGTGCTCGCGTGGATCTACGTGTGCTGGGCCGTGGTGCTCTTCGGGGCCGAGGTCGCGTTCGCCTCCCAGAACCTGAACCACTACCGGCGCGAGGTGCGCGGCCGCGAGCCGGGGATGGCCGAGCGCGAGGCGATCGGCCTGCGCGTGGCGCTCGCCATCGCGCGCGGCTTCCGCTCGGGCGCCGGCGCCACGAACGCCGACGAGCTCTCCGAGCAGCTCGACCTGCCGGTGCGGGTGGTCCGCGAGCAGGTGCGGGCGCTGACGGTGGCGGGGCTGCTCGAGCAGACCGTCGACGAGCTCGGCGAGACGGGGGTGCTGCCCGCCCGTCCCATCGCGGGGATCAGCGTGGCGGACGTGTTCCACGCGCTGCGGGGCGATCGCGAGGCGGCAGGGCCGAGCGGCGCCGAGGCCGGAGACCTGGACGAGTCGGTGCTCGGGCACGACGAGATCGTGGCTGCGGTGATGCACGACGTGGACGCCGCCTTCGACGCGGTCGCGGCCACGCGCAGCCTCGACGATCTGCTCGCGCTCGAAGGCCGCGCCTGAGCGTCGTCCCCCGAGCGGTCCGGGCCGGTGGAGCGCCGCACGGCGCGGGCTCGGTTGACCGGGCTCCCGGGTGGGGTAGGGTCGCCGGCTGACTCGGCCGCGTACGGACGCGGCGCGCGGAACGCCCATGGGCCGCCTCCCCGAACGCATCTATCTCGACTACAACGCGACGACGCCGCTGGCGCCCGAGGTGCTCGAGGCGATGACGGAGACCCTCGCCGAGGCGGCGGGCAACCCGTCGAGCACGCACGCCGAGGGGGCCGAGGCGCGGCGGCGGGTCGAGCTCGCCCGGCGGCGCATCGCCGAGGCGCTCCACGCCGGCGACGCCGAGATCGTGTTCACCGCCGGCGCGACCGAGGCGAACAACATGGTCTACCACGCCGTCGCGTGCGCCTCTGCCGAGCCGGGCCACGTCGTCCTCAGCGCGATCGAGCATCCCTCGGTGATCGAGCCGGCGGCGGCGTTCGAGCGCGAGGGGGGGCGGGTCACGGAGCTCGCGGTCGACGAGACGGGGCTGCTCGTGCCCGGCGCGCTCGAAGCCGCGCTCGGCCCCGACACGCGCCTGGTGTCGGTGATCCTCGCGAACAACGAGACGGGCGTCGTGCAGGACATGGCCGCCGTGCGCGCCGCGCTCGAGGGGCACGCGGCGCTCCTGCACGTCGACGCGACCCAGGCCGTCGGCAAGTGGCCCGTCGACTTCGAGGCGCTGGGCGCCGACTACGTCTCGCTCTCGGCACACAAGCTCGGGGGACCGAAGGGCACGGGCTGCCTGATCGTGCGGGCCGGCGCGCCGCTCGAGGCGCTCGTGCGCGGTGGCCCCCAGGAGAAGCGACTGCGGGGCGGGACCGAGAACGTCGCGGGCATCGTCGGGCTCGGCGTCGCGTGCGAGGTCGCGCACCGCGACCTGCCCGGCCGCATGAAGCGCTACGCCGAGCTGCGCGACCGGCTCTGGCATCGCATCGAGTCGGCGATGGCCGATGCGCGCTGCAACGCGCCCGCCGATCGCTGCCTGCCGAACACGCTCAACGTCGAGCTGCCCGGCATCGAAGGCGACGTGCTGCTGCAGGCGCTCGACGTCGAGGGCGTGGCGGCGTCGGCGGGGGCGGCCTGTCACTCGGGCTCGGTCTCGCCTTCGCACGTGCTCGTCGCCATGGGCCGCAGCCCCGAGCAGGCCCGCGCGAGCCTCCGATTCTCCGTCGGCGAGGGGACGACGCCCGAGCAGATCGACCGCGCAGCCGATCTCGTGCTCGAGATCGTGGCTCGCATGCGCGGGGAGCAGGCCGGTGGCTGAGGCGGGCGCACCGGGCGCCGCGGGCGCACCGGGCGCCGCGGGCGGGCGCGTCGTCGTCGCCATGTCGGGCGGCGTCGACTCGTCGCTCGCTGCCGCGCTGCTGGTCGAGCGGGGCCTCGAGCCCATCGGCGTCACGATGCACCTCGCGGGCAGCACGTCGCGCTGCTGCAGCCTCGAAGACGCGGACGACGCCCGGCGCGTCGCGGAGCGGCTCGGGATCCGCTTCTACGTGGCGAACTACACCGACGCGTTTCGTGAGGAGGTGATCGAGGCCTTCGCCGATGCGTATCTCGCCGGCCGCACGCCGATCCCCTGCGTGACCTGCAACAAGCGCTTCAAGTTCGACCTGCTGATGGAGCGCGCGCGGGTCTTCGGCGCCGAACGGGTGGCGACCGGGCACTACGCACGCATCACCCACGACGAGGCGACGGGCGAGTGGCAGCTGCATCGCCCGCGCGATCGGCGCAAGGATCAGACCTACTTCCTCTTTCAGCTCGACCAGGCGCAGCTCGAGCGCATCGAGTTTCCCCTCGGCGAGCTGACCAAGGCCGAGGTGCGTGAGCGGGCCCGGGCGCTCGGCCTCGAGACGGCCGAGAAGCCCGAGAGCCAGGAGATCTGCTTCGTGCCCGAGGGCCGCTACGACGAGGTCGTCGAGCGCATCCGGCCCGAGGCGACCGCGCCTGAGCGCGCCGGGGGCGAGATCGTCGACGTGCACGGCGAGGTGCTCGGCCGTCACGGCGGCATCCATCACTTCACCGTGGGGCAGCGGCACGGCCTGGGCCTGGCGGTGGGCCGTCGGCTCTACGTGACCCGCATCGAGGCCGATGCGCGCCGCGTCGTGGTCGGTGATCTGCCCGATCTCGACGCCAAGGGCATGGTCGTACGCGGTCACCACTGGATCTCGCCCAGCGAGCGTCCGGCCCGCGTGCGCGTGCAGGTGCGCTACCGGCACGAGCCGGTGCGCGCGAGCGTCGTCTCGAGCGACGGCGATCGCCTCGAGCTCGCCTTCGACGAGCCGGTGCGCGCCGTGTCGCCCGGCCAGGCCGCCGTGCTCTACGACGAGGCCGAAGGCGAGCGCGTGCTGGGTGGCGGATGGATCGAGGAGGCGCTGCCGTGAGCGACGCCGCCGATGGCCCCACCGGCGATCTCGACGCGCTCGAAGAGCTGCTCGGCCATCGCTTCCGCGATCGGGCACTGCTCGAGCAGGCGCTCTGCCACTCGTCGTACGCGAACGAGACCCGGGGTGCGACGAGCAACGAGACGATGGAGTTCCTCGGTGACTCGGTGATCGGGCTCGCGGTCTCGCACATCCTCTACGAGGCGAAGCCCGAGTGGCGCGAGGGCGACCTCACGCGGGCGCTGCACGGCATCGTCGAGGGCCGCTCGCTCGCGGCGGCGGCGAGGCGCCTCGACCTCGGGCGCCATCTCCTGCTCGGTCGCACCGAGCGGCAGTCGGGGGGCGACGACAAGGACTCGATCCTCGAAGACGCGATGGAGGCGGTCTTCGCGGCGCTCTATCTCGATGACGGGCTCATGCCGGTGGTGGCGCTCGCGCGCGAGCTATTCGGCGACTCGCTCTCGGCCGATGCGCCGCGGGTCGAGCGGCACCCGAAGATGCGATTCAACGAGCGCGTGATGCAGCGTCGAGGCTCGGTGCCGTCGTATCGACTCGTCGAGGATACGGAGCGCGACGACGACGACGACCGCTTCGAGGTGGCCGTCGACGTCGATGACGAAGAGATCGCGCGCGGGCGCGGCCGCACCAAGCGCGCGGCCGAGCGCGAGGCGGCCGAGCGCGCCGACGAGCGGCTCTTCGGCGACGGAGACGACGGGGCGTGAGCGACGAGCTGGTCGGCCGGGAGCAGAATGACGAGGTGGACGAGGCGGCCCATCGCGCCGGCTTCGTGGCGCTCGTCGGGCCGCCGAACGCGGGCAAGTCGACGCTGCTGAATCGCCTGCTCGGTGAGAAGCTGGCGATCGTCACGGCCAAGCCCCAGACCACGCGCAGCCGGATCCTCGGTATCCTGCCCCGCGACGACGCGCAGGTGATGTGGGTCGATACGCCGGGGCTCCACGCGTCGACGAAGAAGCTGAACGTCGCGCTGAACGCCGCCGTCGACGCGGCG
>JAAUYD010099769.1_pt1 | contig 11785 bp, 10 predicted proteins | sample 7278101 | NCBI WGS metagenome assembly JAAUYD01 (sample SAMN14350128, study PRJNA611818) | marine sediment metagenome | isolation source: surface marine sediment (0.6m) | place: French Polynesia: Moorea | collected 2018-08 | reverse complement strand
TCACCGGCCCGGACCATCGCCCCGGGCTCGACGCGCAGCTCGATGACCGTCCCGATCAGCGGCGCCTCCACGCGCGTCACGCCGTCGGGCGGCGTCTCTTCGGGAGCGGCCGGAGCCTTCGTGGTGGTGGTGTCCTGCGCGAGCTCGCGCCGCCCGGCGATGCGCTTCGCCGCCTCCGCGAGCTCCGCGCCGTGCTCCGAGACGAATGCCGTGGTGATCGCGTTGCGAGTCACCTCGTCGCGCTCGAGCAGCGCCAGCAGGAAGCTCGTGTTCTCGGGCGGCCCCTCGATCGCGACCTCCGCGAGGGCTCGCCGGGCCCGGTGCAGCAGGGGCGCCGACTCGGGGCTCGGATGGTGGACGATCAGCTTCGCCATCAACGAGTCGAAGGCGGGGTGGGGCCCGAGACCCTTCGCGAGCGCCGTGTCGACCCGGATCCCCGGCCCGGTCGGCCACTCGAAGCGGGTGATCTCGCCCGCCCCCGGAAGCGCACGGCCCTTGGCGTCGATGCGCTCGGAGCAGATCCGCAGCTGGATCGCCGAGCCGCGCAGGGACGGCGGCTCGGCGAGGCCGAGATCTACCAGGCTCGCACCCTCGGCGACGCGTAGCTGCAGCTCGACCAGATCGAGGCCGGTGACCTCCTCGGTGACGGTGTGCTCGACCTGCAGGCGCGGGTTCGCCTCGAGGAAGGCGAAGCGCCCGTCCGGCTCGACCAGGAACTCGAAGGTCCCGAGCCCGGAGTAGCCCGCGGCCCGCGCCATCTCGAGCGCCGCCGAGAGCAGCGCCTCGCGCACGGCCGCATCGAGATGGGGGGCCGGCGCGCGCTCGATCAGCTTCTGGTGGTTGCGCTGCAGCGTGCACTCGCGCTCGTGGAGATGCACCACGGCGCCGCTGCCGTCGCCCAGGATCTGCACCTCGACGTGGCGAGCGGCGGGAAGAAAGCGCTCGGCGTAGAGCGCATCGGATCCGAAGGAGCGCAGCGCCTCGGAGCGGCAGCGCTCGAACGCCTTCGCGAGCTCGGCCGGCTTGCGCAACACCCGCATGCCGCGTCCGCCCCCGCCGGCCGCCGCCTTCAGCATCACGGCCTCGCCAGAGCCCAGCGACGCGAGCAGCTCGGCCACGTCCTCCTCGCGGCTCGGCGCCGCGGTGCCCGGTGCCACGGGAACGCCGAGCTTGCGCGCCAGATCGCGGGCGGCCGACTTGTCGCCGAAGAGACGCAGCGCCTCGGGCGAGGGCCCGACGAAGGTGATTCCCGCACCGCCGAGCGCCTCGGCGAAGCTCGCGTTCTCACTCAGGAAGCCGTAGCCCGGATGGACCGCATCGCAGCCAGAGCGCTTCGCGATCTCGACGAGCTGCTGAACGTCCAGGTAGGCCGCAGCCCCGCTGCCCTCGAGCGCGACGTGGCCGCCGGCCTCGATGCGCGCTGCCAGGGCCGCATCCTCGGGCGCGTGCACGACCCGGGTCTCGAGGCCCCGCTCGGAAGCGGTCCTCGCGATGCGCACGGCGATCTCGCCCCGGTTCGCGATCAGCAGTCGGCGCATCGGTCGTCTCGTCTCCTGGCAGCGGCGGGTCTGGCCCCTCCTCGGGTCCGGCCGGCGCAACAGGGTACCCCGCCCCGGGAGACTTTTGGCCCGCCCGCCGGAACCGACCAGGCCCGGCTCGACCCTGGCGAGGAGGCCCTATCCTCCGCCCCATGAGCGAGCCCAAGGGAGCGGCCGGCGGGCTGCGATCGATCGCGGTCACGGCCCGGCACGTGTTCCGGTCGGGCCTCTCACGCGCCGTGCCCGCCCTGCGGCGGGTGAACCAGCCCGACGGCTTCGACTGCCCCGGCTGCGCCTGGCCCGAGTCGGAGGAGCGTGGCCCCATCGAGTTCTGCGAGAACGGCGCCAAGGCCGTGGCCCACGAGGCGACCACCCGCCGTGTCGGGCGCGACTTCTTCTCGAGCTGGACGCTCCTCAAGCTCAGGGAGCAGCCCGGACGCTGGCTCGAGGCCCAGGGTCGCCTGGCCGAGCCGATGATCCGAAGGCCGGGCTCGGATCGCTTCGAGCCCATCACCTGGGACGCCGCCTTCGCCCGCGCGGGCGAGGTGCTGCGCGCCTTGCCCTCGCCGGATCGCGCGGTCTTCTACACCTCGGGGCGCACCAGCAACGAGGCGGCCTTCCTCTACCAGCTCTTCGCCCGCGAGTTCGGCACGAACAACCTGCCCGACTGCTCGAACCTGTGTCACGAGTCGAGCGGGACCGGGCTCACGGCGAGCATCGGCATCGGCAAGGGCACGGTGTCCCTCGAGGACTTCGAGCACGCCGACCTGATCCTCGTGATCGGGCAGAACCCCGGGAGCAACCACCCGCGGATGCTCTCGACGCTCCAGGCGGCGGTGCGCCGCGGCTGCCGCATCGTGAGCATCAACCCCCTGCAGGAGAAGGGGCTCGAGCGCTTCCGCCATCCCCAGGAGCTGCGCGGCTTCGTCACGCGGGGCACGAGCCTGGCCGAGCGGTTCGTCCGCGTTCGCGTCGGAGGCGACGTGGCGCTCCTCAAGGGCATCATGCGCGCGCTGCTCGAGATCGAGGAGCAGTGCGGCGGAGGCATCCTCGACCGCGCGTTCCTGCGCGAGCACACCCTCGGCTTCGACAGCCTGCGTGACACCCTGCTCGCCTGCGACCCGGACGAGCTGGCGCGCCTCTCCGGCGTCGACGCGGACGAGATCCAGGAGCTCGCCGAGCTCTACGCGAGCTCCGAACGCGTCATCGCTTGCTGGGCGATGGGTCTCACCCAGCACCGGCACGGGGTCGCCAACGTGCAGGAGGTGATGAACCTGCTGCTGCTGCGCGGCCAGATCGGCCGGGAGGGCGCCGGCCCGTGCCCGATTCGCGGCCACTCCAACGTGCAGGGCGACCGCACCATGGGCATCTGGGAGAAGCCGCGCCCGGCCTTCCTCGACGCACTGCGCCGCGAGTTCGACTTCGAGCCGCCGCGCAAGGAGGGCTTCTCCTCGGTGGACGCGATCGAGGCCCTCTCCGAGGGGCGTGTCGACGCCTTCGTCGCGATGGGCGGAAACTTCGCCGCCGCCACACCCGACACCCCCCGCGTCGAGGAGGCGCTCGGCCGCTGCGCCCTGGGCGTCCACGTCGCGACGACCTTGAACCGCACCCACCTCCTTACCGGCGAGGAGATCCTGCTGCTCCCCTGCCTGGCCCGCAGCGAAGCGGACGTGCAGCGCGAAGGCCCGCAGCGCGTGAGCGTCGAGGACAGCATGTCGCGCGTGCACGCCTCCGTCGGCCGGCTGGCGCCGGCCTCTCCGGCGCTCAAGAGCGAGCCCGCCATCGTGGCCGGGCTGGCCCGGGCAACCCTGCGAGATCGCTCCCGCGTTCCCTGGGAGGAGCTCGCCGCCGACTACCGGCGCATCCGCGAGCGCATCGAGCGCGTCGTGCCGGGCTTCGAGCGCTTCGAGGAGCGACTCGACGAGGGCGGCTTCACCCTGCCGCGCCCGCCGCGGGAGCGCCGCTTCGAGACGCCGAGCGGCCGCGCCCAGTTCGTGCAGGTGGAGCTACCGGAGATCGACCAGCGCGAGGGCGAGCTGCTGCTCACCACGGTGCGAAGCCACGACCAGTACAACACCACGGTCTACAGCCTCGACGATCGCTACCGGGGCATCGAGGGCGATCGCCGGGTGATCCTCGCCCACGCCGAGGACCTCCGTGCGCGCGGCATCGAGCCGGGCTCCCTGGTCGACGTCCGGAGTCGCTTCGGCGAGACCGAGCGGAGCGTCAAGGGCTGGAAGGCCCTCGACTACGACGTCCCCCGAGGCTGTGCCGTCGCCTACTTCCCCGAGGCGAACCCGCTCGTCCCCTCGGACGCCTTCGACGCCCGGAGCCGCACACCGGCCTACAAGTCGATCGCGATCCGTCTGCTCCCGCGCTAGCCCGCCTAGTCCGCCGCCGCCCCCGAGGCCACGGTGTGGACGGTTCGCTGGGGGAAGGGGATCTCGATCCCGGCCTCGTCGAAGGCCTTCTTCATCGCCTCGGTGAGGTCGAAGTAGACGGCCCAGTAGTCGGCGCTCCGCACCCAGGGCCGCACGTACAGGTTGACGCTGCTGTCGGCGAGCTCGGCGACGACGACCTGGGGAGCGGGGTCGTCGAGGACGCGGTCGTCGGCCTGGAGCAGGCCCTCCACGATGCGCTTGGCGTGGTCGATGTCGTCCGAGTAGCCGAAGCCCATCACGAGATCGACGCGGCGGGTCGCGTGAAAGGAGTAGTTGGTGATCGGGCTCGCCGCGACGTCGGAGTTGCCGACGATCACCCGGCGATTGTCCGGCGTGTTCAGCACGGTGGTGAAGAGCTGGATCTCGTCCACCGTGCCCGACACTCCGCCGGCCTCGATGTAGTCGCCGACCTTGAAGGGGCGGAACACGATCAGGAGCACGCCGGCCGAGAAGTTCGAGAGGGTGCCCTGGAAGGCGAGGCCGATGGCCAGGCCGGCGGCCGCGATCACCGCGGCGAACGACGCCGTGTTCACCCCGATGCGACCGAGCACCGAGATCACCACCAGGGCCATGCCCGCGAAGTACACGAGGTTCGCGACGAAGCTCACGAGGGTCGGGTCGACCTGGGCGCGACCGAGCGCCCGCCGGACGAGGCCCGTGATGATCCGCGTCGCGATCCAGCCGACGACGAGGATCGCGAGCGCCGCGATCACGTCGGGCGTGAGCGCGATGAGACGCTCCTGGAGGGTCTCGAGAAACTTCTGGGGATCCATGTCCATGGCGTGCTCCTCCTGCAGGACGAAGGCTCAATCCCGTGAGTGACTGCGACGGCGCATCAGGTCACGGTGGGCGGCGATTCTCTCCGGCCTGGTGAAGAGCGAGACGCCGAGGAAGCCCGCTCCGAAGCCACCGGCATGGGCCCAGAACGCAACGCCTCCTCCTTCGGAGGCCAGCGCGGGCAGGCCGCCCAGGATCTGTAGCACGAACCAGTAGCCGAGCATGAACACGGCCGGCACCACGATGCGATCGACGTAGAAGATGACGATGATCAGCAGGTGCACGGGAGCGCGGGGATACAGCCGCGCATAGGCGCCCATCACGCCTCCGATCGCGCCCGAGGCGCCCACCATGGGGATGGCGCTGTCGGGGTTGGAGAGCATCTGCGCCGCCACGGCCGCGAAGCCGCAGAGCAGGTAGAAGACGAGGAAGCGGATCGGCCCCATCGAGTCCTCGACGTTGTCGCCGAACACGTAGAGGAACCACAGGTTGCCGAGGATGTGGAACCAGCCTCCGTGCAGGAACATGTGGGTCACGAGGGTCAGGCTGAATCCGGGCGGCCCGATCTGGCAGGCGCGGTCCGGGCCGAGGGGGACGAGGGTGCCCTCCGGAACGCGCCCGAGGATCTCGCCGGGGATCGCGCCCAGCTCGCAGACCGATCGGGCCAGCGCCTCCTCGGTCCCCAGGCCCTGGATGAACAGCCAGGCCAGGGCGTTCAGCCCGATCACCAGGAAGGTGGCGGCGGAGGTGCCGAGGGTCGGATTGTCGTCGCGCAGGGGGAACACGAGCGATCCAAGGTAGCGGCTGGCACGAGGCGCGAGCGGAGCGCCGGCTCGGCGCCCGCGGCCCGCGTGGTATCCTGCGCGGATGGAAACGAGCCCGAGCCCCCTGCTCGTGACCGGCGCCAACGGCCATCTCGGGCTCTCCCTGGCGCGGTCGATCGCCCGCCCCGGAGCGATCCGAGCCGTCGTCCGGTCGGCACGGGCAGCCGCCACCCTCGAGGAGCTGCCGCCCGAGCAGCGGCCGGAGATCCACCAGGCGGACCCGACCGACCCCGATGCCCTGGTGCCGCTGGCGCAGGGCGCCTCGGCGTGGATCCACCTCGTCGGCATCCTCAAGGAGTCGAGCCAGGCGCGCTACGAGGACGCGCACGAGGGATCGGTACGCGTGGTCCGCGAGGCCGCCGAGCGGGCCGGCGTCTCCCGCATCGTCTACCTGAGCATCCTGGGCTCCCACCCCGAGGCGGAGAACGCCTGTCTACGCTCCAAGGGAAGGGCCGAGGCGATCCTCCGCGAGGGCAAGGTCCCCACCACGGTGCTGCGCGTGCCCATGGTGCTCGGCCCGGGCGAGCTGGCCGCCTTTGCGCTGCGCGGCCAGGCCAGCGCACCCTTGACCTTCCTGGTGCGCGGCGGCGCGACCCGCGAGCAGCCCATCGATCACGACGACGTGGTCGCGGCGGTACGCTCGGCGGCCGCCGATACCGGGCCGGACCACCACGGCCTCGACCTCTCCGGGCCGGAGAGCCTGAGCCATCGCGAGCTCGTGCTGCGCGTGGCCGAGCGTCTCGGAACGAAGCCGCGCATCGTGCCGCTGCCGCGGGGCCTCGTCTTCGGGCTCGCGGGTCTGCTCGAGCGCCTGCAGAATCCCCCCGTGACCCGCGCCATGCTCGGCGTGCTCGAGCACGACGACGACATCGACCCCGGGCCCGCCTGCAAGGCGCTCGGCATCGAGCTGACTCCACTCGACGACACCCTCGACCGGACCTTCGCCCGCCAAGGAGCCCCCGCGTGACCGACGCACCCGGCCTCCCCGTCGACGATTCCGAGGCCTCCGCAGGCCCGCGCAAGCCCGGCCCGGCCGCGCGCATCATCCCCTGGCTCATCACCATCGCGTGCTTCGCCTATCTCTACGCGCGCCTCGCCGGGGCCGCGGGCGACCAGAGCGTCGTCGCCTATCTCGCCGGCGTCTTCGCGTCGGTGAACTGGGGGCGCTGGCTCTTGCTGATGATCCCCTACTCCGTGCTCTTCCTGATCGTCGACACGCTGGTGCTGTGGCGGGTGGTGAACTGGTTCAACGCCAAGATCCCCTACAACGAGCTGGTTCCCGTCCGCGCCAGCTCCTACATCATCTCGATCATCAACGAGCAGGTCGGCAAGGGAGCGATCGCCCTCTACCTGAATCGCCGCTTCGGCGTCCCGGGCTGGCAGGTGGGCTCGAGCATGCTCTTCATCATGTTCTGCGAGTTCTTCTACCTGCTGTCGTGGGCGAACATCGGGTACTGGCTCGAAGGAGACGCCCTGCCCGAGGTGTTCGGCCTGATCCCCTGGCTCGGCCTGGGCGCGATCGTGTTCCTCGGCATCTGGATCCTCTTCTTCAGCGGGCGCATCCTGCCCGGAGCCGAGGGCTTCCGCGAGCGGCACATCCTCCACGCCTTCAGTCGGGCCAACCTGGGGCACTACCTCGTGGTCCTGCTGATCCGCTCGCCGGCGCTGATCGGCGCCGTGTTCGTCTACAAGTGGGCCCTCGACCTGTTCGGCGTCGAGGCCTCCTTCACGCAGATGCTCGGCGTCCTGCCCGTGATCTTCTTCGGCGCCGCCGTTCCCACCCCGATGCGCGCAGCGGCCATCACGCTCTGGGTCACGCTCTTCCCGGGATACGAGGGGCAGATGACGGCCTTCGGCATCGTCCAGCACAACTTCTTCATCTTCTTCAACGCGGCGATCGGGCTGATCTTCCTGCGCAAGGCCAACCAGGAGCTCTTCGGGAGCGACGGCGCGGCGCCGGCGAAGGCGTAGGAGCGGGCGGACCCGTCGTCAGGCGCGCGAAGAGAGGAGCGCCTGGAGGCGCACCGCCATGGAAACCAACGTGCTCATGCACAGCGCCCAGGCGATGGCGGCGACGAGGGCCTTTGGCGGCCACCCGAGGCCCAGCCCGTCGCGCACGACCGGGATGCCGAGCAGCACGAAGTAGGCGATCCCGTTCCAGCGACCCAGCGCGCTGGCGCGCAGGGGCCGGCCGGCCAGGGCGCGGGAGTCGAGGGCGTACTGGGCGAAGGCCAGCCCGATCAGCGGCGGCAAGAGGAAGGTCGTCTCGCCGGTGGCGGCGACGGCCAGCAGGCCGAGCGAGACGAAGAGGGCGTCGGTGGTGTGGTCGAGGGTCCCGCCGAGGGGGCTCACCTCGCCGTAGTGACGGGCGACGCGGCCGTCCAGGAGATCGCTGGCGACGGCCAGGGCGAAGAGGAGAAGCGCCACGCCGTGTGCGCCGAAGAACACGGCCGCGGCCAGGGCGGGGGCCGCCACCAGCCGCAGGCCCGTCAGCGCATTGGCCCGGGTCCACCAGCGCGAGGAGCCGCGCGGATCCCGAAGCTCGGGGGCGGTGGGGGCCGACATCGGTCCAAGGCTACCGCACGGCGGGGGACCGACCCGAGACTCGCGCTTCGACGCGCTGCGGCTACGATCCGCGCACGGGAGGACGACATGCGCCGATCCGCGCTCACCACCACCGCCGTTGCCATCCTCGCCACGGCAGCTCTCTTGACCACCGCCTGCAGCGACCGCGCCAACGTATTGCCGGAGAAGCCGCGGCCGATCACGACCGAAGGCGGAGCCGCCGGCGGCGCCCAGGCCGTGATGCCCCTGCCCAAGCCCGCCGAGAGCGAGGTCTCGACGACGGCTCCGGCCGAGGCCGAGACGGCCAGCGTCGACCCGCTCGTGGCCAAGGGCAAGTCCGTCTACGGCTCGGTCTGCATCGCGTGCCACAACATGGACCCGAACCAGGACGGCGCCATCGGCCCGGGCCTCGCGGGCACGACCCTCGAGCTGCTCCAGACCAAGGTGCTGAAGAACGAGTACCCGGCCGGCTACACGCCGAAGCGCGACACGCTGAACATGGTTCCGCTGCCGCACCTCGAGCCCGACCTGCCGGCGCTCGCCGCCTACCTGGACAGCGTCTCGGGGACCTAGCCGGCTCGGTCGACAGGACCGGACGCGATGGGCGAGCCCGACCTCGTCGTCGCCTCGGAGCTGGACGTGCGCTCGGCGATCGCGCGCATCCGCTCCGCACGCGCGCGCGGCGCCTGGGTCGATCCCTGGGGCGACGGCGTCCTGGGCGTGGTGGCCGGGCGCCACTTCGCCGTCTGGTCGCTCAACGGGACGCCCGACGACCGGGTGCTGCCCCGCAGTGCGCTGGTCGGAAGCGTGGAGGAGACTGGAGCCGGGAGCGAAGTGAGGGGGCGCTTCCGCGCGCCCGCTCCGGACCCCGCTCTCCTGGTGCCCGGGCTGCTCTTCGCCCTGCTCGCCGTGTTCGTCTTCGGCTTCGCCGGGCTCGCCGGGATCCTCGTGGTGATCGTCGGCTGGGGCGTGCCGGCGCGACTCGTCGCGGCCCGCTTCCTCGAGCGCGACGCGTTTGCGCTCGAGCGCTGGCTGCGTGCGAGCCTCGACTCTCGAACCTAGCCTGTCGTCCCATGACGCGGCTGCGACCGATGCTCGCTTCGGACTACGCCCCGCTGCGGAGCCTGTGGGAGCGGACCGAGGGGCTCGGGCTCAACGAGTCCGACGAGGAGGCGCCGGTGCGCCACGCGGAGTTCGTGCACCGCCGGGATTTCGTGGTCTTCCAGCGGGTCCTGGATCCCGGCCCGTGAGCCGTCTGCATCGGGTGATGCGGGGCTGGGCGGGGCTCGACCTCGTGGTCACGGGCATGCTGGCGCTCCCCGTCGTGTCGGGGGCCTTCATCGCCGCCCTCTACGCCCTCGAAGGCTGGCTCTTCGAGCCGGAAGCGGTCCCCGCATTCGCGCCGGTGCAGCTCTTCTTCGTGCAGCTCGCCGGCGTGCTCGGCGTCCTCTGGGCCCTGGCGCGCATCTTCGAGCCCACGCGCTTCCTCGCGATCTGCGACACGGTCGGACGCTGCGTCGTGGCCACCTGGATCGGCCTGGCCCTCGCCGGGGAGCCCGGGGCACCGCGGCTCCTCCTGCTCTTCGTCGCGACCGAGCTGATCGGAGCCGTCCACCAATTCCTCGCGCTTCGAGGCGCGCGGGGCTGACTCGCTCGCGACATGATCTTCTCTACGAGACCACGTGCCAGGCGACGGCGCGCTCGGGCCGGTAGCTGCAGGTGCGCCCGGTGCGAATGCTGTTGCGGAGGTGGGATCCGAGCTCCGGGTGGACCGTCTCGAGGCGGCGCGTGACGGAGCGGATGCGGTTGTAGACCGCCTTGCGCGCGCGCTCGGTCGCGTTCCCCGCACGCCGCGAGCGGCCGCCGAGGCCGAGGGCACCGGCGAGCAGACCTGCGATCGTGTCCAGCTCCTCGCGGGCCCGCTCGGCTCTCGAGAGATCGTTGTGGGCCTCCGCTTCGTCCAACTCTTCCTGGAGGCTCGAGATCCGATCGCGGTACTCCTGGCGCGCGCGTGCGTCGAGAACCTCCATGCCGCCGCCGGTCGCACCCGCCTCGAGCTCGGGCGCGACGAGGGCTACGAGATCCAGCACGTGCACGTGTTCATCGGGACGCTCGAGCAGGTGGGCGAGATAGACGCAGCCGCGGGAGTCGTCGAGGGTGATGCTCCGCCCGGCAAAGACCACTCGCCAGCCAGCGCCCGCGCGCTCGAAGGAGGCTTCGCCGTACCGAGGGGCGGGTTCAGCCCCGAGGCCTGATCCCACGGAGACGGGCAGCAGGGCCATGGCCAGGCCGAGCTCTCCGCGAAGCGCCGCCGCCTCGGCTCGCAGACTCGCCGCTCGGGCGTCGTGAGCGTTCGTCTCGAGGAGGGCCGCGCGGCCCTCCAGCGCGAGGGCGAGCCACGCCCGGTTGCCCGCACGCCGGTCCGAGACGATCGCCGCGTCGAGGTGCTCTGCGGCCGCATCGAAGCGGCCGAGGCCGTGCGCCAGCGCGCCGAGGTAGCGATCGAAGCAGCCGAGGTGGGCGGTCGCGTAGCCGACGACCACCGCGCGACCGGCGTAGGGGGCCATGCGCTCGTAGAGCTCCTCGCAGGCCGCCGCCTCTCCCAGGTGTGCGGCGCTCTCGGCGAGCAGCGCCAGACAGCCGGGTGCGAAGAAGTCGGGCCGGATCGAAGCGAGCCCGGCCTGCATGAAGGCACGAAGGCCGGCTCGGGCGTTCTCTTGCTCGCCGGCCAGACACTCGATCCAGACGAGACTGGCGCGCGGAAACTCGATCTCCGCCTGGGCGGCGAGGAGTCGCAGGGGTCCCAGCACGTCGGTAGCGCGCCCTCGCAGGGCGGTGAGCAGCAGCATGTGGGACCCGTGCAATGCCGTCGCATGGGGAGAGCCGAGCGACACCCCGGCCTGCAACGCCGATCGAGAGAGGGCTTCTGCTTCCGGGAAGCGCCCGCAGGCGATCAGCCGGATCACCTCGGCGTTGTCGGAGTAGTGGCGTTGGAGCGGGTAGCGGAGGCGTTCGGACAGCCCTCGCGCGCGTGCGCGATCCGCATCGGCACCCGCGCCGTCGGACGCTTCGAGGCGTCCGACGCTGCGCAGGTGGTGGCCCATCATGCTCACCGCGAGGTCACCGCTCTGCTCGCCGAGCGCGATCGCCTCCTCGCACAGGGCGAGCCGCTCGCTCAGGTTCTCGGGAGTCCAGAGAGCGATGGCTGCGCCCAACAGGAGGTCGGCGCGCAGGCGCACGTCGTCGGTCCGGCTCGCCAGCTGCCGCGGGGCTTCGAGCAGCCCTCGGATCCGTTCGAAGTCTCCGCTCCAGTACAGCTCCATGGCGAGCATCGTCTGGAGCCTCGCACGGAGGGCCTCGTCCTCGTCGTGCTCCTCGAGGAGTGCCGCCAGAGCCGCCGTCATCCGCTCCGCCCGGCGCGGATCCACGCCCTGGCGGGCGTTCCCGGTGCGCACGTCGCCGGCGGCACCGATGGCGGCGCGCGCCGCGAGCCGGGCACTTCCCGCGCTCAGCGCCGCGTGCCACGCTCGCTCGAAGCTCTCTTCGGCGGCACCGGTCTCGCCGCAGCGCGCGTGCGCGATCCGCATCGGCACCCGCGCCGTCGGACGCTTCGAGGCGTCCGACGCTGCGCAGGTGGTGG